>Ga0190265_10000761_pt1 | contig 21499 bp, 9 predicted proteins | sample Popmic124T_FD_133135 | JGI IMG/M metagenome (GOLD analysis project Ga0190265, IMG submission 133135) | Populus adjacent soil microbial communities from riparian zone of Indian Creek, Utah, USA - 124 T | ecosystem: Environmental > Terrestrial > Soil > Riparian zone | place: USA: Utah | collected...
CGAACGCGGCGGACCTGACGGAAGTCATCACGCGCACCACCGAGAACCGGCGCGCCACCGTGAACAAAGTGCTCGACGGCGCCGCGTTGACCGACCTGCAACAACTCGTTCGGCAAGTGCCGGTCGCGTCGCATGTGAAAGACTACGCCGTGCGACTGATTCTCGCGACGCACCCGAAGGCTGATACCGCAGCCGCCATCACAAACCAGTATCTGCGCTTCGGCAGCAGCCCGCGCGGCGCGCAATCACTTATTCTCGCTGGCAAAGTCCGCGCCCTCACTGAAGGCCGCTTCAATGTAAGCTTTGACGACATTCAAGCCGCCGCGCTGGCCACCTTACGCCATCGGCTCATTTTGAATTTCGAAGCCGAGGCCGAGGGCATCACGACCGATCACATCATCGCGAATATCCTGAACGAAGTGTCGAGGGATGCGGCGGCGGTTGGCGCGTGAACTAGTGCAATGATTGGCACGACCACCCCATGAGCAGACGCCTCGATTTTGTTGGACGCGGGCCGATCATTTTTGAACGACGCGAGCTTCCGGAAGCCGCAAAACTTTTCGAGTTTGTCTCGTTCTGGGAAAGGCTACCGACTGACACGCAAGAATGGCTTATGGACTTACACTATTGCTGGGGCAGAACCCGCCGGCTCCGATCGAGTCGGATCGTTCGTCACGTCGATCTCGTTCGACCGAACCTAAGCGAAGAGCGCGTGGAAACGTCGAAAAGGCTTCGTCTGAGGTTTCCCGAAGCTGTTGACATCGAGATTGAAGATACAATCACCGAGTGGCGGCAGTCGCTCGACCTCATTGAAGAAAGTGCACGGAGCTGTCCGATTTGCGAATGGACGATCATCCCGCAGGACGAATGCCTAGATGCGAATCTTAAGCTGGCTATCAAGATGTGCCGAGATGGAGTTTTTGGCGCGCCTCCACTATCACCAGATTTAGCTCCCGGCTTCGAGTTTCGCATCCGAAGCCTATCGCGCGCAAAGCAGCTAAGTTGGTTGCAAGCTTTTAGCGATTCGTTTTCGACTAGAAACAGATGGTGGGCACGATTGAAAAAGTCGTTCCTATGCTGAATTGAGTCATGTCTCTCCTCACCCCCGACCTCTTGCGCCGCTTGGAACAGTTCCAATTGCTCGCGTCGCGCCGCGCGAAGAGTTCGGCACGGGGCGAGCGGCGCAGCAAATCGCGCGGACAGTCGGTCGAGTTTGCCGATTACCGCAATTACGTGGCGGGCGATGACCTGCGTTATCTCGATTGGAATCTATTTGGCCGTCTTGAAAAACTCTTCCTGAAGCTCTACGAGGAAGAGCGCGAGCTGCCCGTCCGCATTTTTCTCGATTGCAGTGAGTCGATGAATTTTGGCACGCCGCGGAAGTTTGATTTCGCGCGTCAAGTGGCGGCGGCGATTGGCTACGTGGCGCTGTGCGGATTCGATCGGGTGACCGTCGTTCCATTTCCGAATGAAGGCGAAAACGTCGCGACCACCGGCGCATTGCGAGCCGTGCGCGGGCGCAAGTCTTCACTCCAGTTTTTCCAGAACATCGCAAAGCTGAAGTGCGGCGGCGGCGCGAGTTTCAATGACGCGTTGCGGCGCGGCGCGCTCGAAGCGCGGCAGGCTGGTGTTGCTGTTGTGCTGACCGACTTTCTGGATCCTGCGGGCTATGACAAAGGACTGACCGCGCTGGTTAGCCGGGGCTTTCAGGTAAATGCCGTGCAGGTCCTTTCTCCCGACGAAATCGCGCCCGGCACTTACGGCGACCTTAAGCTTGTCGATTCAGAGAACGGCCGAATTCAGGAAATCACGTTTGGCAAGTATCGGCTGAACGCTTATCAACAAACGGTGCAGAACTTCATCCAGAAGCTGCGCGAGTTCTGTGCCTCGCGTGGCATTAGTTTTTTCAGCGTGAGTTCGGCAACCAAACTTGAAGATTTGCTCCTGAAACAACTTCGAGCTTCGGAAGTATGGGCCTAACGAATATCGTGCAATGGATGGGTAGGGCGCGGTGTCTTCACCGCGCGGCAACTACGCGAGACGGCGCGGTGAGGGCACCGCGCCCTACCATGGCCGGGGAGAGGCGCGCATGAATTTTTTAGCTCCTACGGCGTTTGCATTCGCCGCCGCGATTCCGGTGGTGATTGTTTTCTATCTGCTTAAGCGCAAGCGGGTGGTGAAACTGATCTCCAGCACGCTGCTTTGGCAAAAGTTTCTCGCCGAGACGCAGGCTAACGCGCCGTTCCAGCGCTTGCGTCATAATTGGCTGCTCCTTCTTCAAATCCTGATGTTGCTGCTGGCGGTGTTTGCGCTCGCCCGCCCTTACTTCATCGGAAACGCGAAGAGCAGCCGCCTGCGCGTGCTGATCCTTGATGCGTCCGCTTCCATGCAGGCCACTGACGAGCGGCCGTCACGCTTCGAGCGGGCGCGCGCCGAGGCGGTGAAATGGGTGGACGGTTTGAAGGATCAGGATCAGATGGTGGTGCTCGTCGCGTCCGCGAATACCGAAGTCAAACAGTCTGCGACCAGCGACAAATCGTCTTTGCGCCGCGCCATTGAATCCAGTCGTCCCACGGATTCGCCCACGCGTCTCCGCGAAGCCTTTCAACTGGCGGAGACGTTGATCAAGAATCAGCCGGAGAGCGCGAATCCGGAGATTCATTTGTTCAGCGATGGCGCGATTCCAAATCTCGCGGAGTTTGAAAATAAAAACCTGCCGCTCGTGTATCATCGGATTGGGACGCGCGGGAATAATCTGGGCATCAATTCACTCGACGTGCGGGCCAATCCTGACAACCCGGCGCAACGGGCGATTTTTACCAGCATCGTGAATCCCACCACGAATGATTGGCCGGTGGATGTCGAACTGCGTTTGGGCGATGAGGTCGTTGAAACCAAATCCGTCAACGTGCCGGCGACGAACACCCTGCCGCTGGCGTTCATCGCCAATCAGGCTCGTGATGGAGTTTTTACTGTCAGATTAAATGGCGAAGACGATCTCGTGGCGGACAATCAGGCGTCCATCGTCAGCATTCTGCCGCGGCCGGTGAAGGTGCTGCTCGTGACGCGCGGCAACCGGTTGCTGGAAAAAGCCATTCGTCCGCTGCCGAATGTGACTCTTACCACAGTCTCGGTTCTCGCCGACGAAGCGGCAGCTTTTGACGTGGTGGTGTTTGACGATGTGGCGCCCATTGTTTGGCCCAAAGGAAATGTGATGGCGATCCATGTCGCCCCGACGAATCTATTCCCGGAATTCTCCAACGTGGAAGCGCCAGTGATTGTCGATTACAAGCACACGCACCCGCTGCTTCGCTTCGTCAGCTTCGATAACGTCTCGGTGAATGAATCTCTCGCCGTCAAAGCGCCGAAGTGGGGAGTGCCGCTGGTCGAGTCTTCGCAAACTCCATTGCTGATTGCTGGAGAGGTGGACCGCAAGCGGGTGATTTGGATCGGCTTCGATTTTTTGCAGAGCTTTTGGCCGTATCGCACGTCTTTCCCGATCTTCCTGCAGAACGCGATGGAATGGTTGAACCCATCCAGTGGCAATGCGAGCCAGTTCATGGTGAAAGCCGGCGAGCCGTTCCGATTCGGTCTCGCGGAACCTGTGAGCAGCATCGAGATCACTGGTCCGGATGGCGTGAAGAAATCAATTCCTCTGGAAAAGAATGCTCGCGAAGTGGTCTTCGGCGATACGAGCGCCCAGGGCATTTACAAACTCCGTGCCGGGACCAACGACTTGTCTTTCTGCGTGAACCTGATGGACGCGTTTGAATCAGACACGCGCCCGCGCGATGAACTGCCAATTGGAAAATTTGGCGCCGGCATCGCAGCCACGAGGATGGAACGCTCGAACACAGAGCTGTGGCGCTGGATTGCGCTGGCCGGCTTGTGTGTGTTGCTCTTTGAATGGTGGTGGTATCACAAGCGAACAGTATGATCCGCCTTCGACGTTCAGTGTTCGATGTTCGAAGTTCGATGTTCGCGTTGTGTCTGGCCGCGTTGTTTGTCGTTTCCTGTCGCGACAAAGGCACCGAGCGAAGCGTCATCATCTATACCTCGCAAGACCAGCAATTCGCTGAACCAATTCTCACCGAATTCACGAAGGAGACTGGCATTAAAGTGCGCGCCGTTTACGACAGCGAAGCAGTAAAGACCGTAGGACTCGCGAACCGTCTGCTTGCTGAAGGGAAGCACCCACGATGTGACGTGTGGTGGAGCAATGAAGCGTTGCGAACGCAGCAGTTGGCGCAGCGTGGCGTGTTGGACACGAATTCCATTGCGCAGTTTGGGTTCCGCAGCCGCCGCATTGTCATCAACACGAACAAAGTGACTTTTGCCAATGCGCCTAAATCACTGCTCGAACTCACGAACGTCGAGTGGCGTGGCAAGGTGGCGCTGGCCTATCCGATGTTCGGAACAACCTCGGCGCAGTTCATTGCACTGCGGCAACATTGGGGCGCCGAAAAATGGGAAACGTGGTGCCGCGCGTTGGCCGCCAACCAACCGTTTCTCGTCGATGGCAACTCCGTGGTCGTGAGGCTCGTCGGCCGTGGTGAAGCGATCATTGGATTGACCGATTCAGACGACGTGAGGGCAGGGGAGAGGGAGGGTTTGCCAGTCGCCGCGCTTCCGACGAACGAAGAGACGGTCCTCATCCCGAACAGCGTTGCGCTCGTCCGGGGCGCGCCACACGCGAATGAGGGGAAGCAGCTTCTTGATTACCTGATGAGCGAGGCTTTGCAAATACGCCTCGTCGCCGCTGCGGCCCTGGAGGGAAGATCAACGCTAGGGACGCAATATCTGAGTGTGGACTGGCGGAAGCTGATCCTGGAATTGGAACCGGCGACGGAGACGATGCGGCAAATCTTTCTGCGTTAGCTGCACGACGAATTCCGCCACGAGCTTCGCCACCGGTTTCGGCGCTTCGCAAGGAAGACGTATTTTCAGTTTGCCTTTGCGCGGCGATGCCATTGACTTAGCGGCATGAAACCACTGCTGCTCGTTCCTTTGCTTTTCATCGCCACCTTTTGCCGCGCCCATGTCGCCGGCGAAGAAATGGCGGCCGCGGCCAATAAATTTCTGGAGGCACTCACACCGGAGCAACGTGCGAAGACGACGTTCGAATTGAAAAGTGACGAGCGACACAACTGGCACTTCATCCCCAAAGTCCGGCAGGGTCTTACGCTCAAAGACATGACGCCGGCCCAACGCGCCAATGCTCATGCCCTGCTTCGCGCGGGATTGAGCGCGCATGGCTATGAGAAGGCCACGAACATCATCAGCCTCGAGGGCATTCTGAAGGAGATCGAAGGCCCGCGAGGGGCGATGGTGCGCGATAACGAGCTTTATTACTTTTCCATTTTCGGCAAACCGGAGCCAAGCGGCACATGGGGCTGGCGTGTTGAAGGACATCACTTCTCGCAAAACTTCACGATCGTGAAAGGCGAACTTTTCTCCGGCACACCATCGTTCATGGGCACCAACCCCGCGGAAGTCCGGCAAGGCCCGCGCAAAGGATTGCGTGTTCTCGCGGATGATGAAGACCTTGGGCGCGCTTTGGTGAAGTCGTTCGACGACGGGCAACGCAAGACCGTGGTCTTCGAGGAAAAAGCGCCCGCCGACATCATCACCGCCGCCAAACGCAAAGTGATGCCCCTGGAGACGGCTGGCCTGCCGTCCTCGAAAATGACGAAAGAACAATCCGCGCAGTTGCAGAAACTCGTAAAGGCTTACGTTAATCGGCTGCGTGGTGATGTGGCCGAGATGGATTTGAAGAGAATCGAGAAAGCGGGTTGGGACAAAGTTTATTTCGCGTGGGCCGGCGGCACCGAGAAAGGCGATCCGCACTACTACCGCGTCCAAGGGCCGACATTTTTAATCGAGTACGACAATACTCAGAATAACGCCAACCACGTTCACGCCGTCTGGCGCGATTTCGACAACGACTTTGGCGAAGATCTTCTGCGCAAGCACTACCAGGAAACGCCGCACGCGAAGTAGGAAACCGCACCTTTTGGAAGAGGACACCCCCGAAGCCATTCGCTCCGTGAAACTCTGAACCGAGCGGGAGCGCGGAGCCGTGTTGCTCTGTTCACCAACAACCGAAAGCTGGAGCTTTGCGCTTCCGATTCATGGCGAGGTGTTCCCGAAACATGAATTCACGTGTTGCACCAGGGCGACGGTGTCCTCACCGCGCCGTCGTTCTATGCCAAACTGCGTGTCAGCATTCGAGTGCATCCCCCTCGGCCGTTGAGGACAACTTCGCCCTACCTTGCGCGCCTGTGGCCTTCTTTTTGGCAACGCTCTAATACTCAAGCACGCGATAAAAGCGTGTTTGCGCTCCGGGAAGTTCTTCCGCTGTCGCTGTGTAGGTTTCCGGCTGCACGGCACCATCCAAGATTTTCCATTTCGCCAGGATTTCGGTGTCGCACGGCTTCCATTCGGTTTCGGAGAGGTCGTCTTTGTACAACACTTCATAGCTGCGGCGAGTGCGGGCCTCCCAGGTGAGCACGGCACGGTTTGCGATGATGGAAAGGCGCGGAGCGAGGGCTGCGATTGGTTGCGCTTTCGCCGCCGCCATACCAAACGGAAGAAATGAGACCTGATCCAACCAGCCGCCGTCCTGGCCGGCGGCCAAGGAATCGTTTTTCGAATACGTCCATTCGATGAACTGCGGCCCGGCTGGCACTTCCAGTGAGCGCTCCTCCCAATCCACTTCACCGGAAATCAACGCCTCAACGCGGCCGTCGAGCGAAAGTGTGAGCGTGTCGGAGTTGGTTTCAGAAGAGACTTTCCACCAGAAGCTCAACGTCCCGGGTCCGTCCACCATCGTTTGCACTGAATTTCTTTCTCCGTCGTTCATCTGCCCGCTGCGCGCGGCGTCCATGCCGTCGTGTGTAACGACAGGGTGCCCTTCCCACGGGCGCGCACCCTCTGTCATGAAAAACAATTCAGGCGCGTCCACAGCCTCGCTGAGAGGAATGATTCGGTTGATTGTGAGCCGTGCCACGCGGCTGGTCACGGCCCCGAGCGCATTGCTCAACACGACGAAATAGTTTCCGCCCTGCGTGGAGAGGACATTGAACGCCGTCAGTTCCGGGGTGGTGGCGCCGCCCAGGCTGGCGGTGTCCGCGAGCGCATTCGTATTGAAGAACCATTGGTAGTCCAGCGGGTCGGAAGCCGTGGCCAGCACGCCGAGATTGGCCGTGTCGCCCTCATCCACGGTCTGGCTTATCGGTTGGATCAATATCTTCGGCGACTGAACGGGAGCCGGAGATCCGCCGGGCACGAAGGAGACCTGATCAAGCCATCCGCGATCCTGGCCGCCGACATCGGCGGGGCTGCGCGAATAACGCCATTGAAGTTCGTGGCTTCCAGAGGGCACGTTGAAAGTGATTTGTTGCCAATCCACTTCACCGGAAATCCTGACCTGGTCCACGGCATCAAGCATGAAGCGCAAGTAGTCGTGATCTTCTTCCGACGAAACTTTCCACCAGAACGTGAGAGTGCCCGGGCCGCTCACAGTGGTTTTGACCCATGTGTAAGTGCTGTTCTGAGTTGTCGTTCCGGTCTGCGCTGCATCCGAGCCGTCGTGCGTGACGGCGCGCTGGCCGGTCCAGGGTTGGGCAGTGCCGCCTGTCGTGAACGTCAAGCCGGCTCCGTCAAGCGCCTCGTTCAAAGTCGGCACGAGGGCAAGCGATGCGTTCGCGCTGAGCACGGTGCCGCCGACGTTGCTGACGATCACGGAATAGTTCCCCAGTTGTGCCGACTGAACATTCGCGATCGTCAACGTCGGCGTGGTCGTTCCGCTAAACGCGCCACCGTTGGCCAGCGGCGTGCCGTTTAAGTGCCAGCGATACGTCAAGGGCGCAGTTCCAGCGGCGCTCACGCTGAAGGCCGCCGTGTTGCCGGGGTTCACCAGCCGGTTGGTGGGCTGCGCGGTAATGATCGGCGCCACGACGCCAAACTGCACCTCATCCACCCAGGCGCGATCCTGGCCCGCGACCCCGCTGCCGTTCTTGGAATACGTCCAGCTCAAGACATGCGATCCAGAACTGATGTTGAAGGAGCGAAACGCCCAGTTCACTTCACCGGAAATGCGCGCCTGTTCGGTCCCATCGACGGCAAAGGACATCCAGTCGTTGTTCGTCTCGCACGAAATCTTCCACCAGAAGTTTAGTGTGGCCGGGCCATTGACCGTCGTCTCCATCCGCGATGTGGTGCTATTTCCGATCGTTCCACTGCGTGCCGCATCCATTCCGTCATGTGTCACCGCGCGCTGTCCAATCCATGCCGGCGTGCCATTGGCCGTCCACGCCAAGCCCGCCGCGTCCAGCGCGACGGGGAGGCTCACGGAGGGGAGCACGGTCAAAGTGGCTGCGGCGCTGGTGATTGAACCGGCGGCGCTCCCGACGGCGACCCGGTAAGCACCGGCCTGTGATAACTGGACGCCGTTCAATACGAGATTCGATGAAGTGGCGCCGCTGATGCCGCTGCCGTTCACCAGATTAATTCCATCGCGTTGCCACTGATAAGTGAAGGGCGGTGTGCCGGAAACAATCACTCGAAAATTCGCGAGGTCACCCTCATCCACGGCCTGATTGGCCGGTTGCGAAGCAATGGTGGGGGCCATCGGAACAAATGCCACTTCATCCACCCAGGCACGATCCTCCCCGCCGGCCACGCTGCCGTTTTTCGAATATGTCCACCGGAGCGTTTGGTTGCCTGCGCCTAACGTGAAATTCCTGAAGGCCCAGTTGACCTCGCCGGAAATCCGCGCCTGCTCAACGTTGTTGACGTGGAAAACCAATCTGTCGTTGTTCGTCTCCGAGGAAACCTTCCACCAGAAACCAATCGTCCCCGGGCCGGTCACGGCCGTTTGAATCGAGTTCGATCCGTTGCTTGGCAAAAGGCCGCTGCGCGCAGCATCAACGCCATCATGCGAAACCAAAGGCTGACCCGCCCACGGGACCGTGCCGTTGGTGGTCCAGACCAGATTGGGAGTGTCCAGCGCGATGGCAAGCGGTATGAGTGGAATGACAGACAATGTGGCCCCGGAACTAAGAGTCGTCGCCGCCGAGTTGCTGACAAACAGAGAGTAGGTTCCCGAATGCGACGGTAAAGCATTGGAAATAACCAGAGTGCTCGTCCGAGCGCCACTCACGCCGGGACCGTTCGAAACGTCGATGCCATTCCGTCGCCACTCATACGTCAGCGGCTGCAGCCCCGATGTGGCCGCGGCGAACGTGACCCGGGCGCCTTCATCCACCACCTGGCTGACCGGTTGTTGCATGATGACCGGGGCCGTAGCGGTGTAAACAAATTGGTCCACCCAGCCCCGATCCTGGCCGGAGGTGCCGCTGCCGTTTTTGGCGTAAACCCAGCCGACCGAGTGGTTGCCGGCGGGCACGTTGAAAGAGCGTTGCTGCCAGTTCACTTCGCCCGAAATGCGCGCTTGTTCCGCGCCGCCCACAAAGAAAGCCATGTAGTCGCCATTCGTTTCGGAAGAAACTCTCCACCAGAAGCTGACCAGGGCCGGGCCGGTGAGCGTTGCTTGCACGGGCGCTGCCTGCAACGCCGACAAGGCTGGACTGCGCGCAGCATCCACTCCATCGCGCGTGACCAGCGGCTGGCCGATCCAGCCGGGTGAAGTCGTGGCCCATACGATATTCGTCGTGTCCAATGCCTGGGCCAGTGGCAGAACAGGAGTGACTGTTAACGTTGCGCTTGGACTGGTCGCGGTTCCGCTCACGTTGGTGACACGAAGGAAATAGGAACCTCCGTGCGACAGTTGCACTCCGGTAATCTGCAAAGTCGGCGTCGCCGCACCGCTGATATTTCCACCGTCAGACAGTGGTGCCAAGTTGTAGTGCCAACGATAGCTCAGGGGCGGCCCCCCTCTCGCACCCGCGGTGAAAGTCACAGTTGAACCAACGTCGGCGTCTTGCGCGACGGGCTGGTTGGTAAATGCCGGTGGCAGGGGCGTGAAAACCACTTCGTCCACGAACACTTGATCCAGGCCGTTGGTCCCGATGAGATCTTTCGCGTACTCCCATTGCAGCACGGCTGGACCATCAGGCACTCCGAGAGTTCGCTGCTGCCACGCCACGTTGCCGGAAATGCGCCCCTGCAAGAAACCATTGATGTAAAAACTCAGGAAGTCTGCATTCGGCTGCGTGGAGGCGCGCCACCAATACGTCACGGTGCCGGGGCCGTTGACCGTGGTCCGCATCCAGGTCGAAAATTCGTCATCCACGTAGCCATTGCGCGCCGATTGCCCATCCGCGCGACTGTCTGCCGTTGTCCCCACAAACCATGAATAGCCTCCGGTCTCCCACACCAGCGCGGGATTGACGGCGGGGCCAATGGGCGCGACCGGGTTCACGCGCAAATACATTTGCTCGCTCGTGTCCACGCCGGACTCGTTGCCCACGATGCAGGTGTATAAGCCTGTTTGATTCGGTTGCGCATTGGAAAGAATAAGGCGTGACGATGTGGTGGCGCCAATGACCTTGATGCTTTCGGGGAGATTCGTCGCGCCGTGTTTCCACTGGTACGTGAATGGCGAGGTGCCGGATGCTTCGACCTTGAAACGCACCGTGGTGCCTTGTTCCACAATGTTCGTGTCCGGCGCTGAATTGGTGATCAGCGGCGAGATGGCCAGCATCTCGATGCGATCGACCCAGCCCCGGTCCTGGCCCGCGCTGCCGCTGGCATCTTTGGCATATTCCCAGCGGACCCGCGCCCCGGTTGCAGTAATTGGAAACGCGCGTTGCCGCCACGGCGTCTCGCCCGAGATGTTTGCCTGTTCCACGCCATTGACCAGAAACCGCAAGCGATCACGATTTGTTTCGCTCGACACCTTCCACCAAAAGGCGAGCGCGCACGGCCCCGGAAGAATTGTCTCCACCCAGTTCGTCGCGCGATGTGCGACGGGCGAACTCTGCGCCGAATCGAAATTGTCCGAACTGAGTTTCGTCTGCCCGAGCCACGGTGAGTAACCGCCCGTGCGCCAGAGCAGATTCGTGTTTTCAGTGTCCAGCGCGAACTCGAGCGGTATCGTGGTCAGCACGTTGAGATAAGCCGGCTGGCTGATCTGGAGGCTGTAAGCGTTACGCACGACCACGTCGTAAAGTCCGGACTGGGCAGCCTGCACGTTGAAAAGCCGGAGCGTCGGTGAACTCGCGCCCAGCACATTGACGTCGTCGCCGATGTTTTGTCCTTCGAAGCGCCATTGATAATTCAGGGGGCCGGTGCCCAGCGCCTCGACCGCGAAGGTCGCGGTGCTGCCGAGATCCAAGTCCGCACTGCCGGGCTGGCTGACAATGACCGGGGCGCTCGGCGCAGTGTTGGGAAGAAAATCCACTTCATCGAGACAGGCGCGGTCGAAACCGCTCGTGACCGCGGCATCTTTCGTGTACGTCCAGCGCAGCGTCAGCGGTCCGGCCGGCACCGGGAATGACATTTTCTGCCAATCCACTCCTCCCGAAATGCGCGACCATTCCGCGCCGTTCAGCGAAAATGCCAGCGTGTCCGCGTTGGTTTGCGAAGAGACCTTCCACCAGAACCGAATGGTACCGGGACCGACGACCATCGTTTCGATCCAGGTATTGTTGCTGCCGGCAATGGTGGCGCTCTGCGCCGCGAACTCGCCGTCGTGCGTGACGTTCGTTTGCGCTATCCAGGGCGCGTTCGTTTTGGTTGTCCATTCCAGATACGGCGCATTGACGGCCTCGGCCAGAGTGATTTTGGGAATAACCACCAATGGCGCGTCGGCGCTGGAAACCGAACCGCCTGGATTGCTGACTTCGACTGAGTACACACCCGCCCGCGAAGGGTGAGCGTTGGTGAATGTCAAAGTGGCATTCGTCGCGCCGCTAAGGCCGTTGCCATTGACAACATTTGTGCCGTTGCACCGCCATTGATAGGTGATCGGTGCTGCGCCGCTGGCCGCGACGGTCAGCGTGGCAGTGGCGTTCTCAGCCACGCTTTGGCCCAAAGGCTGGACAACGATCACCGGGGGCAACACCGCGGTGAGCGCGGCATTGGCGCTCACGATTTGGCCGACCGGGTTTTTTATGACGACGGAGTAAGTTCCGGACGCGGCCACTTGAACGTTGCTGATCCACAGCGTGGCCGCCGTTGAGCCAATCACGCCATTGCCATCGGAGAGATCCACGCCATTACGCCGCCATTGAAAACTGAGCGGAGCCGAGCCGGCCGCTGTGACGCTGAAGCTGGCTGTCGAGCCTGCTGGAAGCGTGCGACTGGCAGGCTGACTTGTGATTGACGGTGCAGTGCTTACGGTCAGCGTGGCGACCACGCTGGTGGCGGCGCCGGCGGAGTTCGTAACCACAAAAAAGTAACTTCCGGCGTTCGCCGCGACAACCCCGGTCAGACGCAAATTCGTCGAAGTTGCGCCGCTGATGTTTCCGCCATTGATCAAATTTGTTCCGCTGCGGAGCCACTGGTAGAAGAGCGGCGCGGTGCCACGGGCCGTCGCGTTGAAGGTGTTCGTTGAGCCAGCGAGAACGTTTTGACTCAACGGCTGCGTGACGATCCGGGGCGAGGTGATGACCGTCAGTTTCGCAACACTGCTGGTGACGGCGCCGGCGGCGTTGGCTACGAGCAGCGAGTAGTCGCCACCGTGCGCCGCACTCGAGTTCGTGATCGTGAGATTCGTCGTCGTCGCTCCACTCACACCGTTGCCGTTGGCGAGTGGTTCGCCGTCAAAAAGCCATTGATAATTGAGAGGTGCTGAACCAACCGCAAAGGAGATGAAACTCACCGCGGCGGGAGCCACGATCGTGCGGTTGGTTGGCTGAAGAGCGATAACAGGCGATGTGGGCGAGTTGGCCGGTACATAATTGATCTGATCCACCCAGCCGCGATCCTGCCCGGCGAACACGCTGCTGTTCTTGGTATAGCGCCATTCCAGTATCTGGTTGCCCGAGCCCACGGCGAACGAGCGCCACGTCCAGTCCATTTCTCCACTGATGCTCTGTTGCTCCGAGTTGTTGACGAAGAAGCGAAGCCTGTCGTTGTTCGTCTCACAGGAAACTTTCCACCAGAAACTGATCGAGCCGGGGCCCGTAACGGTAGTCTGAAACGAATTGGTCCGGCTGTCTCCAATGCGGCCGCTGCGCGCCGCATCGGATCCATCGCGCGTGACCGCGGTCTGGCCAACCCAGGGCGGCGTGCCGTTGGTCGTCCAAACAAAACTGGTTGCATCGAGCGCGTCGGGCAGCGGCACCAGTTCGGTGACTTGCAGTGACGCATCGGAACTCAAAGTCTCGCCGGAAGGATTGCGAACGAGCACGGAGTAGAAACCGGCCTGTGCCGCCTGAACATTCGACAAGGTCAGGGTCGCGGTGGTCGCGCCGCGGACCAACGCGCTGTTGAGCAGATCCGCGCCGTTGAATCGCCATTGGTAAGTGAACGCCGGCGCGCCGCTGACACTCACGGCGAAGACCGCGGTTGCGCCAGGATCGACGGCCTGATTGGCAGGTTGTGAACTGATGCCAACCGGCGTCGGCGCGAATTCAACCTGATCGACCCACGCGCGGTCCTGGCCCTCGGAGGTGGAACTGCTCTTCGAATAGGTCCATCGCAAGGCGTTCGAACCGGCGCCGATGGTCTGCGTGCGCTGCACCCAGTCAACTTCGCCCGAAAGGCGCGCTTGCTCGACGCCGTTGGTGTAGAAAACCAGCCGGTCGTCGTCTTCCTGCGACGACACTTTCCACCAGAACCGCAGCGTGCCCGGCCCGTAAAGGACTGTGTTCAATGAACTGGATTGGCTGTGAGTGACCGGACCGCTTCGGGCTGCATCCACGCCGTCGCGCCCAACTCCGGACTGGCCGATCCATCCCATTGTGCCGTTCGTGAACCAACCCAGATGCGCCGCATCAAGCGCTTCGCCGAGAAGAACGGCGGGTATAATGCTCAACGATGCCGCGGCGCTCGCCACATTGCCCCCGGTGGTGCCCACAATTACCGAGTAAAAACCAGCTTGCGCCGGCTGAACGTTTGACAACGTGAGCGTCGCGCTGCGAGTGCCGCGAATGCCCCCGCCTTCTGGGAGCGCAATTCCGTTGCGAAGCCATTGATAGCTCAACGGCGCCTGTCCGCTGGCAGTCACGCTGAACGTTATGCTCGATCCTTCGTCCACGCTTCGGTGCGCGGGTTGCGTGGTGATGGTTGGAGGCGCCGGCTCGAAAGAAACTTGATCCACCCAGGCCCGATCCGCACCGGCGAATCCACTTCCATTTTTTGAGTAACGCCAGCGCAGCACTTGATTGCCCGCCGGGATGCTGAGTTGCCGCCATTCCCAGTCCACTTCACCGGAAATGCGGAACTGCTCACTGCCCGCTCGGTAAAGCCGCAGTATATCGCCATTGAGTTCCGACGAAACTTTCCACCAGAAGCTCAACACTCCCGGACCAGTCACCGTCGCCTCCATGTAGGAGTCGTCATCATCGTCGAAGACTCCGCTCACGGCCGCGTCTTCAGCATCGTGGACAACGTTGGTCTGACAGCTCCACGAGATGCTGCTGCTGGTCCAGTTCAAGTGGGGCGCATCAAGCGCCTCGCCCAGCGTACACAGCCCGAGCACTTGCACTGAGCCACCCGCGAAAGCGGCGGGCAGCGCGCGGCCCGCCGCATCATTGAGGCGGCGCGTGACGGGCGCGTCACACATTGATATGGCCGTTTCAACGCGGCCAGTCACGGACCGCGCACTGAGGCAGACTTGAATGACGGCTTGAGCGCCGGAGGTCATTCCCGCGCCAGCCGGCAGTGCGAACGTGATGCCAACCCGCCCTTGACTGGCCTGGCTGCTATTCACGGTCAAAGTCGCGCCAGCGATGGAACCCGTCTGCCAGTGCGCCCGGCGAAAAATGAGAAGGTTCGTGTCGAAGCACATGCTGAACGCGAGAATGTTCTCCCCGCCGCGCGCCTCAAGCGTGACCGGCAAACAATTTGTCCGGCTGCTCGCGACACTCATGGCGCCCGCGGCGATGGTGCGCAGGCCAGCGGATTGACTCACGGCATAAGCCTGGCCGGCGATGGTCAGCGTGCTCCGCCGTTCCAGCCCGGTGTTGGTGGAAACGAGATAAGTAACGCGACCCGGTCCGCTGCCAGTGGCTTCGGAAGTGATTGTGATCCATGAAGCTGTATTCTCCACCGACCACGGGCAGCCCGTTTCCGTCCCCACGAATACTTCTCCCACACCGCCCTTCTCGCCATAAGCTACTTCGTCCGAAGTTAAGGCGTAACTGCACGGCTTGCCCGACTGGGACACGATGAAATCAACATTGGCCACTTTGATTGTACCGCTGCGGGGACTTCCGCTCGGATTCTGTGAGACAGCATAGACGACGACGCCCGGACCCGTTCCCGGTCCTGACAGGAGCGTGATCCAACTGTGCGTAGTGCTTACCGACCACGGACAAACGCTCGCGCTGTTCACGGTGAACGTTCCCGCCTGCCCGAGATAAGTGTGTGATCGATTGGCCGGCGCGAGGCTGTACGAACACGCTTCCTGAAGGACAGTGAACGGCTGGCCATTGATGAGCACAACCCCCGAGCGAGGCAGGGGGGACGTATTTGCGGCGACGGTGTAGCGGAGGCTGCTCGAATTGGCGCCGAGCATCGCATCAAAACTGATCCACAGGTTGGTGTTCTCGACCTGCCACGCGCAACCGTTCGCCGTACTGACGGAAAGATCCCCGCTTTCCGAATTGGCGCTGTGAGTGCGGCTGGCGAGGTTGAGCACCAGTTCACAATTCGTCCCCCATTGATTCACAGTGAAGATTTCGTCACCCACCACGAGGTTCCCGCTGCGGCGGCCCGCGACGCGGTTTTCCGCGATGATCGCGTAGCTCACCGCGCCGGTGCTGACGCCGCTCGCGCCACTCGTGATAGCGATCCAGGTATTCGTGTTCACGACCTGCCAGGCGCATCCGCTCTTGGCCGTGACCTTGAATGTGTTCGGACCGATGCCGAAACCGTGGAATCGATTGGCGGGCGAAAGCGAGAACGTGCATTCAATGGCACGTTGCCTGACCAGGAAAAGCTCGTCACCGATCAGCAATGTCCCCTGGCGTTCCGCAAAGAGAGGATTGGGTTGCACCGTGTAAATGACTTCACCGCTGCCGATGCCGCTCTCCCCGGACAGAATCGTGATCCAGGCATTCGTATTCACCACCCACCAATTGCACTTGGGACCGACGGCCACCTGGATGGCACCAGTGCTGCCGCTGAATCCATGCAAACGCGTCAGCGGCGAGAGCGTCGTGGGGCAGAGGGTAATGCTCACCGCCACGGGAGCGGATACCGCCGTCGCACCGGCCGGGTCCGTGATGCGCGCGCGAATCAGGCGCGTGCCCAGGCTGAAGTAATTGTTCGTTTGAAGCGATTGAGTCGTCGGAAATGTGTCGAAGTGGCCATCACCATCGAAGTCCCATTCCACTTCGAGCAGGTTCGCGCTATGCACAGGGTCGAATGTGGCCGATGCATCGAAGACAATGTCCTCGCCAAGTCCGGCCACGAGCGGAGCCACAAAGACGAATGGCTGCGGTGAACGATTGATGGTCGCTTGCGGGTAGATGGCGGTCTGCGCCGAGCGGCGGTTTCCCGCGCTGTCGAACACGGTTATGGTATAACGGTTTGTTTCCTCGGGGTTGAAATAAGGGGTGGCAAATGTCTGCGTCACGTTCGCGCCGGACAACGTGATTTCTTCCACCATTTCGAACACGGAATCCCTTTCCCATTGAAGCAAGGCGGCATGGAGCGACGTGTGGTCGGACGCCTGGAAAGTGATGTGCAGCAAACCATTGGCAGATGCGCGCACGCCGGTTGTCGTGATGGTAATCGCCGGCGCGTTGGTGTCGATCACGGGCCGGTCGGGATTCAAGAAGGGATTGACCGCCAGGGCCAGCGCCGAAGCATACGAGAGGCTGCAATAGTTGTAGGGATAAATGTCCGGGTAGAACACTCCGCGGATTCCGCGAAAGCCAAAGCCCATCAGGTTTCCATTGAAGTTTTCGTCATTGCGGTAATCGGGATCGAGGCCGAGCGCCTCGCCGAAGCTGCGCAGTCCACCACCCAGCGCGGACGAGCTGATGGCACTGAAGGTCGCGCCTTCAAACCACGGAAAAGAGACGTCGCCGACGAGCGGATAAAAGCCAATGTCTTCTATCACAACGCCCTCGTAAGGGGAGGAGTTGGTATGGTAAATCGACCGGTAGAGCGCGAGATTCTGGCTGCCGCTGATGGCCCAGCCGCCATCCATCGGCGCTGCGGGAGAGCGCTGGCCGAAGTCGAAGCCGCCGCTGATGGAGCCATCGGGAAATTGAAAGTGTGTTTCGGGAATCAGCCACCAGAGTTGTCCCGGCGCGCCGATGGGCAGCCCGGATTCACGCGCTGCATCGAGCACACGGCCGCCATAAACATCCCCGCGCAAAAACTCATCCGTGGGCGGCACCGACAGGACGTGAATCAACGGTGTCACTCCATCCAATTCTGTCTCGACCGTAAATGTTTTTGGGCCGAACCCACTGCGCTGCATTTGATCGGCGAGCCATCTTTGGTAGAGCAGCACGGTGCTGCGCAGCGTGGAGACGGCGTGGGGCTGTGGATCGCGGTTTGCCGGCACGATGTAGGCGATGCGCACAATGGCGTTGCTGGAGAGCGTGGCGGAGAACGCGGTGCCCACGAGCGACAACCCCAGAAGGAGCCAAACGAGATAGCTTTTAGCGGCCCATGCGCGCTTCAGTAACTTAAAATTGCCGGTCGAAATCTCCATGGTGGTGCGTCGCGAGTTATGGCCTGACATCGAATGTAGTCGCGGCAGTCGTCACGCTCGTGTCCTGAAACGTGATCGTGCCCGTCGAATCCGCCGTGTAGCTGCTCGCCACGCCGTTCCTCGTTATTTGATAGCCGCCGCCTGGTGTGAGGTCTCCGACTCGATAAGTGATGCGCCGGGTGGATGAACTCGCTTGCGTGAGCCAGCCTTTGCTCAACGTGGGCGGAACGTTCCAGACGGTGACGGTAACTCGCGCGGTGCCGACGTCGGGCGTGGCTTGCAGGTTGCGCATTTGAACGAATGAGGTCTTGGCAATCTGCACCGTGGTCAATGTCAAGGTGCTGCCGGCCGGGGCGGCGGTCGTGGCAATGCCCGGTTCTTCGGGATCGAAAATCCGGCCGTTGCTCCCTTCAAAGATGGCCGAACTGAAGCCATCCACTTGAATGGAAATCGCCCCCTGGTTGCGCACGATCGTCGAGGAGAGAAAGTCCGGCATGCCTTGAGTGTTCACGAATATCTCGCGCGGAAGGGCATTGCTTTCCATCCGGTTGCGCGCGCCGTTGATGAACCGCAGCGGGCCGGCGCTGCCCTCGAAGATGTTTCCCACAAATGAATTGTCGTCTCCATCGGTGAGGAAAACCGGATTGCCGGCATTATGGTGAATGTAATTGTTAACGAACCGGTTTCGTTTCGGATGTCCATCATCGCCTGGGAACGGCAGATCGCCGCCTTTGTAGAGATACAGGCCGTAATTGCCGCCATCACCGAATTCGTTGTTTTCGATCAGGTTGTCCTGCGCGCCGACGCTGAGGCGGATGCCGGCGTTGAAGTTTCGCAGGCAGGTGTTGCCCCGCACGATGGTGCGGCGATTGTCAAACAGCGCCACGCCCGAGTCGCCGTTGTGCAGCGACCGATTGTTCTCGATGAGCGAATCATCGCAGTAGCGATGGAGCATGATCCCGTTCAGTGCGTTGTTCCAGGAGATGTTGTTTCGGATAATGATGTTGTTGCACCGCTGTGACGCGATGATTCCATGCAAGCCGTTATGATGAACATTGTTCCCTTCGATGACCAGATAGTCGGAATCGTCGTGAGGATCCAAGCCGTAGCCGACGTTGTGGTCCGCTTCGTTGTTGATCATCCGCATGCCGTATGCGCCGTAGGAATACATTCCGAAATAATTGTGGTGCAGCCGGCTGTGAATGATGTCGCCGTAAACGTTTACCAGGTTGTAGAGATTCGTAACTGAGCCGTACGTTGAGTTCGGTGATTCAATCACTTTCCACACCAGCCCATACGCTTCCGCATCGTGGGAGCCGAGATACCCGATGTCGCTGTCGATGACGTCCATGCGTGATTCGCGCGGCGTCACTCCATCGGGCGCAAGGCTGGACCGCACGCGAATGAAGGCACGGCGGAGGGGGCCCGATTCGGTGTCCGGCCCGTTCACAGCATCGTCCCAAGAGGTGATCGAAGTGCTTCGGATGTCAATGCTGCCCCAGTCGGCCGTGACGTGAACGAAAGCATTGGACTCACCGGTGTTGTTGCTCTGCAACCGAAGCTGGTTTACGTCGCCGCCAATTTTCGTGCCGTGGAGCAGAAGCCTGGCCCCGTTCTCCATCACGAGGTTCGCCCGCAGGTGCCAGACCGCGGGCGCGACTTGCGCCAGGGGCGCATTGGGCATGCCGGCCCTGACATCGCTCAACGTCACCGTCCCCGGTCCCGTTACGTAAATCCGGTACGAACCAGCGGACCAGCGGTAGCTCACGCCCCACGCTGCGGACATCGAGAGCGCGAAATAAAGGAGGATGGCACAACTCGCGCGCCACGATGATGCGGGCAGGCAGCGCAATGCCGCCCGCGAAAAGAGTTTGACGCGTTCCTCCGGCGCAAACCGTGGACTTCTGGGCCCGCCCCCCAAGGCGGCACGTGCTGGTTGCTTAAACATTAACTATTGGCTGGCGCGCCCACTTTCAGGGTCGTCGCCTTCAACTAAGCGCAACGCGCGGCGGCGCGTTGGCGTCGAAACAAAAATCTCCGCATTACGAATGCAAAAAGGCTGGCCCAAACCCGAGCGATACCATTGCGAGGCTATCGGAACGCCAGATGTCTTCAAGCCGTGTGAAGTGCGAAGGGCGCAATGGGTGCGAATACGCAAGAGACGTTACGTAACGAGCGGATGCGCAGGGAGGCCACTGGAGAAGGCCAAAAATCGTCTGAACCAGACGGGGATGCTTCGAAGACTGCGACGAGCATGGCAGGTGCAGCGCGTTGTCCTCGGAAAGGTGATTAGTGACTATTTTCTCGCGTGCAGATCGCGCACCCCATTCTTCAAGCTGTGCAAATGACGGATCTCTTCAACTGAAAGCGCACGATTGAAAATAGCGAGTTCGTCCCACAGCCCGATGTAACTGAGGCCGAGCATAATCAGGCTTTTGTCTTCCTCCCATGTGAAGGTCTGACGCCGAGGACCGAGACTCGCGGCTGGCAAACCGTCGAGATAAAGCCGCGCGATTCCATCGTCGCGGCCCGTGTTAAAGTTCTCGAATGTGACCGCGACGTGCGTCCACTTTCCGCGCGCGAAGGGAGTGGTGGACGCGGCGACGAGCGGCTTTTCCGCGGCGGTGATGTCCGCCCATTTTTTGTTGTTTGGATTCCACACTTTCAAGTCGGGATAAACGCCGAGACGAAACGGAATGTCGTTGGTGAGCTTCTCGAACTCGACGAAAAAACAGGCGTCGTTCCACGCGCGTGGCGTGATTTGAATCGGGTCGCAAAAGCCAGGTTCCAGTTCACCCGCCGGATCGACGCTCAACCAAAATGAAACGGTGCCGCTCCAGTCATGGGTTCGGTAAGGAACATTCTTCGCGGCGCGAAAGAACGGCATGGGAGATTTCTTTTTCGTAAACCGCAGCGCGTGCCCAAACCGGCCTGCGTCGCGAGCCAGTTGCACTTCGTCGGTCGCGGGCAAGCCGGGCTTTGCTTCCGCCTGTTTGCTCATCGAAGGCGCGTGGCGCAACACTCCGTCGCCCACCGCAAAGTCGGCGTCGAGTCCTCGATCGAAAGAGGCATGGAAGGTCAGGGCGTGGCGCAGATTTGCGTTCGGCTGCGTCCCTCCCGTGGCACAGCCGCCAAGAAGCACGAGCGCGGGAAGCAATGGCAGCAGGGCTGCAAACCGGGAGCTTTCCGCGCGCAGCGTTTTGAAAACAGAGTGCATATTCATGGATGTTGGTTCGCTTCCCCGATGCAATAGAGAAATCTTTCGCCCCGCAAATACATTTCATGGCCCGCCAATGCCGCGGAAGCGCTGAAGGAATCGTCGAGATGATTCACGGCCAGCGTCGCGTTCTCGCGGTCATGGCGCAGAACAACCGTTGTTCCATCGCGCGCAGTGATGTAGATGCGACCCGCCGCGCCGATGGGCGAAGAAAAAATGTGATTGCGGATGCCATCCAACCGCAGAGGCTCGCCCCGAAATTCGCCGGTCACCGGATCGAGCCGCATGTCGATCCGCGCGTAGTCGCGACAGCCGACCGCATGGAACGCGCGGATCGCGACGTCCTCGATGTACGCCACGACCTCGGGCTCGAGCTCGGGTGCGGGGCACACGCCGTCCATCGCGTAGAAGTCCCTGCTGTTCGGATCCCACTTCGCCTTGTACGTGATGATGTGCGGCATCGAGGCGCTCGGCGCATC
>Ga0190265_10000762_pt1 | contig 21490 bp, 19 predicted proteins | sample Popmic124T_FD_133135 | JGI IMG/M metagenome (GOLD analysis project Ga0190265, IMG submission 133135) | Populus adjacent soil microbial communities from riparian zone of Indian Creek, Utah, USA - 124 T | ecosystem: Environmental > Terrestrial > Soil > Riparian zone | place: USA: Utah | collected...
CCCCGACTCCCGGCGAATCGGGGCGCTCATCGTCATCTTCCTGATCGTCATCGTCTTCTGGATGGTGTTCCATCAGAACCAGACCACCTGGACCTACTTCGCCAACGACAACGTCAACTGGAACTTCACCGGCATCATCTCGAACGCGATCAACCCGGGGTGGGTCATCCTGCTCACCTTCCCGCTGATCTGGTTCTGGGGCTGGCTCGACAAGCGCGGCAGGGAGCCCTCAACGCCGACCAAGATGGCGATCGGCATGTGCCTCACCGGGGCGGCCTACTTCGTCATGTACTTCGCCGGCAAGGCGGGCGGCGACACGGGCAGGGTCTCTCCCATGTGGCTGATCGGAGCCTATGGAGTGATCACGCTCGGCGAGCTCATGCTCTCTCCCATGGGCCTTTCGCTCGTCTCGAAGGTCGCCCCCTCGCGGCTGAAGGGCGTCATGATGGGCGGCTGGTTCGGAGCCACGGCGATCGGCAACAAGCTAACCGGCGTCGGTGTGCTCTGGGACGACATGCCGCACTCCACCTTCTTCGCCATGCTGGGAGGCCTGTCGCTCTTCATGGCGGTGGTGCTGATGTTGCTGTTGAGGCCGCTGAAGAGGGCGATGCCGGGGGTTTGATCCCGTTCCCCCTCTCCCCATCCCTCTCCCCCGTTCCGGGGGAGAGGGCGCCTCCGCCCTCTACAATCGAACCTGCATTCCCAGCTCGACCACCCGGTTCGGCGGGATGCGGAAGAAGTCCGTGGGCCGCTGGGCGTTCCTCGACATCAGCGCGAAGAGCTTCTCCCGCCAGAGCGCCATGCCCGGCTTCTTGCTCGGGATCAGGGTCTCGCGGCTGAGGAAGAACGTCGTGCTCATCACGTTCAGGTCGAGCCCCTTGGCCTTGGTCAGCTCGACCACCTCCGAGACGCCGGGGTTCTGCAGAAACCCGTAGTGGGCGAGGACGCGGAAGAAGCCCTTGCCCAGGTCCTCCACCTGCACCCGGTCCTCGACCTCGACGGAGGGGATCTCCTCCGTCAGCACGGTCAGCAGCACGACCTTCTCGTGCAGCACCTTGTTGTGCTTCATGTTGTGAAGGAGCGCCGTGGGCGTGGACTCCGAGTCGCGCGACATGAACACCGCCGTGCCCGGCACCCGGGGCGGCGAGGTCGGCGTCACCGTGGCGATGAACTCCGAGAACGGCAGCGCCCCCTTCTTGAGCCGCTCCGAGAGGATCGCCCGCCCCTGTTTCCAGGTCGAGAGCAGGGTGTAGATCACCAGTCCAACCAGCAGGGGGAGCCAGCCGCCCTCGGCGATCTTGATGATGTTGGCGCCGAAGAACGAGATCTCGATGGCCAGGAAGAAGATGGCGCCCGGGATCACCAGCAGGGGGCTCCAACCCCACCGGCGGCGCGCCACCACCTGGGCGAGCATGGTCGTGATGACCATCGTGGTCGTGACCGCCACTCCGTAGGCCCCCGCCAGGTTTGTTGACTTCTGGAAGCCCAGGACCAGGCCGATGGTGGAGAGCATCAGGAACCAGTTCACCGAGGGGATGTAGATCTGCCCGATCTCCTCCTCGGACGTGTGGACGATCTCCAGGCGCGGCATGTAGCCGAGCTGGACCGCCTGCCGGGTGAGGGAGAAGGCCCCCGAGATGACCGCCTGGGACGCGATCACCGTGGCCACGGTGGCCAGGCCGACCAGGTAGTAGAGCGCCCAGCGGTTCTCCCCCGCCAGGTAATAGAACGGGTTCACCGCGGCCTTCGGCTCGTGAAGCAGCAGCGCGCCCTGCCCGAAGTAGTTCAACATCAGCGCGGGCATCACGAGCGCGAACCAGGCCATCCGGATGGGCGTCTTGCCGAAGTGCCCCATGTCCGCATAGAGCGTCTCGCTTCCGGTCACCACCAGGAAGACGGAGCCCATCGCCAGGAAGGCCATCCACCCGTTGGCCAGGAAGAACCGGACCGCGTACCCGGGATTGACGGCGGCGAGCACCCCCGGATCGCGCAGGACCCAGATCAGACCGAAGACGGCCAGGGTGGCGAACCAGACCACCATCACCGGGCCGAAGATTTTCCCGATGCCAGCCGTCCCCCGGCGCTGGATCAGGAAGAGTCCGATCAGGATGGCAATGGTGATGGGCACCACGTAGGGATCGAAGAAGGGTGTCGCGAGATGAAGCCCTTCCACCGCGCTCAAAACCGAGATGGCAGGGATGATCATCCCGTCTCCGTAGAGCAGCGCCGCGCCGAAAAGCCCCAGGGCGATGAGGAGCCATCGCCCCCCCCGCGCGTCGCGGAGCTGGGGAGGCACGAGCGACATCAGGGCGAGAATCCCGCCTTCCCCGCGGTTGTCCGCCCGCATCACGAAGATCAGGTACTTGACGGTGACGATGACGATCAGGGTCCAGAAGACGAGCGACAGCACGCCCAGGACATTGACGCGGGAGAGGGCCACCCCGTGCTTTTCGACAGCGAAGCACTCGCGCAGAGCGTAGAGAGGACTCGTGCCGATGTCTCCGTAGACCACGCCCAGCGCGCCGAGCGCCAGGCCGAAGACCTTCTCTTTAGGATGATTGTTCTTATTGGTCACAAGCGCCGGACGCTATCACAGGTCAGGGTTTCTCATAGCCGACAGCCCGGCCGGTCAGCCGCCCGCGGGACGGGTCGCTCCGGAACGTGACCCACCCCTCGCGTTTCGACTGGCGGGGGACGAACGCGATATCGAAGTCCGCCGTCTCGGGCGCGGCTCCGGGGGACTCGAGCGTCACTTCCACCTTGACCCCCTCTGCGGTCTCGTCGCCGCGGTTGTGGACCGTCACCGGCACGGCCCAGGCCCCGCCCCGGGGCTCGGGACGTCCCAGCTCGACCGAGAGCGCCGCGGGGGAGTCATCCCCGGCAATCGCTTCATAGGCGAGATATCCCACTGTAGCGATCACCACGACCAGGCTCACGGCGAACACGGCCCACTCCAGCGGATGCTTCGCGATCCTGCTCTTCTCGGCGCTCATGAAAGCAGCAGGAGCCTCCCCGCCGAGGCGCCGAGAGAGCTGGCAACTCCGAGCGTGACGGTCTGGGCCAGGCCAGCAGCGAGGGAGACCCCCTCGAACCGGCCGAAGAACCAGAGGATGAAAGCCGAGGCGGCCAGGGCCACGGCATAGTTGATCACCGATAGCGACAGCACCGTTCCGAGCCCGTTCTTGGGCGCAAGCGGCTTCGAGCCGGTGAAGTCGCTGTAGAAGAGGATGATCCCGCCCAGGGCGAACGACAGCAGGGCGAGCCCCAGCATCCGCCAGAGGGTGGACTTGGCGGCGATCTGGACGATCTCCTCGGTCGGGGCCACGTTGCTGGCGAACAGCACGGCGCCGCAGATGCCGAGGACCACCTGGCCGGGGAGCCCCCGGCTCTCGTCGTCATCCCGGCCCTTCATTCCCTGCCCGCCCTTCCCATTTCCGCCGAGCTGAGCGGCGCCCACGGACACGCCGATGGCCGCGGGCACCCCTTCGACCACGATCTTGCCGAAGACCTCGGACAGCGGCATGCCGCCGTCGATCTGGCCGATGAGCCAGAGGATGCCGGCCGAGACGAGGAGCCCGAGGCCCATCTCCTCGACGGCCTCGAAGGCGACCTCGCCCCAACTCGCGTCCTCGTGGAGCCCGGCAAAGCGGTTGTACCCGAAGAGCAGGAGGAATCCGGCGAGCAGGTAGACGAGAAGGACAGAGGGCCGGGCGATGAACCCGGCCCACCAGACCTCCATCGTATAGAGCAGCGGGAGACTGAAGAGCAGGCCGCCGATGATGCCGCGCGCATACTCCCGGAGTGTCCGGTCGAGCGTGCGCGCATCCGGTCCGGCCCTGCGCTCGGTAGTCATGTGCCGACTCGCTCATGCAAAGTCGGCGCCCGAAGGCGAGGCCTACGCCTCGACCTCCTCCTCCTCCATCGCCTCGACGTTGATCGCCTCGGCGAGGGCGGTCAGCTTCTTGTCGGTCATGCCCTCCTCGTCGAGGGTCTGCTGCAGGAGCTTGACGGCGTCCTTCTCGCCCAGGAGCTGGGCGTAGGTGCGGACCGTGCCGTAGCCGGCGATCTCGTAGTGCTCGACGCGCTGGGCGGCGGCGATGAGGGCCGCGTCGCGGGTCTCCTCGTCCATGTCCTCCTGCATGACCTCCTTGCCCTCTTCGAGGAGCCCCTCCATACCCTTGCACTTCTTGCCACGCGGGCTCTTGCCGAGACCCTCGAAGATGCGCTCGAGGCGCTGGACCTGCTCCTCGGTCTGCCGGAGATGCTCCTGGAACCCGGCCTTGAGCTGAGGGTTCGAGGCCTTCTTGGCCATTTTGGGAAGCGCCTGAAGGATCTGCTTCTCAGCGCTGTAGAGGTCTTTGAGCTCTTCCACGTAAAGCTTCCTCAGGGAATCGATCTCCATCCTGGAACTCCTTTTCTCAAAAGACGGCACCATTGCCTCCGATTGACATAAAAGCAAGAGCAATGCCACGAGGATGAGATATCGTCTTGAAAATCCTGAGGAGACTGCATGGCAGCGATCACTGAGCCCGCAGCCGCCCCTGCTGCCGCGAAACACCCGCCCCCCCCGCCGGTCACCAAGCGCGAGATCTGGGCCTGGGCGATGTTCGACTTCGCCAACAGCAGCTACACCACGGTGATCGTGACCGTGGCCTTCAGCGTCTACTTCACCCGCCTGGTGGCACCGGAAGGGCGCGGGGACTTCCTCTGGGGCGTCGGGATCGCCATCAGCAACCTGATCGTGCTCTCGTTCTCGCCGATCGTGGGGGCGATCGCGGACGACTCCGGGCGCAAGAAGCTCTTCCTGCTGGCGACCTACCTGACCTGCGTGATCGGGACGGCGCTCCTCTGGTTCGTGAAGCCGGGCCAGGTCGGCCTGGGCCTGGTGCTGCTGGTGATCTCCTTCCTCGGGTTTTCCTTCGGAGAGAACCTGGCCGGGGCGTTCCTGCCGGAAATCTCGACGTCAGCCAACATCGGGCGGATCTCGGGCCTGGGCTGGGGGCTGGGCTACTTTGGAGGCCTCGGCTGCCTGCTGCTGGTCCAGCCGCTGCTCGCCGGCGACTTCGCGGAGTCGAACCTCCCGAACCTGCGCCTCGCCTGGCTGGTGACGGCGGGGTTCTTCCTGCTGGCCGCGCTCCCGACCTTCCTCTTCCTGAGAGAGCGCGCGCCGAGGGGGGACCGGACGGCGATGGAGTACGTGCGGGCGGGGTTCGCCCGGCTGAGGACGACGGCCGCGTCCGTGGGCCGCTTCTCCGAGGTGGTGCGCTTCCTCACCGTCTACTTCTTCTACTACGCGGGCCTTTCCTCGGTGGTGGCCTTCGCCGGGATCTACGCCTCGCGGACCCTGGGCTTCACCTTCAAGGAGCTGACGCTCCTCTTCCTGCTCCTCCAGGTCTCCTCGGCGGCCGGCGCCTTCCTCTTCGGCTGGGTGCAGGACCGGCTCGGAGCCGTGCGGACGGTCCAGATCACGCTGGTGCTCTGGGTTCTGGTCTGCGTCGGCGCGTACCTCTGTGGGGAGGGGAGCGAAGTGGTGGCGGGGGGCCTGACCGGCAAGCAGCTCTTCTGGGGAGTGGGCCTCTTCGCCGGCTTCGGGATCGGCTCGCTCCAGTCGGCCTCGAGAGCGCTGGTGGGCCTCTTCGCCCCGCCGGAGAAGAGCGCCGAGTTCTACGGCTTCTGGGGCCTCTCGGGGAAAGCGGCCTACATGATCGGCCCGCTGATCTTCGGAATCATCGCCTCGGCCGCGGGCTCGCAGAGGGTGGCCATGCTCTCCACCGCGGCCTTCTTCGTCCTCGGCCTGATCGGCATGTCCTTCGTAAACGAGAGGAGGGGGATCGAGGCCGCCCGGTCCTGGCACGAGGAGCAGGGATTTGGCCCCCTCTCCCCCGGCACGGGGGAGAGGGTAGGGGAGAGGGGGGACGGGATCAAATGAGGGCCTTCCTCCAGGGATTGGCCAAGCTCGTCCTGAAGATCTTCTTCCGCAGGGTCGAGGTGGTGGGGGAGGAGCGGCTCCCGCTGGACCATCCCATGGTCCTGGTCGCGAACCACGTCAACGGCCTGGTGGATGCGGTGCTCGTCGTGGGAGCGCTGCCCGTCTTCCCGCACCTGCTCGCCAAGAGCACCCTCTGGAAGAACCCGGTCGTCCGTCCCTTCCTGGAAGGGGCGGAGGTCATCCCCGTCTACCGCCGGCAGGACGAGGTGGACACTGCCCAGAACGAGAAGACCTTCGAGCGCTCCCACGAAGTCCTGATGCAGGGCGGTGCCATCGCTCTCTTTCCCGAGGGCAAGAGTCACAACGAGCCCATGCTCCAGCCGCTCAAGACCGGCCTGGCGAGGATCGTCCTGGGAGCGGAGCGCAAGCATCCCGGCCTGGGGGTGAGGATCGTCCCCGTTGGCCTGACCTTCGATGCCAAGGAGAGCTTCCGGTCCCGCGCCCTGGTCCACGTGGGGGAGCCGATCGACCCGGCCCCGGAAGTCGAGATGGGAGGCACGGGCAACCCCGCCGCCGTGCGCTCCCTGACCGGGCGCGTGGACCAGGGGCTGAAAGAGGTCACCCTCAACTATCCCTCCTGGGAAGCGGCCTGGCTGATCGGGAGAGCCGCGGAGCTCTACGGCCGCGGGGAGTTGGAAGTCCCTGTGGGAAGGGGGCTCGCCGACCACTTCCAGGTCCACCGCGCCTTCGTGGAGGGCTACCACGACCTCTGCCGCCGCTACCCCGACCGGGTGAACGCGGTGGAAGAGGCCGTCCGCGAGTACGACCGTCTCCTCCGCGCCTCCGGCCTGAGGGACGACCAGGTCGCCTCCGTCTATCCGCCGCACCCCGTGGTCCGTTTCGTCCTGAGGACCCTCCTCCGCCTCCTGGTCCACCTCCCCCTGGCCGTGGTGGGAACGGTCCTGAACATCGTCCCCTTCTGGCTGGTCCGAGCCGTGGCCTGGGTGGTCCGCCGCAGTCCCGACCAGGTCGCCACCTACAAAGTCTTCGGAGGCCTCTTCCTCTACCCGCTCGCCTGGATCGCGGAAGCGGTCCTCGCCGCCCGCTGGACGGAAAACCCCTGGCTGGGAGCGCTCGTCCTCCTCGCCGCCCCGCTGACCGGCTACGCCGCCATGCTCTTCCGCGAGCAGAGCGAGCTCTTCTGGACCGAAGCCCGCGCCTACCTGCTCCTGAGGACCAGAAAACGTCTCGCGACCGAGCTGAAAGCTCGTCGAGAGCACGTCCTGAGAGAAGTCGAGGGCCTCGCCGGCCTCTATCTGAGCGACTCCGCCGCCGCGCCCTGAAGTACGGCCCACCAGATTGCGTCACTTTGCGGCTCCCGCTCCGGAAGCTGCGGCACTGGAACGTTGAGGATCGGGTAGTCATCTTCGCCGGGAGAGCCGGAGCGGGCCCCAGTCACCGGGTAACCTTGATCTGCGGCTCAGTGTGGCTATTCTGCGGCTGGGAAGAATTGAGTTGCGACTGAGTCGGTCTACTCTGCGGCGCGGAAAGTTCGCTTTGCGGCTGAGAGTGGCTACTCTGCGGCTCTTCGAAAATAAGCTGCGACTCAGTGTGGCCGAGTTGCGACTGGGCGGGGCTGTTTCGCGGCTCGAGACTTCATTGTGCGGCTAAGTCGAGCCAAGTTGCGGCTGAAAATCTACGACGAGCGGTTCGGTTGAGTCACTCTGCGGCTCAATAAGCCGTAGAGGCGACTCAATGGGGCCATGTTGCGTCTCATTGGAGGTATTGCGCGGCTTGGAGGCGTCGAGATGCGGCTCGTTGTGGTTTGCTAGCCGCGATGTGACCTGATTGAGTCGCAAGGAAGCGCAATGAGGTTCCCGGAAAGCAGCGCGTGTCTCTCTCTGCGTCGAAATTGCGGCTCGCCCGGGGAAATCGCCGCAGAGTTCGGCTCCTGAACCGCAGAATAGCGCGGAATAGCCGCAGGTTCGGGTTCGGCAGTGTGGCTTTCTAGGCCCTAATCGTCTGCGGAAGCCGCATTCCCGCCGATGCCAGTTCAGAGGGAGGAGCCAGCCCGGGCTTCGTTCTCGTAATGGCGGAGGATGGCTTCGAACCGTTCCTTCAGAGGGTCATACCGGAGCTTTTGGGGATCCCCATTCTCAAGGACGCCGCGGATCTCCTTCAGCACGCGGACGACTTCCTTGTCGAGGTTCTGCTCCTCTTCGTTCCGGATAAGCCAGCCGAGGAATCGCCGGTTGTCCCCTTCCTCGAAAAAGGCGGATTGATGAGCGAGGGAAGCAAGCCGTCCGGCTTCGGTCCACTTGCCGAAGGCAAGGTAGGCGGAGTCGACCTCTTCCATCGACTCGGTCAGGCTGGCTTCCTGTCGGGCTGCGTCCTCGGAAAGGTCGGTGGGCGGCTTGCCGGCAAGGATATGCTCGCGTGCCTGCTCGTAGAACCGTGCTTCCTCGGGAGCGACAATGAAGTTGTTGATGTGCTTGTTGATCCGGCTGAGCACATCGAGCACCATCTGGGGGTCGTCGTTCCTGGTCAACGTTAGGTGCAGATCGACCAGTTGACCGCCGACGAGGAACTCATAGGCATCGTAGGCCTCTCCGAGGTCGCGATCTCCCCGGGTGTCACCTTCGGACCAGGGCTGTCCTTCCCACCCCGGATCAACGAGCTCCGCCGAAACAATCTCCGGCATCTGACTGGCTTGGAGGTAGAGCGGGACCGTGGCGAGGCCAAGAACGAGGAGGGCTGCAAGGGGTAGTGCCCACCGAGCGATCCGCTTCTTGAGGAAGAGGAAGGGGATCACCGCCGATTCTGCAGCCACCGCCACGGCGGGCTCCTGGAATTCCTCCTCCTCTTCCTCCAGTTGGAACCGCGCCGCGCCCGCAAACACCGAGTAGCACGACTCGCAGTCCGCCAAATGGGCGATGACGCGGGCGCGTTCCTCCTCCGAGAGCTTGCCGTCCAGGAAGGCGGCGATGTCTTCGAGGGAAGGGCAGGTATCTGTAACGGTGTTCATCTCGTGTGTAAATGTACCTTGTTATGCGTCTATAGATGCAACCCTATGCTGCTCCCTTTTGGGACGGACGCAAGGACGAGATTACTCCCATCCCGGCGTGAAGTCCCGGTGAAATCTCAGTCGTCGAACAGGTCGTCAATGTCCTCCTTCGTGATGCCAAGCCGCCCGAGCTCCTCGCGCAAGTCTTTGTAAATCTTCGGGATACGCCGGTAAAGTTGCTTCTCTTGCTTCTGGTCGAGGCGCAGGGTGCGGGAGATCTGCGCGATCGTGAAGCCGTTCATCCTCATCTCCAGGATGAGCCGGTCCTCGTCGGAAAGGATCTTCAGGGCTTCCGGGAGGGCCTTGGCCACCTTCCGCCGGGCGGCCCCGCGTTCGTCCTCGACGATCCCGCCGTCAGCCCGGCCGTCCGGGGAGGGGATCTCGCGGAGCCCCTCCTCCCCCTCCATCTGTCGGGTAAACCGGGTCGGGAGCCTGCCAGCCAGCTCGGCCAGATCCTGCCGGGACATCTCCACCTTGTGGTTGACCTGCAGAACCTGCACAGCTTCCTCGAAAGAGTAGCGGTCCCGCACCAGAAGCCGCTCAAGGAGGATCGCCGTCGGACCAAGCCGTTCCGCTTCGGCCGAAGGCCGCCATTTCCCCCAGAGGTGGTTCTGGTAGTCCTTCATGAGGTTGACGACCACGGTAGTCAGATACGTCTTTAGACTGCTCCGTCCCTGGAATTTCCGCAGAACGGCGTAGTCGTCCTCGATGAGCTTGATGTGGACGTGGGACCGGAAGTCTTCGCACTCCTCCTTCCGGAAGTGGTGCTTCCGGCAGAGGTAGGTCACCACCTTGTCGATGTGGGGGAGGTGGTCGAGGAACATTTGGGCAGGCGTCATAGAAGCGCGCTTAAACATTCACGTGGAAGCAATTGTATAGAAGTCCACAGTCCAAAGGGGCCCCCCACCCGGAGCAGGGACATGAGAGCCGCCACTTAAGTAGTGTGGTATAGAAGGCCAATACCCCACTAAGTCGTCTCATCCGTGCGAAGTCGCGGTAGACGTCCGTCCAAAGCTCAGGGGCGTGAGTTCTGGATGATCTGGGGATTGAGACTTCACGTGTTCCTCATACAGTCCATATGCTCACTTCGTCAAGTCTCGATTTTTCTTGTCAGGCCCCGAGGAGGTATTCTGGAACGGTCGGTGCGATTCATCGAGAAAGCATCCAACCGAACCGCAGAACGCGGGTCCGGCCGGGTCTTGATTCCGGGAGCCCCTAGTTGGGTTCCTGCAAGGTCTCGCGCTGGTCTCGTAGCCTTCCTGCTGACTTCGATGGCTCTCACTTTGGGAGTACTACTAAGTATTCGGGCGAAGCCATCCCGCCTTGAAGCACCCAGCCTCGATGACAAAGTAAGCCAGTATAGGCCAATCGAAGCGCGGCTCTCGGTGGGGCGTCATTACTTTCCCTGCAAGGCTGTAGATGTGGCGGCGGATCATGTTCCCTGGGCTCACTGTGCCACCTCGGAGGTGGAAATCAGTCCAAGCACCCTGCGTGGAGCAGCAAGTCTTGACAGGGTAGATCCCCGGGGCACAGGTGTCATCGATTTGCTGTGGGCGGACGATCCCAACCGTCTTGAGCGAGCCATCAGTCAACTTGAAAGGGCTTACCGCCAGATCCCCGAGGACCCTGCACGAGCGAACGACTTGGCGGCCGCGCTGGCCGAGCGTGCCGGCCGGCTCAATCAGCCAGCCGATCTGATCGCGGCCCTTGAGATCCTCGAACAGGCCTTAACGAAGGCGCCGGAGACACCCTGGCTACTTTTCAACCGAGCGTTGCTGCTTGAGAAGTTGCAACTGTTAACGCTGGCCCGGCATGCCTGGGACCGCTACATTGATGCCGAGCCGGGCTCTCCTTGGGCTGTGGAAGCCCGCGCCCATGTGACCCGTATCGACGAGCATGTTGGGACCCACGCCGAGCCAGTTAATGAACACCTCATGATGGCCGCGGAGGAGGTCAACGCAGGGGCTCTGGCCGATCTCGCCGGACGCTATCCGCGAGAGGCACGGGAGTTTGCGGTTGAGGTGGCGCTCGTGCGCTGGGGCCAGGCTACTCTTGCCGGACAGCATGCCGATGCCGAGCGCTGGCTCTCAGCCGGGCAGATCTTAGGCGAGGAACTTGCGCGATTGGGTGGCGATCGGACCGCATTGGAGGCGGCAGAGAAGATCGCAGTAGCAGGTAGCCGCTCACCGGATAGGAGGGAACTGGCTCTTGCCCATGACCTCTATGGACGAGGCCATCGACTCTACCAGCAACGTGACTATCCCAAAGCCACGCCCTTGCTCTCCCAAGCCCTGACGCTGCTGACCTCGGCTGCTAGCCCAGTCGCCGGCTGGGCTCGGCTCGACCTCGGCGCTATCGAGTTGCACAACAATCAGAACAAGAAGGCTGTGACGCGCCTCTCGGCGTTACTCGGTCGGTGTGAGATAAAGCGTCGACCGTCTCTCTGCGGTCGTACTGCGTGGGCTCTGGGACTCGGACTATTCCGCCTTGGCCGATTGCCGGAGGCGCTCGGCGCCCACCGGACGGCGGCAGCAGCCTTTCTGCTCTCACGTGAAAGCGATAGCCACGCCGCCGCTTTAGGACTTATTGCCGAAGCCTTACGGGAGTTAGGAGACACCCCCGCCGCCTGGGATCATCGTTATCGAGGTCTTCGAGTACTCGGTGGCCAGACGCGCCACCGCTCCAGCCATAATCTACTCTGGGAAGCGGGAGACGCGGCTCTCGAAGAAGGTTATCCCTTAGTCGCAGATCTGTTCGCTAATGAAGACGTGGTCTTGTTCAGCGAAGGGCAAGACCGCTTGCTAGCTCTTGAGTCACACTTCCGCCGCGCCGTATTCCGGCGGGGTCGGTTTCCGGCGCACGTAGTTCTTGCTGATCTTGAGAAGGCCAAGGCCATCTCCAGCGAGTTACCTGTCTCGCCACTCCTTCCGCGCATCGAAGCCGATGTGCAACTTACCCTCGCCGAGATGGCCGCGATGCGTAGACCAGAGACGGCTGAGGCCGTCATAAGGGAGTCTCTGACATTTTTTCGCAGCCACGGGCTCGTTCTGCGAGAAGCCGCAACCCTGCTCACACGAGCGCGAATCCGCAAGGCAAACAACAGTATCCTGCAAGCTCACGACGACCTTGAGTCTGCCGTTAAGCTGTTTGAGAACCAGCGAGAACAACTCGGCCAAGGAGGCGATCGACGACTATATAGTGACACCTGGCAGGGGATCTACGACGAATTAATTGAACTCGCAGCAGAGGAGCCTGATGGAGAGCAAAGAGCGCTTCGTCTTCTTGAGAGTAGCCGGGATGGTGTAGATCCGATTCTGTCAGCTGAGACCACTTCAAATGTGATTCTTACTTATGCTGTAACTCCCCGTGCACTCTATCGGTTTCAGATTGAAAATAACGATCTTCAACTTGAGCGCCTCGCCATCAGTCGCGAGGATCTAGCCGTCCAGGTTCGTCGATTTGCCGATGCTCTCCGCGTCGGTGCTCGTGCCGATTTTGCCGCAGCAGAACTTACGCGTCTGCTTATGCCAAAGGGGCTCGCTGCAGGAGGGCGCCTGTGCTTTGTCCCCGACCGTGAACTCTCCGGGGTTCCCTTCTCCGCCCTGCCTTTGCCCGACGGCTCAGGCCCACTCTTGATCCGGTACGAGGTGATGCTTGCCAACTCGGTTCATGATTGCTCGGTAGCCGAACCGCGCCTAGCGCCCTCCGCATTCAGGGAAGTACTCTTAGTCGGTCCTCCACAACTCGATCGAAAGGAGTTCGCTCTTGCCGATCTTCAAGGTGCCGCAGATGAAATAGACTTTTTGCGAAGACTTTATCCGAACTCCACTTTGCTAGTCGCTAGACAGGCGACCCCTTCAGCATTGATCGAGGCTTTGCCCAAGGCGACCCTCCTACATTTTGCCGGCCATGCGGTCGCGCATCCAACCGATCCAAGCCGTTCGTTCCTGCCGCTCGCTTCGGATCCGTCTCGATCGGGAACTTCATTGCTGTCCGCTGCCGATTTGGCAAAGCTGCGTCTGCCAGACCTTGAACTCGCCGTGCTTTCAGCCTGCGACACCTTCGTTCCGCGAACTCACCGTGCCGAAAGCATCTCGGGGCTGGTTCGCTCATTTCTGGATGCCGGTGCCCGAGCCGCGGTGGGAACCTTATGGAATGTCGACGATGGCTCAAGCCGGGAACTGCTGATCGAATTTCACCAACGCTTTAGCGAAACCGGGAATGCCGCGTCGGCGCTTCGCGCAGCACAGCTTCACCTATTACATCACACAGATCCAGAGCTACGCAACCCGAGCACTTGGGCTGCATTTGAACTTATCGTTTCGGCGAAGAAGAAATAGAGAGAAAGGAAATCTATTATGGGATTTAGCGCTACGATTGTTGTCACTGGATTGTGTGGAATCGTCCCTAGGTACAATCCTCCCACCCCACCAGATGCATTCTGTGTTGTTTTGCCAAGGGCATGGGCGAGGATTCCGAGTCCAGCTTCGGACCGCACATCCTCGGTCGACGGCCTTTCGCGACTTCGGAGGCACGCGCCCTTCATTCATATGACACGGTACCTCCCCGATTCAAATAGGCGACAAGACCTTGAGGCGCTTTGGTTTCTGGAGAGCAACAGAGTATATATCGAGCCAACGTTTGAAAGCGGCGGCTCTGAACCGAGTTGGGGACGTATAGAAGGGTTGGCTGCATATGATCACATTGCTTCAAGCCAGTACCAGCACCTCCTGAGCGTTCAGGCGGCAGTGCTGTCACCAAGCCCTGCTAAGGTTGCTGCGCAGGTGATTGTGAGGCATGGTAGGTTGGACGCTATGCGCGAGAACGTCAGGTGGGTATTCGACAGCTACTTATATAGACCCACTGCTGGTTTCGAGCCGGTCCGAGAATTCCTCAATCCTAGGCCTGCCATCACGCTTGAGAATCTAGCTTCACTAACTATCGTGCAAAGGAACTTTGGCGGTACATTTGTTAAAAGTTTTTCTACCACCTCTGGCCCAATCTTCGTGACGGTAGCGAATCTTTGTGATGAGAATCCTCTTCAGTGGGGAGATGCTCCGGCGCCAAACCGTTTGACGGATGACGACGACTTTAGGTGGCACTATGAGATAGTGGATAACACCACGGATCTAGGGGTGGCCTTGGATGGTCTTAGATGCCCGATCCCTCGGCCCATGAAGTCGATGGTGAATGGGAACGGACTGAATTGCATTCCGATCAGGTTCTCTGCAGTGAATTTTGGATTCTAGCGGGGATTGCGAAATGCGCAACCTTTTCACTGAATATCCATTCTTGTTCAGCGAGTTTAGGCTATCCTCAGGGCTGGCTGACAGCGACTCCGGGAATCTGGTAGGAGAACTACGTCTTGTCAAGATCGAGGGCGACGCCGATCGATACCAGGTGCGTGTTGCGCGAGTTGTCAAAGCTTTTGCCTGGGATCCGAATCAGACGCTATATTTTGAAAGTACGGCTGGCGAACTTAAGCTAGCACGCTTCAATGACGGTGGTGAGTTGTCAGGTAGAATAGAGGGCTGGCATCGACCTGTAGTAACCCATCCGGAGTTGCTTGGCGATGGCGACTTCCGGAAGGCTCCTGCTCAACCCGCCCAACTTACTGTTGCCCTTAGATTAACTATTCCTTTACCTGACGCGGCCTTCTTGCAGGTTCAAGGCGTCCTTGAGGTTGTGTCTGAGTCTGTCGTATCAGTAGGAGGAAAGCTTCAGATGACGGCCACTGTAATAACCGGCGAGGCACGGCTTTACGCTCACGATCTACCGGCCGTGGACGCATCGAGGCAAGTGGAATCACTGTACGCATTGGATATACAGCCGGTGTGGATTGAGGAGTCGACCCCCTATGTGTTTCAGGCCACTGACCTTCAACTCGGGGGGGCAGTAAAGGTATGGCAGTATCAATGTAAAATTGAGATCAACTGGGGGCGCCCCTTCGGTGTCGCTCCTAGTATGTATGTAATCGATGAGCTATACGAAGGAAGGGCGGGACCCCTCTTTAAATACTTGAAGCAGACGATCGTCTCCGGCGATGCAGTACCCATTGCCTTTGTTCGGCCAGTGTTTTTGCGCGGTGGCGGCCAGACTAGTGATCATGGCCGCGAAAGGGCGGTGGTTGTAGTTACGGATCAAAGTCTATCAAACGAGGCTCTGCTCGCTCACGAGCTTGGGCATGTTCTTGGAGGCGAGGAGACGGGCAGTGATGCTACTTCAACCTACTGGGTTGGAGAACCGGATACTGTCATGCATGGAACTGGGGATGTCAATAAGAAAATTCCGTGTAAAGCCGGAGGGGTTGCGTGTGTTAGAGCACTTGAGTTTGCAAGGGTAAAGCAAAGGTTTAGAAGGGCACTTCTCTAGGGGTATGAATTGATTACAAGAAGGTTAGTTAGAGGAATTGTTGGAGGTTCGTAACGCGAGAGTGCGACAGCACGGCCTAAGGCAGCGTAACTCCTCCGGGCAGGAGCGCACGCCAAAACAGGTTCAAAATAGGTTCCAGGGGAGTGTAGAAGGGTGTAGGGGAAAACCGTGCCAATCTACCCTTCGCCTTGGCCCAGACCAGTGTTGCAGCGTCTTGGGCGCGGTCCTTTACTCCTTTGGACACGCAGAATCGGACTGGATGCAGCTTCTCGCCAAGCAGTTTGGAGCTCTTCCTCGCCTTGCGGACGCACCACTCCCTTCCTGGAGTCGTCCAGCCTTGAAAATCCTTTGATGAGTGTCGCTCGGCGGCGCCGGTCACCGGCTGCGGCGGTGCGGTCGCTCACGCATGTACGAATGGCAGACCCGGCGGAAAGCAGCCGTTGGGGAATTTCGCCATGCGGTCTCCAGCCTTGAGCTTTTCCAAATAGGTTCCAGGGGAGTGTATGGGGAGTACCTGGACCCGAAGCTTCAGGGCTATCGTCTGGAAGGTGATCGCTACGAGTCGATCCTTCCCGGCCGCGACGGCTTCATGGAGAGCCGGACGACGGGCCTGACCCTGTTGCCCGAGGGCGAGCGCCTGCGCCTCGTGGTGACCGCGACCGGAGAGCTGCTGCTGTGGTCGGAGGAGGAAGCCCAGGCTCGCCGGGAGGCCGAGGCTCGGGCCGCTGAAGAGATCCAGGCTCGGCGGGAGGAAGCACAGGCACACCGGAAGGCCGAGGCGCGCGTGGAGGAGCTGGAACGGCGGAACCGGGCTCTCGAGGAAGAGCTGGAGCGTCTGCGGCAGGGCTCCTCGAGCGATTAGGACCTTCTTTTAAGCTTAGCGACATTGTGCTATAAGCTATATGCAGGCGTGACGTCATTCCGGCGTGAGGCCCTCTTGGAAAGGAGTCTTCGAGATGACCAAGAATCTCATAGCCCTGATGTGTGCCCTGATCCTCACCGGGTTCGGAGCCGCTGCCATGGCGGAGCCGGGGGCTTCCGGCCAGCCCGCGCAGCCGAGCCAGGCCGTCGCACCGGCTCATGCCGCGCCGCTCCTTTTCGAGCCTGTGCCCTCCGTGGACCAGGGGGCATGCTCGGAGAGTCTCTCCGGAGGTCTGCCTGCCCCCATCCTGATGGCCGGTTGCGCGGGTGGAGAGGGTGGCCCGTGCGACAAGCACTTCGACTGCAGGGGCTACTTCTGCCCGCTCGGTTCGATCCGCTACTGCTGGGGCGGCACCGGGAGCGGCTGCCTGGGAACCTGCGGCTGCAATTGACCGGCGGTCGGATGATCCCCGCACGGGAAGCCGGGCCGGACTGAGGCCGCGTTCTCCCTGCTCCTCCGGTCACGTGGCCGGAGGATGCAGGGCCTTTGCACCAAAGAGGTGACGAACCCCCCGGAGCGCGCCAAGCCGGTATAGACTCCCCCCGTGCGCAAACGCAACCTCCTCCTCCCCCTGGCCGGATTCCTCCTCTGCGGGGTCGCCTTCATCAGCTACCCAATGTTCTTCGCCCAATTCCCGGCAACCCGGGACGTCCCCTGGATGAGTTGGCTGCTCTTCGCGCTCGGGCTCGGGATGGTGGGAGTCGGGCTCGCCCGTGCCTTCCGCCAGCCGGAGCGCTACCGCGGACGGGTCGCGGGCCCGATCTTCGGGGTGCTCAGCCTGGCGGTCCTCGGATTCTTCCTCTTCATGACCCTGTCCCTGGCTCGGCAGTTGCCGCAATCCGTGGGCGCTCCGAAGGTGGGGGAGAAGGCCCCGGACTTCACACTCCCGGATTCCCAGGGCAAGCCCGTGCGGCTCTCCAGCCTGCTTGCGGAACCAAGCGGCGGAGCCCCAGGATCGTGGGTGCTCCTGATCTTCTATCGCGGCTACTGGTGACCGTCCTGTAACTCCGAGTTACGGAGTTTCCAGGAACGGCTCCCCGAATTCGAGGCTCGCGGCATCCGGCCTGTCGCGGTGAGCGTCGATCCTCCCGAGACCACGCGAGAGCACCTCGCGAAGACGGGTTGGACGTACACCTTCCTCAGTGATCCGAAGGGCGAGGTTCTCCGCCGTTACGACCTTCTCCATCCCGGCGGGGGACAGGCGGGCGACATCGCCCGGCCGGGGGAGTTCCTGATCGACCCGAGCGGCACCGTCCGCTGGCGGGACCTGACCGAGAACTACTGGGTCCGCGCCCGGCCCGAGACCGTGCTCGGGGTCTTCGACGGGCTCAAAGGTCGCGAATAGCGGGAGCAAGGGGGGCAGGAGGCTCCTCTCCTGCCCCGGTCCGCCCCCTCCCGAGGGGGAGACCCTCAGCTCTCCGGAGGACGGACCCGCCGGGACGGCGGCGTCCTTGGACCCGGAGGCCGCCGTCCCTATTCAATTTTCAAAGAACCGCGGGGGGAGCCGGGGAGACTGCCCCCGCCTCGACGTCCTCTTATACGGAGGAGCACCGCTCATGCGTTTCTGGACGGCTCAGCGGAAAAATCGGCGGCTCAATGGAGCTCTGGACCGCTCAGCGGAACTCTGAACGGCTCAGCGGAACTTTGGACGGCTCAGCGGAAGAATCGACGCCTCAACAGTTCTCTGAACGGCTCAGCGGAAAAAACGACGGCTAAATGAACCGGTGGACGGCTCAGCGGAGCTTTCGACGGCTCAACGGAAGAATCGGCGCCTCAGCGGAGCTTTCTGCGGCTCAGCGGATCTCTGGACGGCTCAACAGAAGACTGAACTGCTCGGCGGGAGCTCTTTGATGGTCGATGCGGTCTGCATCCAGCAGTGCGAGGAGCACGTTTGATGTCGAGGAGTGCTCGCACTACCCGAGATCTTTCTCTCGGAGCTTGTCAATCAGTTCGTTGGAAACTTGCTCCCCGCGGGGGGGCAGCGGGTCGAAGCCATAGAAGCTCTTCGACTCCTTGGCCGAGGAGTCCTCCCGATACCGGTGGATCAGGGCCTCCCGGGCGAGCTCGGACAGAAGATCTCCGGCACTGCGCTTCTGGCGCCGTGCCCTCTCTTTGACGGCCATCAGGACATCGTCCGCGATATCGAGAGTGGTGCGCATGCATCAGACGCTAGCACAGGCTGGTGGGGATGACGGGGCGGACAAGCCGCCCAGCCGACCGGGGGCAAGGTCCTCGCGTTACAATCCCGCCCACGTCCATGATCCCTGACATCTTCATCCAGCTCGCCGTCGCGCTCGGCCTGGGGCTCCTGGTGGGGCTTCAGCGGGAGCGGGTGGACTCGGTCATCGCGGGGATCCGGACGTTTGCCCTGATCTCTCTCTTCGGCGCGGTCTGCGCCCAGCTCGCCAAGACGTATGGAGGGTGGATCCTCGTGGTGGGGTTCCTGGCCACGGCGGTCCTCATCACGGCCGGGAACCTGGTGCGGATGCAGACCCGGGAGGCGGAGCCGGGGCAGACGACCGAGTTCGCGGCTCTCGTGGTCTTCGGCCTCGGGGCCTGGGTAGTCACAGGGTCCATGGCCGTGCCGGTCGTCCTGGCCGGGGCCGTGGTCGTCCTCCTGCACTTCCGCGAGCCGATCCATAATGTCGTGGAGAAGATCGGCGAGAAGGACCTGCGCGCCATCATGCAGTTCGTCCTCATCGCTCTGGTCATCCTGCCGGTCCTGCCCGATCGCGACATGGGGCCGTACGGAGTCCTCAATCCGTACCAGATCTGGTGGATGGTCGTCCTTATAGTAGGGCTGTCCCTGGCCGGCTACGTGGTCTACAAGCTGTTCGGCTCCGGGGCGGGGACGGTCCTGGCGGGCATCCTCGGCGGTCTCATCTCGAGCACCGCCACCACCGCCACCTATGCCCGGCGGAGCCGCGGGTCTCCAGAGTCGTCCCCCGATACGGCCCGGCTGGCCGCCCTGGTCATCATGTTGGCGTCGACCGTGGTCTATGGCCGCGTCCTGGTCGAGATCGCCGCCGTGGCCCGGGGGCGGCTGCTCGATCTCGCTCCTCCGATCGCGGCGATGCTCGGCGTCTGCGCCCTGATTGCCGGGGCAGCCTGGCTCCTGGGCCGGGACGGGAACGGCGAGCCTCCGCAGCCCGGGAACCCGGCCGAGCTCAAGGCGGCCCTCATCTTCGGCGCCCTCTATGCCGCGGTCCTCCTGGCGGTGGCTTTCGCTCGCGACCGGTTCGGCACCGCCGGCCTTTATGGAGTGGCCGCCATCTCCGGACTGACCGACGTGGACGCCATCACCCTGTCCACCGCCCGGCTGGTCCAGGCCTCCAAGCTGGACCCGGACACGGGGTGGCGGGCCATCCTGCTGGCATCTCTCTCCAACCTGGGGTTCAAGGCGGGGATCGTGGCGGTCCTGGGGTCGAAGGCGCTCCTGGGGCGGATCGCGCTGCTGTTCGGGGCGGCGATGGCGGGCGGGGGGCTGATTTTGTGGCTGTGGCCATAGGGAATACCGGGCTTCCCCTACCTGTTGTGCTGGTCTCACGGGATGACGAGGCAAACCTTCGCCCTTGCGCGGAGACCTCCGTTCCCCTATACTCTGCGTCCCGCTGGGTTGCCTTTAGAGCTCGTGACGGGAAGGGTTGACTCCGCTCAAGCCTGTCAGTTAGTATCTGCGGGTTTCGCCGCCGAGGGTCCCGCCAGGGACCGGGGCGGTTGTCTTCTAGCCAGAGAAGACCTATAGCACCCTGAACCATCGTTCGGGGCCGAAGTTTTGGCCGTCGGACCCATCATGGGATGGGGCCGGTGTCACTTCGTGTCAGTCATTGGACAACGGATCGAGGAGATCTGGAAGGTATGCCGACGATTCACCAACTGGTCCGCAAGGGACGCGAGCGCGTGGTCACCAAGACCAAGAGCCCCGCTCTGCAGGCGTCGCCGCAGAAGCGCGGAGTGTGCGTGCGCGTCTACACCCAGACGCCCAAGAAGCCGAACTCCGCGCTGCGCAAGGTCGCCCGCGTCCGTCTCACCAACGGCATCGAGGTGACCACGTACATCCCCGGAGTCGGACACAACCTGCAGGAGCACTCGATCGTCCTCATTCGCGGCGGCCGTGTGAAAGACCTGCCGGGCGTCCGCTACCACGTGATCCGCGGCACCCTGGACGCGGTCGGTGTCCAGAACCGCCGCCAGGGTCGGTCCAAGTACGGCGCGAAGCGTCCGAAGTCGTAAGGGAGATCTGAAGAGATGCCCAGGCGCAGAGAAGTCCCGAAGCGCGAGGTCCTGCCGGACCCGCTGTACAACTCCCAACTGGTGACGAAGTTCGTGAACGTCATCATGAAGGACGGCAAGAAGTCCGTGGCCGAGCGCATCCTCTACGATGCCCTCGAGGCCATCCGCCAGCGCACCAGCGACGACCCGATGAAGGTCTTCAAGAAGGCCGTCGAGAACGTCAAGCCCGCGGTCGAGGTCAAGTCCCGGCGCGTCGGCGGCTCGACGTACCAGGTGCCGGTGGAGGTCCGCCCCAGCCGCAAGCTCGCCCTGTCGATGCGCTGGCTCATCACCACCGCGCAGTCCCGCGGCGAGAAGACGATGCGCGCCCGCCTCGCAGGCGAGCTCATGGATGCCGCCGAGAACCGCGGCGCCGCCATCAAGAAGAAGGAAGACACGCACCGCATGGCCGAGGCCAACAAGGCCTTTGCCCACTACCGCTGGTAGTAACAGGGTTGGTTGATCAGGCTCGGAAGAGACGGGAAGACGGTTAGCAACATGGCACGGCAAAGTCCCCTGAAGGACACTCGAAATATCGGCATCATGGCTCACATCGATGCCGGAAAGACGACGACCACCGAGCGCATCCTTTTCTATACAGGGGTGAACTACAAGATCGGCGAGGTGCACGAAGGCACCGCGACGATGGACTGGATGGTCCAGGAGCAGGAGCGCGGAATCACCATCACTTCCGCCGCCACCACCTGCTTCTGGAAGGGTATCCGGATCAACATCATCGACACGCCGGGTCACGTGGATTTCACCGCCGAGGTGGAGCGCTCGCTCCGCGTCCTCGACGGCGCCGTCGCCGTGTTCGATTCGGTCGCGGGCGTCGAGCCGCAGTCCGAGACGGTCTGGCGCCAGGCCGACCGCTACCGCGTGCCGCGCATCGCGTTCATCAACAAGATGGACCGCATCGGCGCCGACTTCG
>Ga0190265_10000763_pt1 | contig 21469 bp, 16 predicted proteins | sample Popmic124T_FD_133135 | JGI IMG/M metagenome (GOLD analysis project Ga0190265, IMG submission 133135) | Populus adjacent soil microbial communities from riparian zone of Indian Creek, Utah, USA - 124 T | ecosystem: Environmental > Terrestrial > Soil > Riparian zone | place: USA: Utah | collected...
CCGTTGTCGACGAGGAGTGCCTCGGCGGCGACCGGGTCGTACGGGAACCGCTCGTTGAAGTGGTCCTCGTAGTTGGTGCTGGTGTTCATCCAGACCGAGTTGCCCAGGGCCTCAGCGTCAGCGGCGATCGGGCGCACTACTGCTTCGAGCATGGCGTCACGATTGATCCCCTGAGCGATGGCCTGACGGACATACAGGTTCTGGAGACGAGGGTCGTCCTGGTTGAAGTCGAAGTGTTCCCAGATCGGGCCCAATCCGGCTTCCCATTCCACCCCTTCGATGGCGTCGACTTCTTCCACCAGCGAGGTCTGAGGCTGCGGGTAGAACATGTCGATCTCCAGGCCACGGAGGGCCTGGACCTGGGTCTGAGAGTCCTCGAGGAACACGATGTTGACGGTCTGCACGTCACCGGCCGCCTCGCCCCAATAGTCGGGATTGCGCTGCAGTGTGATGCGCTCGTCGGGGATCCACTCCACCATCGTGAAGGGACCTGATCCCATTGTGATCAGATCGTCCCAGATCGCGTTGAACGGTTGGTCCTCCAGGATGTGCTTCGGCATCACACCCGGCTGCACGAACAGGGTCTGCCAAGGGGCGTAGATCTCGCTGAACGCAAAGACGATGGTCTTGTCGTCGACGATCTCGTATCCCGTTATCTGGTTGTAACCCTCACGGCTGGTGATGTCCAGCACCGGGTTGATGATGGTCTCGTAGGTGAAGGCGAAGTCGTCCGCCGTCACCGGAGTCCCGTCGGCCCAGGCCGCGTCCGGGTGAATGTTGTATCTCACACAGAACGCGTCCGAGCACTCACCAACCACGGTCTCCTGTGGAGCCGTTGTGGTGGCTTCTTCTTCGGGTGCCGCGGTAGTCGTCGGCTCCTCGGTTGCCGTCGTAGTCGTAGCAGTGTCGCCACCACAGGCGGCGGCTACCAGGGCTAGGACGGTGAGGAGAGACGCCCAACGGGCGACCCGCTTTGTGCGCAGGGCTCGCACTATTTGTTTCCTCCCTTGTGGCTTACTTCGGGATCGGGGCCGAGGCCCCTCACCCAGGGTCGCTCCCAAACGATCGTTGGGAGCAGCCGTACCGGAATATATCCCGGTAGGTCGAAAAGGTAAAGCAGTACCCGAGCAATACCAAACGGTGACGTCGGACTTCCGTCAATTCGGCGCGACTACGTCATGGTCGTCCAGAATCACCACATGGTGCTTTCGCGCCTCCGAGATGAGCGCCTGGATGATCCCGGTCATCGGCAGGGCGAGAATCACGCCGATCGGGCCCAGAAGTTGTGAGCCGACGATGATGGCGCCGATGGAAACGGCGGGGTGGATCTCCATCGTCTTTTTTGTGATTCGTGGTGCGATCAGATAGTTCTCGAGCTGCTGATAACCCACGAAGAACACGAGCACCCACACCATGGTGCCCACACCTTTCGCCGATAGGGCGACGACGGCCGGCAGGATCGCCGCAAGGTAAGTGCCGATCACCGGGATGAATTGGCTGAGGACGCCAACCCAGATCCCCAACGGCACCGCGAAGGGAACACCGAGGAAGGAGAGGAAGATCGACGCCAGAATCGCACTGAGCAGCGCCAGGATCAGCCGCGAGTAGATGTACCCGCCCATCTTCTCCACCGCCACGTCCCATATGTGCATTGCGTCTTTCTGCCGTTCCTCGTTCATCGTCGACAGCACGGTCCGTTGCAGCTCGGGGAGCTCGGCGACCATGTAAAAGGAGAACAGCGCCACCGTCGTGGCAAAGAACAGGAATCCGGCAACGCCGGCGGTCACATTGACCACGCCACCCAGGATGGTCCCGCCTGCCCCCGCGATGATGTCCGGCAGCCCAGCAGCCTCCTCCTGCAGGGCCTCGGTTGAAAGCTCGACGCCGAACCAGTCCTGAGCCAGCTGGGTCAACGACTCGATATAGCCGGGCAGTGAATCGATGAGCTCGTTGATCTGATCGATGAACAGCGGTGCCAAAGAGACAAAGAACACCACCACGAGGGCAAATGCAACGAAGAAGACCACGCCGGTGGCCACTCCCCTCCTCCATCCCCGCTTCGTGAGGTAGTGAACGGGGGGCTCCATGGCGACTGCGATGAACAACGACACGAAGACCATGAGCACCAGGCTGCGGATACGAAAGATCAGGTAGAGGGCGGCGGCAGTAGCGACAAGCACTCCGGCCACGACGAAGGTACGGCGCCCGAAGTGTCGGTTGTCCTTTTGGTCGGCGGCCCTCGTCATGGCTGTGTGTGAGCCTATAAGCCGACATGCCCTGATAGGCGTCTCGTTCTAGCCTCCACTCCCAGGCCCGAGGAGAGTGATGAGTTCAGAAGTCGTCTGGCGCCTGTCGGAGGAGCGCGCGGCAGCCACCAACACGGCAGCTTTCATGAGAGCCCATGGGATCGACAGCCTCACCGATCTGGTGACGAGGTCGACCGACGACCCGGAGTGGTTCTGGGGGGCCGTGGTCGACTTCCTCGGCCTCCCCTTCGACCGGCCGTGGCGAGCGGTGCGGGACACATCGCGCGGCCACCCCTGGGCGACGTGGTTCGTGGGCGGCACCTTCAATCTCAGCCGGGCCTGTGTCGATCGCTGGGCGGACGAACATCCTGATCGCCTCGCGTTGCTCAGTGAGAAGGAGACCGGCGAAGTCCGGAAGCTGAGCTTTGGCGAGCTGAGGGATGTGGTGGGCCGTCTGGCCGGCGCCCTGATCGCGCTCGGGGTCGGCCGCGGTGACGCGGTTGCGGTCTACCTACCCATGGGTGAAGAGGCCGTGGTCTCGCTGCTTGCGGTGGCCCGTGTCGGCGGCGTTTTCATCCCGGTCTTCTCCGGCTATGGCGCCGAGGCCGTGGCCACCCGTTTAGAGGACCCGAAGCCGAAGGTCATGATCTGCGCCAACGGCTTCCGGCGACGGGGAAAACTCGTGGAGATGAAGGAGGTCGCCGACCGTGCGGCCGGGTCTGCGCGCGGGGTCGATCATCTCCTCGTCGTCGAGTACACCGATCGGACGAGCACGCCGATGACCGGCGGGCGCGACCATTGGTGGCACGATCTCGTGCCCGGAGCCGAACCGGTGCCCCCTGCCCCGACCAGCACCGAGGACCCGGTCCTCATCGCCTACACCTCGGGAACGACGGGACGACCCAAAGGCGCCGTCCACGTCCAGGCCGGGCTCACGGTCAAGGTCGCCGCCGAAGGCGCCTTCCATGCCGAGGTCACGCGGGACGACGTTGTGATGTGGGCCACCGACATGGGCTGGATCATGGGCCCTTGGATCGTGTTGGCCGGGCTGGCCAACGGGGCGGCTGTAGCCACCTACGACGGTGCGCCCGACCACCCCGGACCGGACCGGATCTGGCAAGTGGCGGCCAACCTCGGGGTGACTTTTCTCGGCATCTCACCAACCTTGATCCGCGCTCTACAGCCTTATGGCGCCGAACAAGCCAGAAAACACGATCTGTCCCGCCTGCGCACTTTCGGATCCACCGGGGAGCCGTGGAACCCCGATCCGTGGTGGTGGCTCTTCGATGAGGTAGGAGCCAGGACGCGGCCAATCGTCAACATCTCGGGCGGGACCGAGATCGGCGCGGTGATCATCGGAGTCAACCTCCTCCAGGGACTCAAACCGACGTCGTTGGGAGGCCCCTCGTTCGGGGTCGACGCCGACGTCTACGACTCACAGGGGAACCCGGTGCGGGGCGAGGTCGGTGAGTTGGTGATCAGAGGCTCCTGGCCAGGGATGACCCGGGGGTTCTGGAAGGAGCCCGAGCGGTACCTCGAGACCTACTGGGAGCGGTTCCCCGACACCTGGGTCCACGGAGACTGGGCTTCGGTCGACGACGATGGCTTCTGGTATCTGCACGGCCGCTCCGACGACACGCTCAACATCGCAGGCAAGCGCATCGGCCCGGCCGAGATCGAGTCCGTCGTCGTCGCACTCCCCGAGGTCATGATGGCCGCCGCGGTGGGGATCCCCGACCCGGTGAAGGGGGAGGCCATCGCCATCTTCGTGGTTCCCGCCCCGGGTGTGGAGCCAGGAGACGGGCTCCGCGACCGGGTCGAGACGGCGGTCACCGATACGTTGGGGAAGTCGTTCCGACCGGCCAACGTCCAGGTGGTGGAGGACCTGCCCCGAACCCGGTCCGCCAAGATCATGCGCCGCGTGGTGAAGGCACTGGCCCTCGGCAACGAGCCCGGTGACCTGTCGAGTCTGGAGAACCCGGAGAGCTTGGAGGGGATCAGGCCCCTGGCTTGATCCTTCGGGCCCCCGCGCTCAAACCGGTGGGGCCGGGTCGTATTGGATCGCTCGCTTCACCTCGCGGGCACGATCCTCCGAGTGGAGACGGGCCACCAGATGCAGGGCCATGTCGATACCGGCAGAGACCCCGGCTGCCGTCACCACTTCGCCGGAGTCGACGAAACGATCGTCAGGGCGCAGCTCGATACTGGGATCGATCGCGGCCAGAGTGCCCAACTCCGACCAATAGGTGGTGGCCGGGCGGTTGTGCAGCAGCCCGGCATCGGCGAAGACCAGCGAGCCGGTGCAAACGGAAGTCATCAGCGCGCCATCGGCGGCCTTGTCCTGGAGCCAGCCCCGGATCCTCTCGTCTCCGATTTGACCCCTGGTCCCCCGCCCGCCCGGGTAGACCACCACGTCGACCGGATCGGAGTCGACCGGCATGTCGGTGACGATCCGCATCCCTTTGGCACAGGTGACGGTCTCCCCGTCGAGACTCATCGTGAAGACCTCCACCCCGTCCTCGGGCCAGGAGAGCTGCCACATCCGAAGTACCTCCCAAGGCCCGACCAGGTCGAGCTCTTCCATCCCGTCGAAGCAGACGAGGGCGATCCTCATCGCGGCGGCATCCGGGCCGCGGCATCGAGACGGATGACCTCGCCGTTTAGCATCGGATTCTCCACGATCGCCTGCACCAGATGAGCGAAGTCATCGGGTGTCCCCAGACGCTGGGGGAACACATGCAGCTTGGCCAAGGAGTCCTTCAGTTCCTGGGGCGCCGAGGCGAGGAGGGGGGTATCCATGATGCCAGGTGCCACCGCAACCACACGCACGCCCAGGCTGCCCAGATCGCGGGCCAGAGGCAGAGTCATGGCGACGATCCCGCCCTTCGACGCCGAATAGGCCGCCTGGCCGATCTGCCCCTCGAATGCGGCGATCGAGGCGACGTTGACGATGACTCCGCGCTCGCCGCTCGCTCCGGGCTCGTTGCCCGCCATCACGGCTGCGACGTTCCTGGTCACGTCGAACATACCTATGAGATTCACGTCGACGACGAATTTGAAGAGCTCGAGGTCGAACAGGTCCCCGTCCCGGGAGATGAGCCGTTGGGCAGGAGCGACGCCGGCGGCATTCACCAGGATGTCGATCTTGCCGAACTCCTCTGCCGCCCGTTCGACCGAGTCAGCCACTACCTCAGGGTCGCGCACGTCGCAATTGATGAAACGAGCCCGTTCGCCCAGCATCCCTACGGCTGCAACACCTCTCTCCTCGTTCAGGTCGAAGAGTGCGACCGAGCCTCCGCCCCGGACGAAACGCGACGCAGCACCCAAACCCAGACCGGACACACCTCCGGTGACTACCGCCACCGAGCCCGCGACTTGCAACGGGTCACCTCCTCGTCCGGCGACGCTACCAGTGACCCGATGGCCGGCCTGCTGATATGTCACCGATGATCGGAGTCTTCGACTCGGGCGTCGGCGGACTGAGCGTCCTGACCGAGATTCGCCGCGAATTGCCGGCAGCCGACCTCCTCTACCTCGCCGACCAAGGCCGGGCGCCCTATGGGGTGCACTCCCTGGAGGAGGTGGCCGAAATGGCAGGCCAGGTCTCGCACTGGCTGCTCGAGCGGGGGGCAACGACGATCGTGATCGCCTGCAACACCGCGTCGGCGGCCGCCCTTCACCAATTGCGTGCCCGCCATCCCGACGTGCCCTTCGTCGGCATGGAGCCTGCAGTCAAACCCGCCGCATTGAGCACGTCGACCGGAGTAATCGGCGTCGTGGCCACGGCGGCCACCTTCCAGGGTGAGCTCTTCTCCTCCGTCGTGCAGCGACACGCGGTCGGCGCCACCGTGTTGACCCGGGCCTGCCCCCGGTGGGTGGGACTGGTGGAATCGGGCGAAGTAGCGGGTCCCGGGGCGAGGAACGAAGTGGAGAACTGCCTGAGGCCGATCCTGGAGGGGGGTGCGGACACACTCGTGCTGGGCTGTACCCACTTCCCCTATCTCGTGCCCCTGATCGAAGAGGTCGCCGGCCCGGGCCTTCGTATCGTCGACCCGGCGCCGGCGGTGGCCCGTCAGGTCGGACGGGTGGCCAGGTCCCGGGATGGCTCAGGGGCGCTGGTGCTCGCCACCTCGGGCGACCCGGCCCTCTTCTCGCAGGTGGCGAGAGACCTCGCCGGCATCGAAGCCGACCGGCCGGTCCTAGCCTGCTCCTGGAATGACGGCTGAGCACTTCGACTCCCTGCTCCGAGAAGCGCTCGCCCGGGCGCCGGGCGCGGCGTGGGTCCACAGCCGCATGGCCCTTCTCGGTTGGGGGGAGTCGTCCCGGTTCGACCCGGGGACCGGCGCCGACCGCTTCGAGCGGGCAATGCGTGGGCTTCGCTCCTCCGGTGCACCGGCCGCCATGGCCAGCTTCACATTCGACGAGGACGACGGTGGCTCGATCGTCCTCGTCCCGGAAGTGCTGATGAGGATCGACGAGAACGGAGCCCGGTTCCTGATCGGGAGCAACGACGACCTCCCTGCTCCGCGAGCCCCGGTGGACCTGCCCACCGGGAACCTGGTCGAAGATGGGCCGGAGGAGTGGGTCTCGCTGGTCAGGGAGGCCTTGACGGCCATCGGCAGCCGCGAAGTGGAGAAGGTGGTCCTGTCGCGCAGGGTGATCGCCCGATTCGAGGGGGAGGTCCCGGTGCACGTCGTTCTGGCCAGATTGGCCCGAAGCGAACCCGGCTCTCACACCTTCCTGATCGACCGTTTCGTAGGCTCGAGCCCGGAGCTACTGGTGTCGCTGGCCGCCGGCACGGTTCGATCGATCTCTCTGGCGGGATCGGCGGATCTAGAGGATCCGGCCGCGGCCGCTTCGTTCGACACCCAGAAGATGATTCGTGAGCACGCCCTGGCCGCCGACTCGGTGGATGAGGCCCTGGCCCACTTTTGCTCAAACCTGGAGCGCTCGGAGACCCGGATCGCCACTTATGGCGACATCCAGCACCTGGCCACCTCCTTCGAGGGTCGCGCCCATCCTGGCACCGAGATTCCCGACCTCCTCGACGGCCTGCACCCCACTGCAGCAGTGGCAGGGACCCCGACCAAGTCGGCCCTGGAGGTGATCCGGGAGCTCGAGGGCCATGACCGAGGGCGGTACGCCGGCCCGGTCGGTTGGTTCGATCGCGCCGGCGATGGCGAGTTCGCCATCGCCCTCCGCTGTGGGACGGTCCATGGACGGACGGCAACCCTCTACACCGGGGCCGGGATCCTCCAAGGTTCCGACGCCGGGCTCGAGTTCGAAGAGACTCGGCTCAAGCTGCGCCCAATGCTTGGAGCCCTCGGCCTCAACTGAGACCGGCGATCACGTCGCGCGCGGTGTCATCGAGGGCGCGGCGGCCCTTGAGGTCCGTCTCCCGGTCCACGGGCACCACCACGACATGGGCGCCGCCGGCATCGAGCAGTGTCGTGATCGATGAGCTCAGGTCACCCACCTCCTCGATCCTGGTCGCCTGAAGGTGGTAGGCGGCGGCCAGACTCCGCAGATCGAGACCGTGAGGGGTGACGAAGAGACGCTCGAATCCGGGGGCGTGCTCCGCCTGAGGCAACAGGTCGAACAGGCCACCGCCCCCGTTGTCGACGACCACGACCACCACCTCCGCCAACCGATCCACGACGAACCCGCCTGCGTCGTGGAGGAGGGTGAGATCCCCGATCAGGGCGACCGTCCTGGAGCCGGCCGAGGCGGCGCCCAGCGTTGTCGAGACCAGCCCGTCGATGCCGGAGGCCCCGCGGTTGGAGATGACATTCCCCGGTTTCACGTAGTGAGCATCGATGTCCCTGATCGGCATCGAGGATCCGGCCACGAGCAGCCCGTGGTCGATCCTGCCGAGCGCTTTGGCTACTGCCGGCCCGGTGGCGGTCTCCTCACCGTCGAGACGATCATCGAGAGCGGCTCTCATCAGGGCGTCGGCCTGCAACCAGTTGCCCAGGAGCCCCTGGTCGGATGCCGGGGCCATGTGCTCGAGGGTTGGCACCGGGTCGGCCTGGATCATCTGACTCGAATGGCGGCGGGGGTCGTTCCAAGCACCCCAACGGTCGATCTGGATCTGAGGGACGGACAATGAAGTGAGGGTCCCGACCCGATCACTCGGACCGATACGGCCAATGGTGACGACCAGGTCGGGTCGCAAAGACGCCGGGAGGCCATCCACCAGGAGATGGTGGTAAGTGCTCACGACCTCGCCGCCGCGCAATCCTGAGGTCGCGGTGGCGAGGACGGGCCAGTGGAGATGGTCGGCAACAGTCGCCAACTCCCCGGGGTCGAAGTCACCTTCCCCGGCCACCACCAGGCCGTACCCCGCCCCGACGCCGACTGCCGCTCCCCCAGGGCGGGCCCGCTCATGCTGTTGCCACGGGAGCCCGGAGGCGCGGCCGCCGATGTCATGGGGATAGGGCCGGGCACGGCTGCGGCCGTCGTCGGAGACCGGGACCGTCGGCTCTCTGAATGCGATGTTGATGTGCACAGGCCCGGGCCGAGCACCGTGTCCCTGGGACCGCGCCACTGCCTGGGACACCGTGGTGCGCCAGTAGGCGTTTTGGTCGAGGTCGGCCTCGGCAGCGGGCAGATTGCACGACCAGCGGACCTTGTCGCCGAAGATGCCGACCTGGTCGATCGTCTGATTGGCGCCCACCTGGAGGAGGTCCGGGGGGCGGTCGGCCGAGACGAGGATTAGCGGGATCATGGAGAGATCGGCTTCGACCACCGCTGGGAGGTGGTTGGCCAAAGCGGTGCCCGAAGTGGCGAGGGCGACCGCCGGTGTGCCGGTGGCCCGGGAGCGGCCGAGCGCGTGAAAAGCCGCGGAGCGCTCGTCGAGCACGACACGGGTGGCGATGCCTCGGTGCTCCTCGAGGGCGATCGCCAGGGCCGCCGAGCGCGAGCCCGGTGAGATCACCGCGAAGTCGACGCCGTGGCGATGCAACTCGTCGACGAGCGCTCGTGCCTGGGCAGTGCTGGGGTTGGGCTGAGTCATGTCGGGGCCGGCTTCAAGTCAATACCTCGGCGGCCGATCGGACCTTACGCAGCAACTCGGCGGCTCGATCCCGGTCGGGGCGCCAACGCTCCAGAAGCTCGGGATCGGGCTCGGGGCGCCGTATCTCGAGCTCGCCGTTCATGGAGACCAACGGGGATCGGGTTGGGTCGCCCTCGATCAGGGCGACCGTCCCCAGACCGCACGCATATGGCAGCTCAGGGAGGAGCGAGGCGGCGAGAAGACCGGAGTAGATCCCGACCGAAGTCTCTAGAGCCGAGGACACCACGACCGGGATCCCGGCTCGGGCAGCTAGGTCCAGCGTCCTTGCCACTCCACCTAGAGGCTGGACCTTGACCACGAGAATGTCCGCCGCCCCCATCTCGGCCACCTCCAGGGGGTCGGGTCTGAGTCGGACCAGTTCGTCCGCGGCCAGGGGCACGTCGGTCCGTCGCTTCAGCTCGACCATCTCCTCGAGGGTGCGCACCGGCTGCTCGGCATACTCGAGGTCGAAGCGGGAGTAGACAGCCAGACGCTCGGTGGCGGTGTCGAGGTCCCAAGCCGCATTCACATCGATCCGGATCTTGCCCCCGGGTCCCATGGCCGCCCTGACGGCGGCGAGCCGATCTTCATCCTCCCCCTGGGTCTGACCCGGCTCGCCCACCTTGACCTTGGCCGTCCCCGCGCCGGACTCGAGGACGAGTCTCACCGCTGCCTCCGGGGCCAGGGCCGGCACGGTCACGTTGATCGGGATCGATGATCTACCGGGTTCGGGCAGGCTGCTGCACGCCGCCTCCAGGGCGCAGGCCAGCCAGCGCGTTGTCACGTGGGGTGGGTAGTCGGGAAACGGCGAGAACTCGCCCCACCCCGCCTGACCCTTGATCAGAACCGCCTCGCGGTGGTCGACCCGGCGGAACCGATGGCGCATCGGGATACGAATCGGGTGGAGCTCCAGGACCTCGAGGAGAGCGCTCATCCGTCCTGTGCCTCCCGCAGGTACTCGATGAGACGGTCCACCTGCACCTCGCTGAGGGAGGACGCGAACGATGGCATACGTCCCCTGCCGTCGGTGATGGTGACCCTGAGAAAGGAGTCGGGCTGGTCAGCTGCATTCGAGCCGGGACCGAGGGCGGGACCGATACCCCCCTCGAGCTGATCGCCATGGCAGTTGGAGCAGAGCTGGAGATAGATCTCCTCCCCGCCGGCATCTGGCTGGGGACGGCCGACGCAGGCGGAAGCCAACGCCCCCGCCATTGCCAGGATTACCAGTCGTCTCATCATCGCCGATGGTATGGAGCCAACCCCGCCGAGCTTCAATTCCTAATGAGCCGGACCGCCTCGATCGGCCAGGTCCCTGACCATCTGTGCCTTCTCCAGGGGCACTATGAGCACGACCTCTGGTGTCTCCACGACCACCAGGCCCTCCACCCCGGCGATGGCGAGCTTCCTCGACCCGGCTCGCAGGTACGAGCCGCGGACGTCGAGGGCGATCACGTCCCCGACCATGGCATTGCCCTCCTCGTTGCGAGCTGCCAGTTCCCAGACCGATTGCCAGGATCCGATGTCGCTCCAGCCGGCGTCGAGCGGCACGACCACCGCATCCTCGGTCCTCTCCATGATCGCGTTGTCGATCGAGATCGGAGGGGCGTCGGCAAACTCCGCTCCCAGTCTCACCTTCCCTCGTCGATCCGCGGGGATGGCCGGTCTCACCGCAGCAACGACCTCCGGGGCATGCTTCTCGGCCTCCTCCAGGAGTCGGCGCACGGTGAACACGAACATCCCCGAGTTCCACAGATGCCGGCCGTCGGCAACGAGCCGCTTCGCTTCATCGGCATCGGGCTTCTCCTTGAACCTGGCGATGTGGAACCCGCCGTCGACCTCGGGGCCTTTCTCGATATAGCCGTACCCCGTCTCGGCGCGGGTGGGCTCGACACCGAAGGTGACCAGAGAGCCGCCCATGGCGTGGTCGACGGCGCTGGTAACCGCGGCGCCGAAAGCCTCATCGTCTGAGATCAAGTGATCCGATGGCAGAACCAGCAGCACTTCGTCGGGCTCGCAGGCAAGCGCCGCCGCAACGACCGCGGGTGCCGTGTTGCGCCCGGCGGGCTCGATGAGGATCGCCGCCCAATCGACCGGGCCGTCGGCCAGAGCCTGCTCGACGGCCTCAGTGTGATCGTCGCCGGTCACGACGACCACCGGAGCGACGTCGGCCAGCCCACGCAGACGACGCAGCGTCGCCGCGAAGAGAGGTTCATCCAGCAGGTCGATGAATGGCTTGGGGTTGACCCTGGTCGACAGGGGCCAGAGGCGGGTGCCGGCGCCCCCTGAGAGAATCACAGGTCGAATGGTCGGCGACACCACACGAGAGTAACCAGAGGTCGGATGGGGCGGGCAGCTAGGTTGCAGCCGAGATGACCGAATTCCTCGTCATAGTGCACATCCTCTCCGCCGCCGCCTGGATCGGCGGCTCCCTGCTGGCCGGGTTCGTCGGGCCTCGCATGGCCAGGACCGGCGGCGAGGCAACGCTCGGTTGGGCCCGGGTCGCTGCTGAGGCCGGGGCCAGGTTCTTCAACCCGGCGGGGGTACTCACCGCCCTCAGCGGGATCGGCTTGGTCCTGGTCAGCGACATCTACGACTGGAGCGACACCTTCGTCTCGATCGGGCTGGGAGTGGTGGTGGCGGGCGCGCTGATCGGAGCGCTGGTCTACCGGCCCGGGTCGAAGCGGCTGATCGCTGCCCTCGAGTCGAAGGACTTTCCGGCCGCAGCAGCCCAAGGCAAGAACACCGCAATCTGGGGAGCGGTGATGGCGGGTCTGTTGATCGTGGCCGTGGTGGTGATGGTCCTCAAGACCGGCAGCGGATGATGTCCGTTTCTCGCGCGGCGAGAAAACGCCCCCTCCGGGGAGGAAATTCAGTCCGAGACCCCGATCGATATATAGCCGCACTCGGCGCAGATCTGGCGCACGATGCCGATCCCACCCGGCGCCTCCACGAACTCGTGATGGTGGACCGTCTTGTTCCGGGCGAATGCGGAGCGAACCGCCCCGAGGAGACCGCTGCGCTCGCCGGCGGGGGGCGGGGCCCCGGCGAAGAGAAGCTCCAGATCGGGTTGTAGCGGGTCCAGCCCCGGTTCGCCGGCAAGGGGAACACCCCCTTCACCGTCCTCGAGGTGAGCCAGGTCGACCACGACCTCGGGCCGCGGCCTCTCATCCACCTCGGGGAGGGCCTCTGCCTCATCGACCGGGTCTGGCACCTCTGCGAGGACCGCTGCCGCGTCGGGCTCGATGGCCTCGTCGCCTTCCGCATTGACCGCGGTTTCTGCGTCGATCAGGGGTGCGCTGGCGACGAGCGGCTCTGTCTCCTCGTCGAAGTACTCCGGGTCGGCGTCCGAGGTCGCCTCTTCGTAGGGCGGCGGCTCATCCATCGGCGGGTCGCCCCAGGACGACTCCGGACCCGGGAGAGGGGCAAACACCTGATTCTCGAAGCTCGTCTGCGGCTCCACCCTGCGAGGGATCAGGCCAGGGCCGGGCCGCAACGGTCGGGATGGAGCGGACGGGGGCTCTTCCCGCGCCTCGGGGGCAAGGGGAGGTGCCGCGGGGGCAAGGGGAGCTGTCTCGGGGGCGAGGGGAGCCACCTCGTCCACCACCGGCTCCGACTCTTGAACCACCTCGTCTACCACCGGCTCGGGCCCCGGGGTCTCAGTTTCCAACGGCTCAGGAACCTTCGAGTAGGCGTCAATGCGCTCCCGCCACGGTGCCGGCAGGGGAATCTCGGCAACACTCTCGGTCGGGACGAGACGAGCGGATCCGTGACCTGCCGTTTCCAGGTTTTGCAGCATCGCATCGCGCAGCTCGGTGATGCGGGACGGGACCGTTCCCCGCCGCGAGCGGCCGACGGCCACCACACGGCGCGGGATGGTCATCGACTTGTAACGGGCCCAAGCCTCCGCCATGTGGTCGACGCCCTTGTAGGCGAAGTCGACCGGCTCATCGGCGATGAAGGTGATCTCTTCCCCCCCGAGGGAAAGCGAGAAGGCACTGGATACGAGACGCGAGGCATGCACGTCGAACAGCGACCAACGGCCGAGTGATTCTCCCTCGAGGAAAACCTCGGTCTGGCCCGCTTCGACCACGATCGTTGCCGGGACTCCGGGGTGGTCTACCTCTGGAACCCGTACCTGGCCGGTGAACCTCACCGCGACACCATCACCTCTGCGTCCCTACCCGCCCCGTGCAATCCATCAAGATCCCATCCCCGCACCGAAAGTCAAGCCGATTCATGAGTAGGCATCGAGCGGTGGGCAGGCACAGACCAGGTTGCGGTCGCCACCCGGCCCGTCCACCCGCCCTACCGGCGGCCAGTACTTGTCCATCCGGAGGGATTCGACCGGGAATGCGGCTGTCTCCCGCGAGTAGCCATGGTCCCAATCGTCGGCGATCACCTGCTCGGCCGAGTGCGGTGCGTTCCGAAGCGGATTGTCGTCGCCGGACCACTCCCCCGATTCGACCCTCGACACCTCACCGTGGATGGCCAGCATGGCCTCCGCGAAGCGGTCCAACTCCTCGAGGCTCTCGGACTCGGTCGGCTCGATCATGAGAGTGCCGGCCACCGGGAACGACAGGGTCGGAGCGTGAAAACCGTAGTCGGCCAGCCGCTTGGCGATGTCCTCGGCCGTGATCCCGGTCGCCCGGGTGATCGGCCGCACGTCCACGATGCACTCATGAGCCACCCGGCCGCTGCTTCCCTTGTAAAGGACGGGGAAGTAGGGGTCGAGACGCCGCGCCAGGTAGTTGGCGGACAAGATCGCCGCCTTACTCGCCGCCTGCAGCCCGTCGCCGCCCATGAGCCGAATGTAGGCATAGGGAATGGGCAGGATCCCTGCCGACCCGAACGGCGCCCCCGAGATCGGGCCCACCCCGGAAACGGGGCCGGCCTTCTCACTCAGCGGGTGATTGGGAAGGAACGGTGCGAGATGGGCCTTCGCTCCGACCGGTCCGACGCCAGGCCCTCCCCCGCCGTGGGGGATGGTGAACGTCTTGTGCAGGTTGAGATGCCCGACATCGGCCCCGAAACCCCCGGGCCGGGCGAGCCCGACCATCGCATTCAGGTTGGCCCCGTCGACATAGACCTGCCCGCCGTGACGGTGCACGATCTCGATGAGTCGTCGAACCCCCTCCTCGAAGACACCGTGCGTCGACGGGTAGGTGATCATCGCCGCCGCCAGACGCTCGCTGTGCTCGGCCGCCTTGGCCTCGAGGTCGGCCAGATCGACGTTGCCCGCGTCGTCGGTGGCGACCACCACGACCCGCATCCCGGCCATCACCGCGGATGCGGCGTTGGTTCCATGGGCCGAGGATGGGATCAGGCACACATCCCGCTCAGCCTCGCCGATGGAACGCTGGTAGGCGCGGATGACGAGCAGCCCCGCCAGCTCACCCTGGGAACCGGCGTTTGGTTGCAGTGAGACCGCGTCATACCCGGTGATTCGGCAGAGATCGTCGGCCAGCTCGTCGATCAACTCCAAATAGCCGGCAGCCTGGTCTTCGGGCGCATAGGGATGGATCCCAGCGAACTCGGGCCAGGTGATGGGGATCATCTCAGTGGTGGCGTTGAGCTTCATGGTGCAGGAGCCCAACGGGATCATGCTCCTATCGAGGGCCAGGTCCCGGTCGGCCAGACGACGGAGGTAGCGCAGCATGCCGTGCTCGGATCGATGAAGACTGAACACCGGGTGCGTCATGAACTCGGAGCGCCTGACCAGGTCCGACGGGATGCCGATCCGATCGACAACGGCGACTGGTGAGGCGTCGAACGCCTGGAGCAAAGTCGCAATCGTCTCTTCGGTGGTCGTCTCGTCGAACGCCACCCGGACATGGTCGGAGCCGACCTTTCCCAGGTTGATCCCCTGTTCGACGGCGGATGCGATGACGGCCCCCGCCCGCCCAGGCACCCGCATCGTGAGGGTGTCGAACCACGAGCCGTTCACGATCTCTAGACCGGCAGCTTGCAACGAGGCCGCAGCAGAGGAGGTCAGGCGGTGGGTCTCCTGTGCGATCTCCTTGATCCCGTCGGGACCGTGCCAACAGCCGTAGAACCCGGCGATCACTGCGAGGAGGACCTGGGCAGTGCAGACATTCGACGTCGCCTTCTCCCGCCTGATGTGCTGCTCCCTCGTCTGCAGCGCCAGCCGGTAGGCCGCCCGCCCCGAGGTGTCCTTCGAGACGCCCACCAGGCGACCGGGGAGAGCGCGGACGTGGTCCTCACGGGTCGAGATGAAGCCGGGATGGGGACCGCCGTACCCGAGTGGGACCCCGAAACGCTGCGCCGAACCGACGGCGATGTCGGCTCCCCAATCCCCGGGTGGGTTGAGCAACGCCAGGGCCAGGAGATCGGTGGCCACCGCGACGAGCACGCCGGCCTCCCTCGCCTCTTCGACGAGGGTGCGCTGGTCCCTGATCTCGCCCGACGAGCCCGGATACTGGAGGAGAACCCCGAACGCCTCCGCCCCGTCGAACCCTTCCGACAGCATTCGCAGCTCGATCCCCGCGGCCAGGGCGCGGGTCCGGACCACCTCGATGGTGGGCACATGGCAGTCGTCGTCGATGTAGAAGACGGTCCGATCGCCCTTGGCCAGCCGGCGGCACATCGCCATCGCCTCGGCGGCCGCGGTCGCCTCGTCGAGCAGGGAGGCATTTGCGATGTCGAGCCCGGTCAGGTCGGACACCATCGTCTGAAAGTTGAGCAGGGCCTCCAGACGGCCCTGAGAAATCTCGGGCTGATATGGGGTGTAGGCCGTATACCAGGCCGGGTTCTCCAACACGTTGCGTTGGATCACAGGGGGTGTGATCGTGTCGTGATACCCGAGACCGATCAGCGACGTCATGACGACGTTCTTCGAAGCGAGCTCGCGCAGCCGATCGATCGTGGCCCCTTCCGACAAGGCGGCCGGGAGGTCGAGATCGGTGTCGAGAATGGAGCCCGGGATCGTGTCGGCGATGAGGTCGTCCAACGAGCCGGCGCCGATGGTCGCCAGCATCTTCTCGATGTCGTCGGCTCGGGGGCCGATGTGCCGGTCAGCGAATCTCTCCTTGGGGTTGGGCATCTGTCTCCTAGGTCGAGTGCCCTCCCCCGCTGTTGTCGCCTCCAGCGATGCCTCGACCGAACGGTCCACGTGCCTGAGAGTTTCCGGGGAGGAGTTGCCCCTTCGGCGCCCCTTATGGGGCTCTCCCATTCGGTGTCGATGACCCGGTCATCCTAATTGGTGGTCGACACTGGCACACGATCAACCCTCAGAGGTCAGACCCCGCCGCTCGGAGGACGGGTCGGCGGCAAGCTGATCACCACGACCGGGATCTCGGCCGCCGACAGCATGTAGGACACACGGTGCCCGTAGAAGGGCCGATCACTGAAGTACCGGGCGCTGGTGCCGAGCACGAGGAGCTCGTACTCGCCCGAGTTGGCGAATTGAATGATCTCCTCCTCGGCGTTTCGGGCCACACGGACACCGGTTTCCACCATGATCCCCAGCCGGGCCCCGAAAGCGGCAGCAGTTCCGACCATCTCCTGCCCTGCGAGCATGCTGTCGTCCACCAACTCGCTCTCGAACAGGAGCCCCTGCCCGTCGGGGCGATTCACCACGTGCAAGGCGAACACGCTCCCGTTCGCTCCCCTGGCCACCGAGTAGGCGAATTCCTCGGCGGCCCGAGTCGACCTCGTCGCCGCCACCGGGACCAGGATCCGCCGAGGCAACTCCTCAGAGATCGGGTAGGAAGAGGGGAAGCGGACCACGACCGACGGAACCTCGACCCTGGCCAGCACCCGGTCGATCACCGTGTCGAACGTCCCCTCCCGTGACTCGGTCGCCCCGAGCACAACCACGTCGTAGCCGAGTGCCGACTCCTTCCCGATGGCGGTGGCCGGGTCGCGGGCGAGTTGCCGTATCAGCCTTGCCGCCGGTATCTCCTCGAGCAGCTCACTCGGGTCACCGGCCTCCCCTTCGACCCGTCGAAAGATGCGACCCCAGAACCCCCCGGCCCCAGGGTCGACCACCATCACGGTGACCTCCGCATCCGGGAAAACGGCGGCCACGAGCTGGGCGGCGTAGCGGGAGTTGGCACCGCCCCGGGTCGGGATGAGGATCCGCCTCAGCCCGAGGATCTCGCTGCTCGCCCACAACTCTTCGCGCTCCAGGCGCTCCGCCTCCTCGGGTGGAACCTCCCAGCCGCGCACGACGAGTTTCAGCAACTGGGGCGCCACGATCGACGTCACTAAGGCGGCCAGGACCATCACCGTGTAGCCGGTCTCGGAGACAACGCCCAGGTTGAGGCTGACGATGGCAACAACGATGCCGACGGCGCCGAGGGCGGATAGCCCGGCGCCGAGGGCCAGGGCCTCTCTCCCGCGCATTCCGCCGAACCAACCGCCGATGAAGGTCCCCACGATCTTGGCCACGATGGCGAGGCCGATGAGCCCCAAGGTCCAGGCAATTGCCTCACCGCTGTCGAGAAGGCCGATGTCGACCCGCAGGCCCGAGAAGGCGAAGAAGACCGGAGCGAAGAACGCCGCGGTGATCGTCTCGAGGACCGAACGAACCTGGGGAAGCTGATGCCGGAGCCCGGCGGCGATCACCCCGACGACGAACGCGCCGAGGATGGCCTCGAGATGGAGGCCCTGGGTCACCATACCCCCGAGGAGAGCGGCGACCAGGGTGATCGAGACCGCGGCCGTCACCGAGGAGCCCCCGGCCATCACGAAGCGAAGGAGACGATCCAACAGCCAGCGGCCGACCGTGGCGGCCAGGGCGATGAAGATGATCAGGCCGAGGAAGGACCGGACCAATCGGTCGGGCTGGAACCCCTCGAGGGCGATCCCCGAGAGAGCGGCAAGGATGAGCCATCCAATCGAGTCCATCGTCATGCCCGCGGCCAGGGTGACCTGTCCGAAATTGCGTCGGAGGAACCCAAGGTCGAGCAGGATCTTGGCGACGACGGGCAATGCCGACACAGAGAGGGCGAGGGCGAAGAACCCGGCGAATACGGCACGGTCGACACCGAGCCCGACGAACCCGTCCGGGACCATGTGGGCCAGAGGCACGATCACCGACAGAGGCACCAAGAGAGCCCCAGCCGAGACCGAGAGGGCGGCACCTTTGAATCGGGAGATGATGCCGAGGTTCGTCTCGAAGCCGATGACGACCAGGAGCATGATCACTCCCAGCCAGGAGATCCCAAAGATCACCGAACGGACCGAGGCCTCCCCGAAGACCCAGTCGAAGGACTCGGGGGCGAGCCGGCCGAAGATGGTCGGCCCGAGGATGATGCCGGCCAGCAACTCCCCCACCACCGGAGGCTGCCCGAACCGCTTCACCACCCAGCCCAGAACTCGGGCAACACCGACGAGCAGGACCAACTGGACGAGGAAGAGAAGAACCTCGTGTTCGGTGAGAGGAGCGGCCAACGAGCCTCCGTCGTCGACTGCCAGCAGAGTCACCGACGGCAAGCTAGCGACGGGCTACACGTTGAAGCGAAAGTCCACGACATCGTCGGGGCGCATCACATACGTCTTTCCCTCGGTTCTCACCCAACCCTTGGCCCTCGCCGCGGTCCAGGTTCCAGCGGTCACCAGTTGCTCGAAGTCGATGACCTCGGCGGCGATGAACCCGCGTTGAAAGTCGGTGTGGATCACTCCGGCCGCCTCGGGCGCAGTGGCCCCCGCACGGATCGTCCAGGCTCGTGACGCCGTCTCCCCGGCGGTCAGGAAGCTCTGCAGGCGAAGGGTGTGATAGGCCGCCCTGATCACTGTGTTCAGCCCCGGCTCCTCCTGGCCCAGCGACTCGAGGATCTCTTGACGGTCCTCCTCGCCCATCTCGCCCAATTCGGCCTCGATCTGGGCGTCGAGGAACAGGGCATCCGCCGGTGCCACCAGTGAGGTGAGCCGGGAGCGGAGCCCGGAGTCGCCCAGCCCGGTCTCGTCGAGGTTGAAGACGTAGATCACAGGCTTGGCTGTGAGCAGGTGGAGATCGGCGAACCCGGCCCTCTGAGCGATGAGACCGGGGTCGGTGCTCACCATCCGGCCCGAAGCCACCACCGCGCGCAGCTCGTTCAGCAGCTCAACCCGCGGCTTCAGGGTCTTGTCGATGGTGGACTCCTTCTCGAGCCGGGGGAGACGCCGGTCGATGGTCTGCAGGTCGGCGAGGGCGAGCTCGGTTTCGATGACTTCGATGTCGTTCACCGGGTCGAGCCGGTCGTCGACGTGGACGACGCTATGTGCCGCGAACCCCCGCACCACGTGGCAGATGGCGTCGGCATCCCGGATGTTGGCAAGGAACTGATTGCCCAGCCCCTCCCCGTCGCTGGCTCCTTTCACCAGACCGGCAATGTCGACGAAGGTCACCGTCGCCGGCACCACCTGCTTCGAGGCGAAGATCCGGGCCAGTACATCGAGCCTGGGGTCGGGAATCGGGACCACACCCGTGTTCGGTTCGATCGTGGCGAACGGGTAGTTGGCGGCGAGGACGCGGGCGTTGGTCAAGGCGTTGAACAAGGTCGACTTGCCGACGTTGGGGAGACCGACGATGCCGATCGAGAGACTCATGGCCGCCGCAGGTTAGAAAGCGGGTTGGACAGACCAGTCGTGGCCCGTCGCTGAGATCGCTGCGCGGTCTCACCGCGGCACTATCTCACCGACAGACCACTAGCGTGCCTTCGTGAGCAAGATCGCGGTGATCGGAGCCGGCTCATGGGGCACCACGGCTGCCGCCCTTGCCGCACGGGCCACCCCCACTGTGTTGTGGGCTAGGCAACCAGATGTGGCAGAGCACATCGAACGTGAGCATCGCAACCCTCGATATCTGCCCGATCACCCGCTGCCGACTGGGCTGGCGGCCACCGCCGACTTGGGCGAAGCAGTGGACGGCGCAGACGCGGTGGTAATGGCCGTCCCCTCACATGGGTTCCGTGAGGTGTTTGCCAAGGCCGCGCCCGCCATGGGCCCCGATGTGCCCGTCCTCTCCCTGACCAAGGGCATCGAACAGAACACGCTGGCAACGATGACCCAGGTGGTCTCCGACGTGGCGCCCGGGCATGACCCGGCCCGGATCGGCGTGATGACCGGGCCCAACCTCGCCTCCGAGATCGCGGCCGGTCAGCCGACGGCAGCCGTGATCGCCTTTCGCGAGCCGGCTCCGGCAGTCTCCCTCCAGACCGTGTTCATGGGCCCCACCTTCCGGGTGTACACCCACGACGACGTCGCTGGCTGCGAGCTAGGAGGAGCACTCAAGAACGTCATGGCGATCGCCGCCGGCATGTCGGACGGGCTCGGATTCGGGGACAACACGAGGGCCACCCTCATCACCCGCGCCCTGGCCGAGTTGACCCGTTTGGGGACCGCACTCGGGGGCAGGCCATCGACCTTCGCCGGCCTGGCCGGCATGGGCGACCTGATCGCGACATGTATCTCCACCGACAGCCGGAACCATCGGGTCGGCTTCGGTCTCGCTCGGGGGCAGGCGCTGGAGGAGATAGTGGAGCAAATGAGCATGGTGGCCGAAGGCATCAAGACCACACGCGCCGTTCTCGATCTCGCGGCAAAGCAGAGCATCGACATGCCGATCGCCACTCATGTCGGCCTGGTCCTCTACGAGGGCATGCATCCCCGGGACGCGGTTATGAAGCTGATGACCCGCGGCGCCAAGCCGGAGGACTAGTGGTCCGTCGCCTGAATAGTGTGCGCGTGTCTCCGAGTCATCGGCGTCATCTGGCATGGAGAAGCGCGCAGTCGCAGCCGGGGAGCTGCGGCGAGCACTTCGACGCAGCCGGGGACGTCGAGGGCCGGAGAGACGCCACAATTATTTGCGGGACGGGCCACTAGTGCCGGATGACCCGGCCCGCATCCGACGTCTTCCCGAGAAGGGTGTCGACGACGTCGCCGTCATCAACTCCATACTCGATGAAGGCTTCATCTGTCATGTGGCCTATCTCAGCGACGACCGGCCGGTGGTCATCCCGACCCTCTATGTCCGGGATGCAGACTCGGTTCTGCTCCATGGATCCCCGTCATCGGGCATCGTCAGGGCAACCAGGAGGGGCTCACCCCTCAGCGTCGCCGTGACCCTCGTCGACGGCGTCGTAGCGGCGAGGAGTGGGTTCGAGTCGTCGATCAACTACCGATCAGTGGTCATTCACGGGGTCGGGGCCCTGCTCTCAGACGAGGA
>Ga0190265_10000764_pt1 | contig 21464 bp, 28 predicted proteins | sample Popmic124T_FD_133135 | JGI IMG/M metagenome (GOLD analysis project Ga0190265, IMG submission 133135) | Populus adjacent soil microbial communities from riparian zone of Indian Creek, Utah, USA - 124 T | ecosystem: Environmental > Terrestrial > Soil > Riparian zone | place: USA: Utah | collected...
ATTGTTGTACGGGTCCTGCTCGGTCAGGCTGACGCCCGACGTCTGGCAGTGGGTGCGCAGCATCAGCGACTTGGGATTCTTCGCGCCGAACCCGTGCATGATCCGGTGCCAGAGCAACCGCGCCGCGCGCAGCTTGGCGATCTCCATGAAGAAGTTCATGCCGATGCCGAAGAAGAAGGAGAGGCGCGGCGCGAAGGCGTCGACGTCGAGGCCCTTGGCCATCGCCGCGCGGACATAGGCCATGCCGTCAGCGAGCGTGAAGGCGAGCTCCTGGACCGCGGTCGCCCCGGCCTCGTGCATGTGATAGCCCGAGATCGAGATCGAGTTGAATTTCGGCATGTTGGCCGAGCAATATTGGATGATGTCGGCGACGATCCGCATCGAGGGCGCGGGCGGGTAGATATAGGTGTTGCGGACCGCGAACTCCTTGAGGATGTCGTTCTGGATCGTGCCGGTGAGCCGGGCCCGCTCGACGCCCTGCTCCTCCGCGGCGACGATGTAGAAGGCCATCACCGGCAGCACCGCGCCGTTCATCGTCATCGACACCGACATCTGATCGAGCGGGATGCCGTCGAACAGGATCTTCATGTCGTCGAGCGTGTCGATCGCCACCCCCGCCTTGCCGACGTCGCCGACCACTCGGGGATGGTCGCTGTCATAGCCGCGATGGGTGGCGAGATCGAAGGCGACCGAAAGGCCTTTCTGCCCGGCCGCGAGGTTGCGGCGGTAGAAGGCGTTCGAATCCTCGGCGGTGGAGAAGCCGGCATATTGGCGGATCGTCCAGGGGCGGCCCGTATACATCGAGGCGTAGGGCCCGCGCGTAAACGGCGCGAAGCCGGGCAGGCCGGGATCGAGGTCGGCCACGTCCTCGGCGGTGTAAAGCGGGCGCACGTCGATCCCCTCGGGGGTGCGCCAGGTCGGATCCTTGCCGCGCAATTCCTTCGCGGCGGCGGCATCCCAGTCTGATTTGGTCGGTTTCTTGTCGGTCATTCACTCGTTCCCCGGCGAAGGCCGGGGTCCAGATCGGGCGCTGCAACTGGACCCCGGCCTTCGCCGGCGAACGGAAAAAGTCAATGCTCGCCGGCTTTCGGCGTCTCCATCAGCTCGACGAGAACGCCGCCCATGTCCCTGGGATGGACGAAGATCACCGGCGTCCCGTGAGCGCCGATCCGTGGCTCGCCCAGCACCTTGGCGCCTTTCGCCTCCATCTCCGCTTTGGCCTCATGGATGTCGGGCACCTCGAAGCAGATATGGTGCTGCCCGCCGCCCGGGTTTTTCGCGAGGAAGCCGTGCAGCGGGCTATTCTCGCCGAGCGGCTCGATCAGCTCGATCTGGCTGTTCGGAGTATCGACGAAGCAGACGCGGACGCCCTGCGGCGGCAGATCGAAGGGCTCGTGGATCCTGGTCGCGCCGAGCAGGTCGCGATAGAGCGCGACGCTCGTCTCGATCGACGGGGTGGCGATGCCGACATGGTTCAGGCGTCCGAGCTTCATAACGGCCTCCGTAGGTCGCGGACGAGGGGCAGGACATGGTCCCGAGTCAGCGGCGCAAGGGTGCGCGAGTCGATATCGTCGGGATCGTGCCAGGCCGCGTCCTCGATCTCGCCGGCGGGGCGGATGGCGCCGAGCAGCTCGACCATGAACAGGTCCGCCTCGACGACGCTGCCCGCCTCGTTGGCCGCCGCCGCGCGGAACCGGCCGAGCGGCCGCGGCGCCTCGGCCAGGTCGCAGCCGAGCTCCTCCCTGATCTCGCGCCGCAGCGCATCGCAAGGCGCCTCGCCGCCGGCGAGCTTGCCGCCGGCCTGCATGAAGGCCGACGTGCCCCTTTTGCGCACCAGCAGGGTGCGGCCGCGATCGTCGATGACGACCGCCGCGGCGATTCGGATCACCGGCGCCGGGGCGTCCGGCCTCACAGCGCGTCCCGCAGGCCGAGCCCGAACAGCAGGTCCGCGGCGACGAGCCCGACCAGCAGCAGGCTCAGCGCATGAAGGACGAGCAGCGCATTGAACTTTGCCGGAGCCTCGGCGCGGCTGATCGAGGTCCGGTAGAGCGGCAGGCGCCCGTCGCGCAGACCGCGCATGATCCGCCGGCCGATCACGGCAACCAGCACGAGCGCGACCAACCCGACGAGGAGATCCTCAGAGCGGGATATTGTCATGCTTCTTCCACGGATTCTCGAGCTGCTTGTCGCGCAGCTTGCGCAGCCCCAGCGCGATCCGCCGCCGCGTCGAATGCGGATAGATGACCTCGTCGATGAAGCCCTTGCTCGCCGCCACGAACGGATTGGCGAAGCGGGCTTCGTAGTCTTGGGTGCGTTCGGCGATCTTTTCCGGGTCGCCGATGTCCTTGCGGAAGATGATCTCGACCGCGCCCTTGGCGCCCATCACCGCGATCTCGGCGGTCGGCCAGGCGTAGTTGAGGTCGCCGCGCAGATGCTTGGAGGCCATCACATCATAGGCGCCGCCATAGGCTTTCCGCGTGATGACCGTGATCTTGGGCACCGTGGCTTCGGCATAAGCGAAGAGCAGTTTCGCGCCGTTCTTGATGATGCCGTCATGCTCCTGGGCGACGCCGGGGAGGAAGCCGGGGACGTCGACGAAGGTCAGGATCGGGATGTCGAACGCGTCGCAGAAGCGCACGAACCGCGCCGCCTTCTTCGACGACTTGATGTCGAGCACGCCGGCCAGCACCATCGGCTGGTTGGCGACCACGCCGACGGGCCGGCCCTCGATCCGGCCGAAGCCGATGATGATGTTGGCGGCGTGGGCGGGCTGGAGCTCGAAGAAGTCGCCGTCGTCGACCACTTTGCGGATCAGCTCGTGCATGTCGTAGGGCCTGGCGGCGCTGTCCGGAATGAGCGTGTCGAGACTGTCGTCGCCGCGGTCCCAGGGATCGTGGCAGGGCCGCTCGGGCAAATCGTGGCGGTTGGACAAAGGCAGGAAATCGAAGAAGTCGCGGGTGGCGAGGAGGGCGTCGATGTCGTTCTCGAAGGCGACGTCGGCGACGCCCGATTTGGTGGTGTGGGTGACCGCGCCGCCCAGTTCCTCCTGGGTGACGACCTCGTTGGTCACGGTCTTCACCACGTCGGGGCCGGTGACGAACATGTAGCTTGAATCCTTCACCATGAAGATGAAGTCGGTCATCGCCGGCGAATAGACCGCGCCGCCCGCGCACGGCCCCATGATCAGGCTGATCTGCGGGACGACTCCGCTGGCGAGGACGTTGCGCTGGAAGACCTCGGCATAGCCGGCGAGGCTGGCGACGCCCTCCTGGATGCGGGCGCCGCCCGAATCGTTGAGGCCGATGACCGGCGCTCCGACCTTCATCGCCATGTCCATCACCTTGCAGATCTTCTGGGCGTGGCGCTCGGAGAGCGAGCCGCCGAAGACGGTGAAATCCTGGGCGAAGACGAAGACGAGGCGGCCGTTGATCGTGCCCGAGCCGGTGACGACGCCGTCGCCGGGGACCTTCTGCTCGGCCATTCCGAAATCGACGCAATTATGCTCGACATACATGTCATATTCTTCGAACGAATCCGGATCGAGCAGGACGGTGAGCCGCTCGCGCGCGGTCAGGCGGCCCTTGGCGTGCTGCGCTTCGATCCGTTTCTCGCCGCCGCCGAGGCGCGCGGCCGCGCGGCGCCGCTCCAGCTCTTCGATGGTCGTGCCCATGACCGAAGGTTCAAGACGGGCGCGCGGCAAAGGTCAAGCGCGGCGCGGTTCGGCTATTTGTAGAAGCCGTCCCGCAAATTGATGCCGTGCTCGACCCAGGCCTTCATCGCGCACAGCATCTGCGCCCAGCCCTGGCAATTGCCGTAGCTGCCCTGCAAGCCGCGCTCGGTCTGGCGCCAGCCTTCCTCGGCGATGGTGACGAGCGTGCGGTCGTCGCCCTTCGGCTCGAATTCCATCGTCACCGTGGTTTGATAGCCGGCGGCGGCCTCTGCCGGAATATCGCCGCCACCATCCGGCGGCGGGCCTTCATAGGCCTCCCATTTGAGCACGATCTTGCGGTCGGCGACCACCTCGACCACCTCGACCGGAAACGCGCCAGGAAAATCCGCGAAATCCCACATCACGGTCGCGCCCTGCTCGATCCGGCCCTTCGCGCCGCCGGTGGTGAAGTAGCGGGAGAGTGTATTGGGATTGGCGACGGCCTCGAACACGTCGTGGACGGGGCGGGCGATGAAGCCGGTTATTTTGAATTTGAAATCCATGGCGATTCTCCTTGCGACTCGACGCTATATGTTATATACCTATAACATGTCAATCGAGGTGCGGAATGATCGGATTTTCAAGGCCCTGTCGGCGGCGACGCGGCGCTCGATCCTCGATCTGCTGAAAGACGATCCGCAGACGACGGGCGCCCTGTGCGGGCAATTCCCGGACCTCGACCGCTGCACGGTGATGCAGCATCTCAATGTGCTTGAGGACGCGGAGCTGGTGATCGTCCAGCGCAAGGGCCGGGAGCGGTGGAATCATCTCAACCCGCTACCGATCAAGCATATCCACGATCGCTGGATCGGCCCCTATGCGGCTCGCGCGGTCGGCCTGCTCGACCGGCTCAAGACCGACCTCGAAAGGGCCTAGCGCCCGTCGAAGCTCGGCGGACGTTTCTGCAGGAAGGCGGTGACGCCCTGTTTGAAATCCTCGGTGCGGCCGGCGTCGCGCTGGGCGACGCGCTCGGCGGCGAGCGCTTCGGCGAGGCCGAGATGGGCCGAGTCCCGCGCCAGCTTGCGGATCAGCGCGTAGGCGGCGGTGGGGCCGTGGGCGAGGCGCGCCGCCAGCGCTTTCGCTTCGGATAGCAGCGCGTCGTCCGCCACGACGCGGTTGATCATGCCCCATTCGAGCGCCTGCGCGGCGCCGATCCGCTCGCCCAGCATCATCATCTCCAGCGCCCGGGCGCGGCCGGCGAGGCGCGGCAGCAGCCAGGTCGCGCCGGCGTCGGGGATCAGGCCGATATTGATGAAGGCCTGGAGGAAATAGGCCGAACGCGACGCGATGACGATATCGGCGGCCAGAGCGAGCGAGCAGCCGGCGCCGGCGGCGGCGCCGTTGACCGCCGCGACGACCGGGATGGGCAGCGCGAACAAAGCCTCGATCAGGGGATTGAAATGCGACTCCAGGGAAGCGCCGACATCGTCGGGAAGGCCGCCGCCCGAGGCGAGGTCCGCTCCGCTCGAAAAGCCGCGACCCGCGCCGGTCAGCAGCAGGCAGCGGGCGCCCGAGCCCGCCAGGCTCTCGACCGCCGCGCGCAGCTCGTCGACCATCGCCGCGTTGAGCGCGTTGAGGCTGTCGGGGCGGTCAAGGGTGACCGTCGCGACCGCGGCGGGCGAGATTTCGAGGCGGATGTGCGCGAAGGTCATGCGCATTGGTAACGCGCCCGCACCCTCCTGCCTAGCGCGCCGCGCTCACCCGCCACACCGTGTTGCCGACATCGTCGGCGACCAGCAGCGCGCCGTCGCGGGCGATCTGGACGCCGACGGGGCGGCCCCTGGCGCGGTGGCGATCGTCGAGGAAGCCGGTGAGGACGTCGATCGGCTGGCCGGTCGGGCGGCCATTCTCGAACGCCACGAAGACGACCTTGTAGCCGCTGTGCGGGCGCCGGTTCCACGAGCCGTGCTCGCCGATGAACACCCCGCTCGCGAAGAGCGGTCCAAGCCGCTGGCCTTCAGCGAAGGTGAGGCCCAGAGCGGCGACGTGCGGACCCAGCGCATAATCGGGCGGGATGGCGCGCGCGACCATGTCGGGGCGGGGCGGCCGGGGGCGGGTGTCGAGGTGCTGGCCGTAATAGGACCAGGGCCAGCCGTAGAAAGCGCCGGGCCGGACGCGGGTCAGGTAATCGGGGACGAGGTCGCTGCCCAATTCGTCGCGCTCGTTGACCACGACGTAGAGGTCGTCGCTGCCGGGCATGAAATCCATGCCGACCGGATTGCGCAGGCCCGAGGCGAGGATGGTATGGCTGCCGTCCGCCGGGTCGATCGACCAGATCGCGGCGCGCTCCGCCTCCTCGTCCATGCCGTGCTCGGCGACGTTCGAATTGGAGCCGACGCCGACATAGAGCCGGCCGTCGGGGCCGGCGGCGAGGCTCTTGGTCCAGTGATGGTTGCGCTGGGCGGGGAGCCGGGTGACGGTGCGCGGCGCGGCGCCGATGCTGGTCGCGGCCGGATCGTAAGGGAAGGCGACCAGCGCGTCGGCATTGGCGACGTAGAGGGTGTCGCCGACCAGGGCCATGCCGAAGGGCGAGGTCAGGCCGGTGATATAAGGCGTCCTCACTTCCGCGACGCCGTCGCCGTCGCCGTCGCGCAGCAGGGTGATGCGATTGGCGCTCGGCACCGCCGAGCCCGCCTTGCGCTGGAACAGGCGGAAGAAGAAACCCTTGATGCTGCGGTCCTCGAAGCCGGGCGCCGGCGGCGGCGCCGAACTTTCGGCGACCAGCACGTCGCCATTGGGCAAAGTCAGCAGCCAGCGCGGGTGAGCGAGGCCGGTGGCGAAGGCGCGAACCTCCAGGCCCGAGGCCGGGACCGGCGTGACGCCCGCCGGCCAGCTCGACGCCTCGGCGACGTTGATGGTCGGGATCAGGGTGCGGGTCGGCTCGGGCAGAGCGGGCGCCGGGCCGGTCGATTGGGCGATGTTGAGCCGGGCGGTGTCGCCGCACCCGGCGAGAAGTGCGCAGGCGGCGAGGATATGGAGGGGTCGCATATGGGCGTCTCCCGAAGCGGCGACGCGCGCCGCCTTGCGCTGAAAGCGCGGCCGCGGCTTCGGTTCCCGGGCCAAGGACGTTAGTCGACGAGCGCGCTCTCCTCGGGCGCGTGGAGGCGGATGCGCTTGACTCTGCGCGTGTCCGCCTCGGTGACCTCGAGGCGCCAGCCGCTGGGATGCTCGAGGATCTCGCCGGCCTTCGGCACCCGGCCGGCGAGGACGAAGGCGAGCCCGCCCAACGTGTCGACATCCTCCTCGACCGCGGCGAGGCGCGCGTCGATCGCCTCGGCGACGTCGTCGAGCTCGGCGCGGGCGTCGGCTTCCCAGCAACCGTCCTCGAGCGGAATCAGCATTCCCTCCGGCTCCTCGTCATGTTCGTCCTCGATCTCCCCGACGATCTCCTCGACGACGTCCTCGATGGTGAGCAGGCCCTCGGTGCCGCCGAACTCGTCGACGACGATGGCGAGGTGGACCCGGCCGGCGCGCATCCGCGCGAGCAGATCGAGCATGCCCATCGATTCGGGCACGTAGAGCGGGACGCGCATCAGCTCCCGGATGTCGGCGGGCGGCGGCCGGCCCGATCCCTGGTGGAGAAAGATGTCCTTGATGTGGATCATTCCGATCACCGTATCGAGGCTGCCCTCGTAGACGGGGAGGCGGCTATGCTCGGCCTCGCGCAACGCGATCACCAGCTCGTCGAAACTGATCGTGCTCGGGACGGCGATGATCTCGCCGCGCGGCAAGGCGACATCACCCGCGGTCTTGTCGCCGAAATGCAGGATGTTGCGGAGCATCAGCCGCTCGGCGTCGCTCAGATCGCCGACGCGGGGGACCTCGCCTTCGCGGCTCTCGATCGCTTCCTCGATCTCGTCGCGCAGCGTCGAGCCGTTGTCGTCGCCGAACAGGAGGGCGCGCAGGCCGCTCCAGAAGCTGCGTCCGTCTTCCCGGCCGCTTCGACTGTCGTCTTCCATAAGATTTAGGGTTGCACCTCGCTCAAATAGGGGTCGGCGATGCCGAGCGACGCGAGCGCCCGCCGCTCCGTCTCTTCCATCGCCTCGGCGTCGCCGTCGCTCGTTTCGTGGTCGTAACCTAGCAGATGAAGCGTACCATGCACCAGCAGGTGCGCGGCATGGGTTTCGATCGGGATGCGTTTCCCGGCCGCCTCCTCTGCGCAGATGCCGTGGGCGAGGACGATGTCGCCGAGCAGCTGGGCGCTCGCCAGCTCCGCCTCGTCGGCCATCGGGAAGGACAGCACGTTGGTCGCCTGGTCCTTGCCGCGCCAGGCGGCGTTGAGGCCGCGCACCTCTTCGTCGGAGGTGAACTTGACCGAGACCTCGCTGTCGGCGAGGCCGGGATGGCGGCTGTGCGCGATCGCCGCGTGGACCGCGCTTCGGGCCAGAGCGGGCCAATCGACGCGGCTGTCCCAATCGGGGGAGACGTCGGTCTCGACCGGGATCATGCCGCCGGCCCCTCATAGGCCTCGACGATCCGGCCGACGAGCGGGTGGCGGACGACGTCGCCGGCGCCGAAGCGGATCATCGCGATCTTCTGGATGCCTTCGAGCTTCGACACCGCGTCGTTGAGCCCCGAAGTGACGCCGTTGGGCAAATCGGTCTGGTTGGGATCGCCGCAGATCACCATGCGGGAGCGCATGCCGAAGCGGGTCAGGAACATCTTCATCTGCTGCGGGGTGGTGTTCTGCGCCTCGTCGAGGATGATGAAGGCATCGGAAAGGGTGCGGCCGCGCATGAAGGCGATCGGCGCGATCTCGATCTCGCCCGAGGCGATGCGGCGCTCGACCTGCTCGGTCGGCAGCATGTCGTAGAGCGCGTCGTACAAGGGGCGGAGATAGGGATCGACCTTCTCCTTCATATCGCCGGGGAGGAAGCCGAGGCGCTCGCCGGCCTCGACCGCCGGGCGCGAGAGGATCAGGCGGTCGACGCTGCCGCCGATCAATTGCTGCACCGCCTGGGCGACGGCGAGATAGGTCTTGCCGGTGCCGGCCGGGCCGAGCGCGAAGATCATGTCGTCGCGGGCCAGCGCCTCCATATAGACGGCCTGGGCCTTGGAGCGCGGGACGATGGTCTTCTTGCGGGTGCGGATCATCACCTTGGGCGGCTCGATCACCTCCGGCGCGACAATCCCTTCCAGCGTCGGCTGGCCCGACATGGCGATGATCGCGTTGACCAGCTCGGCGTCGATGTCGTGGCCCTCGTCGAGCCGGTTGTAGAGGCCGAGCAGCACCTCGCGGGCGCGGGTCGCGGCTTCGGGCTCGCCCTCGATCTGCACCTTGGCGCCGCGCGCGGCGATATAGACGCCGAGCCGGTCCTCGATCGCCACCAAATTGCGGTCGAACTCGCCGAACAGGGGCCCGAGCAGATGCGGCTGCTCGAACTCGATCTCGAGCCGGGCGCGCGGGCCGGCTGCGGCGGCCGCGGTTTTCTTCTGCGCCATTACGCTGCCACCCTCGCCGTTCCCCGGCGAAGGCCGGGGTCCAGTCGTTCCGTCCGCGCCGCCGGGCCCCGGCCTTCGCCGGGGAGCCAGGTCGGCGCGGCTCGTCCCGCGAGGCTGTTCGGCCCGGCGGAGACGAGATCGACCGCGACCAGGTCCCCGATCGCGGCGCCGGTCTCGAGATGGACCGACTGCAGCCAGGGCGATTTGCCGATCAGCTGGCCGGGCTTGCGGCCGGGGCGTTCGAGGAGGAGGTCGGTGCAGAGTCCGACGCTCGCCTGGTTGAAGGCGAGCTGCTGCCGGCCAAGCGAGGCCTGGAGGCGCTGAAGGCGTTCGTCCATCACTTCGGCGGGCACCTGTTCGTCCATTTCGGCCGCCGGGGTTCCGGGGCGCGGCGAATATTTGAACGAGAAAGCCTGCGCATAGTTCACCGCCGCGACGATCGCGAGCGTCGCCTCGAACTCGGCGTCGGTCTCGCCGGGGAAGCCGACAATGAAATCGCCGGAAACGGCGATGTCGGGCCGGGCCGCGCGGACGCGCTCGATGATCCGCAAATAGCTCTCGGCCGTATGGCTGCGGTTCATCGCCTTGAGGACGCGGTCGCTGCCCGACTGCACGGGCAGGTGCAGATAAGGCATCAGCTTCTCGACCTCGGCATGGGCGCGGATCAGGCCCTCGGTCATGTCGCCCGGATGGCTGGTGGTATAGCGGATGCGGGCGAGGCCGGGCAAAGCGTCGAGCGCGCGGATCAGATCATCGAGGCCGCGCTCCTCGTCGTCCCGCCAGGCATTCACGTTCTGGCCGAGCAGAACGATCTCCCTCGCGCCCATGTCGATCAGGGCTCTTGCCTCGTCGACGATAGCGCCGAACGGGCGGGAAATTTCGGCGCCGCGCGTATAGGGGACGACGCAATAGGTGCAGAATTTGTCGCAGCCTTCCTGGACGGTGAGGAAGGCGCTCGGCCCCTGCCGGCGGCGGGCGGGGAGCGCGCCGAACTTGGACAAAGGCGGCATGCCGGTATCGAGCGCGCGGCCGCCGGCCGCGGCCTGGCGGACGAGCGCGGGCAGGTTATGATAGGCCTGCGGGCCGACGACGATGTCGACGGCCGGCGCGCGGCGCGGGATCTCCGCGCCTTCGGCCTGGGCGACGCAGCCGGCGACGGCGATCATCGGCGCCGCGCCGCCGGGGCGCTTCGCCAGCCGGCCGATGTCCGAATAGACCTTCTCCGCCGCCTTCTCGCGGATATGGCAGGTGTTGAGCACGACGAGGTCGGCGTCGGCGCCTTCGCCGGCCGCGCTCATTCCCTCGGCCTCGAGCAGCTCCGCCATGCGCGCGCCGTCATAGACGTTCATCTGGCAGCCGAAGGACTTGACCTGGAAAGTGCGCGGCGCGGGCTTCATTGCGCGCCATATAGGGGAAGCGGCCGCGCACCGGAAGCAAGCGCCTCGACTATTTCGGCCCGGGCGTGCGTGGCAAGCGCCTTGCGGTCGCCGGCCGCGGCCGGATCGATCGGAGCGAGGAAGCGCAAAGTCACCGGAATCGTGCCCCGCCGCGACAGCACGCGGATAGCGTTGGCGCCGGCGGATTCGTCGCCGACCCAGGCGATCTCTTCCGCCGCCGCGCCATAGTCGATCGCCACCGGCTGGACCCGGACGCCGGCCGGCGGCGGGAAGAGCGAGGCGAACAGGCTGGGGCGGAAGGGGAGGATTTCGTGGCCGCCCTCGGTCGTCCCTTCCGGGAAGAGCGCGACGGCGCGGCCGGCGGCGAGCGCCTGGCGGAGCCGGTCGGCCTGGCCGTGGACCTCGCGCCGCGCCTGGCGGGCGACGTAGATCGTGTCGTTGAAGGCCGCGACCCAGCCGACGCCCGGCCAGTTCTCGACATCGTCGCGCGAGACGAAGATGGCGCGGCTGGCGCCGCCGACGGCGAGGATGTCGAGCCAGCTGACATGATTGGCGGCGAACAGCACGCCGCCGGTCAGCGGCCGCCCCTCGACGCGGACGACGATCCCGGCGCAGCGGCCGGCATAGCCCAAGAAGACCTGCGGCCAGATCGAGCGCGCGCCGAACGCCTTCCACAGATAATGGAGCGGCACGCAGAAGATGAGGCCGGCGGCGATCGCCGCGAGCCGCAACGTCATGCGCATGCGTTATTTGTCCCGGCCGAGGGCGACGCCGTAAAGCTCCATGCGGTGATCGACGAGGCGAAAGCCGAGTCGCTCGGCGATGCGGCGCTGCAGCGCTTCCAGCTCCTCGTCGACGAATTCGAGGACATTGCCGGTCTCGACGTCGATCAGATGGTCGTGATGGGTCTCGGCCGCCGCCTCGTAGCGGGCGCGGCCGTCGCCGAAATCGTGGCGCTCGAGGATGCCGGCCTCCTCGAACAGGCGGACGGTGCGGTAGACGGTGGCGATCGAGATGCCGGGATCGACGGCGGCGGCGCGGGCATGGAGCGCCTCGACGTCGGGATGGTCCTCGGACTCGCCGAGCACGCGGGCGATGACCTTGCGTTGCTCGGTGATGCGCAGGCCCTTTTCGGCGCACAGCGCCTCGATGTCGATGTTGCGGGTCATGCCGCCGCGTTTAGAGCAGATTCGCCATCGGAGCAAAGCGCGCGGAGCAAAAAGCGCCACCCCCGCGGCTGCGGGGATGGCGCGTCGAGAACGGGCTTACGCCTGATCTTATTTCTTCGGAGCGGTGCGCTTGCGCTTGGTGCCGAGGCCGATCTTCTTGGCCAGGGTCCGGCGCTGCTCGGCATAATTGGGCGCCACCATCGGATAATCCGCGTTGAGGCCCCATTTCTGCCGATACTGGTCCGGCGTCATGTTGTAGTGGGTCATCAGGTGGCGCTTGAGCATCTTGAGCTTCTTGCCGTCCTCGAGGCAGACCACATAATCGGGCTTGATAGAGGAGCGGATCGAAACCGCGGGCTCGGGCTTGGGGGCCGGTGCTTCCGGCTGATCCCCCAGACCCGACAATGCGCCGTGGACGTTACTGATCAGCAACGGCAGGTCGGAAACCGCCACGCTGTTGTTGCTGACATGGGCGGAAACAATGTCGGCGGTGAGGGTGATAAGCGTCTCACCGAAATTGTCTGTTGTGTCCATGTGTGAGTTCAACTTTCATGATCAGAGGAGTGTGACTGTCATTGGCCTGACGGTCCGTCCGTGGGATAGGTCCGTTTCGGCGCTTCTGACAAGTCCGAAACGAGATTTCTCGACTAGCGGCAAACAGTTTTCGCCAAAGTGAGCGCGTCGTAGGCATTCCCGTCAGCGCCGCGATAATAGTTGCGGCGACGGCCGACGAGCGAAAAACCGGCCCGTTCGTAAATGCCAAGTGCATGATTTCCTTCGCGAACCTCCAGATGGACGCGGGCGGCGCCATGATCCCTGGCGGCGCTGACGAACGCTTCGATGAGCATGGTGCCCACTCCGCGGCGCTGCCGGCCGCGGGCCACCGCGAGCAGCAGTAATTCGGCCTCATCGCCGGTGGCGCGGGCCAGCGCGAAGCCCACGACTGTCCCATTTTCGTTCGCGAGGGTCAGCCAGACGCCCGGCATCGGCATCAGCCCCGCGCATTGCGACGCCGTCCAGGCCTCGCCGAAGCGTGAATCGAAGCTGTCGTCCATGACCGCCATGACACCGTCGAGATCGAGCAGGCCGCCGGCGGACAAGGTGATCGCCGATTGGGTCATGTCATCGGCTTGGCATCCGGCGCGCGGCCGTAGATCGGCCGGGCCGGCAAGCTGCGCAGCGCCGGCGGCAGCAGCCGGGCTCCGGCGGCGCGGGGTAAGGCGTCCGACCAGCGGCCGCTCCCGCGCGCGGCGACCAGCGCCTCGGCGCCTGAGCCGACGACCAGCTCCGCGGCGGTCGCGGCGGCGGCCGCGCCGGGCGGGAGCGAGCGTAAATCGTCGAGGGGCGCGAGCGGTTCACCGCCGTAGCTTTGCACGAAAAGCTCGCCATGTCCTCCCGCCAGCGCGACCGCGACCGCCGATTCGCCGGCCGCCGCGGCGAGCGCCGCCATCGACGAAAAACCGGCGACCGGCACCTGCCAGCCGATGGCGAGGCCGTGCGCCGCGGCGAGGCCGACGCGCACGCCGGTGAAGCTGCCCGGCCCGCAATCGACGAGGATGGACTGGGGGACGCGTCCGGCGAGCAGGTCGGCGATCATCGGCAGCAGCCGCTCGGCATGGCCGCGGCCGACGATCTCGTGGCGCTCGTCGATCACCGCGCCGTCGCCGCCGAGCAGAGCGACGGAGCAGGCGGCGGTCGCGCTGTCGATCACCAGGAGCATGAGGAAATCGCGCCCTGTCCCATCATTCCATCATCACCCCGCATCACTCCACCGTCACTCCCGCGCAAGCGGGAGTCCAGCTTTGGTTTCGGGTGGATGGTGAAGGAAGCCGGATTCCCGCTTTCGCGGGAATGACGGGAAAGCGCGGGAATGACGTGGAGAGGTGGGGAACGGGAGGTGGGCTGACGGGGAGGGTTCAGACCGCCTCGACCGCCTCGACCTCGGGGACATAGTGTTTGAGCAGGCTTTCGATGCCGTTCTTCAGCGTCATGGTCGAGGACGGGCAGCCCGAGCAGGCGCCGTGGAGGGCGAGGTAGACTTTGCCACCGCGGAAGCCGCGATAGACGATGTCGCCGCCGTCCTGGGCCACCGCGGGACGGACGCGGGTCTCGATCAGCTCGCGGATCTGGGCGACGATCTCGGCGTCGGCGGGGTCGTCGCCCAGATCCGCGTCGGGCGCGATCTCGATCGCGGCGGCGCTGCCGGGACGGAACAGGGGCGCGGCGCTGACGAAATGGTCGAGCAGCACTTCGAGCACCTGCGGCTTCAGGCTGCGCCAGTCCGCGCCGGGCGCGGCGGTGACCGAGACGAAGTCGCGGCCGAAGAACACCCCGTCGACCTCGCCGGTCGAGAAGATCGCCTCGGCGAGCGGCGAGGCCTCGGCCTCCTCCGGGGTGGCGAAATCGCGGGTGCCCGCGTCCATCACCTTCTGGCCGGGCATGAACTTGAGCGTTGAAGGGTTGGGCGTGGTTTCGGTCTGGATCAGCATGAGCGGGATGTGGTCGCGATCGCCGAAGCGATCAAGCCCTCATGCCCGTCATCCCGGCGAAGGCCGGGATCTCGTTGAGAGAGACCGAGACATCATTCCACGCCCGGCGCTCGCCGGGACGACGAATGAAAGTAGCGCGCGACCGCTCACTGCGTCATCTTGTGCGGATGAGGGCGGCTGGGTCTATATCATGACCAACAAGCCGGGCGGCGTCCTCTACATCGGTGTCGCGGCCGACATCGCCGTGCGCGTTGCACAGCATCGAAGCGGTGCCGGTTCCGCCTTCTGCCGGAAGTATAACCTTAAGCGCCTTGTCCTTGCTGAGCCCTATCCGACGATCGAGGAAGCCATCGCTCGTGAGAAGGCGATGAAGGAATGGCATCGGGCCTGGAAGATACGGCGAATCGAGGAGGCAAATCCCGACTGGGCGGACTTATGGGACACGATCAACGGCTAACCTGGTCATCCCGGCCCTTCGACTGCCTGCAAGGCAGGCGCTCAGGGTAACAAGGCTGAAGGCCGGGATTTCGGTCGAAAGGGCACGGACCTGCTCCACGAGACCCCGGCCTTCGCCGGGGTGACGGGTGCCCCGCACCCGTCAGAAATCCGGCTTGTCGTAATGCGGCGGCGGCATGATCACCTCCATCCGCTCGGTGAGCAGCGGGCGGAAGCTGGGGCGCGACTTCATCACCGCGTACCAATCGACGGTCTGTTTGTGGCCGCGCCAGTCGATGCCGCCGAGATAGTCGGCGACCGAGAGGTGGGCGGCGGCGGCGAGGTCGGCCAAAGTGAGAACCGGGCCGGCCAGCCAGCGGCGGTGATCGAGCAGGTAATCGAGATAGTCGAGATGGGCGTTGGCCGAGGTCATCGCCCGCCTGAGCACGCCGGTATCGGGCGCGTCGCGGCTGACCAGGCGCTTGGTCATCCGCTCCTCCATCAGCGGCCCGACCACGTCGCGGTAGAGCTTCTCGTCGAACCAGGTGACCAGGCGGCGGATCTCGGCGCGGTTGGCGGCGGTGCCCGGGATCATCGGCGTGCGGTCGATCGTCTCCTCGAAATATTCGCAGATCGCGCCCGAATCGATCAGCACCGTCCCCTTCTGGCTTTCGACCAGCACCGGGGTCTGGCCGGCCGGGTTCAAATCCATGAACTCGTCCTCCTGAAGCCAGGGCGAGACGCGGACGAGCTCGTGCGGGATCGCCTTTTCGGTCAGGGTCAGGCGGACCTTGCGCGAGAAGGGGCAAAGCGGGAATTGATAGAGCTGCCACATGGCCAGCGTCTCTTAACGCCGGCGCGGCCCCAGTCCACCGCCGATTTGGAACGGCCGGTCAGTCCCAATAGGGCTCGTCGCCCTCGTCTTCATAATAGGGCCCGTCGTCATGATAAGGCCGGTCGTCATCATAGCGCCGATCCTCGTAGCGCGGCGGCGCCCGGTCGAGCGCGAGCGCCATCTCGCGCTCCATCTGGCTGAGCGATCGGCGCATGGCGGGCGCGGCGACGGCGATCGCGTCCATCATCCGGCCGATGCCGGCGGTGGTGCCGTAGATCGAGCCGCGCAGGCGATGTTCGAAATAGGGGTCATCCCGGCCCGCTATGTCGCGCAGCGTATGGCGGCCGCGATGGCGGCGCCAGGGATCGGCGGCGTGCATCAACGGCCCGACGTCGAGATCGAGCAGCGCACCGGACATCCGGTCGATCGCCGGGGCGAGCGCCTCGACCTCCTCCGACGACGGGATCGAGGCGGCGACCCGGGCGTCGAGCTCGGCGTCGAAGATCGGATCCGGCTGCGCGGCGGCGGGGCCGGCAAGCAAGGCTGCGGCGGCGGCTGACATCAGAAGCTTGACCATGAACGGCCTCCTCAAGCGCGCGGTTCTCCGCGGCGCAAAAACGCCAAGTGCGCGATTCGGTTGCCTTTTCGCACCGGCTCGATGAGCCTTTCCTGAACGCGGCTCAATCCGCCGCGTCTGGAGTTTCCTCTGTCGGCGCCGGCGGCAGATGGGCCGTAGCGGCGCGAATCCGCTCCTCGACGCCAGCCCCCACCTGCATGAAGCGCGGCACCATCGCCGTCATCATTTCGACGAACGCCGGATCCTGAGTCATGGTGAGCGCGACGTCGGCATATTTGCGGCCGGTGGCGGTGGAGAAGAAGGCGACCATTTCATCGAGCTCGGGCAAGGTGAAACGGCGGGCAAAGTAGCGGGCGAAGACGCTGCGCATCTCGGGTTCCGCGGCGCTCATCGCCTCGCCCATCACCTCGCCCATGACCTCGTTGGTAATCCGCATCCGTTCCTGGAAATGGGGGTCGCGTTCCGCCATGAGCTCGGCGAAGGTGCGGCCGTCGTCATCGGCCGCGGTCCCTGTCCCGGCCGGAACGCCGAGCTCGGCCGGCCCCATCGCCATCAGGCTTTCCAGGCCCGGCATGCCCGAGAACAGGCGCAGGAAAATCCCCTCGGGCACCAGCAGCGCGGCCAGCCGCCCCGCCGCCGCCAGCCGGGCGGGATCGATCGCCTGCTCGGCGACGGGCGGCGGCGCGGTCTGGGCCGCCAGCGGCGCGGTAAAGAGGCCGAGCGCCAGCGCGCCCGCCAAAATCCTGATCATGCGGTCTTCTCCCCCAATATGCGGGTTCTATCTCACAGCGGCGAGCGCATCGCCAGCCAGACCAGAGCGGCGATGCCGGCGGCGATCCGGTACCAGCCGAACGGCGCGAAGCCGCGGCGCGAGACGATGCCGATGAACCAGCGGATGACGAAGAGGGCGACGATGAAGGAGACGACGAAGCCGATCGCGATGCCGCCCAGGCCGGCCGTGCCGAGATCGTCGTGATTCTTGTAGAGCTCGAGCGTCGAGGCGCCGAGCATGGTCGGGACGGCGAGGAAGAAGCTGAACTCGGCCGCGGTGCGCCGCTCGATGCCGAGCGAGAGGCCGCCCAGGATCGTCGCGCCGGAGCGGCTGACGCCGGGAATCATCGACAGGCATTGGATCAGGCCGACGCCGACCGCCTTGCCGAGCGAGATGTCGGCGACGCCCTTCTCGCTGCCCTGCGGCGCGGTCCGTTCGATCAGCAATATGGCGACGCCGCCGGCGATCAGCGCCCAGGCGACGATCGAGGCATTGCCGAGCATCGCCTCGATCTGGCGGTGGATCAGGAGGCCGAGCACGGCCGAGGGCAGGAAGGCGACGGCGACGTTGCGGACGAAGCGCCAGGATTCGGGCTGGTTGCGGAGGAGGCCGGTCGCCACCGCCCAGAAGGTCCGCCAGTAGAGCACGATCACGGCGAGGATCGCGCCCAATTGGATGACGACGTTGAACACCGCCCAGCGCGCCGCGTCGTGGCCGAGCAGCTCGGCGGCGAGGATCAGGTGGCCGGTCGAGGAGACCGGGATGAACTCGGTGACGCCTTCGACGATGCCGAGCAGGATGATGGTGAGGAGGTCGTTCATGGCTGGCCGCGCCTGTAGCGGGGCCGGCAGCGGCCGGTCCAGCAGGATCGCGCGCTACGCTATTATTGACACGATTGTCAGTGTATGAGGCGCTATGACTGCTCCGACTCATGTCCACCCACTGGCCATCGCGCCGGCGGACATCGATTTCATGGGCCACGTCAACAACAGCGTCTATCTCGAATGGGTGCAGGAGGCGGTGATCGCCTATTGGCAGCGCGTGGCGCCGGCGGACGCCGTGGCCCGGCACCTCTGGGTCGCGCTCAAGCACGAGATCACCTACCGGCGGCCGGCCTTCCTCGACGACACGATCGCCGCCTCGGTGGTCGCGGAAGGCGTGCAGGGCGCGCGCGCCTTCTTCTGCACCCTGATCACACGCGGCGAGGAGGTGCTCGCCGAAGTGAAGTCGAGCTGGTGCTGCCTCGACGCCGCCACGCTCAGGCCGGCGCGGCTGGCCCGCGACGTGGTGCGGCGGTTCCTGCCGGAATAAGGCTCAGCGCGCCGGCAGCTTCGCGAAGCGCCCGTGCCGGCGGTAGAGCGTCAGCCAGCCTTCGGCGACGGCGGCCAAGGGCGCGGGGTGGATGCCGAACGCTTCGAAGCCGGGGCCGGTCACGACATTGTCGCGGCTCATCATCAGCCACTGGTCCCAGGTCAGCGGCGCGCCGGGGAGGAAGCCCAGGCGGGCGATCATGCGGCCGATCGGGTCGGGAATTTCGATGACCGGCTTGTCGCGGCCGGTGGCGCGGCAGATCCAGCGGCTCAATTCGGCCATGGTGAGGATCTGCGGGCCGCCGAGCTCGTAGGTCCGGCCGGCATGGCGCCCGGCGTCGAGCGCGGCGCGCGCGATCGCCCGGCCGAGATCGGCGGCGTGGACCGGCTGCAGCCGCCATTGGCCGCGGATCACCGGCAGCACCGGCAGGAGCCGCGCCATGCGGGCGAGGCGGTTGACGAAATCGTCCTCGCGGCCGAACGCGATCGAGGGGCGGATGATGGCGGCGGCGGGGAAGGCGGCGCGGACCGCCGCCTCGCCTTCGCCCTTGGAACGGCCATAGGCGCTCTCGCTCTCCGGGTCGGCGCCGACCGCGGAGACGTGGACGAGCGCGGGGACGCCGGCCGCGGCGGCGGCCTCGGCGACGTTGCGGGCGCCCTCGACATGGACGGCGTGGAAATCGCCCTCGAGGATTCCGACCAGGTTGACGGCCGCGTCGGCGCCGTGGACCGCGGCGGCGACGGCGCCCTTATCAGCGAGGTCGCAGCGCAGGAACTGGATCTGGCCGAGCCCGCACAAAGGCTTGAGGTAGAAGGCGCGCTTCGGCTCCCGCTCGGCGATGCGGATTCGGGCGCCGGCCTTGAACAGGGCCTGGGCGACATAGCGGCCGAGGAAGCCGCCGCCGCCGAACAGGGTGATGAGGCGCTCGGTCTTGACGGTCATGGCGGCTCCCTTGCCCCCTCGCCGCGCAGTCGGCAAGCCCCGCGTTGACAACGCGCCGGGCGGCTCCTAACTCGCCCCTCCTACCTGTTGTTTTGTTCTCTGGGCCCAGATGGCGGAATTGGTAGACGCACCAGCTTCAGGTGCTGGCGCTCGCAAGGGCGTGGAGGTTCGAGTCCTCTTCTGGGCACCACATTGTTCCATGCCTTCGGGAATTGAGTAGCTTTTGCAAAGTTCCCGATCGGGTAACTTGCCTCTATGCTACTTCTCGACCGCGGCCTTTGAGACGCCGCATTCCGGGCGTCTCCATTATGTGATCTGGTGGCAACATTGGGCCGGCGCGCCCGACAAGGCGGCCGCAATCGCCGCGCGCCTCGCCGGCGTCGCGCTGCCGCACCTCGATTCGGAGGCGCGCGCCACCAAGGCTCCGCCGATCTTCTGGCCGTCGCGCGGCGTGCCGATCGCGCCCGGCGACGGCCTTAATCTGGTTTTCCAGCGTCGCGCGGCGACACCATGGTGAGATGATCGGGCAGGACCTCCGGGTCCATTGCCGGGCGGAAGGACCACCTCATCGTCGCGCCGGCCTGAGCCGCCGGCCGGCTAGCGCGAACTCAGCACGAACTGGTTGCCGTCCGGATCGCGGAAGGTCGCGAACGTGCCCCAATGCTGCTTTTGCGGCGGCCCGTCGAACGCGACGCCGCGCCCGGACAGCTGGCGATGGGTCGCCTCGACGTCGTCGCAGGCGAGCGCGCCGTTGAAGAAGCCGCCGATCCGATCCTCCTGCCCGTCGGGCGTGAACAGGACCAGGCGGGTGTCGCTGCTGGCGATGCCAAGCTCGATCCAGCGCTGGCTGTCGCTGAACGGCTGGTCGGTGACCAGGGTGAAGCCGACCTGGCTTGTCCAGAATTCGAGCGCGCGATCCTGGTCGCGAGTGGGCACGCTGACGAACTTGACGTGGGTGATCATGGGGCTGGCCTCCTTCGCCCGCTCCTTGAAGCCGCGCCGGGCGGAGGCGACAAGGGGTCCGGTAAACACTATAGTGGGGGCGATGACGGAGCTGCGGATCGACGCCTATCTTATCGACGTGCTGATGCGCGACCTGGTCGGCCACGACCGCGCCCCTTCGGCCTATCTGGTCTACCTCTGGCTGTGGCGGGCGAGCCGCGGCGAGGGCCGCGAGCGGGCCGGCGCGAGCCTGCAGATGCTCGCCGACCGGACCGGGCTCAGCAAGTCGGCGGTGCAGGCGGCGGTCAGGCATCTGGTCCGCCGCCGGCTGATCAGCGCGGAGCGCAGCGGCGCCACCGCGGCGCCGGTCTATCAGGTGCACGAGCCGTGGCGGCGCGCGGCGATCAGCGGCGCAGCGTGACCCAGGTCGGCGCGTGGTCGCTGGCTTTCTCGCGGGCTCGGACCCAGGTGTCGACGCCGGCCGCTTCCAGGCGCTTCGCCGCGACCTTGTTGAGCAGCAGGTGATCGATGCGGATGCCGGCGTTGCGGGCGAAGGCGTTGCGCCAATAATCCCAGAAGGTGAAGACCGTCTCGTCCGGGTGGAGATGGCGGATGGCGTCGGTCCAGCCTTGGCCAAGCAGGCGCCGATACTGGGCGCGGGGCCCGGGCTGGAACAGGGCGTTGTCCAGCCAGCGCTCGGGCTTGTAGACGTCCGCCTCGGTCGGGATGACGTTATAGTCCCCGGCGAGGACGACCGGGCCGTCGAGCGCGACCAGCTCGGCGGCGCGGGCGATCAGCCGCTCCATCCAGGCCAGCTTATAGGCGAATTTGGGGCCCGGGACCGGGTTGCCGTTGGGCAGGTATAGGCAGCCGACCAGAACGCCGTTGACCGCCGCCTCGATATAGCGCGAGTGGCTGTCGCCGGGATCGCCGGGGAGGCCGCGATGGGTCTCGACCGGCTCGCAGCCGCGGGCGAGGATGGCGACTCCGTTCCAGCGGCTCTGGCCGTGCCAGGTCGCGCCGTAGCCCGCTTTCTGGATCGCCGCGGCGGGGAATTTCTCCTGCGGCGCCTTCAGCTCCTGCAGGCAGGCGACGTCGGGGGCGGCCTCGGCCAGCCAGTCGAGCAGCAAAGCGAGCCGGCCGTTGACGCCGTTGACGTTGAAGGTGGCGATCTTCACGCCCCCGGCAACGCACGACAGGCGGGAAGTTTGCAGGACGCTCGGGCGAGCGCTGTCTGCGCGGCGCGAATCGTGCTACCGAGAATCCGCCGCCAATAGTTGGCCGCGACTTGCGTAAGACTATCGGCGGTCCTTGGGGGGCGGATGGACTTCGATACCAGCGTCATCGGCAGCGGGTTCGGCGGATCGGTCTCCGCCTGCCGGCTGGCCGAGGCGGGCGCCAGGGTCGTGGTGCTCGAGCGCGGCCGGCGCTGGGACAAGACCAG
>Ga0190265_10000765_pt1 | contig 21430 bp, 26 predicted proteins | sample Popmic124T_FD_133135 | JGI IMG/M metagenome (GOLD analysis project Ga0190265, IMG submission 133135) | Populus adjacent soil microbial communities from riparian zone of Indian Creek, Utah, USA - 124 T | ecosystem: Environmental > Terrestrial > Soil > Riparian zone | place: USA: Utah | collected...
ACGCTGGGCAACCTTGTCCAGGACCCGCGCCTCAACCACCGGCTGGAGATGACGGCCGGGGTCCTTGAAGAAGACAGCGCCGCGCTGCTGCGCGGCTTCTTCGCGTCGCTCCGGAAGAGGTTCTGAGCGGCACCGTTCTTTGCAGAGCTCCGGAGAGATGTCCGAGTGGCTTAAGGAGCACGCTTGGAAAGCGTGTGTAGGGGAAACTCTACCGTGGGTTCGAATCCCACTCTCTCCGCCATAGATATGAAATAGAGACCGGAGAGGTGCCAGAGCGGTTGAATGGGGCGGTCTCGAAAACCGTTGACCGGGCAACCGGTCCGTGGGTTCGAATCCCACCCTCTCCGCCACATTTTGCAGTTTCGATGAACCCGGGGGCGGCCCCAGCATCAGCGGGCTCCGCGACTCCTCAGCCTGGAAGGAAGCACGATCGTGAAACGGACTTTTCAGCCCAACAACCGTCGCCGCAAGCGGACCCACGGCTTCCTGGTGCGCATGCGTACCAAGAACGGGCGCGCAGTGATCGCGCGCCGGCGCCAGAAGGGCCGCAAGCGCCTGTCGGTCTGATGTCGGGCTCCCGGCTTCCGGGGGTATCTGGAAGCCAACGGCTGCTCCCGAAGGAGCGGTTGCGGCGGAGGGCGGACTACCTCAGGTGCTACCGGACGGGACGTCGGCGCCATGGCGTGCTGGCGATTCTCTACTTTGCTCCGAACCAGCTCGGGCATCCCCGGCTCGGGATCACCGCCAGCCGCAAGGTCGGCCCGGCGGTGGTGCGCCAACGGATCAAGCGCCGGATCAAAGAGGTCTACCGCCGATGGAAGGATCGTGGCCATCTCCCAGCTCTGGATCTCGTGGTGCATCTGAAGCCCGAGGCCCGGGGGGCGGACTTCCAGGCCCTGAGCGGCGAGCTGCTGCGCCTCTTTTCCGGGCTGCTTCCCCGGCGGAGCCCGGAGCCGCCGCCGGAGCCGTCCACGTCGCCCGCGTCGCCCGCGTCGCCGATACTGCCGAAGGAGACCCCGGCCCCGTGACCCGTGTCGCCGTCTGGCTGCTGGAGCTGTACAAGCGGCGTATCTCGCCCCTGCTGCCACCGGCCTGCCGCTTCACCCCCACCTGCTCGGAGTACGCGCGGCTCGCCCTGCTCAAGCACGGCCTCGCCCGCGGGAGCGCCCTGGCCACCTGGCGCCTACTCCGCTGCCATCCGTTCCATCCAGGCGGGGTGGATCTACCGTGAGCCGGATAAAAGATATCTAAAGAGGGACCCAAGCTCCGTGGACATACGCCGGTTTTTGCTCTTCATCGTTCTTTCCGTGGCGATCATGGCCACGTGGACCTATTTCTTCCCGCCTCCCAAGAAGGCAGCCCCCAACCCTCCGGCAACCGGAGCGCCGGCCAGCCCCTCGAGGCCCGGGCCCACGCCCTCCGTTGCCATCCCCGACAGTCCGCCCGGAGCTGCCCCATCGGCCATCCCGCCGGCCGAGGCCAGCCGGACGGCGCTCCCCCCCTGGGCCGGCCAGCCGGTCCAGGCCGCGGCCGAGGAACGGGTGGTGCTGGAGAGCCCCGCCTCGCGGGCGGAGTTCACGAACCGCGGCGCTCAGCTCGTCTCCCTGCAGGTCAAGGACGGCCAGGGCACCGCGGAGCTCGTGCGCAAGCGGGGCGAGGGGCTGTTCCCCTACGGCCTGGTGCGCAAGCAGGACTTGAAGCCCCACCCGCTGAGCCAGGCCCTGTTCCAGGTCCAGCGCGGGCGGGACGGCCGCTCCCTGGTCTTCCGCCACCGCGGACCGGCAGGTGTGGCCGAGAAGCACTTCCGCTTTGACGACCAGGGCTTCCTGGAAGCCGTCGTCAACGTCCCCGACTCCGGCGGACAGGCATGGGCGCTGGCCGTCGGCCCCGGCCTAGGCAACCCCACGGCGGAGGAGGCGGGCAGCAGCTACCGCCGCCAGGGGGCGATCTACAAGAACGGCGACGACGTCGAAGAGCTCAACGCGCAGAAAGAGCTGGAGGTCACCGCCCTTCCCGGCCGGGTCGACTGGGTGGGGCTGGAGGACACCTACTTCCTGGCGGCCATCGTCCCGCGCGCCGGCCTGGATGGCGTGCTGCTCCAGCCGATGATGGTCCAGGGGGGTGCGCAAAACGCCCGCTTCCTCCCGGTTCCCCCGGAGGACGAGCTCACCTCGGAGCAGAAGAAGCTCCCGCGGGAGTACCGGATCGTCCTGGAGCCGGAGGGGGAGAGCCTGTCCCTGCTTTCCTATTGGGGGGACAAGAACTACGACCGGCTGGCCGGGCTTCCCTACGACCTCGAGCGCTCGGTCAAGCTGGGCATGTTCGCCTTCCTGGCCAAGCCGCTGCTGGTGGCTCTCCACTGGGTCCACGACAACGTGGTGGCCAACTACGGCTGGGCGATCATCCTGCTGACGATCGTGATCAAGATCCTCCTCCTGCCGTTGACCCACACCAGCATGAAGTCGATGAAGAGGATGCAGGAGCTCAACCCCAGGGTGCAGGCGATCCGGGAGAAGTACAAGACCAAGCTGCGGGACAAGCAGGGGAAGCCGAACCTCGAAGTGCAGCGCAAGATGAACGACGAGGTGATGGCGCTCTACAAGGAGGCGGGGGTGAACCCGGTCGGAGGCTGCCTGCCGATCCTGCTCCAGATGCCGATCCTGTTCGCCTTCTTCAACCTGCTCACGTCGGCGGTGGAGCTGCGCCACGCGCCCTGGATGCTGTGGATCCTGGACCTCTCGTCCAAGGACCCCTACTACGTGCTGCCGATCGTGATGGGGGCCACACAGTGGCTCCAGGTGCGCATGGCGCCGCAGGCCGGAGACCCGCTGCAGCGCCGCATGTTCGAGCTGATGCCGGTCATCATGACGGTCATGTTCATCGGAGTGCCCAGCGGGCTGGTGCTGTACTGGCTGACCAACAACGTCTTGACCATCCTGCAGCAGGCGGTTTACAAACGACTCGAGAAGCGCACGGCCTGAGGCCAGCGCGGAGATCCTTGGCGGATGAACGATCCCAAGAGACGCTTCTTTTCCGGCGACACGTTGCAGCAGGCCCTGATCCAGGCTGCCAACCACTTCCATCTCGGCCCCGAGGAGATCGCGTACCGCAGCATTGAGAAGCGGCACGGTTTCCTGAAGACCCGGCGGCGCGTGCTGATCGAGGTCGATCCCGACGCACCGCGGCGGGACCCCTCAATCCCGGCAGTTTCGGCGACCCCGGCGATCCCGGCGGCGCCCCCGCCCCGGGAGGCTGACGCTCCGGCTCCGGCTCCCCGTCCGGAGCCGGTTGCCGGAGCGGTCGAGGCGCGGGCTCCTCAAACCGAGCGCCCTCCGAGGCCGGAGCCTCCGCCCCGGGACCGGGAGCGCAGCCCGGATCGGGGCCGCCCCCGGGGGGACTACGCGGACCGGCGAGGCCCGGGCGGCGGCCCGCCGCGCGAGCAACGGGCGGGGAACGATGATCGAGGAAATCGGGTAAGTCGTGACAATCGGATAAATCGCGACGATCGGGGAAACCGCGGTGAGAATCGGGGCGGGATTCGCGCTGGAAATCGAGCTGGAGATCGAGATGACCGCGGAAATCGCGCCGTGAGGGACCGGGGGGGCCGCAGTGAGCGCGACGACCGTCCCCGGGGCGACCGCGCGTCACGCTTCGAGGGTCACGTCCGGCCGCCGCAGCCATCGGCGGATCGCCTGACACGGGTGGAGGCGGACACCTTCGACATGCCGCCCGCGAACGGGCTGATCGCGCTGCCGGAGATCCCGCGCCGGCCGTCGGAGCGCTTCCCCGAGGCCACGGGTCCCCAGGCTGAGGCGGCGGCCAAGGGGATGGAGCTGTTGCTGCGGATCGCCGGCCTGAGCCTGACGCCGCGCATCCTGCAGGGGGAGGAGCGGCTGGAGGTGGACCTCTCGGGGGAGGACGTGGACTGGTGCTTCGCGGACGACGGCGAGTTCGTGGTCTCGGTGGAGCACCTGCTGCCACGCGTGATCCGGAGCCTGTCCGGCGAGGCGCCTCTGGTGCGGGTGGACTGCGACAACTTCCAGGAGATCCGGGAGGAGGGTCTGCGCAGCCTGGGGCAGCGGGTGGCCGAGGAGGTCCGGCGCAAGGGCCGGCCGCGGACGCTGGAGCCCATGAACCCCGCGGACCGGCGGATCATTCACATGACCCTGGCGGACGACCCCGGCGTGGCGACCGAAAGCACCGGGGATGGCTACTTCAAGCGGGTGACAATCCGGCCTGCCTAGTTTCACGTGAAACGGATGCGGGGTGCCCCGTTGTGGCGAGGCCCCCGCCATGTTTCACGTGAAACACTTCCCCTTCCCCTTCCCCTTCCCCTTCCCATGCCCTTTGTCCTTCCTCCGCTCTCCCGCGAAGATTTCTCTCGTGAGCTCTCCGGCTTCTCGCCGGAGCCGCTGGACGGTCGCGCTCTCAATGCCCTCCGCGCTCACTACCAGGAGCTGTCGCTCTGGAACCAGAGGCTGTCCCTCATCGGTCCGGGCACGCTGAACGAGGTCCTGGAGCGCCACTACGGCGAATCTCTCGCCGCTATCCCCTTGATCCCCGGGAATGCCCGTTTCGGTCTAGACATCGGCTCCGGCGCCGGCTTTCCAGGCCTCGTCCTCGCCGCGGCCAGGCCCGGGCTGGAGATGACCCTGGTCGAGGCGCGGGAGAAGAAGTGGGCGTTCCTCTCCGCCGCGGCGCGCAAGGCGTCGTTGCCCTGCCGGTGCCTGAATGCTAGAGTGGCGGTCCCCCTTCCCGCCGGCCTGCCGGCGAGCCTGGACCTGGTGACGGCCCGGGCGCTCAAGCTCGATCCGGACGTGCTCGGCGCGCTCGCGGAGCGCCTGAGCCCCGAGGGTCGGATCCTGCTCTGGTTGGGGGAGGAAGGCCCCGCGCTGCCGGCCGCGTTGTCGCCGGGGCGGAGCGTCAGGATCCCGGGCAGCCAGAGGCGCCGCATCCTGGAGCTGAGGCGCGCGGAGCCAATGCCGCCGATATTGTCGATATTGCCGATACGGGACGCCGGATGAGCACGATCCTCGCCATCGCGAACCAGAAGGGCGGAGTGGGCAAGACCACTACCGCCATCAACCTCGGCGCCGGTCTCGGCGCCTTGGAGCGCCGCGTCCTGCTCGTGGACTGCGACCCCCAGGGAAACGCCACTCGCGGCCTCGGCGCCAGGGCCGAGGAGCCCCACCTCTACCACGCCCTCGTGGACGAGGTCGCGCTCGGCGAGACGATCCGCCCTTCCGGCTTCCCCAACCTCGACCTCATCCCCTCTCAACGCGACCTGGTCGGCGTCGAGGTCGAGTTCGTGGGCGAGAAGGGGTGGGAGGGACGGCTCAAGAAGGTGCTGGGCGAGGTTTCCGGCCGTTACGACACGATCCTCCTGGACTGCCCGCCGTCCCTGGGCCACCTCACGGTGTCCGCCCTCACCGCGGCCGACGGCGTCCTCGTCCCTCTGCAGTGCGAGTACTTCGCCTTGGAGGGGATCTCCGAGCTGATGTCCACGGTGAAGCGCATCCAGGGTGGGCTCAACGCCCGCCTCGCCATCACCGGCATCCTTCTCACCATGTACGACGACCGCACGAACCTCTGCAAGGACGTCGCGGACGAGATCCGCCGCCACTTTGGAGCCAAGGTGTTCGAAACCGTAGTCCCCCGCAACATCCGCCTGGCCGAGGCCCCGAGCCACGGCCTGCCCATCTTCCAGTACGACATCAAGTCCCGGGGCGCCGAGGCCTACCTGGCCCTGGCCCGCGAGCTTCTGCGGAGGGCGGCATGACCCCTGCGGGCGCGGGCAAGAAGCGGGGCCTGGGCCGCGGCCTGGGTGCCCTCATCCAGCAGGAGGAAGCTCCTCCGGAAGCTCCTGCACCGGTCCAGTCCCTCCCGGTCGGGCAGCTCAAGCCGAACCGTTTCCAGCCGCGGACGCAGTTCGACGATGCTGCCATCGAGGAGCTGGCCGCCTCCATCAAGGCCCAGGGGGTCGTGCAGCCCCTGGTGGTCACGCCGGACAAGGATGGCACCTACTTCATCGTGGCCGGCGAGCGTCGCTGGCGTGCTTCCCGTCTTGCTGGCCTGGAGTCTGTTCCTGTGGTCGTACGACAGGTTGCGGACGATCGCGAGCTCCTGGAGCTGGCGCTGGTCGAGAATCTTCAGCGGAGCGACCTGAACCCCCTGGAGGAGGCCGAGGCCTACCTGGCGCTCCAGGAAAAGTTCGGGCTGTCCCAGGAGGACGTCGCCACCCGGGTGGGCAAGGCCCGGACGACGGTCACCAACGCATTGCGGCTGCTTCGGCTTCCCGAGGAGATCCGCGAGCTGCTGCGCGACGGCCGCATCACTGCGGGTCAGGCGCGTCCGCTCCTGGGGCTCCCGAGCCGGGAGGCGCAGGTCTCCCTGGCCGAGCGCGCCGTGCGCGAAGGGCTGAGCGCCCGCGACCTGGAGCGCCTGTCTTCAGAGCCGGCGCGCGAGAAGCCCAAGAGGAAACCGAGGCCGGTCGAAGTGAACACCGCTGCCGCGGAGGAGAAGCTCACCCGCCGCCTCCAGACCCGGGTGGAGATCCGGAGACGGGGCAAAGGCGGGGTCCTGCAGGTCCACTTTCACAGTGAGGAGGAGCTGATGAGGCTCTACGACTTTCTGGTCGAGCGGGGGGACGTCCAATGATCTTCAAGTCGGACAGCGGCAGCAAGCAAAGCGACCTCAACGGCTTCCTCGACAACGGCAGCGACGTCGAAGGAGAGCTCCGGTTCGAGACCTCCTTCCGCGTGGACGGCAAGTTCACGGGCAAGGTGAATACCAACGGCGACCTGATCGTTGGCGAAGGGGGCGAGGTGGAAGGGGAGCTGCGCGTCGGCCAGATTTTCGTCTCCGGCACGGTGAAGGGCACGGTCCGTGCCTCAAAGAAGGTCCAGATTTCCCCCCGCGGCAAGGTTTTTGCCGAGATTGACACGCCAGCGCTGGTCATCGAGGACGGCGCCTTCTTCGAGGGCCGCTGCACCATGGCCCGCGAGGAGCGCGAAGGCACCAAGGCCCTGGGCGGTCCGAAGCTGGTGGCGCAGAAGGTTACCGGCTAGTACCTCGTCACACTCCGGTTAACAGGTAGCCTTCTCCTGTAGGGGAGGGGCTTGCCCCCTCCCGGGTGGAGGAAAGCTCGCAGGCCGCGAGATTTTCGTGCCTGGGGTGTCCGCCCACCCGGGAGGGCGCAAGCCCCTCCCCTACAGGAGAAGGCAACACGTCAATCGGAATGTGGCGAGGTATTAGCTAACCCCCGCTCCTGCTCGAAGCGTCGATGGTCAATGTCGCTTTGACCGTATCTTTAAAATCAGTGCAGCAATCGTTCCTCCCAGCACAATCTCGATAAATGGAGCCAGTGCCGCGAGATACTTCACCATCGACCTAGCAACTCCTGCGGACCCCTCCTTTGTAGCAGCTCCAGCAAGCAGAACGTCGAACCCCTTGAAAGACAACAGCAAGGTAAAAATAAGGGCCAAGCTGGCGCAGGCCAAAATGACGATGTCCCAGCGCAGAGGCGCGGACTTCCTCTGTTTGGAAGCAGCGTCCTTGATTGTATGTTCGAGATCTTCGCCGGATTTCTCAGCGTCAGCGAGAGCATCGTGCTTCCACTGGTCGAGGCGTTCTCCTGGCTGATAACCCCCTCCCTCCATCTCGATCTCTTCGACTTCGTAAATTACTTCAACTTGGCGTCGCCGGCTAAGAAACCGCCGCCCTCCTTTCCGGCCGCCGAGGTTCTGACCGCGTTCATCTGCCATAGGCTTCTCCTCATCCACCTGGGGCATCTATGGACCTACTCCCGGTCAAAAAAAGTGTACCACGGGTCCCATTCTGGGGCAAGAGCTGTGCCGTCAAGAGGGTGCGTAGCGAGAGCTAAACGGAGTCTGTAGCAGGTTCCGCGAGCCAGTCAAAGTAGTAAAATTCTAGAGTACGAGGCACTTACGGCGCCGAGCGATGAATAGAGAAGCGGCTATGCGATGTTGACAGGTGGGAGAAAATGGACAAAAATGGAGAATAGTGGGGTGGTAAACCATCCCACGGAAGGAGTAGGTGGATGGACAATCGATTACAGGAGGTATCCATGGCAGAACAAGTGAGAATGAAGAAGAAGGTATTTGACCCTGGCGGGACCAGAGCGTCGGAAAAAGAGGACGGAGTGCTCCCTTTCAAGAGGCCCGATGTTCCCATGAAGCGCGTCAGCTTCTACATCCCCGAGCCCCTGTACGAAGACCTGCAGGAATTTGCTCGAGAGCGCGGCGACACAATGACAGGTCTTCTGCGGTGGTCTCTCGGCATCGGTAAGGCCGTATGGGATGAAATCAAGGACGGGAAAAAGATCCGCTCTGACGCGCCAGACGGCAGCAGCCCAAAGGAGTTTGTCTTCGGGCGTTACTAAGTGAGAATCCTCGGGCGTCCCCTCGGTCCCGCGGGGGCGCCCGTGCACTTCTCTCTCCGGCTATTTACCCCCGACTCTTCGACAACTTGCATGAGGATGTGCCACAGGGAGCGAGCCAAAAGAATAGGCAGGCTTCAGGAATACCACCCTCTGGGGCTGCCACTCCTCAAGCGACCTAACGCCTACCTGCCAGTCCCAGGGTAAAGACAGGACGATCAGCGTGTGAAGGACTTCGCCAGCCCTTCGTAGGACGGCACGATCGTGAGCGGGTTGCGGGCGAGGAAGCCTTTCTCGAAGGCGGCCCTGAGCACCTGGCCGTCGAGATCCTGAGCGACCGGGAGGCCCAGGGCGTAGAGGAGGGTGGGGGCGACGTCGACCAGCCGGGCGCCGGTCAGCAGGGCGCCGGGCTGGATCCCCTCGCCGTAGAGAAGGAGGATGCCGTCAGGCGCGCCTCCGAAGCGGCCCCCCAGCTCGATCCTCTCCCTCCGCAGCGGGTCCCGGCGGGTCTCGGTGCCGTAGGCGGACACCACGGCCAGCACCTTGGGACCGTCCACCCGCAGCCAGATCTCGCCCAGAAAACCGTCGAGCACCTCGTAGTAGGCGGCCAGCCGGTCCGCTGCCTCCCGGGTCGCGGCCGACTGCTCCCCTTCGAACTGCACCGCCTGGAACCCTCCGAACGTCCGGCGCGACACCTCCCGCAGGCCGGGAAGGACCACGAACAGGGCTCCGGTCTCGGTGTGCTGGTCGAAGAGCGACAGGGCCAGGGACTCCCTCCAGACATCCCCGGTCAGGGCGTCGAGCAGGGCGGCCGGGGGATTCGGGCCGACGCGGCTCCGCAGGGCCGGGTCGAGCTCGGCGGGCCGCGGCCGGAAGATCCGCTCTCTCTCCTGCGCATGCCCCTGCGCAGGTTCCTGAAGACCCAGGGGCCAGGCGCCTTCCGCTCCACCGGTGCCGGAGAAGAACCGCTCCGGCAGGGCGAAGGAGGTCTCGCGGGAGGCCGGCCAGGACGCCGGCCAGCCCACGGTTCCGGCGGGGGTGCCGAGCCGGGGGAGGATCTCCCAGAGAGCGAGCGCCCGGCGGGGGAAGGCTCGCGGCGTGCGCGGCTCCGCCCCGAGCGTGCCCCAGGTGCGGAAGCGGATCCCCGCCGGGAGGAGCCGCATCTCGCCCGGCACCCAGCCGGCGTCGTAGACCGCTCCGCCGCTCACTCCGTGCTTGAACGGATGCTTGCCGGTCGCGAGGGTGATCCACGTGGCTTCCCGCCAGGTGGGCACGAGCGACTCCAGCCGGCCGTAGGCCCCTTGCTGGAGCGCCGTGGCGAGGAACGGGAGCCGGCCCTGTCCGGCCAGGGGGAGAAGGGCGTCGAGCGTGGCGGAGTCGAGCCCCACCACGAAGAGCGCCGGCCGCGGACCCGCCTCCACGACCGCCTCCCGGTGCACCGGCGCCGGCCGTGGCCGGAACGCCTCCCGCCGCTCGATCATGGCGAAGACCGACAGAACGGCCAGCAGCACGTAGCCGTAACGGCTCTTCCAGCCGTAGCGCCGGCGGTGGAGAGTGTGGAGCAGCGCCGTGTAGAAGGAGATCAGCGCGGCCAGGGCCAGCCAGGCGGCTGTGCGGATGAGCCGGTCGTTGATCCCCGCCGGCAGGTAGAAGGCATAGAGCGAGGCGTGGCTGGCGTCGAGCCAGGCGGCGGTGCCCAGGGCGACGGTGAGGGACCAGGGGAGCGCCCGCCGCGCTCTTTGCGCCCCCTGCGTCCCATGGGGATACCGCCGCCAGGTGAACGGCAGGTGGAGCGCGAGGGAGGCGAGCCCCAGCAGGCCGCCGTACACCAGGACGCCGCGCAGCACCGGCCCGGCGGCGAAGGGGAGGTGCGGGTTGAGGAAGAAGATCAGCCCGGCGAGATGAGTCCCGAGGAGGGCGCCGGGCGCGAGGCCCGCCGCGATCACCTCGGGGGTATGGATCCAACCGGGGCGGGCCATGCTCGGAAACGGCAAAAGGGGGGATGTCCCCCCGGCGTCAGACGATGAAGACCGGGCGGTCCAGCTCGTGGACGAAGTGCCACTGATGAGTGTAGCCGGGGAACTCCACCGGCACGGTGTACTCGGCCCTCATCCGGATGCGGTCCCCGATCCGTTCCACCTTGACGTGGTCCTTGTCCAGCGGCAGCTTCAGCTCCGCGGCGCGCTGCAGGATGGCCTTCTCGACATCCTCCGCCGTGGTGTTGGCGCCGACGGACCGGGCCATCTCGTCCATGAAGTCGTACATCTCGGCGCTGGCGATCTTGACCGGGACTGCCTTCCAGGCGATCAGGACAGCGAGCCCGAGCACCAGAAGCCACAGGATACACCCGAGGTTACCCTCGCCGCGCTCGGCGATCCTCCTGCTCATGACGAATCCTCCTTTGAAATCGCGCGAGTAGTCTACCGCACGACGCGGAAGGTTCGCTCCCATCTCGTGCTGGTGAAGAAGTGGAGGGCTACCTCGGAGATCTGGCGGAGCTTGCCCGCGAAGCCCGGCCACTCCACCGGCTCGGGACCCTGGCTGTCGAACGACCAGTAGACCATGAAGGCGCGCCCCTTGATGTACTCCCGGGGGACGGCCCCCCAGACGCGCGAGTCGTTCGAGTTGTCGCGGTTGTCCCCCATGCAGAAGTAGTGCTCTTCGGGGACGGTGTACGGTCCGAAGTTGTCGCGGGTGCGGGTGCTCTGGATATAGGGGCTGCGCTCGATAAGGATCGGATCCGTGTGCCAGGTGTAGCTGTCGTCATCGACCGGCTCGTCGTTGATGGACAGCTCCTTGTCCACGATCTCCACGGTGTCTTCGGGCAGGCCGACGCACCGCTTGATGAAGTCGCGCTCAGGCTCCACGGGGAACTTGAAGACCACGATGTCCCCGCGCTGGACCTCGCGCACCGGCAGCAGGACGTGCTCCAGGTCCAGGACGGTCGGCCCGTAGATGAACTTGTTGACCAGGATGTGGTCGCCGATGAGCAGGTTCTGCTCCATCGAGCCGGACGGGATCTTGAACGCCTGCACCACGTAGGTGCGGGCGAAGGTGGCGAAGATCACCGCAATCAGGAGCGCCTCCAGGTACTCCCGCTGCCAGGACTTCTCCTCGTACTCCCGGTGTACGGACTGGTCTGGTTCCATGAGGGGGTGCGGCTCAGCGGATCAGGCGGAAGGACCGCTCCCATCGGGTATTGGAGAAGAAGCCGGCCGCCGTCCGCAGCAGGCCGGCGACCGGGTTGGTCCCTTCCGGCGGCTGGTTGCCGTTGGACCAGTAGATGAACAGCGCGCGGCCCTTGACCAGGTGGGCGGGCAGGAACCCCCAGAAGCGTGAGTCGAGCGACTCGTCCCGGTTGTCCCCCATGAAGAAGTACCTCTCCGGGGGGACGGTGACCGGGCCGAAGTAGTCCCGGGGCGCGTAGGAGGGGTCGTCCCGCTTGTGCACGGCATACGACGAGTCGTCAACCTTCTTCCCGTTCAGATAGAGCTGTCGCTCGTCGACCTGGATGGTGTCTCCCGGGATGCCGATGGTGCGCTTGACCACGTCCAGACCGTGGTCGGTCTTGGAGCGGAAGATCACGATGTCCCCGCGCTCGACCGGCCGCAGGGGCAGGAGCTTGCGCTCGAGGTCGCTGACCACGGGACCGTAGATGAAACGGTTCACGAACAGGTGGTCCCCGATCAGCAGCGTGTCCTCCATGGACCCGCTGGGGATGTAGAAGGTCTGCACCACGAACACGTTGGTGAAGCGCAGGAAGATCGCGGCGATGAGGATCGCCTCGAAGTACTCCCGGAAGACCGACCGCTGCTCAGTTCGTTCAGCCATGGCGGCCTAATCTACCGGTCGGATGGACCCTGACGCAAGGAATCGCGCAGGGCGCCAGTTCTTTCGGGATTATATACTTGACAAACCAGCCGGTGGGGGACCCCTCGGGTCCCGGTGTTGCAGAATTTACGAAGGGTTGATGATCTGGCGGGGATCGGTTGCTTCTGCTTCCCGATCTGCTAGGAAGATGAGCCAGTTACGCAGGTCCCGGAACTCGATCGCTCCGGAGGCGCGAAGCCACTCCTTGTACCGCTTGGCCTCGACCCGGATGGTGATCCCGCGAAACTTGGCCTTGACGGGCCTGCCCTTCCGGACATGGACCCCGGGATGAGGTCCCCGGCGGCGGGCGCGTGTGATGCCCTGGGGGGCGTAGGTGGTAGCCGTCATGCGAATCCCTCTCCCTCCCGCTGCAACTGGTCCTCGAAGCGGTCCAGGGCCTGCCGCAGTTCGTCGCGGAGATCCCGGGCGATTCCGAGGATGTAGAAGTCGCAGCGCGTCGGAACGAAGGGAACGGCCTCTCTCGCTACCCGGAGGACCTCTCCGAGGAGGTAGCGGCTCATGGGGTTGAGGATCATGTCGCGGTCTGGCATCCCCTTGGGGGCCTTCCGCCGCCTCATGACTCAAACCTCTTCACGGTGTGTAGCGCGTCTTCTAGCCGGTGGCCGACCTCCCGCACTTCCTGCGCCAGCTCCGGCCCGATCGGGAAGTCCCCCAGGTGCAACCTCAGGTAGCCTTCCAGGTGCCGGAGATCGGCCAGCACGGCCCGCAGCTCGCGCCGCGGAGACTTCACCGCGGGCTCCGGCCAGTATTGCCGGTGCTCGTTGACCATGAGAAACAGGATGCGGCCGATCCGCCGGAGCGCTTGCGCGTCCCCGGGCTGAGTGAAGTGGAGAAGGAACGTCTCCCGGAAGGTGGGGACGTCCTCGAAGCGGGCGGGGTCAGACCTCATGCAGCACGATCCCTTCGGGGCTGGACGGGTCGGCCTTGAGGGTCACCAGTTGCCAGACCTTGGAGTCGGGAAGGTGTTCGTCGTCCAGGGCGTCGATGTCCCGCCAGATGGCGAACCATCGCCCCCAGACGTTGAAGACGGCAAGCCCGCCGTCGTCCGGGGAGAAGGTGGGAGCGTTTTCGTCTGGGTCCGGGTGCTCGGGAAAGGCGAGCTGCACAACAGCGTCGTACAGCACCCGGCGAAGCGCCTCCGTAACGGGGGCGTGGTCAAGGTCGGGAGGGATAGACTGCGGTGAGTCGGGCATAGGGTTGGTTCCTTTGCTCGGCAAGGTCCGGCGGGGTGTTATCAGCACTCCGTCGGGCCGTCTTCGGGTGCAAGGGAAGGCACGCCCCACCCTTGCTTACGGGTCTATCTCTTCGTCGGTCGCACCTCCTTTCGTAGCGTTCGGGTAGCGCAGTATAACCTAGTCTGGGTTATCCTAGAGAAGGTTATGGGATAGGGACGTGCCGCGCCCTACCTCAGCCGCCTACCGGCTCAGCTCGCCCGAGTACCGGGCCATGGTGGAGAGGTTGAAGCTTGCCCGGCAGGAAGCCGGACTCAAGCAGGAGGAGGTAGCAGCGCGCCTGGGCAAGCCGCAGAGCTACGTATCCAAGGTGGAGCGGGCGGAGCGGCGGATCGACCCGCCCGAGCTGGCGCGGTTCGCTGAGGTCTACGGCCGGCCGGTGGGCTGGTTCCTGGTTTAGAGGGTTTCTACCCCCCTTTTAACCCCTGTTTTAACCGGGGTAAAAACCGGGGTAGAAACGTCGCGTCGTGCTACACTCGACGCATGGCAGAGGAGCGCCAGAGGAAGAAGCGGGCGCCCAAGGGTGATGGCAGCAAAGGCGGCCGGCCCACAAATGACTCGGTCAGTTTCGAGTTGACGGGTGTTGAGCCGAAGCTCCTGGACTACCTCCAGGACCTCGTAGAGAAACAGGGCTACGGCAACTCCAAATCCGCAGTAGCTCGCGGCTTCATCTGGAAGGAAGTAAACCGCTTGATCGAGGTCCATCGCCTCGTAGAGCGTCCCTAGAGCACAGTGGATGACGGCTTCTACGTGTCACGGAACGGCCCGACCTCACCACCTTACTTAGGCAGGAGGTATCGATGGATCGTCCAGTCACGCCGTTGAACGAGTACACGCCAGCGCAGCTACTCGGGCGCGCAATGAACGATGTCGAGCAAAAGAACGCCCCTGAACGGCTGTACGTGTCCGGTGATGTTCGGCTTGCTCGTGGTGGCGTCCGCGTCTCGATCGTGGGAGCTCGAAAGGCTTCACCGGAGGGGCTGCGTCGTGCCCGAAAGTTGGCCGTAGAGCTGGTTCAAGAAGGGGTAGTCGTGGTCAGCGGCCTAGCCCTGGGGATTGACGCCGCCGCGCATAACGGGGCAATCGACGCGGGTGGAAGGACGATCGCGGTACTCGGTACGCCTCTGAGCAAGTCCTACCCTCAAGAGAACCAGGAGCTTCAGAGTCGGATCATGAGGGAGCACCTTGCCGTGACGCCGTATGCGCCCGGGGCGAAGGTGTACCCCTCTAACTTTCCCTACCGAAACCGCGTCATGGCGCTGATCTCCGATGCTACGGTAATCGTGGAAGCCAGCGACACGAGCGGTTCAATCTCCCAGGGGTGGGAAGCGATACGGCTCGGGCGCCTGCTTTTCATCATGAAGTCCATCACCGAAACCCCTGGGCTCACATGGCCCCAAGAGATGCGGCGCTACGGGGCTCAAGTGCTCGCCGACACCCGTCCTCTGCTTCGCCTGTTGCCGATCGAAGGCGATAGAGAGCTGGCCCGAGTTGCTGCTTTCTAGCGTCGAGTACGGCGCTTTTCTTTCCTACACGCCACGCCCCACCCCGGGGAACGAGGAACAGGCGCGCTCAAAAAGGGTGTGTCACGGCATCAAGCAGGATGCCTACTGGGACGCCAACACTCGCCTGATTCCCTTCGCGGCTGACAAGCTAAAAGAGGGCCTTACCCCTGAGCTGGCTGATCTCTTGGCCCCAGACGTTGTCCTCGTCCCAACACCCGGAAGCGCTCCCATGAAGCAGCGGGATGCGCTCTGGGTGCCGCGCCGAATCTGCCAGGAGCTGGTTGCCGTGGGCCTGGGGGGGCGGTGGGAACCGTGGCTGGCGAGGCATACAGCCGTCCAGAAGTCAGCCTTTGCCAGCCGTGGGCAACGCCCGTCTGCCCAAGTGCACTACGATTCCATGCGCGTCGAGCGGCGGGTGACCGATCAGGAGAGACCGACCCGGATCACCCTGGTAGATGACGTTCTTACGAAGGGTTCAACGCTTCTTGCTGGCGCTTCTCTTCTAGCTGAGGCTTTCCCGGGAGTACCGGTCCGGGTCTTCGCCCTCATTCGCACCATGGGCTTTGCTTTCGTCCAAATAGCCGACCCCGTATATGGTGAGATCATTCATGGGAGATACGGGGCTTTTCACAAGCCCTAGCGCTTCCTGTTCCGCAGCTCCTCCGGGTCCATCTTCACTCCAAGCAGCGCATCAACGGCTTCCTCGAATTCGAGGGGATAGAGGGAGACCGGCTTCCCTACGTTTCGCCCTGGCCTCCCGGGTCCCTGCGCTTGCTCCTCCTGCGGCGGATGCGCCTCTTCTTCGGAGGCTTTCGGGTCTTCTGCCATCGTTCGATCCCCTGTAAGGGCAGGAGGAGCTGGACCGGCTCCCCTCTCCCCTGAATCGCCGTGTCTACGGGACTAGACCGTATCAGGCACTCTGCGTCTTCAGCCAGTTTGGAGCCCGGTAGTACAGGCGCTTGCCTTCGGTTCCCGCCACGGCCGACAGCATGCGCTCCGAGTCCGTGATCTTCCGGCGGGTCCAGCGGAAGTCGAACTCCTCCAAGTAGCGCTGAATGTGCTTCCGGCTGATGTGATGGAAGGCACCGATGATCCCACGCTTGAACAGGGAGAAGTAGGACTCGGAGAAGTTGACGTGGATGACGCCGCGGACGTACTCCTGAGCTGAGTGGTCCACGGTGCCGTGAGAGGCGAACTCTCTGCCCAGGCCGTGGTAGCTCTGCATCTGGTCCGTCATGATGTGGGCCGTCCCCTCTACCTCTTCCCTGATAATCCCCTTCAGAGTCTTGGCCTTCACGTCCTCGACCACGGTGGACCGGGCCTCACCGTCGCGAGAGATCAGCGTGAAGACCGCGATCTTGGACCCGCCCGCCATCGGGCCACCCTGGGAGCCGGTCCCCTTGCCGCCGACGTAGGTCTCGTCAGCCTCGACCGTGCCCGTCAGCTTGGCGCGCATCGGGTCCTTCTCCATCGCCTTGCGGATGCGGTGAGCCAGGAACCATGCGCTCTTGTAGGTGACCTCGACCGTCCTGGAGAGCTGGAGCGCGGAGACTCCCTTCTTGGAGGCGCACATCAGGTGGATGGCGTAGAGCCACTTGTTGAGGGGGATGTGAGTCTCCGCGAAGACGGTCCCGATGGTGACGGTGAACTGCATCCGGCAGGCCCGGCACTTCCAAACGCCCTTGCGGACCGGCCGGGAGGACGTGGCCTTGGGCGTGAGCTTGTAGGCTTGGTTCACGGACTCGCAATGGGGGCAGACTGGACCGTTGGGCCAGCGCTTGGCCTCTAGCCATTCGCGTGCAAGGTCTTCATCTGCAAAGACTTTGGTCAACTGCGCGTAGGTGGGAGGAAGGGTCTGTGCCATGGTCCGGGGTCTCCTGTTTCAACCTGGGACCAGTCTACTCCCCGGGCGTGGGTTTGTCAAGTATATAATCCCGAGTTCTTTGGACACGCCCTCTCCCGAGGGAGGATCCCGCTTCCCCGCCAGAACGCTGGACAACACCGCTCTCCTCCGGATTCCCCTGATTACACCTAAGTATATGACACTGCTCGACTTCCTCCTCCATGGACGGGTTGGCAGCGGCCTTGATCTACAGGGCTGCCGTCAACCCGGAGAGGAGGTGGCGGACGCAGGACAGAGACGAACGCAAAGGCAGACAAGGGGAAGAACAAGCGAAGCGCAGTACGAAGCCAAGTACCAGATCAACCCACATTCGGAGGAAACGTCATGAACCGTTCACGTCATCTCATCGGCAGCCTGATCCTGGCGGGGCTCGTCCTCGCCTCCCTTCCCACCCTCGCGGCCGAGGCCCGGCGGGTGGTCAACGTCAACACCGCCGACGCCTCGCAGCTCGCGCTGCTGCCGCGGGTCGGGCCCAGCGTGGCCCAGAGGATCATCGACTTCCGCAAGGAGAACGGCCCCTTCAAGTCGGTGGAGGACCTGATGCTGGTCCAGGGCATCGGCGAGAAGACCTACCAGCTCCTCAAGCCCTACATCGCGATCTCGGGAGAAACCACGCTCAAGGAGAAGGTCAAGGCGAGCAAGCCCAGCCCGGCGAAGGAACCGGCGAAGGAAAAGGGCGGGGCCAAGGAGGGCTCCCGCTGACCGGGAGACGGGGGGCGGCCCGGCGAGGCCGCCCCCTGTCTCCCCGGCTCGGGGGACATCCTCATGAACCGATCCGAACGAGGCTTCCAACTGGTGGAGCTGCTGGTGGTGCTCGCGCTGTTCGCTCTGGTCGCGGGTCTGAGCATGCCGCCGATCCTGCGGATCTCGGGGCAGGTCCGGCTGCGCGCGGCGGCCGGGGAGGTGGTCGGCACCCTGCGGCTGGCGCGGTCCATGGCGGTCCGCCAGTGCGCGAACGTAGCGCTGAAGTTCCGCCCGCGCCCGGGCGGTCACGCCACTTACTCCATGTACCGGGATGCCGACGGCGACGGCGTCCTCAACCGCGACATCGATCTGGGGGTGGACCCCGAGATCGCCCCGCCTCGGCGGCTGGAGCAGATCGGCAACCAGGTGCACTTCGGGTTCCCGCCGGGGCGCCTGGCCCGCGATCCGGCGGCGCCGGGGAAGTGGGTCCGGAGCGGCGACGACCCGATCCGCTTCAACAACTCGAACCTCGCCTCCTTCGGCCCGCTGGGCACGGCCACGCCCGGGACGGTCTTCCTGACCGACGGCCAGCGAAACCTGGCTGCGGTGCGGGTCACCGGCCGCACCGGCAAGGTGAAGGTGATCGTCTACGACTTCGAGGAAGAGGTCTGGAAGTAGATCGGGCTCGGCCCGCGTCGGATTGACTCGCCAGAAAGGAGTGTGTACTTTGAGGAGCGATGCGGGCAATCGTCGTCGTCACCACCGTCGGCACCGAAGAACAGGCCTACCAGATCGCGCGCGAGCTCGTCGCTCGCCGTCAGGCCGCCTGCGTCAACGTTCTGCCCGGCGTCCGCTCCATCTACCGCTGGAAAGGAAAGATCTGCAAGGACGGCGAGCTCCTTCTCGTGGTAAAGACCCTGGAAGAGGAGTTCGACGCCGTGTCGGAGACCATCCGGGAGCTCCACAGCTACGAGCTCCCGGAGATCCTCTCCTTCAATGTCAGCCAGGGCGAGGAGAACTTCCTGGCGTGGATCCGGAGCAGCGTGGACAAGCAGGCCGACTTCTCGGACGAGGCCGAGGAGGAGCTCTCCTACGTCGACCCGGACGATTCAGAATTCTGACTACACCGCCGCCAGCGCCTGATCCAGATCCGCCAGCAGATCGCTGACGTCCTCGATCCCGACCGACAATCTCACCAGTCCGTCCGTGACGCCGATCTCGGCCCTCCTCTCCGCAGGGATCGAGGCGTGCGTCATGGTCGCGGGATGGGAAATCAGGCTCTCCACGCCACCCAGGCTCTCCGCGAAGCTCCACACCTGAACGCGGTCGAGCATCGCCTTGGCGGCCTCGAAGCTGCCCATCTCTATCGAGATCATCGATCCGAACCCGGAGGCCTGCCGCTTGTTCAACTCGTGGCCCGGGTGGTCCGGCAGCCCCGGGTAGAGCACCTTCCGCACCTTCGGGTGCTTCACCAGGTAGTCCACCACCTGCCGCGCGTTCTGCTCGTGGCGGTCCATCCGCACGGCCAGTGTCTTGATGCCGCGCAGCACCAGGAACGAGTCGAAGGGGGACAGGATCGCGCCCGCCGACTTCTGGACGAAGGCGAACCACTCTGCGTGCTCCGGCCGCGAGGGGATGAGCGCGCCGCCGATCGAGTCGCTGTGCCCGTTGATGAACTTGGTGGTGGAGTGGACGATCACGTCCGCGCCGTGCTCCAGCGGGCGCTGGAAGTAGGGGGAGAGGAAGGTGTTATCCACGGCCAGGAACGCGCCCCGGGCGTGCGCGATCTCCGCCGAGCCCGCGATGTCCACGATCTCCATGACCGGGTTCGTGGGCGTCTCGATGTAGACCATCTTCGTCTGCGGCGTCATCGCGGCCTCGACATTGCGGAGGTCGGTGGCGTCCACCCAGGAGAAGGTGAGACCGTAGTTCTCCATGATCTTGGAGAAGTAGCGGAAGGTGCCGCCGTAGACGTTGCGGGTCGCCACCACATGGTCGCCGGACTTGAGCAGCGTGATCAGGCAGGAGATGGCCGCCATGCCGGAGGCGAAGGCGTGGCCGCTGACGCCTCCTTCGAGCGAGGCGAGGTTTGCCTCCAGGGCGAACCGGGTCGGGTTCTGCACCCGGGCGTACTCGTACTCGACGGGCTCGCCGAGGCCCTTCTGGACGTAGGTCGACGTCTGGTAGATCGGGACCGCCACGGCCCCGGTGCGCGGATCGGGCGGCTGTCCGGCGTGGATCGCCCGCGTGGAAAAGCCGAGATGCTTGGGATCACCTTTCACTGTTTCCCTCCAAGGGCCTCCAAAATTTGCCGGCGGATCATAGCACCCGTAACATAGCCGTCCCATGAGCGAACCGTTCTCCCCGATCCGCTGGGAAGGTGACTCCCTGAAGCTCCTCGACCAGACCCGCCTGCCGGTCGAGGAGGTCTGGCTCGACTGCGACACCCCGGAGCAGGTGGCCGACGCCATCCGCTGCCTGGCCGTGCGCGGCGCTCCGGCGATCGGAGTGGCCGCAGGCTATGGACTGGTGCTCGGCTCGGACCGCTTCGAGGAGGTCGTCCATCTGCTCGGCGGCACCCGGCCCACGGCGGTGAACCTGCGCTGGGCTCTGGACCGGGGACGGGAGGTTTACGAGCGCACCCGGGACCAGGGACCCGATGCGGTCCGGCGGGCGCTCCTCGACTGGGCTCACGGGCTCCACGCCGCGGACGTGCGGGCGAACCGCAAGATCGGCGAGCACGGTGCCGAGCTCTTCGCGCCGGGAGCGCGCGTCCTCACCCACTGCAACGCAGGGGCGCTGGCCACGGCCGGCTACGGCACGGCGATCGGGGTGATCCAATCGGCCTGGGAAGGGGGGAAGGTGGGGATGGTCTGGGTGGACGAGACCCGGCCCCTTCTCCAGGGGGCGAGGCTCACCGCCTGGGAGCTGAAGCGCCTGGGCATCCCCTTCCGGCTGGTCACGGATTCGAGCGCCGGCACCCTCATGGCCCAGGGCTTGGTGGACCGGATCGTGGTGGGAGCCGACCGCATCGCGGCCAACGGCGACACGGCCAACAAGATCGGGACTTATACCGTGGCGGTCCTGGCGCACCGTCACGGTGTCCCCTTCTACGTGGCGGCGCCGCTCTCCACGATCGACCGCAACACGCCCGATGGCGCGGCGATCCCCATCGAGGAGCGTCAGGGTATAGAGGTGACGGAGGTGTTCGGGACGAGGGTGGCGCCGGATGACACGCCGGCCATGAACTTCGCCTTCGACGTGACGCCGGCCGAGCTGATCACGGCGATCGTCACCGAGGTGGGCGTGCTGAAGCCGCCTTATGAGAAGAGCATCGCGGCGGCTTTCGAGGGAAGGTGAGGCGCTCGCCCGCTTTTTTTACCGCTCAGCCGGACGCTCTTCGCGTCCACGGAGCTCTGAACGCCTCAACGGTTTTTTGGACCCGTCCGCGGAGCTCTGAACGCGCCGATTCTTCCGCTGAGCCGGCCAGAGTTACTTTAGGCGTCCAACGGTTTTTTTACGCATCCCGTGGGACGTTGACGCGTCGAAAAATTGGCTGAGCCGTCAAAATTCCGTTGGACGCGTCGAAAAATCCGTTGAGGCGTCCAGAGTAACTTTGAGCGGTCCAGAGTCACTCTGAACGCCTAAAGATCTGTAAGAGATGGATGGTGGAGGCGGTGGGAGTCGAACCCACGTCCGAGAAACGCGTATCGAAGGCTTCTACGTGCGTATCCCTGATGTTTTGGTTCTCGCCGTTCGCGTTTTGGAGCAGGGCACTCCGACGCGGCGGCCAGCCTCTAAGTTATCCGGAAGCGGC
>Ga0190265_10000766_pt1 | contig 21420 bp, 21 predicted proteins | sample Popmic124T_FD_133135 | JGI IMG/M metagenome (GOLD analysis project Ga0190265, IMG submission 133135) | Populus adjacent soil microbial communities from riparian zone of Indian Creek, Utah, USA - 124 T | ecosystem: Environmental > Terrestrial > Soil > Riparian zone | place: USA: Utah | collected...
CGACCCGACGCAGAGCATGATCAGCAACAACATCCGCAGCGCGATGTGCGTGCCCATGGAATATCTGCAGGACGTTCACGGGATCATTTACGGCGACCGCGTGACATCGAGCGGCGGCTCGACAAAAGAGGACATCGACTTCTTCGCGGCGCTGGGGCGGCTGGGGGCGATGGGCCTGGCCAACGTGCAGCTCGTCGAGGAGATCAAGAGCCGCAACCAGGTGGAGCTGCAGCTCAGGACGGCCCGCGAGATTCAGGCTAACCTGTTTCCCGCCGAGCCGCTGCGCATCGAGGGGCTGCGCATCGATGCGATCAACGATCCCGGCCAGCGCATCTCCGGCGACTATTACGATTATTTCGTGCGGGCCGACGGGTTGATTGCGATTGTGATCGCCGACGTCGCGGGCAAGGGCCTGCCCGCGTCGCTTCTCATGGCGAACATGCAGGCGGCGGTTCGGCTGGCGATGGACGTCGAGACCGACATCGGGAAAACGATACGGCAGCTCAATCGGCTGACGTGCCGGAACATTCGCGACTCGCGGTTTGTCACGGGCATGTTCGGATTGCTGGACATGAAGGCGCGACGTCTGACGTATTGCAACGCGGGCCATCTGCCTCCGTATTTGATTCAGGATCGCAAGACGCTGGTGAAGGTTGAGATGGAGCCTTCGCTTCCGCTGGGAGTTGATCCGTCCTTTGATTACCAGGTGGCGACTCTGGATATGTCCGCGACGCCGTCGATGCTGGTGGCTTACACCGATGGCGTGCCGGACGCGGAGAATGAAGAGGGCGTGCAGTTCGGCATGACGCGCTTCGAGACGGCGCTGGCGGCGAACGTGAGTGAGCCGACGGACGAGCTGGTGACCCGGGTGCGGCGGTCGATCAAGCAATTCACGCGCAATCACACGCCGACGGACGATATCACCCTGCTCGCAATCGAGCTGGCGTGAGCGAGAATCAATCGTGCGCATGGTCTAGGCAAGGCCGGAAATCACTCGCTTCGGAAATCACGGTGGCTTCGTTAGACTTGCCGAGCCGGGTCGATGCACGCGGTGGGCGCGAAGTTCGCCCCTGGGGCATGCAATTAACATTTCAACGATGGGGTACGTTCCATGAAAAAGTGTTTTATGATTTGTGCGGCGATCGCCTCTGTCTCAGCGCTTTCCGCATGCGACGTTTTAGAGTCCATGATTTTGCGGCCGTCAGTCAACATCCGCGCCACGCCGGCGGACTTTGGCTACCACGCCGAAGAGAAGACGCTTCTGCTCGAGGATGGCCGCGAGGTCAGCATCTGGCACTGCAAGTCGGCGGTTGAGCCGCGGAAGGGCATTATGGTCGTGGTGCCTGGCAACGACGCCAACAAGGGGCGCTACACCTCGGGGCTGCCGCTGTTCGCGGATTTCGGGTGGGACATGATCCTGATGGACTATCCCGGCTTCGGGGCGAGCACGGGCGAGAAGTCGCTGGACGGACTGGTCGAGAGCACGTTCGCGGTGACGGACTACGCGATGGCCGAGTCGGACGTGGTGGTGGGCTACGGCATCAGCCTGGGGACGGCGGTGCTGCTGCGGGTGGCGGCGGAGCGGGATTTTGATGCGGTGATGTTTGAGAGCACGCTGAATCTGTGGGAGGAGGGGTCGCTGTTCGTCGAGCATTTCGCGGGAGATTTGTTTCTGATCGAGGCGATCAATCTGGTGGCGATGGCCAGCTTTTCGGAGGACTGGGACGCCAAACGCTGGGCGGCGCAGGTGACCGAGCCAAAGCTGTTCATTCATTCGGCGGGCGACAACGTGACGCCGTTTACGGGGGCGTGGGATGTCTATGAGGCGTCACCGGCGCCGAAGCACATGTTCGTGACCGAGGGGGAGCACGCCCTGCAGGTGTTCCTCGACCCGGTGCTGTATCGCGAGACGGTGAACGGCTGGCTGGACGGGGTGCTCAATCGCGATCCGATTTTGAACGAGAAGTTCATGGAGATCTTGCAGATTGAGATCGAGCAGGCGCTGGATGAGCTGGGCTGGCTGGAGAATGATGATGCGTTGCTGGATGCGTTGAATGCGATCGTCCTCCCTGGAAGGTAGCGTGCGTGCCCCCGTGCCGGACGAAAACGCCCGAATGGGGGCGTTCAGAGCGCCAAACGCACGCAGATGCACTTTCGGCAACCGGCGGCGCAAGGGGTTCAGCGCTAACGAGTCATCGCAGTAAATGCAGCAAAAAGAGACAAAGAAGAAACGCGGCCGCACAGACGGCAGCGAGCACTATTCCTCGAGTTAATTGAGACGTGTGGGAGATACTAAGCAAGCGTTGGTACTCCTCATTGCGTCCCTGTCTATACGCGTCCAACACCATCCGCCGTTCTTCATTACTCGGACTTCGTTCCTCATCAATCCAAGGTCCTCCCATCCCAAGGAGTAACTCCGTTAATTCTTCATCGGTCTTTGCCTCACTGAGATTCTTAAGGTGCGTTCCGAACGCGGTTCGCGCCGCTTGATCATAATCCAAGACTTCATCTTTTTGGCCGATTTTTCTAAATGATTCCATCCCTCGTGAAATCAGATTCCAATCAGTTGTGCAATCTTTAAGTGTCTTTAGCATTGCACCAGCATTCCCGAACCGCTTGAATGGTGCGCACACGAAGCCGCATATAGCGTGCGCCACCTCGACGATTCGAGAAGATCGCTTCTAACTTCTTCAGGGAATTCTACACCATTCGGCCGACGTCCAGTGAGCATTTCAAACAAAATGATTCCAACGGAATATACATCCGAAGCGGATGTCGCAGGCTTCCCTTCCAGTATTTCTGGCGCCATATATGCGAGTGTTCCGACAATCGTTGGTTGACATCCAACGGCCCAAGACCCGCTTTGGACGATTGATCGCAGCCCCTCCAAAGAAGAGTCGGAGAGGCTCAAGCCGAAATCCCCGACGACCGCAGCGCCCTGGTCGTCTAGCAACACGTTCGATGGCTTGATGTCGCGGTGGATGATCCCACGCTGATGGGCAGCGGCCAATCCCGCGAGGAGGTCTTGTAGAAGTGATCGGACGCGATCCTCCGGAAGCCTCGCGGGATGTTGGGCTACCAAATCTGCGAGTGTTCCATTCCGATAATATGGCATGACGATGTACGGGAAATCGGCAAATCGGGTGTCAGCATCGAGGATCGGCACCGCGTTACGATGGTTGATTTCAGGGAGTATTCCTTCTCGCGAGAGGTACCGTCGATAGGCTGGATTCGCCGCGATGTTTACCGCGACGACGCGTCCAGGGTTCTCATGATGGGTCGCTTTCCATATGTGTGAAAATGCACCCCGGCCAATCTCCTCTTCCAGAACATAGTTGCCGAGGCGGAACCCGGGACTGATTCCTGTCGCGACTAAATCCGACATGTGTTTTCTCCACCAGTCGCGCCACACATCGCTATCGTGCTGGGTATTCCGTGGAGCGAATGCAATGGCTATTCTCGCAGCCGGCCTGCCGCGCGCTCGCGTTCCAGGAACATTCCAGGCGTCAGGATCGACAGCCCGTAGAACATGCCTCCAAGTTGCGCGCCGAAGTCATCCCGATCCAGCGTTAAAAGCACTTCTGACCACGCCAAGGCACCGAACAGAATGGGTCGATCCTTCACGCTCTCAAAGACCGCCGCCTGATCGAGTGTCAGCACATCGTCCATCAACGCGAGATCGAGCCGCAGCCGAGCCCAATCGGCCATTGCCGCATCGGGGAAGTTGGCAAGGTTCGCGAGCACTTCTTCGATGACGTAAGGAGTCGCCAGCAAAACCCAGCCGCATACTGGCGCGCGGTGGAAAATCTCGCGCGAAGCACCCCGGCTTGATCCGCTGGCCGCGAGCAGCACGCTGGAATCGAGGAAAAGTTTCACCGGGCGTTGTTGTCGCGAAATCGCTGCATGTCGGCGTCATCCTCTGCGATCCACGCTCTGATCTGTTCGGGTGGGAATCTCCGAGGTGATGGCAGTTGTCCGCCTTCCGCGCGCAAACGCGCGGCAAGGAACAGCAGTAATTCCTGCTTTTCCGCGGAAGGCAGTGCTTCGACGGCAGCTTCGATTTCGGCCAGCGTGCTCATGTCAAAATTATACCCGGCCAAGACGTCGGATACTACCGTAAATTGCCGATGATTCCTTCGCCGTACATGTGAGACAGGAACCCGGCACGAGCACTGCGTCTTGAGGAAGGCGACGAGCGGACCTTGCACTCACTGTTCTACGGCCTTTTTCAATTTGTGAAGCGCGTGATCCCACTGCTGGGCGATTGCGTCGAGGGAGCGGCGGGCCTCTTCCAGTTGCGCGGGTTCGAACTCCCAGAGGCGTTCGCGGCCGACCTTCACGTCGCGCACCAGGCCCGCGTCGGCGAGGACGTGCAGGTGTTTGGTGACGGCCTGGCGGGTGATTTGGGTGCCGGCGGTGAGGCGGGCGATTGAGAGCGCGCCGCCGGCGCAGAGGATGGCGACGAGGCGCAGGCGGGTTTCGTCACCGAGGGCCGCGAAGATGGGCGCGGATTTCCGTAGCGCGGGGTGCTTTGGCGATCGCGGGAGAGACCGCGGCACGATGTTGTAGCGCCGATCAGCGTGTCGCGACATGCTTTTTGATGTTCTGCATCTGGTGGTCCCAGCCGCCGCTGTTCATCCGAAAGGCCTCTTGCCGGCGCGAGGCGGGGAGCTGGTCAAAGCCGGATTCGACGAGGCGCAGCAGGGTGCCGCCCTCGACCTCCTTCAGCTCAAAAATCACGAGGGTAGAAGGCTCCTTCGAATAATCGACGGCCGAATCGATCGCGGCGGGGTGCCAGCGCCAGGACAGCAATCGCTCGGGCTCCATGCGCTCGATCAAAATGTCGAACACGAGGTACTCGTAACCGGGATGGGTGATCTGCCCCTGGGTGCGCTGGCCTGCGGCAAAGGTCTTGCCCTTGAGCTTCACTCCGAACCAGTTGCCGAATTCCTCGGCGTTGGACAGTGCGCGCCACACCCGCGAGGGCGGCGCCGTGATCATAATCTCCCGTTCGATGCGATCGGTGGATGGGTTCATAAATGCTACCTCTTGGTTGCATGATAGAGTACTCCAGCATTAAATGCAACCTATGTATTGCATATTTTGGTGAGGGTTTTTCTCAGACTGTGGGAGGCCGTACGCCTCTGTGGCCTCCGCCGCCCCGTTGGGGCGGACTATCGGAAGGGCGATGGAATCCACGGGTTGCGCTTCGCTCCACCCGTGGCTACAGCCCGTCGCTCCGTCGGAGCGAAAGCAGTATGCAGGCGCGTGATGATTATGGGTTGACGAGCAGTTGGCCTTCCGCGGTTACGGTGACGACGGTGTTGACGCCGTCGTCGAGGACGGCAAAGAGATTGTAAGTGTCGTCGGGGACCGGGTTGCCGTTCTCGTCCTCGACGTTGAAGACGAACGAGCCGTTGTCGCCGTTTTCGCTGAGCGGGTTGTCGCGGGTGAGGACGATCTCGTTGCCGCTGTCGTGGTTCGTGTCCGTGTCGAGACCCAGCAAGAGAACGGCGTCCTCGTTGGCCGTGCCGTTGTCGGTCCAGGTGATGGTGAACGGGGTGCCGGTGGTTACGGTGACGTCGTCGTCGCCGGGATCGGTGAACGTCAGCGTCGGTGCGGGCAGGTCGGTGGTCACGATGATGACACCGGTCGTGCCGCGATCCACGTCGCGCGACAGCGCGGTTTCGGTGGTGCCGTCGGGGGCCTCGATGGTGGCGATGATGACGTACTCGCCTGCGCGCACGCCGGAGACGTCCCAGTTGAAGATGTCATTGTCGCCGTCTGCCAGCGCATCGCGGCCGCTGCCGGTCGTGCCCTCGCCGACAAGTTGGATCGGGTCGCCGATGTCGGAACCGGGCGCGCTCTGCAATTGAGCCTCGACGCGCACGACGGTGCCTGGAAGGGCGGCGATGTCGGCCCAGCGAATCACGGCCTCCGAGCCGGCTTGCGTGGAGACGGCGGCGGCCGGCTCGGCCACGGCGATGCCGATCTGGTCGGCGGAGTTTTCGTTGCCCGGCGGAGGGCCGAAGAGAAAGTCGAGTCCGGTGCATCCGGCGGCGAAGAGAGCGGCTGCGGCGATCGTGGTGGCTCGCCGCGCGAATGGCCGATTCGGCCAGGAGATCTGTGGTTTCACGCTAAACACCTTGTTCCCTTTCGCGAGGGATTCGCGCGTTGGGTTTATTCATTCTTGCAGCGAGCGCTGGTGGTTGTCCAACATTTGCATCGGCGAATGCGGGCATGTTCGCCCGCGTTTATCGGATGGATGGTGCGAGCGATTTCGGCCAATGGGACCGCGCGTGGGTTTGGAACCGCCCGGACTAAAAGTCCGCGGCTCTTCGAGATGAATTGCGATCGAAAGAGGGTCGCGCGATTATTGCGCTTGCTGCATTGGTTTGACGATGGCTTCAATGAACCCGTATACTCCATGCCGTCGAGGCCTCTTGAAAATGGGGCACGCGATTTCCTCGCCACCAACTCACTGGAGAATTCAATGCGCCGAGTCTCATGTATTCGCTCTCTGATATCGTCGAATAGCCGAGTTTGGCGTGCGAGCGCGAGATTCCTACTCTTGGCCGCCGGTGGTTTTCTGGTGATGGGCGCGGAATGCCCGCCGACGGGTTCAACAATGATCCAGGCTCAGCGGACCGGTTGCGGTGAGACGAGCCGATCGGTGAGTTTTTCGATCCAGAGCGACGAGCCGGTTCAGACGGCGGAGTGGTTTTTCGGCGACGGGCAAAGCGCGACCGGCGCGACCGTGGTGCATACATATGGTGAGAATGGCGACTTTGAAGTGACGCTGGTCGGCGATGGGGTGAACTTTACGCGCGAAATCGAGGTACCGGTGCGGGGCGATCCGGATGGCGGGCCGGATCCGTTTGGGGATCGGTGCGTGCCGAATGAGGGGCAGACGCACGTGCCTGATAACACGGTGATCGAATACGACACGAACCCGCCCGCGTCGGGAACGCACTACAGCTCGGCCGGATTTGCGCCGGTCGCCGCGGGGGTCTATGAAGAAGAGTTGCTGGAAGGCCAGTGGGTTCACAATCTGGAGCACGGTTACATCGTGCTGCTTTACGATTGCGATGGCGACTGCGAGCAGTCGTTGATCGACGACCTCGAAGCGCTGTTCGATGCGATTCCGTCGAGCGGGTTCGGCAACAAGAAGTTCGTGGCGACGCGCTATGCGGGGCTGGCGCCGGCGTTCATGGCGATTTCGTGGGACGTGCAGCGTGATTTCGATTCCCTGGACACCGACGGGATTATTGAGTTTTACGAGCTGCGGGTGGACACGGGGCCCGAAGCGCTGCCGTGATCGCCGCGGGTTTGCGGTGTTCGCGCCTCCGCGCATTTCCTTCCTCGCTCGGCGATAATTGCCTGCCGCCCGGCACTGTTGAGCTGCAACCGGCATCCATTTTTCCGGAATCAATCGGCGGCAAGGTTGTGCCGATTGAAACGATGGCAAGTCGGCGCCATCGCGCCGAAGTTGCGCGTCGCACTCGCTTCGAAAGGGGTCATGCCGGCATGGTAAAGTCAAGGCGGATCATAAAATGGTCGGCGGGGTGCGGGCTGCTGCTGTGTGCCATGTTGGCGACATCGTGCAGGACCGAGGTGCTGGGCAACCTCTCTTCGGCCACATCCGATTTTGCGGTGAACGGGCAACTGGTTCCGCGGGCGATCCGCGTCGCGTTCATCAATAACACCGACTTCCGGGCGGTTTTCACTTTTGGCGCTTACGACCCGCTGGACAAGGACACGCTGCCGACCGGCTTTTCGCAGTTGCGGCTGGAACCGCAAACGTCGAGCGAGACTTTCCTGCAGCCCTGCCGACGCACTTTCTCGGTGGGCGGGGCGGAGCTGATTCGACTGATCGACGAGAACCGCAATGATCCGTCGGTGAACATCACGGACGAGCGTGCGCTGGTCGATGGCGTGAATTTCTCCGGGGCGCCGCTGGGAGACCCGCTGGAGGCAGACCCGACCGAGGGCACGGCCGAGGGCAGCGACAAGCAGGTGGGCGTCGATTTCGCGTGCGAGCGCAAGGATATTCGCGACACAACCGGGACGGGACTGCTCATCTTCACGTTTGAGTCGGACGGCGCATCGCCCGGCGGGTTCCGCATCGACTTTCAGTTCCTGGCGTCGTGAGGGCGACACCCGCGCTGGCGTCACCCGGCTTTCAGATCCACCCGTTCGCCGGGGGTAAACACCTCATCCACGGCCCGGCCTGCAAAAAGGTGTACATTCAAGCGCCGGTTTCTTACCATAGCTGAAAGGCGGTGGGGCACGCTTCTGCGAACGGGAGGCGGCTATGTCACAACCAGTGCAGGGTGGGGAAGCAACCGTCTTTGTCGTCGATGACGATCCGGACGTTCGCTAATTTCTGTCGCAGCTGATGGCGGTGCGGAACTGGAAGGTCCTTTCATACCCCATTGCACAGTCCTTCCTTGACGCATACGACTCGACCGTGAGCGGCTGCCTGGTGTTGGACGTAAACATGCCGGGCATGACTGGGCTGGAATTGCAGAAAGAGCTGATCGCGCGGGGAATCAAGATTCCGATTGTGATCCTGACCGGCGGAGGCGATGTCAGCACCGCCCGCGATGCGTTTCGCGCGGGCGTCGTGGACTTCGTGTTAAAGCCGTTTCACAACGCCGAATTGCTCGACTGCGTCGCCAAGGCGCTGGCCAAGGACGCTGCCATGCGAGCCGAGGAGCAGGTCCTCCGCGACGCGCGAGCGCGTTTCGCACGACTGAGCGAACGGGAGCGCCAGGTCATCGAGCGGATCGCGGAAGGCAAGTCCACCAAGGAGGTCGCGTTCGAGATGTCGCTCAGCTCGAAGACGGTCGACAGCCACCGCGCGAACAGCCTGAAAAAGATGGAGGTCAACTCGATGGCGGAGTTGTTTCGACTGACGATGGTGCTCAAAGGGCATAAAGAGGAGAGAAAATCGAAGTAACGGGTTCTGACAGCACCTGCTGAATTTTATGCAGGAGATCCTGTGATTTGAATGGCTTGCCGATCACGGCGTATTCACTCGCCATCTCGGCTTTTTGCTCCGGATTTTCAGAGGGACAGCCGGACATCAAGAGCACTCTCAGGCCCGGGTTCCGCTCGCGGAGTTTCTGAGCCAGCTCGGGGCCGCGGAGATCGGGCATGAGAATATCACTCAGCAGCAAATCGATCTGAGGCCCGAGTGCGTCGGACAATCGCACGGCCTGCGCGGCGGTGGAGGTCGCGAACACTTCAAAGCCTTGAGCACGCAGCATCTGGCCGGTGACATTCAGGACCAGCTCATCATCCTCACAGATCAGGATTGTTCCCCTCGTGGCGGGAGACGTCCGATCCGGAATGTTGGGTTGGGCGTCCGCGGGGTGGCGCGCCAGAGGCCAATAGATCGTAAATGTTGTGCCCGTGCCGGGCTTGCTTTGAACCTCGACAGCGCCGCCGGCCTGCCGCACCACGCCGTAGACGGTTGCAAGCCCGAGTCCGGTGCCCTTTCCGGAGGGCTTCGTCGTAAAAAAAGGTTCGAAGACATGTTCGAGGGTTTCAGGAAGGATGCCGCAGCCCGTGTCGGCGGCGATCAGGCGCGCGTAGGGGCCTCGGTCCAGATCGGCATTGGCGGTGAAAAAACCGGCATCGGGAACGACGAAGTCTGTTTGGACCGAAAAGGCGCCTCCTGACTGGATCGCGTCGCGGGCATTCAAGGCCAGGTTGAGCATGACCTGTTCCAATTGCGACTCATCCGCCTCGATCCTTAATTCGCCTTCTGACAACGCGAGGGCGAACTGCACGGTTTCGCCGAGCAGGCGTCGGAGCAGGTCCTCCAGGCCGGCGAGGACGCGATTGAGATTGAGCACCTTGAGCTGAACGGGTTGTCTGCGGCTGAAGGCGAGCAGGCGCGCGGTGAGGGCGGCGGCGCGATTTCCCGCCTGCTCGATCTGCTCGATGACCGGCAAATCGTCCTTATCGAGGGTGCGCGCCGCCCGCAGTTTTTCCCTCAACAATTCACCGTTGCCGAGGATGACGGTCAGTAGGTTGTTAAAGTCGTGGGCGATGCCCGCGGCGAGCTGACCTGCGGCTTCCATTTTCTGGGAGTCGCGCAGACGTGCATCGAGCAGCCGGCGCTCCTCGGCGGCCCGGTTCCGCAAAGTGACGTCACGGAGAAGCAATTGGGCGCTTGGGTCGCCGCCCACTAATACGAAAACGCCGCGAATTTCAACGTCGAGATCGAGGTTGTCCGCGGTGCGAATATGGAATTCGCCCAATTCCATGGCCAGCTTTTCGTTGAGGATTCGGTCCATCTGTGCCCGGACAAGCTCTCGACGGGCTTCCGGAATGAAATCACACAGTTTGCTTCCGATGAGGTCGATCGGGGCGGCAGCGCCGAGCAGTTTGGCGGCGATTGGATTGGCATAAATGAAATTACGCGCGTCGTGAATGGCGATTCCATCGGGGCACAATTCTACAAGGATGCGGTATCGCTCCTCGCTCTCGCGCAGCGAGGCGGTTCGCTCGGCGATGGCCGATTCGAGATCGCCGGTGTATTTGGCATAATGCGATTGGACGGCCCGGTGAACGTGTCGAATCAGCTCGCGCGGGTCGCCGCCCTTTTCGACATAGGCAAAGGCGCCGAGATTGACGGCGTCGCGCGCCGAGTCGAAGGTGCCGCAGCCGGTGTGGATGATCGCGCGAACGCGGCCGTTCATGGCCTTGAGCTGCTTGAGCAGTTGAATGCCGGTGGTGTCGGGTAGCTTGTAATCGATGATGGCGACGCCGAAGGACTCGCGGTGGACGGCGTCGAGGGCCTGGCGGGCGGTCGCGGTGGCGATGACCTGGAAACCTTCGTGCCGGAGCACGTCGCTGAGAATGGCGCGCTGCGCAGGATCATCTTCGACGATGAGAATGCGGGCGAAGCGATCTGGTTCGCGAAGCGGCTCCACGCGGCGTTGCCCCCGTGTGAAATGCGCTGGTGTCGAGCATCTCACGATTCTATCGTCATTATAGCCCGAGTGCTCGTCAAGCCGCGAGCGGAAAAAGGGAATTCAGTCGCCACTTTTTCAATGTCGTAAATTGGCTGATTGACCGGGGAGCATGTTCTTCAAATTTAGGTGCGCGACACTTCGGAGGCGAGATTCTTCGCTTTGCTCAGAATGACGCCTGGGTCAGAATGACGCGCCTCAGTCAGCGGGCGAAGAAGCGTTGAAGCGTTTCGGGGCGGGGCGGCCGCGAGAGCAGCGACACGAGAATCAGGGCTGCTGTTGAGGTGAACACAATCGGGGCGACGGGATTCATTCCCGCGACGAGGTAGCCTTCCGCGGCGCCGTAACCGGAATCGTAAAAGAGCGCGAACCAGCTAATTCCCGCCGCCAGAATGGAGGCATAGGCGCCCCACTTGGTGCAGCGCTTCCAGTAGAGGGCGGCGAATGTGAGCGGGGCCAGGGCGGCGAATCCGGCGAAGCACCAGACGCCGAGGCGGAAGACCGCCCGCGGCTCGGTGAGGGAGATGAAATATGTCACTACGACGACACCGACGACGAAGGCGCGAGCGATGCCGACCAGTTGGCGGTCGGTGAAGCGGTCCTTGCCCATGAAGCGCACCACGATGTCGTTGGTGAACATGTTTCCCATGACCAGGAACTGGGCGTCGAGCGAGTTGGTGGCGAGGATGCTGGCCGCCATGAGGCCGCCGAGGACCGGGCCGGTCAAGTTCTTGACCGCGACGGCGAGGGTGGCGTTGGGGTCGACCCCGGGTGGGACGATGGGCTTTCCATCGACCATCGCGGAGGTGGCCCAGACGCCGAGCAGCACACAGGGCAGCCAGGTGACCATGATGCAAAGGGGATGGCCGACGACGGAAAGTTTGAACGACTTCGCGGATTTTGCGGTGAGATAGTATTGGAAAAGATGGGGAAAGGTGGCGACACTGAGGGGGATCAGCAGATAGGTGAGGAATTCGAGCTGGCCGATACCGGGCTTTGATGGGTGCTTCGGGGGCGGGCCGATCTTCTTTTCGTTCCAAGCTTCCAGTTTTGTTTCATGAATCTCCAGGGCGGTGTTGTAGCGGGCCAGGTCCTTTTCGTCGACGGTGCGTTTGAGGAGGCTGGGCTTGTTCTCGCGGACCATGCGGGTGGCGTTGTCGAAGCCGCCGAGACGGTCGGCGATGACGAACATGGTGACGATGCCGAGTGTCATAAACAGGGCATTCTGAAACGTGTTGACCCACATGGTGCCGCGGACGCCGCCGGCGAAGACGTAGATCAGCACGACGCCGACGATGATGCCCTGGCTGAGCCATGCGGGCACGGCGCCGTGAAGGGCGAGATTCTCACTCGGGAAGGCGTTGGGAAATGCACCGCGGGTGGCGCCGGTGATGCATGCGCCCAGGCCCAGGACTCCGGTGATGAGATAGGGAATGAGCATCATCACGAAAATCGGGAACAGCACCAGCCCGATCCGCTCGGAGTCGAAGCGATCGCGAAAGAACTCAATCTGGGTGAGATAGCCGTGGCGCTTGCCGAGCGACCAGAGCTTCATTCCCACGAAAAAGAAGCAGAGGGCATGAACGATGGCGGAGGACGAGGCCATCAGGCCATACACGCCGATGCCGCGCTGCGAGGCTTCGCCGGAGCTGCCCACGACCGCGAAGGCCGTCATGGTGGTGCCGAAGAGCGACATCAGCAGCATGAACGGGCCGATGCCGCGCGACGCGAGGAAATAATCGACGGTCGTGCCGCGGAACACGCGGTTGCTGGCGAACCCCAGGCCGAGCAGCACGACGAGGTAGCCGATGATGATCCACATTGCGATCACAGCTCACCTCGCTGTTGGCGGCGGGCGGCCGCTTCGGCGTCGGAGACTTCCATTTCTTCGGTCCACCACGACTTGGTGGCGAGCCACCAGACGAATGCGGCGGCGATGGAGATGCCGGCATGGTAGGCCAGGCCGATGGGCATGAATCCGAAGATGAGCGGGTTGATGGAGTCCCACCACCAGAAATCCTGGTGCAGAATGAGCAGGGCGATGATAAGGAAGGGGACGAGTTTTTTGAGCGTCGTTCGATTCACGCGGTAACCAGTTTATTTGTTGCGCCGAGAGGATCACACCATTCCGGTTGGAAACCGGTGCCACGATTCACCGGTTGGAAACCGGTGCCACATCCAGTTGGATTTCCTGAGGCAGCTTAATATGGCGGGCCATTGTATCGAAGAGTTCGGCCAAGTCATCCTCGAATACGTCGCCGACGAGGACGCGGGTGATGTCGTTCTTCAGATGCGGATATTGCCGCACAAATCCGCCCATCCGAAACGTTGGATCGTAATAGGCATACACCAGCATCCGAATGCGCTGCATGCCTTGGGCGACTTTCGGCCCGAATTTACTCAGGCTCGCTTCAGAGACGTCGCCGGCGACAAGCGCTTCGTGAATCGCCTCGGCGGCCAGCTCTCCGCTCTTGAGCGCCAACATCACGCCGGATGAGTAAAGCGGGTCAAGGAAGCCGAAGGCATCGCCAACCAGTGCCCAGCCGTTGCCGGCCGCGCGGCGGGAGCGGTAGGAGAAGTCGGCGGTGGTGTAGATTTTGTCGACGCGCGTGGCGCGGGTGAGCCGCCGGGCGAGGCCGGGGGTGTTGGCGATTTCTTCGTTCAGAATCGCCTCAGGATCGTCGCTTCGACCATTGTAAAGATAGTCGGGGGGAGCGACGACGCCGACGCTGGTGATGCCGTCTTCGAGCGGAATGAACCAGAACCAACCTTGCGTTGCCGGGAGGGCGATGACGAGGGTCGCGCCGGCATTGCGGCCCTCGTCGCGCTGGGCGCCGGTCCAATAGCCGTAGATGACGGCGTTTTTTAGCTTCTCGTCGCCGTAGCGCAGCTTGAAGCGGCGCGAGAGCATCGCGGACTGGCCGGTGGCGTCGACGGTGACGCGGGCGTGGATGTCGCGGGTTTCGCCGCCGATAACGGTGCGAACGCCGATGGCGCGCGGTGAATCCGAATCCGGACGACCCGGCTTTCCGGTTTCAAAGAGCACTTCCTTCACGTTGGCCTGCTCGATCACTTCGACGCCATTCTCGCGGGCGTTGTCGAGAAGCATCTGATCGAACTTCGATCTCGTCACTTGCCAGGTGGATGACCATTCGCTGGGGTCGAGGTCGGGGAAAAAGAAGGGGGCCGAGTCCTTGCCGGAAGCGGACACGAATTGGACGCTTTCCTTCTTCACGAAGTCGGAGGCTTTGAGCTTCTCGATCATTCCCAGCTTTTTCAGTGTGAAGTAGGTGTAGGGAATCAGCGACTCGCCGATGTGGTGGCGGGGAAATTTGGCGCGTTCAAGAATCAGCACGCGATGGCCTTGCTTGGCGAGCAAGGTGGCGACTGTGGAGCCGGAGGGGCCGCCGCCGATGACGATGACTTCGGGGGTCAGTTTCATGTCAATCTTATGTTACGGCAGTTCCAATTTCGAGCGGTGACCGCTTCCTTACGGGCGCGGCTCTGTTTTGCCGCTGATGACTTCGAGGAGTTCGATGGCCGGTTCGCCGTTGCAGTGGATGATTCCCACGCGGCCGTACACTGGCCCTTCGAGCGGCCGGTCGAAGGCGGAGAGCAGCGCGGGCGGGCCGTCGAATCGAAAAAACCAGCGCGGTTCGATGCTGCGCAGCACGTCATGGCGAATCAGGATATCTCCCAGCGGCCGCTCCTGCTTCAGAATCTCCTCGCGGGCGGCCGGCGGAACAAGCTGCAACAAAATGCGGACCACGCCGACTTCAACGACGCGATTCGGCGCAATCGTCAGGAGAATCTTGCGTTGATAGATTTCGCCGTCAAGGCGCTGCTCGATCACTTCGAGCCGCACGGGCGCGCCGTGGAAGGCTTCAAGGCTGGTGGTCATGTGATTGTTGTGAACCAGGAGCGATTTGAAAGGCTCGGGCACTTCGGCGGGAGAGACGACCCGCGCTTCGGCGATGAGCTGCGGGCCGAAAAACTTGCCGCCGAGATAATCCAGGGCGGCGCCCGGTTCGGTGAAAGTAGCTAGATGATCTGGATCGTTTTTCTGCTGGTTCACGATTAACGCTTCATTCAATATCAAGAGCGGTGTGGCACAGGTTAATAGCCTGTGCCACACCGCTCAGCCGTTGGGCACTTGACTATGTATAACGGATGTCGCGGTGCTCGCTTTCGAAGAAGCGGGGCAGCAGGGGATCTACGACGAGGAGGCCGGCGCGCGTCAGTCTGATGTCGTCGCCCGCGATCGTCGCGTAGTTGTCATTGACCAGTGAGCGAAACGCGTCCGCGAATTCGTCGAGGATTTCGACTTGGAATTTCTTGCGGAAGTATCCGGCATCAAGCCGACCGGTCTTAAGCTGCAAGATTAGTTCACGAATGAGAAGCTGGTGCGCCGTGGCCGGCAGGGCGCGGTTGATGGGCAGCTCGCCCGATCGGCAGAGATCGATGTATTCCTCCCAGCCATCGACATTCTGGAAATGGACGCCGGCGAAGTGCGAGAAAGATGCCACGCCGGTCCCGATCATGTCGGCGCCGTGCCAGAGCGAGTCGCGATAGACGAAGGCGCTGCGCTGAGAGGGCTTCACCAGGGTGTAGGCGCTGGAGACGATGTAACCCTGGGCCTCGAACTGTTGAAACGCGTAGTCGACCCAGCGGCGCTTGGTGGGCCAGTCGGCAATGGGCACCGGCTCGCCGCTGGTCTTGCTGTCGCGCGATAGCACCGTGTTGTGCGGCATTTCCATCTGGTAAATGGTGAGGCTGTCGGGCTGCATGGCGAGCGCCTTGGCGACGGCCATCTCCCATTTTTCGTCCGTCTCGCCGACCATGCCGGCGATCAGGTCGATGTTGATCTGGGGAAAGCCGATCTCTCGGGCCCAGTCGTAGGCCTGAAATATCTCCGGGGAATGATGCGCGCGGCCGTTGTGCTCGAGAATTTCGTCGTCGAAGTGCTCGACGCCGAGGCTCAGGCGGGTGACGCCGATTTCCTTGATGGCTTCGAGCTTGTGCTTCTTGAGCGTGCCCGGCTCGCACTCAAACGTGACTTCGCGGGCGGCATCCCAGCGCCAGTGCTGGTTGATGCGCTCGATCAGGCGAAGGAGCTGCTTTTCGCTGAGGAAGGAGGGCGTGCCGCCACCGAAGTAGACGAACTCGAATTGGCGGCCCGCGAGGGCAGGCCGCTTTGAGTACGTCTCGATCTCGCGGGCGAGGGCGTCGCAGTAGACGTCCACGTCGCTCGCGTTCTTGTCGGTGTAAACGCGGAAGTAGCAGAATTTGCATCGCTTCCGGCAGAACGGAATGTGCAGATACAGGCCGAGCGGCACATTCGGGCGGGGAGGACCATCCAGCGCTTCGATCGCGGCCGGGACATGGTCCCGCGTCCAGACCGAAAAGGGCGGGTAGTTGGCGACGAAGTAGCTGCCGATGTCCGTCTCGGGCTTTTTTTCAGGGGCGGTGATTTGGGGCAGTTCGAGCATGGCGGCGTGGCGTTCTTGCGTTGAGGTTTCGCGGGACGCAGAAAGTCTATCCTAGTCAGAACGGATGGATCGTTCAAAGTGCACAGCTTCAAAGACGATTCAAAGACGATGAATAGAGTAGGGTGGGTCAGCCTTTATCGACCCACCTCGCGGGGAGAGATGGGCTTGCCGCAAGGTGGGTCAAAAGGCCGACCCACCCTACGTCTTGGTCGCAGGAAAGCCCGGTAATGAGACGCTAAGGCCGATATTTGATCACATGATGACATCCTCGAGGCGCGGCAATTCGTTGATCCGGGAATGTGAGGGTCATAGAATGAATGCAGTTGTTCAGGATGATCCGATCCTGCGGCCGCGTTCGCGGCGAGGGCAGCCCGTGGTGATGTTGGAGGGGCGTCCGGGTATCCTGATTGCGGGACCGTGCATTTTTCACGGCCGGGCCTCGCACATACGATAAAGTGAAGCAGAGACAAGGCAGGCGGTCAGTCCTCACACCTGACGCGAGCGATCGAAAGCGAGGGTAATCGTATGGATTCAGAAGGCGGCGTGCTTCGGCCCATGTTCGAGATTTTCTTCACGTTGTTTCCCACTGGGTACTTTCTGCAGATTCTCGACGTGATCGCCGATGCGTACGAGGCGTTCTGGGCACTGTTGGGCGTGGACCTGAATATCGTCGGGTTCTAATGACATTGCGACTTCCGACCGGGCGGGAATTTTCTCCGCGACGTCCGGGTGATCGGCCGCGTTTTTGAGGTATGAGGGTAATAACTATGTATCGTTTGAATCAATTCATGCTGAGCAACCGGGCCAAGATGTTGTCGATGTGCGCGGTGCTGATGCTGCCGTTGCTGACGGGCTGCATCGCGGAGCTGAGCGTCGTGACGTTTGGTACGGTTCTGCTGCTCGATTTCGTGCTGATTCCGGTCCGCTCGGCGCTGGGCGCCTTTGCGCTGGACTTCGTGAACAACAACTGATCGACGGCGGCGTCCTTGGATGGGCGGGCGGGTAGGTCGCGCGCGAACAAATATGGGAAGGGCGACTCGATGCAAGTCGAGCCGCCCTTTGTTTTTTATTCTGGTAATCAGGATAGAGTGAAGAGCATTTCGCGAATTTAGGGACCGTTCGTCAGGAGCGGTGACCGCTTCCTTACGGGCGCGGCTCTGTTTGTCGCCGCTTTGCGGCGAGGTGGATCAGGGCCTGACGTGCAGGACGAGGATGGTGGCCTCGCCGTCCCCTTTGCCGTTCGGGGCGCTGCCGACGACCACGTATTCGCCGCGTCTGACGGAAATCGTGGTTTCGAGCGCATAGGTCTGACTCTGGTTCGTGGCGACGTTGCGGACGATGGCGTTTGAGGTGACTTTGACCTTCACCGCTCCGTCGGCGGGGCTGGCGAGGACCTTGCCGGAGAGGTCAATATGGGCGTCCGGCGTGAAGCCCCCTTTGATGACGAAGTCGCTTTCCTGCATGGCGTTGGCGGTCAGGCGTCCCAGGAAGCCGATTTCGCCGAAACGGGCCAGTTCCTCCCCGACACCTTGTAGATCCTCTGGAATGGGAAGTAAATCGCCTCTTCCTGCATTCTTTTGCACCGCGCCAAAATAGGAAAACTCAAGCTTGACAATCGGCGTGGCCCGGTCGAGTTGCTCAATGGCCTGCACCGCGCTCTCGATCTCGACCGTAGACCCGCTTAGCACAATCGAGGCGGTGCCCTCGTCGGCGGCGAACCGAATTTCGCGATTGCCGAAGCTCATGTGCAGCTGACGGACGATATCCTCGGCGCGGCGGTTTTTCACGGGATGAACGACAACGTCCCGCTCACTAGTGGGCGCCCCGGCTGGCGTATCGAGTTGTTGGACCATCTCGACGACGCGGGCGCTCAGACCGGGCGGCCCCATGTAAATGAGGGAATTCGTGCGTTGATCGGCGAAGACGAACTGATGGAGAAGGGCCTGATTCAGAATTCCCGAGATATGAGTGACGGACGCATGTTTGAGGGGGATAATGCGCAATTCCGGCGGCACCGCGACATCCTCCGCTCCGGCCGGGCGAATGTCCGATTGTTGCGACGGGCTGTCGGCGGCTCGCCTGCCGCCGCGGCGTGAGCTAGAAGGCGGAGATGGGTCCTGGCAGGCGAGGAGCACGGGCGGGTCGTGCAATTGCACGCCGCCATTGGCGAGAACCGGATAGAGATGACAGAGCGTTGACATGAAAACAGTCATAATCATGGTGTTTCTCCTTTTTCTTTCAGTTCGGCCTCGATAGCGCTCGGGCCTGGAATTTCCGGCTCGTCGGGTTCCCCGTATAGCCACACGATGTGGATGGTGGGATCGCTGGATTTCATCTGGACCGCCAGATAGGAATCGCTGACGTCGATATTGAAACCTTCGCGTTCGTCTGCCGCCGGGGTACGGTCGATCGGACGACTGGACGTTTCGGGGGGATTCGAATCCACGACGACGATCGTGTGCCTCTCTGCTTGAAGGAAGATTTTGGTCGCGACGATCGCGCTGGCGGCCAGCAGTAGCATTGCGGCCACGCGCCAGATCGGAGTCACTTTTCGCGTAATTACCGGCGTTTTCGCGAACCCGCCGATACTGTCCGCCGCATGCCCGAGCGCGATCAAATCGACCGTGAGCCCGCGGTGCGCATCAAAGATTCTGCGGCAATGGTCGCACCGATCCAGATGGACTTCGATGCCGCGCCGCTCATCGGACGAGAGCGAATCATCGAGCCAGTCGTCGAGCCGGGACTGTATCTGATCGCAAGACAATGCTTGACCCTCTATCGCTTCTCAAATTGCCGTATTCTAAGAAGTTAATTATCCCAATCACTGTTCGCCGTCCGCCGAGACGGCGGACGCTACGTTGCCTCACTCACCGATCAATTCGATGAGCCGCTTCCTCGCCAGATGAACATGGCCGCGTGCGGCCGATTCTGAAATCTCCATGACTCCCGCGATGTCGTCATAAGACATCTGTTGTTCACTTCTCAAAACGATGGCGACACGCTGCTGCGCCGGCAACTTGTCAACCGCATTTCGTAGGCGCTCCAGCCGTTCGACGTGCTGGGCCAGGACTTCGGCACTTTCGCCGTGCATCGGCTCGATGTTTCCCAGCAGCGGCTCAGCTTGCCGGCGCCGCCGCGCGTTCAGGCACAGGTTCGACACCGTTCTGAACAACCACGGGCCGAACTTTGCATCGGCCGTGGTCACTTTCTTTTCCACGGCCAGTCGGAAGGCCTCTTGCGTCATTTCCTCAGCGTCGTCTCGGTTCCAAACAAGCCTCACTGCGTAGCGAACCAGCCTCCGGCGGAGGTCCTCCAGCCCCGCTTGCGGCGAAAGTCCCGGCGCCAGCACCGGACGGTCGCGCGAGTCCGACGACGGCTTGAGGTCGTAAGTCATCTCGCTGGACCACCGGGCCGAAGCGGCCTCATAGAAGGACTGTCGCAGAACGCGGAATCGTTTGATTGTACCGACGGATTTTTTTCGGTCGCAGCAGGGTTAAGCGTCCGAGTCGGACCTCGCAAACGGTGAGAATGGCTTGTTCAGCCCCATAAGGCGTCTTTTCGTCACCTGTAACGGAAGCGGGACTCCCTCCCTGTCGATGCTTTGCGGGAGATGGTCTGCGCGCGAATCTCTTTCGCGCGCCGGACGGGGGAAGCCATGGCCGACGAACCCATACCACTTTACGACGGCGAGCCGAGCGGCGCGATCATTCGGGTCGACGGTGCCAATCCCGGCATGTTTGAGGGCACCGGACGGCGCATGTCCGCGGGTACGCAGTCCCGGCGGCGGACCACGCGACGGGACTGCGAGCGAATTCACGTCTGCCTGACGCCGGATGAGCCGGAGGGGCGCATCGAGAGCGTGGAGTGCCCAGTCTTTGACATCTCCAAGGGCGGCGCTGCTCTGGAGTTCGATCGGCCGCTTGCGTCGGGCATTTCGTGTCAGATTGCTTATCTGACAGTGAGCCGGCGGCCGGTTCGCGTCAGCGGGAGCGTGCGGCATTGCCGGGCTCTGGGAGAGGGGCGATTCCGGATCGGCATTCGATTCGACCGGACGCTGACGGTTGAGGAATTGAAGCCGGCGAAGCGGCGCGAAGGGTGGGACATTGCGCCCGGGGTCCGCGCGAGAGCGTTGCGCGTGCGCGAAGAGCCGCAGTCGTAAAACCGTTTCTCCTGCTCTGGGTCGGAAGTGTTCATCTGCCAATCGCGGTCTATATTGGATGCCGAATCGCCCGGACTGAAGTCGGGCGCTTGGCGTTGCGCTTTGGACGACGTACATTTGCACATCGACGGGGCCCTTGCGGGCCGCGGCTAAACGGGGCGCTCGTCATTTCCCGCCGTGATGGGTTGCCGGAGGTTTGCGCTTGGTAAGCAAGGTTGTGGCCGCCGTCCGGCTGATGCGTCCCCCGCAGTGGGTGAAGAACGTGTTCGTGCTGGCGGCGCTGGTGTTCGGCGTTCGGCTGAACGAGCCGGGGGCGATCGACGCGGCGATGAAGGCGTTTGCCGCGTTTGGGATTTTTTGCCTGCTCTCCTCCTCGGTGTATGCGCTCAACGATCTGATGGACTATCGCGAGGATGCGCTGCACCCGACGAAGAAGTTCCGGCCGGTGGCAAGCGGAGCGCTGTCGCCGACCTATGCCGGGATTCAGTCGTTGGTCCTGGGGCTGGCGGGGATCGGTCTATCGCTGCTGCTTCCGCGGGGATTTGCGCTGACGGCGATGGGCTATCTCCTGCTGAATCTCTTCTATTCCTTGTTCGCTAAACATAAGGTTCTGGTCGATGTCATCCTGATTTCGATCGGGTTCGTGATTCGGGCGCTGGCGGGGGCACAGGCCATTCAGGTGCCGGTATCGGCCTGGCTGGTGGTCTGCACGTTCACGCTCTGTCTGTTTCTGGGATTTGGAAAGCGGCGGTGCGAATTGGCGGTGCTGGAGGCGGGCGGCAACGCG
>Ga0190265_10000767_pt1 | contig 21394 bp, 16 predicted proteins | sample Popmic124T_FD_133135 | JGI IMG/M metagenome (GOLD analysis project Ga0190265, IMG submission 133135) | Populus adjacent soil microbial communities from riparian zone of Indian Creek, Utah, USA - 124 T | ecosystem: Environmental > Terrestrial > Soil > Riparian zone | place: USA: Utah | collected...
CCGGTGGTCTTCTTCTTCATCGGCACCCGGATCTGGGCGCTCGGCAAGCGGCGCGGCTATCTCACCCCGGTGCAGTTCTTCCGGGAGAGGTGGGACTCGAACGGGCTCGGGCTGCTGATCTTCGTCGTGCTAGTCGGGCTGCTCATCCCCTACCTCCTGATCGGCGTGATGGGCGGCGGCTCGACCCTCACCCAGGTGACGGACGGGCAGGTGCCCGACTGGGTGGGCGGGTTGGTGATCTGCGCGGTGGTGCTCGCCTACGTGACCTACGGCGGCATGCGCGGTACGATCTGGGTCAACGTGTTCCAGACCATGGTCCTGCTGGCCCTGGGCTTCATCGCCTTCTGGGTGATCGTCGACAAGCTCGGCGGCCTCACGGCCGCAATGACACGGCTTGCCGAGACGCATCCGGACATGCTGGTGCGCGGCGAGCACATCAAGCCGCTCAAGCTCCTCACCTACACCTGCATCCCGCTCTCGGTGGGCATGTTCCCCCACATGTTCATCCACTGGCTGACCGCGAAAAGCGCCGCCTCGTTCCGGCCGACGATCGCTTTCTACCCGGTCTGCATCGCCATCGTCTGGGTGCCGAGCGTGTTGCTGGGAGTGCTCGCCCACCTCGACTTCCCGAACCTTGGGCCTGGGGCCGCGAACTCGGTCCTGGTCAAGATGATCGATCAGCACGCGCCGGGCGTGCTGGCGGGGCTGCTCGCGGCCGGCGTCTTCGCCGCGATCATGAACTCGTTCGACTCGCAGGTACACTCGCTGGGCACGATGTTCACGCAGGACATCGTCCGCCACTACGGCTTCCACGACCGGATGAGCGAGAGCAAGCAGATCCTGGTGGGACGGCTTTTCATGGTGGCCATCCTGATCGCCACCTACCTGCTGTCGCGGGTGACTGATCGCAGCATCTTCAAGCTCGGCGTCTGGTGCTTCACCGGCTTCGCCGCGCTCTTCCCCATCGTGGTGGCGGCGGTCTTCTGGAAGCGCAGCACCAAGTGGGGGGCCTTCGCCTCCGCGATCTCGGTGGTCGTGCTCTGGCTGTACTTCGTCACCATCGGCTGGAAGTCCGCGGACTACACGATCGCGGACTCGGGCGTCATGCCCGTGGCCCTCATGGTGCTGGTCTCCGCCGCAGCCATGATCGTGGGCTCGCTCCTGACCCGGCCGCCGGAGAAGGCGACCCTGGAAAAGTTTTTTCCATGAGATGAGAATTGCCCCATGAGGATCGCGTATATCGCGGCCGGCGCGGCCGATATGTACTGCGGGAGCTGCCTGCACGACAACACGCTGGCGGCGGCGCTCCAGAAGATGGGCCACGAGGTGGCGCTGGTCCCCACCTACACGCCGCTGCGCACCGAAGCGCCGGGCGTGAGCCTCGACCGAGTCTTTTTCGGTGCGCTGAACGTCTATCTGCAACAGAAGGCCGCTGCCTTCCGGCACACGCCGGAGGCCCTGGACCGTCTGCTCGACCGGCCGGGATTGATCCAGCGCGCCGCACGGCTCGGCGCCTCGACCGATCCCGCGGAGCTGGGGGATTTGACCTTCTCCATTCTTCAGGGGGAGGAGGGGTTCCAGGCCAAGGAGCTGGCGAAGCTGGTGGATTGGCTGCGGGACGACTTCCGGCCCGACGTCGTCCACCTCACGAACTCGATGTTCGCCGGCTTCGCAAGGAGCCTCAAGCTGGAGCTGGACGTGCCTGTGGTTTGCAGCCTCCAGGGCGAGGACCTGTTCATCAACCATCTCCGCGAGCCCTGGCGGGGCCGGGTGCGCGCCCTGCTGAACGAACGGGCGCGCGACGTGGACGCCTTCCAGGTCAACAGCTCCTGGTACGCGGACTTCATGGCCGACTACCTGGGAGGGATCGACCGGGAGCGGATGTTCGTGGTCCCGCTCGGTCTGACTCTTCAAGGGCACGACGGCGAGCCCCGCGAGGTGAGCAATCCCTTGACCGTCGGCTATCTCGCCCGCATCTGTCCCGAGAAGGGGCTCCATGTGCTGGTTGAGGCGTTCCGGCTCCTGGCTGGAAAGTTCCCTGGAAAAATCGGTCTCCGCGTGGCCGGCTACCTCGGCGAGAGGGACCGGGACTACCTGGACGACTTGGAGTCCCGGATCGCGGGCTGGGGGCTGTCGGGCTTCTACGAGCGCGTTGGAGAGGTGGACCGTCCAGAGAAGATCCGCTTCCTCCAGACGCTGGACGTCCTCTCGGTGCCGACCGTCTATCTCGAGCCCAAGGGGCTCTTCGTGCTGGAAGCGCTCGCCAACGGCGTGCCGGTCGTCCAGCCCCGCCATGGGTCCTTCCCCGAGATGATCGAAGCGACCGGCGGCGGCCTGCTCGTTGAGCCCGACTCGCCCGAGGAGCTGGCGCGCGGGATCGAGACCCTGATGCGCGATCCCGCGTTGCGGCGGGAGCTGGGACGGCGGGGGCGCGAGGCGGTCCATGCCCGCTTCCACGACCGCGCCGAGGCCGAGGAGACCGTGCGGGTCTACGAGCGGCTGCTCGCCGCGCCGGCCCGGAGGGCGACGGCGTAGTGCTGACCGTCCGCGACGTCCATAAGCGCTTCGGTACTTCGTCGGAGGCATCGGAGCCGGTGGAGGTCCTGCGCGGGATCTCGTTCGAGCTGGGAGAAGGGGAGGCCCTGGCGATCACCGGGCCGTCCGGATCGGGCAAGAGCACGCTGCTGCACCTGATCGGCTCGCTCGACCGCCCCTCGTCGGGGACGATCGAGATCGACGGCACCGATCCCTTTGCGCTGCCGGAGCCCAAGCTGGCCTGGTTCCGCAACCGCACGATCGGCTTCGTCTTCCAGGACTCTCACCTGCTGCCGCAGTACACGGTGCTCGAGAACGTGCTGGTGCCGTCTCTGGCCTTCAAGGGTCCGAACATGGGACCCCGGGCCGCCGAGCTGCTGGAGCGGGTCGGACTCGCTCACCGGATGACTCACCGGCCCGCCGAGCTGTCCGGCGGCGAGCGCCAGCGGGCGGCGGTGGCGAGAGCGCTCCTGAACCAGCCCCGCCTGCTGCTCTGCGACGAGCCCACGGGCAGTCTCGACCGCGCAGCCGCGACGGCCGTGGCCGATCTCCTCTTCGAGCTGCACGAGGCGGAGCGGACCGTCCTGATCGCCGTGACCCACAGCCTCGACCTCGCCGCGCGCTTCGCCCGCCGCTGCGAGCTGGTGGAGGGACGGTGCACCCAAACCTCCGCATCCTGACGCGCAGCCTGACCCACTTCCGGCGGGCCAGCCTGGCTGTGGCGCTGGGAGCGGCCGTGGCCTCGACGGTGCTCACCGGCGCGCTGCTGACCGGCGACTCGGTGCGGGGCAGCCTGCGCGATCTGACCCTCGAACGCCTCGGCGGGATCGACCAGGCTCTCGTCTCCTCGCGCTTCTTCCGCGAGGAGCTGGCCGCGGACCTGAAGGCGGCCCCGCTGATCATTCTCCAAGGGACCGCCGTGCACGGTGAAACCGGAGCGCGGGCCGCGGGCGTGGCGATCTACGGCATCGACGCGCGCTTCGCCGGGCTGCACGGGACCGCAATTCCCGAGCTGACCAGCCCCGGCTCCGGCCTCTTCCCGCCGGTTGTCCTCAACGAGCCGCTCCAACGCGAGCTGGGCGTCCGGCCCGGCGACGACGTCCTCCTCTCCTTCGAGCGGCCGGGGGAGATCCCCCGCGAGACCCTGCTTGGCGAGAGGGAGTCGGACGACGTGCTCGCCACCCGCCGCTTCACCGTAGCGCGGGTGCTGCCGGAACGCGGCCTCGGCAGCTTCGGCCTCGCCGCCCACCAGTCCCAGTCGCGCACAGCTTTCGTGCCGCTCAAGGATCTCCAGCTCGCGGCCGAGCAGACGGGCGAGGTGAATGCGCTGGCGGCGGTGGGTCCGATGGATCTCCGGCCCTCTCTCCGCCTCGAAGACCTCGGCCTCCGCCTCGTCCGCGGCGACCGCCACGTCTCTGCCGAGAGCGAGGAGTTCTACCTCGATCCATCCGTCGCCGAAGCGATCGGAGATGCCCCCTCCACCCGGATTTTCACCCATCTCGCCACGGGGCTGCGGGTGGGGGAGCGGCTCGTGCCCTACTCCATGGTGTCCGGCATCTCCAGCTTGGACGTGGGCGACGGAGAGATCCTGCTCAACCGCTGGGCCGCCGACGACCTCCAGGCCAAGCCGGGCGATCCGGTGGAGATGAGCTACCTCGTCATGGCACCCGGGGGCGGGCTGGTGGAGCGGAAGACCATGCTACGGGTCCGCGGTGTCCTGGAGATGTCCGGCCTCGGTGCGGATCGCTCGCTCACCCCTACCTTTCCGGGCATCGAGAACACGGAGGACATGTCCGCCTGGGATCCACCGTTCCCGGTCGATCTTGATCTCATCCGTCACCAGGACGAAGAGTATTGGGACGAGTACGGAGCCGCTCCCAAGGCGTTCGTCTCCCTTGCGACCGCCCGGCGGCTCTGGAGCACGCGCTTCGGGGATCTGACCGCCGTCCGCGTTCCGGTTGAGATGGAGGAGGCCCTCCGCCGCGAGCTGCCTCGCCGGGTGCCCCTGGAGCCTTTCGGGCTGGTGTTCCAGCCGGTGAAGCGGGAGGGGCTCGCCGCGGCGGAGGGATCGACGGACTTTGCCGGTCTGTTCCTGGCGTTCAGCTTCTTCCTGATCCTCTCGGCCGTCCTGCTCGTGGGCCTGCTGTTCAGCCTGTCGGTGGAACGGCGCGCCGGGGAGCTGGGGCTGCTGCTGGCCGTGGGATACCCGATTCGCAAGGTCCGCCGACGGCTGCTGGCCGAGGGCGCCGTGCTGGCCGGCCTCGGGTCGCTCCTGGGCCTCGCCGGCGCCGCGGGGTACGCCTGGCTGCTCATGGCTGGGCTGCGGAGCTGGTGGCTGCCGGCCGTGGGCACGCCCCACCTGTTCCTGCACGTGAACCCCGTGAGCCTCGCCATCGGATGGGCCGCCTCTGTGGCCACGGTCCTGCTTGCCGTGGCCTGGACCGTGCGCCGGCTCTCGAAGCTGCCGGCGCCCGCTCTCCTCGCCGGTTCAACCGTCGCGTCCAGCTCCGGAGGAGGCCGGCTTGCGCGCCGTCTCGCACCCGGGGCCGCTCTCGCCGCTGCGGTGCTTTTGGCTCTTTCCTGGAAGGCGTCGTCCCCAGCCCTGTGGATGGGAATCGGCTCTTCGCTGCTCGTCTCCGGCTTGGCTTTGGTCTCGCTCTGGCTCCGCCGGCCCCGGCCCGCGCGCCACCTGACCCTGACCGGCATGGCCGCGCGCAACGGTGCGGCGAGCCCGGGCCGCAGCCTGCTCTCCGTCGCCCTGATCGCCTGCGCCTGCTTCGTGCTGGTGACCGTGGCCGCGAACCGCCGGGAGGGGGGAGGGGAGGAGGCCGGCTTCCCGCTGTACGCCGAGTCCGCCGTGCCCGTGGTTCAGGAGCCGGCGGAAGAGGCGGGGCTCCAGGGGATCGACATCCTCTCCCTGTACACGCTGCCGGGCGACGATGTGAGCTGCCTCAACCTCTTCCGTCCCACTCGGCCGCGGTTGCTCGGCGTCCCTCCCGACTTCGCCGGCTTGGACTCCCTGGAGCAGGACCTCGGGCCGGACGTGATCCCGGCGGTCGCGGATGCCAACTCCGCCACCTGGATCCTCAAGCTCGGGATCGGCGACGAGCTCTCCCTGGAAGGCGAGTCCGGCCGGCCGGTGCGGCTCCGGCTGGTCGGGCTGCTGGAGCGGAGCCTGTTCCAGAGCGAGGTGCTGGTCTCCGAGGCGGCGCTCCTGCGCCATTTTCCGAGCCTCGCGCGGAAATCCTTCTTCCTGATCGACGCGCCGGAGGGCAGGCTGACCGAAGTCGCGCAGGCCCTGGAGGAGCGGCTGAGCCGCTACGGCTTCGACGTCTCCACCACCGCGGAGCGGCTGGCCTCCTACCACGCGGTGGAGGACACCTACCTGTCGACCTTCCAGGCACTGGGCGGCTTCGGACTGCTGCTCGGGACGCTCGGGCTCGGTGTGGCCCTGCTGCGCAGCCTGATCGAGCGGCGGGGGGAGCTTGCGACCCTGCGCGCCTTCGGCTTCCGGCGCAGCCGGATCGCCGGGATGGTGATCGCGGAGAACGGCTTCCTGCTGCTGCTGGGCGTGGCCGTGGGGATGGTCTCGGGCCTGCTCGCGGTAGCTCCACATCTGGGCGCGAGCTTCGGCCGTCTTCCCTGGGCTCCGCTGCTGGCCACGATCCTGGCCGTGGTGGCGGTGGGGTTGGCCTCCTGCGCCGCGGCGGTGCGGAGCGCGTTGAAGGCATCGCTTCTGCCGGTGCTCAAAGAGGAACGATGAAACCTGGAGGAGGTTCTGCCATGGGCTGGCTCGTCTTCGCGTTGATGACCGTGGTGTCGTGGGGACTCTACGGCGCCTTCCTCCACACCGGCCAGATGAATATGGCCGATCCGGTGAACGGGCGCTACAAGGCCTTCCTCTTCGTGGGGCTGGCGTACTTCCTGACGGCGGTCCTCGCGCCCCTGCTCGTGCTCAAGCTGCAAGGGGCCGTCTGGACCTTCCCCGTGAAGGGCGCGCTCTGGTCCCTGCTGGCCGGCACCGTGGGAGCCGCCGGGGCGTTCTGCGTCCTGCTGGCCTTCGGCGCGAAAGGGACGCCGCCGGTGGTGATGTCCATCGTCTTCGGCGGAGCGCCGATCGTCAATGCCCTCTACTCGCTGGTCCTGCACCCGCCGCAGGGAGGATGGTCCTCGATCCGCTGGCCGTTCTATGTCGGGCTGCTGCTTGCCGCCCTGGGCGGCTGCCTGGTGACGCTCTACAAACCGGCGCCGGCGAGCCCCGGAATTACCCAGAAGCCAGCAGCGGCGCAGGAATGAGGATGCGGCGCAGAGGCCGCGCCTACGCGGCCGGCCGCAGCTCCTCCCGAGAAGGCCGCAGCCGCCGCAGGGCGTCCTTCACCCTTGAGACCCCCCGCAAATCGTCGAAGATCGAGTAGAACACCGGCGTCGCCAGCAGCGTCAGCAACAGCGACATCGTCTGCCCTCCGATGACCACCACCGCGATTGCTCTCCGCTCCTCGGAGCCCGGACCGGTGCCCAGGGCGAGCGGGAGCATGCCGGCGACGAGGGCCAGCGTGGTCATCAGGATCGGACGCAGACGGTCGCGGTTGCCCTGGAGGATCGCAGCAAAGCGGTCCATGCCCCCGGCTCTCAGGTTGTTCATGTGGTCGATCTGGAGGATGGCGTTCTTCTTCACCACTCCGAACAGGACCAGGACTCCCAGGGCCGAATAGAGGTTCAGGGTGTTGCCCGTTCCCCAGAGCGACAGGAGCGCGAAGGGGATGGCGAGCGGCAAGGAGAGCAGGATGGTCAGCGGGTGGACCAGGCTCTCGAACTGCGAGGCAAGGATCATGTACATGAAGATGACGGAGAGGAGCAGCGCCCAGACGAACTCGCGGTAGGTCCGCGCCAGCTCCCGGCCGCGGCCTCCGATCGCCGTGGTGTAGGCGGGCGGCAGGTTCATCTCGTTCACCGCTCCCTGGAGGGCTTCCAGACGGTCGGCGAGCGCGTAGCCGGGCGCGACCCCGGCGCGGAGGCTCACCTGACGCTGACGGTCCAGGCGGTCCACGCGCGAGGAGGTCGTCGCCTCCTTCACCGTGACCAGGCTGTCCAGCCGCACCAGCCGGCCGCTCGAGCTGGGGACGTAGAGCCGGGTGATCGCTTCCTGATCGTTGCGCGTCCCCTCGGTCAGCCGGAGCTGCACGTCGTAGTCGTCGTTGACCTCCGGATCGTGGAACCGGGAGACCTCCTGGTCGCCGCCGACCATCAGCCGTAGCGCGTTCGCCACGTCCGAGATCTGGACCCCCAGGTCCGCGGCGCGGGCGCGGTCGATGTCCACGCGCAGCTCGGGCTTGTCGAGCTTCAGGGTCACGTCGGCATCCACGATCCCCCCGAGCTCCGCGGACCTCTCCCGCAGCTCGTTCGTATAGGCGGCCAGCGCCAGGAGGTCGGGACCGCGCAGGGAGAAGTCGATGTCGTTGTTGCCCCCGCCGATGTTGAAGGACTGGATGTTGCGCACGCTGGTACGCAGGTCCTTGAACTTCGACAGCCGCTTGCGCACCTCGGTCATCACGTCCCGCTGGCTGTAGTTTCCCTGGAAGGCGGATATGGGATCGAGCCTCACCAGTCCGGCCAGGAAGCGGGAGACGGACAACTTGCGCTCCTCGTGAGGCGCGATGCGGACGAAGACGCTGCCCTGGTTGACGCCGCCGAGGAAGCCGCCGCCCGCGTTCGCGAGGATCGTGCGGACACCGGGCACCTGCCGCAGCTCGGCCTCGATGGAGCGCATGGCATCGTCCATGGCCGCGAGATTCGTCCCTTCGGGCGCGTTGACGTTGACCTCGAACTCGGACTCGTCCACGTCGCTGGGGATGTACTCCACCTTGACCAGCTTGAAGAGAGGGATGGACGAGAGCATCACAAGGACGCAGAGCGACGCGGTCAGCCCCCGGTGCCGCATCGTCAGCCGCAGCATCCGCACGTAGACGCGGTCCACACGGCCGTAGAAGCCGCCGCGCGACTTCGCTGTTCCGTGGGCCGTGTCTTCTCCGTGATCACCGCCGTGCCCCGCCGCGTCCTCGGCCCGCAGCAGCCGGGCGCTCATCATCGGCGTCAGGGTGAAGGAGACCAGCAGGGAGACCAGCACCGCCGCCGCGGCCGTGAGGCCGAACTGGAAGAGGAAGCGGCCCGAGATGCTCGACATGAAGGAGACCGGAACGAAGATCACCACGAGCGACAGCGTGGTGGCAAGCACGGGCAGGGCGATCTCCGCCGTTGCCCGCTTCGCCGCTTCGAAGGGTGTCTTCTTCTTCTCCTCGACCCAGCGGAAGATGTTCTCCAGCACCACGATGGCGTCGTCGATGACCACGCCGACCATGAGCACCAGGGCGAGCATGGTGACGCTGTTCAGGGTAAAGTCGAGCGCCTTCATCATCCCGAAGGTCGCGATCACGGAGGTCGGGATGGCGACCGCGGCGATCAGCGTCGTGCGCCAGCTCCGCATGAACGCCATCACCACGAGGGAGGCCAGGATGCTGCCCAGGATCAGGTGAAGGTTGATCTCGTGGAGGGCGGCATGGATGTAGCGCGACTGGTCGCGGATGATCTGCATCTCGAGATCGGCGGGGATCTGCGTCTGCACCCGCTCCATGGCCGCCTTGACCCCATCGATGACCTCGACCGTGTTGGCGCCGGACTGCCGCCGCACCTCCAAAGTCACGGTGGGGACGCCGTTCAGGCGCGCCACGGAGCGCTGCTCCTTGGTGCCGTCCTCGGCATAGCCAAGATCGCGGATGCGCACCGGCTGGCCTTCGACGGTCTTCACGACCAGGTTGTCGAAGCCGCGTGCCTCGACCAGCCTGCCCATGGTGCGCAGGGTCATCTCCCGCCCCGAGCCGGTGACGTTGCCGCCCGGCACGTCGGTGTTCTGGCGCACCAGGGCGTCTCGCACGTCGGTGATGGGGATCTGGTAGGCGGCCAGGCGCTCGGGGTCCATCCAGATATTGATGGCCCGCTCGAGGCCGCCCTGGATCTGCACTTCGCCCACGCCGGCCGAGCGCTCGAGCTGGACCTTGACGACCTTGTCCGCGACCTCGGTGAGCTCCTTGATCGAGCGGTTGCCCGAGAGCGCCACGGTCAGGACCGGCGTGGAGTCGTTGTTGAACTTGGCGATGACCGGAGGGAGCACGTCCTCCGGGAGCCGGCGCACCACGGCGGAGACGCGGTCGCGGATGTCCTGCGCCGCGGTTTCGATGTCGCGCTCGAGGTCGAAGGTGACGATCACGAAGGAGCTGCCGGCCGAGGAGACCGAGCGCAGCTCCTGGATTCCTTCGACCGTGTTGACCGCCTCCTCGATGACCTGCGAGACCTCGGTCTCGACCTCTTCGGTGGAGGCGCCGGGCAGGGCGGTGCGGACCGACACGGTGGGCAGGTCCACGGACGGGAAGCGGTCCACGCCCAGGCTGCCGTAGCTGGCGGCGCCCACGACGACCAGGGCCAGGATGATCATGGCCGCGAACACCGGCCGGCGGATGCAGATCTCGGCAAGCTTCTGCATAGAACCTCAGGGAATGATGGTGACGGGCTGCCCGCCGACCAGGTTTCCGGGAGCCACCACCACGACGTCGCCGGCGGCGGCCCCTTCCAGGATTTCGACTCGGTCACCGGCGCGGCGGCCGGTACGGACGCGCTTCTCGACGGCCTTGCCGTCCTCGACGCCAAGCACCTTCTCGATGCCGGCGAAGGTGATCACGGAGGCGGTGGGGACCAGGACGGCGGGCTCGTTCGCCTGCGTCACGATCTCGGCCTTGGCGAAGGAGCCGGGGCGCAGCCGGCCGTTCGGGTTGGGCACTTCGGCCTCGACGAGCAGCGTGCGGCTGTCCTCACGGATGGCCGGGCTGATCCGCGCCACCTGGCCGGTGTGCGTTTCGGGATCGCCCTCGACCGTGAGCCGCACCGGCTGGCCGCCGCGGACGTCGGCCGCCTCGCGCTCCGGCACCTCCAGGCGCAGGCGCAGCGGGTGGACCCGGACGAGCACGACCACGGGCTGGCCCACGGCCACGTAGTCGCCGATGCCGGCACGCCGCTCCTGGATCATGCCGTCGAACGGCGCGGTCAGGACCGAGTCCCGGAGCTGCTGACGGGCGATCTCCAGCTCGGACATCCGCTGGCCCAGGAGGGCCTGCCGGGTGCGGGCGGTCTCGATCGCCTCCTGGTGCCGTCCCTCGGCGACCTGGAAGGCGGCCTCGACGGCGTCGAAGTCCTGCTGGGGAATGAGCTGTTGCTGGAGGAGGCGGGCCATGCGCTCCCGCGTGAGCCGCGCCTGGGTCAGGTTCGCGGTGGCCTGCTTGACCAGGGCAGTGTCGTCCGGGTCGATGGTCTGGGCGGAGCCGCCGGCCGGCAGCCCGAGCTGGGCGCGAGCCTGCTGCAGGGCGTTCTCGGCCTGGCGGACGCGCAGCTCGAGGTCGGTGGGGGAGAGGCGGGCGAGGGTCTGCCCGCGGCGGACACGGTCGCCTAGGTCCACGGCCAGGGAGGTGAGACGGCCCGCGATCTTGGGTCCGAGCTCGGCCTCCTCGTCGGCGGCCAGCGTGCCCGAGACGATGACGGTGCGCGCCAGCCGTCCGGCCTCAGCCCTGACGACCCGGACCTCCCGGGCGGTGAGGGATTCCACGCCCTCGCGGCGTTCTTCCTTCACGGAGGCCTTCCCAGAGGCGGATGCAACCCTGTCCCCTCCTCCGCAGGAGGCAAGGAGAGGCCCTGAAATCAACAGAAGAACAGCAAGACATTTCGACATCATCTCTCTCCGGTAAGAGCGCAAGGCAGGCAGAAGTAACTTTAAACGAACCGGCCCGCCCAAGGTTGCAGGACCGAGCCGGCGAAATGGATCCGCCCTCCCGGACACTCCCCGGATAAGGGAACTCCGAATGGGCTGCAACTATTTCTCTGTTGGGTCGTCTAAAAGGTCAGAGGGCTATGGAGGAAACGCTTTGAAGAGTCTGGTCAAGAACACCCCGATTCCCTACCGGCCGGAGCTGGCGCTCCGGGAGGGGAGCCCCGCGATCCTGGCACACCTGCAGGAGGGCTGCCCGAGCTGCTCGGCCGGCCTGCGCCTGTTCGCCGATCCCGCGCTGCCCGTCGAAGGGTACGCCGCCGCCCTGTACCGCTTCGAGCTGGAGCTGGCGCAGGAGCTGAGAGGGTCGTCCAGCCCGGCGATGGCGCTGCACGTGGCGCTGTCGGAGCTGGCGGGGTAGGGACCTCACCCCCTGTCCCCCTCTCCCATCTCCCACCCGTCCCCCGCCGGGAGAGGGGGAACGTTTCTGTGATGGACGTGACGAACGCGAGGCACGGTTGCCTCAGCTACGTTCCCCCTCTCCCGGGGTAGGGTGGAAGGGAGATGGGAGATGGGAGAGGGGGACAGGGGTGAGGTCCTACCTCATCGCCTGCTTCGCCACCGCCTCCGCCGCCCTCTTCGCCGCCTCAGGGTCCCCCAGGTAGTAGCTCCGGACCGGCTTCAGGTCTTCATCCAACTCATACACCAGCGGGATGCCCGTGGGGATGTTGAGCCCCACGATCTCCTCTTCCGAGACGCCGTCGAGGTGCTTCACCAGGGCTCGCAGGCTGTTGCCGTGGGCCGCGATCACGACCTTTCTGCCGGCTCGGAGGTCGGGCACGATCGCGTCGTGCCAGTAGGGGAGGAAGCGGTCGATGGTGGTTGCGAGCGACTCGGCCAGGGGGAGCACGTCGGGCGCGAGGGTGGTGTAGCGCGGGTCCTTGCCGGGATGGCGCGGGTCGTCCGGCGCGAGGGGCGGCGGGGGGGTGGAGAAGCTGCGGCGCCAGGCGAGCACCTGCTCGTCGCCGTACTTCGCCGCGGTCTCGGCCTTGTTCAGACCCTGGAGCGCGCCGTAGTGCCGCTCGTTCAGACGCCAGTGCCGGTGGACCGGGATCCACATCAGGTCCATGCCGTCCATCACGATCCAGAGCGTGCGGATGGCGCGCTTGAGGAGCGAGGTGTGGGCCGCGTCGAACGTGTAACCCCCCTCCTTCAGCAGGCGGGCGGCCTCCTTCGCCTCCTCGATCCCCTTGGGCGTGAGGTCCACGTCCGTCCAGCCCGTGAACCGGTTCTCCAGGTTCCAGGTGCTCTCTCCGTGACGGAGAAGAACCAGCTTCGTCATGCGGCCCCCCTTTCCATGCGGGGGAACTCTAGACTGCCCCCGGACGGACGACAAGGAGGGACCCCCTCTCCCACGCAGCAGGGGAGGGGGTCTTCTTCTGGCTTACTCAGCCCCGTAGGCCGCCCAATACACCGTCTGCGGACCCCCGTGCACTTTGAAGCCGCGGATGCGCAGCGTCCAGTCGCGAGGGTTTTCGACTCCGGCGGCCCTCGCCCGCTCGAAGACGCTGGGGCCTGAGTCGCTTTCGGCCACGACGTTGCCGTCCGGATCGATCAGCGAGAGATCGATGTCGCTGTGGCCCTGGTCCGCGTCCTCCGGCCACCAGAGGGCACCGTCGAGGGTCTGGAAATCGCCCTCTCCGACCGACAACACAATGTCGATCGTCTCATCCTGGGAGATCTCGACCTTGCCCCACCAGGAGAGGCCGCCGACCGGCAGCCGCAGCGGACCGGCTCCCGAGGTGTTGTTGAATGGGTACGGGTGCTGCCCGGAGAGGATGAGGTGGGCGTACACCTGGCCCGGATCGATGCCGCGGGGCGCCTCCCGCAGCCAGTTGCGCAGCAGGGCCGCGGCACCCCCGGCATAAGGGGTGGCTCCGCTGGTGCCGCTGAAGATCTGGAAGGCCGTGGGGTTCGCGTTGCTCGCGGTCTCGGTATTGGTCGGGGCCTGGATGTCGGGCTTGTACCGCAAGTCGGCGGAGGGGCCGCGGCTCTGTTCCTTCTGCTGGTCCAGGGTCCTGACGTCGAAGCTGCCGACTGCGATCACCTTGTGGGCGTTGGCCGGCGCGTTGACGGTGCCTGCGTTCGGTCCGTTGTTGCCGTTGGCCGCGATGACCACCACGCCGGCATCGAACACGTTGTCGGCCGTGACCGAGAGCAGGCTGGTCTCGCCGCCGGAGCCCTGCATCTCGGCCACGATGATCCGGTCGAAGTGCAATACCGCCCTCTGGAAGCCGCGCACCGCGGCCGGGATGTCGAGCCAGCCGTTGCAGTTACCAGCGGAGTCGAAGGAAGTCGGATAGACCTTGTAGCTGTTGAGCGTGATCCCGGTGACGCCGCGGAAGGCTTCGCCCCAGTTGGCGTTGCCGGTGATGATCGCGGCGCTCGACGTGCCATGGTTCCAGCAATTGTCGTCCGGGTTGCCGTCGAGCGCGGCGCAGAGGGCACCACCGTTGACGCAGTCGAGCAGCATGCCGAGATGCGAGGGGTTGTTGAACAGGGTGTGGGTGGCGCGCACCCCGGTGTCGAGCAGACCGATCGAGCCGGTCCCCAGATCCCATATGGAATAGGGATCGCTCGCGATCCGGGCCCTGCCGTCCTCCACGTCGTTGTCGTGGTCCCTGTCCTGAGGCGGCGCTTCGCCCGCGTTCGCGGGCTGGATGTAGAGGACGTCGCTCCTTTCCGCCAGGGTCGGAACCGAGGCGATCGGCATGCGCACGACTGCGGCGTTGACCAGCCAGAAAGTCTCGAGCACTTCAATCCCCAAGCCCTTCAGCTTCGGTTCCTGCTCCCGGAAGAACTGCGCGCGCTGCTCGGCGAGCCCCCGCGCGAGCTCCTCGGCGCGGGCCAGCCGCTCCTGGTTCGTCTTGGACTCGCGGGCCTCGCTCTCGACCGGCTCCGGGAACCGCGGGATCTTCAACTCGTCCCGGAACACGACGACGAGACGCTCCGACCTCTGCCCGTCGAGGCTGGTCATCAGCCAGCTCTGCACCAGGGGATGGATCTTGCTGGGCGGCACCTCCTCACCCGCGTCCATCTTGATCTCCTGCGCGGATTTCACGGAAGACCGGGCTCCCTTGGGGAGACTCTCCACGGTGCGCTCGACGATCCTGCCGTTCTCGATCCTGGCGCGGTTGATCTCGTCAAACGGGTCCTCGGCCTCGTACGGCTCCTGGATCTCCTGGGCCGGGGCGAGAGAGGCAAAAGAGAGGCTCGCCACGAGGACGAGAGACAGTCTGCTACGGTACGGCATATGTTATCTCCAATGCGTAATGTCTGAGCTATCCAGGCCCGTGCCACCATGGCGCTGGCCTGAGCTGCGGGGAGTAGTGACAGGACGGATAGAAGCGTTTCGCGGGAAAAACCCGCCATTATTTCCGTCATCATTTTCGCCATAATTTCCACCATGAAAGCTCTCCTCTTCGAAGGCATCCGCCAGGTCGTCTGCGCCACCGTTCCCGATCCCTCCATCCTGGACGCCGGGGACGTGATCGTCCGGGTCCGCGCCGCCGCGGTCTGCGGCTCGGACCTCCACGTCTACCGCGGCCTGGAGACCGGGCTCGACGCCGGCACCGTCATGGGGCACGAGCTGGCGGGAGAGGTGGTGGAGGCCGGCCCGGAGGTAACCCGCTTCCGCTCGGGCGACCTGGTGGTGAGCCCCTTCACCACGAGCTGCGGCGGCTGCTTCTACTGCCGGCTCGGACTGACCGCCCGCTGCGTCCGGGGACAGCTCTTCGGCTGGGTGCAGGAGGGGAGGGGATTGCACGGCGTCCAGGCCGAGTACGTGCGCGTGCCGCTCGCGGACTCGACTCTCGTAGCCGTCCCTAAAGGGACCCCGCCCGAAGAGGCGTTGTTCGCCGGGGACATCCTGGCCACGGGCTGGTTCGGGGCCGAGAGCGCGGGAGCGGCGCCCGGGAAGACGGTCGCCATCGTCGGCTGCGGTCCCGTGGGATTGATGGCGGTGATCGCCGCCCGTGAGCTGGGAGCGGAGAGGGTTTTTGCGATCGACTCGCTACCCGACCGGCTGGCCCTGGCCGGGCGTTGGGGCGCCGAGCCCGTGGACTTCCGGAAGGACGACCCGCTCGAGCGCATCCGGGAAGCGACCGAAGGCCGGGGAGCCGATGCCGTGGTGGAAGCGGTCGGCACGCCCCAGGCCTCCCGCCTCGCCTTCGACCTCGTCCGGCCCGGGGGGACGATCGCGGCCGTGGGAGTCCACGTCGAGGACCATCTCGCCTTCGCCCCGGGCGAGGTCTACGACAAGAACCTCACCTACCGAGCCGGACGCTGTCCCGCCCGGGCGTACATGGACCGGCTGCTGCCGCTGATCCAATCGAGGAAGTACGACCTGGGGACCCTGATCTCCCACCGGCTTTCGCTGGCCGAGGGGCCGCTCGGTTATGACCTCTTCGACCGGCGCGTGGAGGGGTGCACCAAGGTCGTCCTGACGCCTGATCCTGCCGCTCAGGCGTCTGGCGCGCCGGCGAACGGGTTCTCGTCGGCACTGTCCCCATAGACCGCCGGCACCGGGATGTCGAGGAGCCGCAGGTAGACCACGAGCTGGCCCCGATGGTGGTACCAGTGATTGAGGACGAGAGTCCGGATGATCTCCGCCCTGGTCACGGTGGAGATCTCGCGCTCTCCGAAGGCGAGGCGCCAGGGGGCAGCCGCCGCGCGCTCGTCGAGCTCCTCGAAGAAAGACCGGGCCTCCGCCATCCCCGCGTCGAGAGCCGGGATGAGATCGGCGGCGCTCTGCGGACCCCTGAGGGTGCGCTGGAAGGTGGACAGGTCGATCCCGTCGAGCCGGGCCAGGCGCGAGAGGTTGCCCGGGATGCTTGCCACGTGCATGGCGAGCTGGCCGATCGTCATCGACTTGGGGTGAGGCTGCCATTCGAGACGGTCGGCAGGGACGCGCTCCAGAACACGGCGGGTCGCGGCTGCCTCCCGCTCCAACTCGGCGACAAGGGCGGATGCGAGGTCCGGCATGAATCTCCTCCTTCTTGGGTGACTTGCGTTTTGCAAGCGAGGCGACTCTATGTCCGGACGCTTGCAAATTGCAAGTGGGGAGATGGTAACCTTCTTCCATGCCTTCCGCCGCCGCTCCGTCCAGTCCCCCGGGTGGTGCGCGCTCCGCCTGTCCGATCGCCAATGTCCTCGATCTGCTCGGGGACAAGTGGACGCTCCTGGTCGTCCGCGACCTGCTCTTCGCGGGCAAGCGGCGCTTCGGGGAGTTCCTGGGCTCGCCCGAAGGCATCCCCACCAACCTCCTCACCGACCGTCTGCGCCGCCTGGAAGAGCACGGCATCGTGACCAAGGTCGAGTACTCCTCCCGGCCGCAGCGCTACGAGTACCGCCTCACGCCGAAGGGCGCCGACCTCTTCCCGGTCCTGCGCGAGATGGGAGCGTGGGCCAACCGCCACATCCCCGGCACCTGGATCCCGACCCCCGAGCTCCTGGAGAGAGCGCGGGAAGCGATCCGGGAGGCGGGGGCGGAGGAGGTTCCATGATGAGGCTGCAACCGCCGGCCCTGGCGAGGTCGGACGCTGGACAAGCCGCGACGGCAAAGCTCCTCGAAACGCATCAAGCGCTCGCGAAATTCTACGACGAGCGCTGTGCGCAGCAGAATCCAGCCTACCAGCTTCGCAAGGCCGACCTCGATCAGATCGATCCGTCGCTCCGGGAGAACGTGGTTTTCGGTACGGAGGTCGTCTATCAACTTACGGAAGGTGAAGATCCCCAATGGGTATCTCAGCAAAAGCGGATGGTCGGCTTCGACTCGGGCGCCTTCTCCTCGGCCATCTACTCCACCTCCGAGATCAAGAATGCGCTCATCGTTTCCCACGCGGGCCGGTGCGCCTATTGCGAGTCGTACCTGCGCCACGTCGACCACGGCGACGTGGAACATTTCCGGCCCAAGGCCGGAGTGGTCGAACGATCGAGCGAGGGCCTCAACCGTGACGCGTACTTCTGGCTGGCGTACGAGCCTTCGAACCTGTTCCTTGCCTGCAAGATCTGCAACGAGGTGTACAAGGGAAACCAGTTCCCCATCCTCGGCGACAGGCTTGCCCCCGGCAACTTCGACGTCGCCCAGGAGGCGCCCATGCTCATCGATCCGTACCGCGAGGATCCCCGCGATTTCATCCGCTTCAATCCGATCGATGGGAGGGCGTACGAATTCGATCTTTATGCTGCGTTCCTCGGCGGCAAGGAGCAGGCTCAGGAGCGGATCTGGGCAGACCCGCTGCTCATCGAGCAAGTGAGGTCGTCGCCCGAGTTCGATTTTTTCCTCAGCAGCTTGCGGGATCCCAACCTTCGACGTGGCAGAGGCACGATCAGCCTGTTCAACTTGAACCGCCCGGAGCTCCTCCGAGCGCGCGTCTCCCATCTCCGTCACCTGCGCGCGCTCTTGTGGACGTCGTGGCACGCCGGCGGTACGGGCGACGTCGGGCATGCCAAGGCGCGCTGTGCGGATCTCATCGATCCGCTGTTTATCGATCTCGTGCCGGAGTATCATTCGCTCACGGCCGATGCGCTGTCCACTTGGGCATTGCTAGTTGAACGGCAGGTGGAGCCGCGAGTTGCGCAGCAACAGGACAACGCAATCGACGTCAGATACGAAACGAATCCATGGATCCCCGCCTACGACAACTTTCTGCAAGAGTTCGAGCACAAGGGAGCGGAGGATACGGAGGCCGATCCGTCCACCTACAACGACGCCATCTCGTATTTCGTGCCTGTGAACGAGAGGAGGGAGACTGGGTACCGGCGGCTCGTCTACACGTCGGACAAGGACAAGCTATACGGCGTACCCGAGGACCAGGCCGATGGATACTACGTTGCCGTCCAGTGGGAGGAAGAGCAGGAGTTGGAGAGGGATGTCAGGCTGGAAAAGCTGCTCAAGAGCGGGCTGCGGACGGAGACGATGAAGCTCAAGGATTTCCTCAAGATCGAGACGAAGAGCCTGTATCACAAGTTCGACAAGTCGACCGTGATCGTCAACGGCCCATTTACCCCGCTTTTTTAATTCTGACCGTGTGCTCTGGAGGCACCTTGCCGGGAAAGTACGTCCAGGTTCAGGAAGGCCAGTCGGTCGAAAGCATCGCCTACGAGTCCGGCCACTACTGGGAGACGGTATGGGAATGCCCGGAGAACGCGGAGCTCCGGGAGCTTCGTCCGAGCGCTCACCAGTTGGTGCCCGGCGATTCCCTGTTTGTGCCGGATATCGTTCCCAAGACCGAGCCGTGCCGGACCGGGAAGAAGCATGTCTTCCGCCGGCGGGGCGTGCCCTCCCGCTTGCGGCTCATCGTGCGGGAGGACGGCAATCCCCAGTCCGGCGTTGCGTATGTGATCGAGATCGACGGCGTGGTCTCCAAGGGGACCACCGACCCCTCCGGGAAGATCGATCACCCGCTCCCGCCGAACGCGGCCTCGGCGCGGCTGCGCATCGGCGACGGGATCGGGGCGCGGGTGATGACCCTGTGCCTGCGCCAGCTCCAGCCGGTGAACGACACCGCGGGCGTGCAGGCGCGGCTCTCGAACCTGGGATATGGGCCGGGGGCCGTCGACGGCGAGCTGGGCGACGCCACCCGGGCCGCCATCCGTGCCTTTCAGAAAGCAGAGGGGCTCGATCCGACGGGCGAGCCGGATGATGCCCTGCGCGCGCGGCTGGTGGAGAAGCACGGTTCGTGAGCGGCGGGACCTACTCCGCCCCGATCCCGAGATACGTCCGCAGCTTCTCCCCCTCGAACTTCGCCTCGGCCTCGGGCTCGCGGCCGAGCAGGGAGACCACCGTAGCGACCAGGAACGAGGCGGTCATCGACACGATCGCGGGGTTCCTGAGTGGGAAGAGGGCCGTCTCGTTGCCGAGCACCTCGACCCAGACCGTCGGACTGATGACGATCAGGAAAATTGACAGGAACGCGCCGGTCAGGATCGAAGCCACCGCGCCGGCCGTGGTGAACCGCTTCCAGACGATGGAGAGCAGCAGCGCCGGGAAGTTGGCGCTGCACGCCACGGCAAAGGCGAGGCCCACCATGAACGCCACGTTCTGCCCCTTGAAGAGCATGCCCAACAGCACGGCCAGGATGCCGAAGACGACTGTCGAGATGCGGGCGACCCGCACCTGCTCGGCCTCGCTCGCGTGCCCGTGCTTGACCACGCTCACATAGATGTCGTGCGACAGGGCCGAGGCCCCGGCCAGGGTGAGCCCCGCCACGACGGCCAGAATGGTGGCAAAAGCGACCGCGGCGATGAAGCCGAGGAAGAACGTCCCGCCCAGCAGCTCGGCGAGCAGGGGAGCGGCCATGTTTCCCCCCGCGTCCACCGCGCTGATGACCTCGCGCCCCACCAGCACCGACGCACCGAAGCCCACGATCGGGATGATGATGTAGAAACACCCGATGAATCCCGTGGCATAGAGCACCGACTTGCGCGCCGTCTTCGCGTCCGGAACGGTGTAGAAGCGCATCAGGATGTGGGGCAGCCCCAACAATCCGAGCATGAGCGCGAGCCCCAGGGAGATGGCGTCGATCGGGCTGGTCACGAGGCCTCCCGGCTCAAGAGCGCTCTGCCCGAGCTGGGAGGCCACTGCGCCATAAAGCTCGCCCGGGCTCCACCCGAACCGCGCCAGCACCATGAGCGTCATGATCGAAACTCCGATCAGGAGGAGCACCGCCTTGACGATCTGCACCCACGTCGTCGCGATCATGCCGCCGAACAGCACGTAAGCCAGCATCACCGCGCCGACGATGACCACCGCGCCTTCATAAGGGATGCCGAACATCAATTTGATCAGGTTCCCCGCGCCCACCATCTGGGCGATGGTGTAGAGCAGCACGGTGAGGATGCCGCCGACCGCGGAGGCGATGCGCACCGGAGTCTGCCGCAGGCGGAAGGCGACGACGTCCGCGAATGTGTACTTCCCCAGGTTGCGCAGCGGCTCGGCGATGAGAAACATGAGAGCCGGCCATCCCACGAGCCAACCGGTGGCATAGATCATCCCGTCATAGCCCTTGAGCGAGACGAGCCCTGCGATGCCGAGAAAGGAAGCCGCGCTCATGTAATCGCCCGCGAGGGCAAGGCCGTTCTGGAACGCGCTGACGCTGCGCCCCGCGGCATAGAACTCGCGGGTGGACCGGGTCTTCTTGGCGGCCCACCAGGTGATCGCGAGGGTAAGCGCCACGATTACGAAGAAGAACGCGATGGCCGAAGCGGTCGGGGAGCCCAGCGACGTCTGCACGTTCACTTCTCGACCTGCTCCCGGAGCTTTTCGACTTCCGCGTCATAGGAGTTGTTGGCCCAAACCACGTACACCGCCGTCAGGACCCAGGAGAGCACGATGACCGCCACGCCGAGCGGGATCCCCAGAGTCGTGGCCTCTCCTATCTTTCGGGCAAGGAACTCCTTGTCGAGCGCGATGAGCAGGATGTACCCGTAGTACAGCGCGAAGAGGCAGAGGGTCAGGATCACCGACACGGTCCACTTCCTGCGCACGATCCTCCGGAACTGCTCGGACTCCAGCATCTCGTGGGTGGTCTTCATGGGTCCCTCCATGGAGAAGGTTGGAGTATAGCGGGAGTGCCCCTCACCCCCTGGCCCACACCGGCCTTCAGCCGGGCTTCCGCACTCCCACCCGCCCGGGAGAGGGGGAAGCACCCTGCTAAGTCTTCCAGAGGTGTTCAGGTGTAATCACTAGAGCCGCCCTAGAGGGGAAAGCGTTCCAGATGTTGTCAACTGTGGCCACTTACGGCCAGTTTGCGCCGAGCCAAGTGACCCTGGTGTGACCCGAGTTATGGTAGACTTACGCCCATGAGCCACAACATCAAGTTCGAGGATCGGACCCTGCGCGGACTCCGCGTTCCCGATGGGAAGGACAGGCAGGAGTGGAGTGACACTGTGGTCCCGGGGCTTCGCTTCCGCAAGAGCGACAAGGGGCATAGCTCCTTCTCCGTGGTCTACAGGATCAAGGGGCAGATGAAGCAGGACCGCCGCACGATC
>Ga0190265_10000768_pt1 | contig 21356 bp, 16 predicted proteins | sample Popmic124T_FD_133135 | JGI IMG/M metagenome (GOLD analysis project Ga0190265, IMG submission 133135) | Populus adjacent soil microbial communities from riparian zone of Indian Creek, Utah, USA - 124 T | ecosystem: Environmental > Terrestrial > Soil > Riparian zone | place: USA: Utah | collected...
GCGCCCGACGGGACCGAGATGGTGGTGCTCAAGGCGGCGGATTACGAGCGGCTTCATGCGCTCGCCGAAGAAGGCGAGGATGTAGTCGAGGGGCTGGCAGCCCTTGCCCGCATCGAGGCCGGCGAGGGAACGGTGCCCGGCGAGGTCGTGCACTCCATGATTGTCGATGGGATGAGCCCGATCGCCGCCTGGCGCAAATATCGCGGGCTCAGCCAGGCGGCGCTGGCGAAGAAGGCGGGGCTGAGCCAGGTCTGGGTGAGCCGGATCGAGGGCTGCGGCGGCTACGGCTCGCGCGAGACGCGGCGCAAGCTGGCGGAGGCGCTGGAGGCGCCGGTTTGGGCGCTGGAAGATGAGGGGGAATAGTGCACTGTCGCTGTAATCCGATGAGGAAATGCTGGGGCTGAGCCTAACCGATCGGCAGGGCAGAAATGAATTTGGCCAAGCGGTCGGCCTCCTTTTCATTGAGGTCGCTCGGGAGGCGCAGCGTGATCTGCAGGTCCGTACGCAGGTGAAAATGATGGTCCACCATCGTGCCGCTGCCGGTCGGGCTGCCCGCTGCGACATCCCCAGCCTCCAGCTGTTCGATCGCCTTCACGATCTTCGCCACGTGCTGCGTGCTCACGTTGCCGCCCTTGTTCATAAGATTATGAAAAAAGGCACCACTTAACGTAGATGGAGCCGCTAAGGCCGCGTAAGAGAGGCCCCTGAGGTTCTTGACGGCGAACATGCGGGTAACGAAGTCGGGGCGCAGAGGGCCATTCGTATGCACCTGATAGCTCGTCGGATTGAAATCGGACATGGGAATCTCCTGTGGCAGCAATCATTCTGTTAAGGGTGAATATAAACGGGTCTTTACTGATGTCAACTAGATTCTCACAGCATCGGCAAAATACCTGTCTTCCCTCAATGCGCCCGTTCATTGGGCAGGGGTGACGGGCCGCGATTGAGCCCCTATCTGGCCCCCCATGGCCGCCCCCGTCCTCGCATATGAAGATCTCGGCCTCGTCCAGGGGCATGGCTGGCTGTTCCGCAATCTCGATCTGTTCATCGGGGCGCGCGACCGGTTGGCTTTGATCGGGCGCAACGGGGTGGGGAAGACGACCCTGCTCAAATGCATCGCCGATCTGATCGAGACCGACGAAGGGCGGCGGACGATCCAGCCCGGCATCAAGGTGGTGCTGCTCGAGCAGGATCCGGCGTTCGGGGCGTTCGCGACCTTGAAGGATTTCGCGCTGGCGGGCGGCGCGGCGGCGCATGAAATCGAGGCCATGGCCGACCAGATCGGGGTCGATCTCGACCGGCCGGCCGAGACCGCATCGGGCGGCGAGCGGCGCCGGGCGGCAATCGCGCGCGCGCTGGCGCAAGCGCCCGACGTGCTGCTGCTCGACGAGCCGACCAACCATCTCGACCTCGCCGGGATCGAATGGCTCGAAGAGTGGCTCGGCCGCTATAGCGGCGCCTTCATCGCGATCAGCCACGACCGCACTTTCCTGAAGCGCCTGACCAGATCGTCGCTGTGGCTTGACCGCGGGACGGTGCGGCGGGCCGAAATCGGCTATGGCGGCTTCGAGGCCTGGACCGAGCAGGTCTATGCCGAGGAAGCGCGCAATGCCGGGCGGTTCGACGCCAGGCTCAAGCTCGAGGCGCGCTGGCTTGAGCGGGGAGTCACCGCGCGGCGGCGGCGAAACCAGGGGCGGCTCTCCAAATTGCACGAGATGCGCGCCGTCCGGGCGGCGATGCTGGGGCCGGCGGGGACGGCCAGGCTCGCGCTCGAGAATGACGACGTGAAGACCAAGATGGTGATCGAGGCGGCGGGCGTCTCGAAAAGCTACCCCTCGACGTCGCTCGGGACAGGTGGCGATCGCCCGATCGTCCGCGATTTCTCGCTGCGCATTCAGCGCGGCGACCGGATCGGCCTGGTCGGCGCCAACGGCACCGGCAAGACGACCTTGCTGAAGCTCCTCACCGGCGAGATCGAGCCCGATTCGGGCAAGGTCATTCGCGCGAAGACTCTGACCGGCGTGATGATCGACCAGCAGCGCAAATTGCTCGATCCGGACAAAAGCGTCCGCGACATCCTCGCCGACGGCGGCGACTGGATCGAGGTGCGGGGCGCGAAGAAGCACGTCCAGGGCTATCTCAAGGAATTCCTGTTCGAGCCGACCCTCATCGACGCGAAGATCGGCGCTCTTTCGGGCGGCGAGCGCTCGCGGCTCCTGCTCGCGCGCGAATTCGCCCGGCGCTCCAACCTGCTCGTGCTCGACGAGCCGACCAACGATCTCGACATGGAGACATTGGACCTGCTCCAGGAAGTGATCGCCGATTATGACGGCACCGTCCTCATCGTCAGCCACGACCGCGACTTCCTCGACCGGACGGTGACGATCACCTTGGGCCTCGATGGCTCCGGCAAGGTCGACATCGTCGCCGGCGGCTATGAGGATTGGGAGCGTAAGCGGAAGACCACGGCCTATGTTCCCCGGCGAAAGCCGGGGCCCAGGTCTGAGTCCGAAACTGGACCCCGGCCTTCGCCGGGGAACAGAAAAAAGCTGACCTACCGAGACCAGCGGGATCTCGACCTCCTCCCCGCGCGGATCGAGGAACTCGAAGCCGCGATCGCGCGCGACGAGGCCCTGCTTTCCGACCGCGATCTTTATCTGCGCGATCCGCGGGCGTTCGAAGCACTGACCGGCGCCATCGCCGCCGCCAAAGCCGAGCGGGACGAAGCCGAGCATCGCTGGCTCGAGCTCGCGCAAGCGGCCGAGGCGCTGGGCTCGGCTTGACGTCGCCCGGCCTTCGGCGCACTGCGCCGGCGGGCTCGGGAGGCAATCCACTATGAAGCGTTTGACCATTTTCGCGGCGCTCGCCGCCCTCGTCCTGACCCCGACCGCCGCGCTCGCCCAGGTGCCGGCGATCGCCCCGATCCAATATCAGAGCCGAACGCTCGCCAACGGCCTTCGAGTCTATGCGATCCGCGACACGACCAGCTCGAGCGTCTCGGTTCAGGTCTGGTACGACGTCGGCTCGAAGGACGATCCGCGCGGCCGCTCGGGCTTCGCGCATCTGTTCGAGCATATGATGTTCAAATCGACCCGCAACATGGTGCCCGAGCAATTCGACCGGCTGACCGAAGACGTCGGCGGCTTCAACAATGCGTCCACCAACGACGATTACACCAATTATTACGAGGTCGTCCCCGCCAACCACCTCCAGCGCCTGCTCTGGGCCGAGGCCGAGCGGATGCGCTCGCTGGTGATCGAGCCGGGCTTCTTCGCCTCGGAGCGCGACGTGGTGAAGGAGGAGCTGCGCAGCCGGGTCCTCGCCGCGCCCTATGGCCGCCTCTTCTACCTCTATCTGCCCCAGATTTCCTACGACGTTCATCCTTATGCCCGCCCCGGCATTGGCAGCATCGAGGATCTCGATGCCGCGACGATCGAGGACGTGCGCGCCTTCCACGCCACTTATTACCGGCCCGACAATGCGGTGCTGGTCGTCGCCGGCAATTTCGATCCCGCCCAATTCGAGCGCTGGGTCGATCAATATTTCGGAGCGATCACTCGGCCCGCCACGGCGATCCCGCGCGTGACCGCGGTCGAACCCGAGCGCCGCGCCGCGCGCAGCTTCACCGTCTACGAGGCCAACACGCCTTTGCCCGCCGTTTTGATCTCCTATCCCGCGCCGCCGGCGAGCGAGGCCGACGCGGCGGCGATGGAAGTGCTCGACGGCGTGCTTTCGACCGGCGAGAGCTCGCGGCTTCACCAAAGCCTCGTCTATCGCGACCGAATCGCCGCCCAGGCGAGCTCCTTCGTCGACATCAAGCAGGGCCGCGGCACGCTCGCCGTCTACGCGATCCTCGCCGGCGGACAGACGGCGGAGGCCGGCGAGGCGGCGCTGCGGCGCGAGATCGCCCGCTTCCGCGACTCGCCTGTGACCGCCGCCGAGCTCGCCGAGGCGAAGAATGAATTGCTCACCGGCGCGCTTCGCGGCCGCGAGACGGTGGACGGCCGCGCCTCGGCCATCGCCGAAGCGGTGATCGTCGACGGCGATCCCGCCGCGGCCGACCGCCGGCTCGCCCGGATCGCGGCCGTGACCCCGGCCGACATCCAGCGCGCCGCCCGCCGCTGGCTGCGCGACGAGACCAGCGCCGCCGTGCGCTATTTGCCCGAAGAGAGCCGCAACGGCGCCCGCGAGGATGAGATCGGCACGCCCGCGACCATCCAGACGGCATTGCTCGCCACGCCCGCCAATGTCCGCATCTGGGAGCCCGCGCCCGAGGCCGAGCGGGTCGCGCCGCCCGCGCCAGGCGCCGAGATCGTCCCGCCGGTGCCGACGCCGAACGTCCAGCGGCTCGCCAACGGCCTCAATGTGGTGACGGTCCAGAATCGCGCGCTCCCTCTGGTCACCGCCTCCTTGGTGTCGCGCGGCGGCTCGGCGGCCGATCCGCAAGGCCGCGCCGGCGCCGCGGCGCTGACCGCGGCGGTGATGACCGAAGGCACCCGGACGCGCACGGCGGCGCAGATCGATGCCGAGGTCGAGGCGCTCGGCGCCTCGCTATCGAGCAGCGCCGGCTGGGACGGGTCGCGGCTCGGCCTCACCGTGCAGACCGCGAATGTCGACGCCGCTCTGGCGATTATCGCCGACGTCGCCCGCCACCCCGCGCTGAGCGACGAGGAGCTGGGCCGCCAGCGCGCCATCGCCATCGACGCGGTCACGGTCTCGATGAGCGATCCCGGCGAGATTGCAGGCCTGGTGGCGGCGCGCGCGCTTTACGGCAATTCCGCCTACGGCCATCCTCCGAGCGGCACCGCGGCCTCGCTTCGCGCCATCACCCGCGCCGACCTTGAGGCCGCTCACCGCGCCGCCTGGACGCCGGGCAATACGACCCTGATCCTCTCGGGCGACATCGACGCGGCGCGCGCGCGGGCGCTTGCCGAGCGCCATTTCGGCGGCTGGGACGCCGCTTCCGTCCCGGCGGTCGAAGGGGTCCGGACCCGCCCCCCGCCGCGGACCGAATTGATCGTAATCGACATGCCGGGCTCCGGCCAGGCGGCGGTCGCGGTCGCGCGCGACACGATCGCGCGCGGGGATCCGCGATTCTATGGCGCGATGGTCGCCAATGCGGTCCTGGGCGGCGGCTATAGCGCGCGATTGAACCAGGAGATCAGGATCCGCCGCGGCCTTTCCTATGGCTCGGGCAGCGGCATCGAGGCGCGGCGCGGCCCCGGCCCGTTCTTTGCCTCGACCCAGACCCGCAACGACGCCGCCGCGCAGGTGCTCGGCCTGGTCCTCGCCGAGATGCGCCGGCTGGGCGCGGAGCCGATCTCGGTCGCGGAGCTGACCGCGCGGCGCGCGTCGCTGACCGGCGATTTCGGCCGCAACACCGAGACCACCGCGGGCACGGCCGGGCTGATCGCCGGCTTCGTGATGCGCGGCCTGGGCCCCGACGAGCTCGCCCGCTATTTGCCCGGTGTGCTCTCCGTGTCTCCGGCACAGGCGCAGGCGACGGCGGCCGAATTGCTGGCTCCCGAAGGATCGACCATCGTCATCGTCGGGGAGGCCTCGCAATTCCTCGAAGCGCTGCGCCGCGATCATCCCAATGTGACGGTGATTCCGCTCGCCGAATTGAGCCTCGACCGCGCCGCTCTGCGCTAGCCGTTGCGCGCCCGATCGAGCCGGCGCCGGATCGCGGCGTCGCTTGGCGAGCCCCGCGCCGCGCGTTCAAGCAAGGCGAGCCCTTCGGCGCGACGGCCGGCCTTGAACAGGAGCCAGCCCAAAGTGTCGGCGGTGGCGGGATTGTCGCGGTCGAGCGACCAAGCGCGGCGCGCGAGCGGGACCGCGCGGGCAAGGTCGCCGCTTTCCGAATAGGCCCAGGCGAGGTTGTTCAATATGGTCGCGTCATTGTCGCCGAGCCGCCGCCTGAGGCCTTCGTAGATGCCGATGGCGGCGTTCCAGTTCCGGGCCTGCATCTCGCGGCCCGCGAGGAGGACCAGGCCGGGCACGCTGCGCGGATTCTGCTGGACGAACAGGCGAAGCACATTCTCCGCCTCCTCACCCTGGCCCGAACGCTGCAGCGCCTCGATCAGGCGAAGCATGACGCTTTCGGTGAAGGCGAGATTGGCGGCCCGCCGATATTGCGCGGCCGCGCCTTCGAAATCGCCGCCGGTGCCGAGCGAGTCGCCGACCAGGATATGGACTTCGGGCGCGCCGGGATTGTCGTTCTGCAGCCGGCGGGCGCGCGCCAGCGCCTCCCCGCCAAGGCCGCGGGCGAGCAGCGCCGAAATGAGCCGCACCTGAGCCGGCCCGTCGCCCGGATTCTCCTCGGCGGCGCGGCGCACCCCGGCGAATTCGCCCTCGCCGAGCGGATCGAGCGCGGCGAGCGCGCCTGGCTGCGGCAAAGCGGCGCGGGCGAGGTAGAGGGCGGCGGCATCGGCCTCGCCTTGCCTCGCCAGCGCCCGGCCGATCAGGGAGAGCGAATAAGCGTCGGCGTCGGGCCGCTCGACGATCGGCCTGAGGGTCGCGATCGCGCCCGCCGGATCGTTCATCCGCCACTGCGCGGCGGCGAGCAGGCGCCGCGAGCGGCGGTTGCCGGGCTGCTCGCGAACGAGCCGGGCGAGCCTCCGCGCCGCCTGCTCCTCATTGCCGGTCTCGAAGTCGATCGCCGAAAGGAGGAGCATGCCCGACGGCGTCTCGTCATAGGCGCCGCGAGTCCGGTTCCAGAGCGAGCGGGCAACCTCGAAATTGCGGCCCCGGGCGGCGAGCACCGCCTGGAGATAATAGCCGCGGACATGGCCGCCGGTCAGGCCGTGGACCTTGCGGACGTCGGCGAGCATGTCGATCATTCGCCCCATGTCGCCATAAGTGGCGGCGCGCTCGAGCAAGGCGGCGACGTTGCCCGGATCGACCTCCAGCGCCCGGCCGAACCAGGGCAAGGCGGCGGCGAGGCCATATTGGCCCCGGCTCAATTCCCCGCGCAGGGTCAGCGCCTCGGCGTTGCGCGCGCGCAGCGCGACGGCGCGGTCGACGGCCTCGATCGCGCCGGCGACGTCGCCGTTGGAGCGGCGGAAGCGGGCGATGTCTGTCCAGACGTCGCTGTCTTCGGGCGCGGCTTCGAGCGCTCGGTTGAAGTGGGCGCTCGCATTGCCGGAATCGCCCAGGGCCATTGCGGCGCGCCCGGCGATTCGGGCGGCATAAGCCAGATGCCCGGGCGCCGCGGCCCCGGCCTCGTTAAGCGCGCCCTCGGCATCGCCCTGCAATAGCCGGGCGTGAGCGAGGAGGTGGGCGGTTTGCTCTGTGGGAACGCCGGCCTGGCGGGCGCGGACGATTTCCGATTCCGCCGCGACCCCGTCGCCGAGCGCGAGCTGGACCCGCGCCTGCATGATCCGCGCGGCCCTGTCGTTCGGATCGGCCTGGAGCGCGTTCAGCAATTCGACCCGAGCCGTGCGGATGTCGCCGGCCTGGAAGGCGGCGACTCCCCGTTCATAAGCCGTGCCCGATCCTCCCGAACAGGCGGCGAGGAGGGCCAATGCAAGAAGGGGCGCGGACGCCCTCACGGCTGCAAGCCATATTGCTTGAGCAAATCGTAGAGCGTCGGCCGACTGATCCCGAGCAATTTGGCGGCGCCCGAAATATTGTTGTCGGTCTGCGCCAGCGCCTTGCGGATCACGCCGCGATCGGCCGCCTCGCGCGCCGCCTTGAGGTTGACCGGGAGCGCGTCGGCGGCGGCCGCCGAAAGATCGAGATCCTCGGCTGTGATCAGCTTGGTATCGGCCATGATCACGGCGCGCTTCATCCGGTTCTCGAGCTCGCGGACATTGCCGGGCCAGGACCAATTCTCGATCGCCGCAAGAGCGCCGGGGGCGAAGCCCTTCACGCCGGGATTCATCTCGCGGGCGAAGCGGGCGAGGAAATGCTTGGCGAGCAAAGCCGGGTCGCCGTGCCGCTCGGCGAGCGAGGGGATTCGAACCACGATCTCGGCGAGCCGGTAATAGAGGTCCTCCCGGAATGAGCCGGCCGCGATCATCTCCTCGAGATTCTGGTGGGTCGCGCACACGATCCTGGTGTCGACCGCGATTGCGCGGCGCCCGCCGATCCGTTCGATCACCCGCTCCTGAAGGAAGCGCAGCAATTTGACCTGGAGCGGCAGCGGGATGTCGCCCACCTCGTCGAGGAAGAGGGTGCCGCCATGGGCCATTTCGATTTTGCCCTCATTGGTCTTGATCGCCCCGGTGAAGGCCCCTTTCTCATAGCCGAACAGCTCCGCTTCGAGCAGGTTTTCGGGGATGGCGGCGCAGTTGATCGCGACGAAGCCGCCGGCGCGGCGCCGGCTCGCCTTGTGGACGCCCTTGGCGAGCAATTCCTTGCCGGTGCCGCTGGCGCCGAGCAGCATCACCGACACGTCGGTATTGGCGACCCGCTCGATCGTGCGCGCGACCTTGGACATTTCCGGCGCGGCGGTGATCATCGTGCCGAGCACGGTGCGATCGTCGCCGACCCGCTCCTCGAGCCGCTTGTTCTCGCTTTCGATGCCGTGAAGCTGGAAGGCGCGGCGGACGATCAGGCCCAATTGGTCGATGTCGACCGGCTTCTGGTAGAAATCATAGGCTCCCGACGCGATCGCCCTGAGCGCGCTTTCGCGCGCGCCGTGCCCTGAGGCGACGATCACCTTGGTTTCGGGCTTCAGAGTCAGGATCGTTTCAAGCGTCGCGAAGCCTTCGGTGACTCCGTCGGGATCCGGCGGCAGGCCGAGATCGAGAGTCACCACCGCCGGCTCGGCCTGGCGGATGAGGTCGATCGCCGCATTGCGGTCCGAAGCGACGAGCACCTCATAATCGTCATAGGCCCAGCGCAGCTGGCGCTGCAGCCCCTCATCGTCCTCGACGATCAGAAGCCTGGGCTTGAACAGCTTGGAGTTAAGGGGGGCGTTCATGCGCGGATCCGTTCAGGAAAAGCGGCGGCGCTTGCGTGGGCGCCGGCCAGGAAAAGGGTGAAGCGCGTGCCTTCGCCGGCGCGGCTCTCGACCTCGAGCCGGCCGCCCATGGCGAGGACCAGGGCCCGCGCCTCATAGGCGCCGATGCCGAAGCCCGAATCCTTGGTGGAGGCGAAGGGCTGGAACAGCCGGGTGCGGATGAATTCGCCCGACATGCCGTGGCCGCGGTCGACCACTTCGATGGCGACGTCGCCGCCGCTTTCGAAGCTTCGGACCACGACCGGATCGTCGGGCTCGCTGGCGTCGATCGCGTTCTGGAGGAGGTGGCCGAGCGCCTGCTCGAGCCCCGCCGGATCGGCCATCGCGACGAGGCCCGGCGCGCTGAACAGCCGCACCGGATGAGCGCGGCGCTTGGCCGCCGCCAGCGTCTCGACGATCGGGCCGATTTCGACCGCGCGCGGCGGATCGGATTCGCGGGTGGCGCCGGGCGAGAGGCGGACGAGCAGGTCGTTCATCTTCCTGACCGAGCTTTGCAGGGTCGCGATCATGTCGGCGCGGAATTCGGGATTTTCGGCGTGGCGTTCGGCGTTGCGCGCGACCAGGCTCAGCTGGCTCACCAGATTCTTGATGTCGTGAAGGATGAAGGCGAAGCGGCGGTTGAACTCGTCGAAGCGCTGGGCGTCGGCGAGCGCCTGCTGGCTGCGCGCCTCGGCGATATAGGAGGCGGCCTGGATTCCGGCGGTCCGGAACAGGTCGAAATCCTCCCAGTCGAGCCCGCGCCTGATCGCCGGATGTTCGAGGATGACGATGCCGGCGAGCCGGCCTTCATGGCTGAGCGGAATGCCGGCCCAGGCGCCGTCGAGCCCGGCGAGCCAGGCGGGAACCGGAATCCGCTGGTCGCCTCTGACCAGGAAGCCGCCCCGGATCGCCTCGAAATCGAGCACGAACGCATCCTGCTCGACGTGGCGGACGAGGGCCTCGGCGTCCTCGCTTGGGCCCGGCACGGTCTGGCTCCAGTTCCAGCTCCCCGCGACGCCGAGCCGGCGATGCTCGTCGGCGAGCAGGAGGAGGCCGCCGGGCGAGCCGCCAATGTCGGCGAGCGCCTTCACCACCCGTTCCTCGAGCGGCGCCCCTTCCTCGCTCTTGCGGCCGACCGTGTCGGTGAAGCGAAGCCATTCCTGGCGATAATCGTAGCGATGCTCGAACAGATGCTTGGCGAGCGTGACGCGCAGCCAGGCGCGCATCTTGGCCGACGGCAGCAACACCAGCGCGGCGAGCGTCGTCGCGAAGACGATTGCGACCTGGCCGACCCGGGCCCAATCGCCGCCGACGATCTCCATCGCGCGCGCCGCAAGCATCATCGCGATCAGATAAGCGAGGATGGCGATCCCCGAGAGCGACTGGAAGGTGGCGACTCGCGAGACCTGGATCTTCCAGCTCGCGTTGCGGACTCCGAGCGCGAACAGGGGCACCAGCGCCGCGAGCGCGATCCCGCGCAGAGCGAACAGCTCGGCGGCCGCGGTGCGGGTAAAATAATCGACCGTGTAGAGATGGAGGTCGAATGCCCACATCGCCGCCAGCGCCAGCATCGGGAAGCGAAGCGCGGAGCGCGAATCGGGCGCGGCGAGGCCATAGAGATTGTGCACCAGGATGAGCGCGCCCGCGGCGATGGTGAGGCCGATGATCTGGCTCGTCGAGGCGAGCGCCGCGAGGACGAGCGGCACGCCGTCGAATTGCGGCATCACCCCGCCCAGCACCATCTGCAGCCCGATCACCGCGGCGACGGCGGCGAAGATGCTCTTGAGCCCGCGCTGCCGGCCGGCCTCTCCCGCCTCGCCCGCGCCGGTCATCAGCCCGTACATGAAGGCGAGGAAGGCGAGGTTGCGCCCGCTTTCGGCGAGCTGCGCGGGGAAATTATACGGGCCGAGCAAGGCGAGGAAGATCGTCCACACCGACATCGCCGCGAAGGCGCCGATCAGCGGCCGATTGCGCGGATCGCCATTCCAGAGCCGGAGCTGGAAGACGGCGAGCGCGCCGTACAAAGCGGCGGCGAGCAAATGGCTCCACAAGGCGGCGAAGGCGATCATCGCGCGCCCTCCGGCCACAGGACCACGCGCGCGGTCTGGAGGAGGATGAGGAGGTCGAGGAACGGCGTGTAATTCTTGGCGTAATAGAGGTCGAATTCGAGCTTCTCGCGGGCGTCCTCGATCGAGGCGCCATAAGGGTAGTTGATCTGCGCCCAGCCGGTGATTCCGGGCTTCACCACGTGGCGCTCGGCATAATAAGGAAGCCGCGCCTCGAGGTCGGCGACGAACTGGGGCCGCTCGGGGCGCGGGCCGACGAAGCTCATCTCGCCCTTGAGGACGCTCCACGCCTGGGGCAGCTCGTCGATCCGCACCTTGCGGATCAAGCGGCCGACCCGGGTGACTCGCGGATCGTCCTTCTGCGCCCACACCGCCTTGCCGCCCACCTCGGCGTCGACCCGCATCGAGCGAAGCTTGAGGACGTCGAACAGCTGCCCGTAAAGCCCGACTCGGCGCTGGCGGAAGAAAGCCGGGCCCTTGCTTTCGAGCTTCACGGCGAGCGCGGTGGCGAGGATCAGCGGCCCGGTCAGCGCCAGGATGATAAGGCTGACGGCGATGTCGAACAGCCGCTTGCCCGCGCTCGACAGCCGCCGGCCGGCCGAAAAGCCGTCGGAGAAGATCAGCCAGGAAGGATTGAGCGAATCGAGATCGACCCGCCCGGTCTCGCGCTCGAGGAAGGAGGAGAAATCGTGGACCGCGACTCCGGTGGTCTTGATCTTGAGCAGGTCGTTGAGCGGAAGCGCGTTACGCCTCTCCTCGAGCGCGAGCACGACCTCGCCGGCGCCGAGGCGAAGCAGATAATCGGGCAGGCTGGCGATGTCGCCGCGGTTGACGGAGGCGGCGACCGCGGGCGGCCCGTCATTCATTCCGACGAAGCCGACCACCGCGAAGCCGGCGCCGCTCGTCTTTGCCAGGGCCTCCACCCGGGCGGCGCGCTCGCCGGCGCCCAGGACCATGATCCGGCGCTTGAACCGCTCGGCGCCGAGCACGTTGCGCAGGGCGATTCGAACGCCGGCCATTCCGATCAAGGCGATCCAGGTCGCGTAGAGTAGGCTCGAGCGCCAGAAGCTGACCGGCGGGAAGACGAAGAAAACCAGCGACAGGAGGATGATGCCGAGCATGACCGCGACCAGCAGCCGGGCGACCGCGAAGCGGACGGATTGAAGCGCCTCGACTCCGTAGACGCCGACCGCGACCATCGCCGTCTGCAGGGTCACGGCGAAGGCGAGCATGTTGGGCAGCCGCTCGTCGCCCGGCTGAAATTCGCCGGCGAGCTGCCACAGCCTCAGCGTCCAGCCCGCCTCGGCCGCGGCCATCAGCAGGACGAAGTCGATCGCGCCGAGCAGGAGCACGGCATAAGGCACATAATGTTTGAACAGCCGGATCACGATCCGGCCCCCGGCGCCGGCCTTCGGGCCGCGCTCTTGAGTGTAAGCTCTTCCGACACGGGCGACACTGTCGGTGAAATTGACAAATAAAGAGTGAAAATCGCGTTCCGGGCGCATTTGCGGGCGGCCGAGGGTTAGGGCTTTCGCCGGGGCGCCAAGGGCGGGTAGGAGAGAGGTATGAACGCCCCTCCGTCCAAGCGCGTCATTCCGGTCATCCTGTGCGGCGGCGCCGGGACTCGGCTGTGGCCGCTGTCGCGCGCCGCCAGCCCCAAGCAGATGCTCGATTTGACCGGGGGTGGATCGATGCTCGCCTTGACCGCGGAGCGCGTCGCGGACCGGGCGCTGTTCGCCGCGCCGGTGGTGGTCGCGGGCGCGGACCAGGCCGCGGCGATCGAGGCGCAGGTGCCGGGCCTCGGCGCTCTGATCCTCGAGCCGGCGCCACGCAACACCGCGCCGGCGATCGCGCTGGCGGCGCTGGCGGCGGATGCGGACGACGTGCTGCTGGTGCTTCCGAGCGACCATCTGATCGCCGACGTCGAGGGCGTTGGCGATGCGGTGCGGCGCGCTCTGCCCCTCGCGCGGGACGGCTGGATCGTCACCTTCGGGATGAAGGCGGAGCGGGCCGAAACCGGCTATGGCTATATCGAGCGCGGCGCGGCGCTGGCGGATGGGGTGTTCGCCGCCGTCCGGTTCGTCGAGAAGCCGGACGCCGCGACGGCGCAGGCCTTTGTCGCGGGCGGGCGGCACGACTGGAACGCCGGCATTTTCCTGATGCGCGCCGGAACGTATCTTGAGGCGCTCGAGGCGCATGCGCCGCGGATTTTCGAAGCCGTGACGAAGGGCGCCTTCACCGACTCGCCGGCCCAGTCGATCGACTATGCGGTGATGGAGAAAGCGGAGCGGGTCGCGGTCGTGCCGGCGGCGATCGGCTGGTCGGACATCGGCAGCTTCGAGGCGCTGCATCTCGTCTCGGAGAAGGACGGTGACGGCAATGTCGTCGCCGGGCCTGGCCTCGCGATCGGCGCGCATGGCTGCCTGATCCGCTCGGACGGGCCGATGGTGGCCGCGATCGGGGTCGAGGATCTGGTCATCGTCGCCACCAAGGACGCCGTTTTGGTCGTGCCCAGGGCCGAGAGCCAGCGGGTCAAGGAAGCGGTCGAGGCGCTGAAGGCGCGGGGGCTGGACGCGCTTCTCTGACGCCTCTTGCCGAATCGGCGAGGGAGTCGCAAAGTCACCGCCGAAAAGGGAGGCGAAGATGGCAAGCATCAAGGTTCTTGGTGCCACTATTCCCGTCGAGTTCAAGGTCGGCCGGGAGGCGGTCCTGCCGATGGACAAGGCGGCGATCCTGAAAGGCGCCGGCGAAATGGCGGCCCTGATCAATTCGAAGACATGGCCGCCGGCCTTCGCCGCCGCGTTCAAGGGGATGAAGAAGATCGTCTTCTTCGAAGGCAAGGTGAAGGTGAACGGCCATCTGATCGACCGGCCCGGCATCGACGAGGACGACGCCATATTCTATTGGGAAGCGAGCGAGTTCAACAACAACACCGACGCCGACGTCCGCGCCAACACCTTCTTCCACGATTGCTGGCACGTGGTCCAGTTCAAGGCCAAGGGCAACAAGTTCGCCAAGGACGACAAGGAACGCGTCGCCCGCGAGGTGGACGCGCTCAACCAGCAGATCGCCGTCGCCAGGATCCTGGGCAACGACGCCCGCGAGATCAAGTTCATCGAGGATTTCCGCGACGACCAGTCCCGGATCAAGGCGCGGCTCGACGAAGGCGTCGCCGGCGTCGGCGGCGCGGTCGCGCCCCACAAGCCCGGCGCCATGCGCCCGGGGGGTTGATCGGCCCGCTCCCGGCGCCCAAGTCGGGACGATGGACATCAGGACGATCGGAGGCAGCGGCCTCGTGACGCCCCGGCTGGTGCTCGGCGGCAACGTGTTCGGCTGGACGGTGAAGGGCGAAGAGGGGTTCGCCGTCCTCGACCGCTTCGCCGAGGCGGGCGGGACGCTGATCGACACCGCCGACGTCTATTCGATTTGGGTCCCGGGCCATGAAGGCGGCGAATCGGAGAGCCTGCTCGGCGAATGGCTAAAGCGGGGACGCGCGCGCCTCCGCATCGCGACCAAGGTCGGCTACACGGCCGGCCTTTCCGCCGCCCATATCGCCGAGGCCTGCGACGCCTCGCTCGCCCGGCTCGGGGTCGAGGCGATCGATCTTTATTACGCGCATAAAGACGATCCCGAAACGCCGCTCGAGGAGACGCTCGGCGCATTCGACGCGCTGGTCCGCGCCGGCAAGGTCAAGGCGATCGGCGCCTCCAATTACAGCGCGGAGCGGCTCGCCGAGGCGCTCGCCATTTCCGAACGCGAAGGGCTGGCCCGCTTCGAAGTGCTTCAGCCCGAATATAATCTGATGACCCGCGAGGATTTCGAGGGGCCGCTGCAGGCTCTCTGCGTCGAGCGCGGCCTCGGCGTGCTTCCTTATTTCGGCCTCGCCGCCGGTTTCCTCACCGGCAAATACCGGTCCGAAGCCGATTTCGGGAAGAGCCTTCGCGGCGGGCGGATGGCCGCCTATCTCGACGAACGGGGGCTCGGCGTGCTTGGCGCGCTTGACGAGGTCGCCGCCGAGGCGGGCGCCACCCCGGCCCAGGTCGCCCTGGCCTGGCTCGCCGACCGGCCCGGCGTCACCGCGCCGATCGCCAGCGCCACCAGCCTCGCCCAGCTGGAGGAATTGCTCGGCGTTCTGACGCTCGAGCTGAGCGCCGCCCAAATGGAGAGGCTGAGCGCCGCGAGCGCGCCTTGAGCGGCCGAGACCGGCGCGGATTAAGCGGCGCTTCATCGGCGCGCCTGCTATGGAGGCGCCATGGCCAGACGATTCCTCCTCGCCGCCGTGCTGCTCGCCGCCTGCGGGCCGAGCGGCGCCGATCCGGCCGGAGCACGCCAGGTGCCGCGCCACGCATATGCCCGCAGCGCCTTGTTCGCCGGCGGCTGCTTCTGGTCGGCGGAGCGGGACATGGAAGCGGTGCCGGGTGTGATCGCGGCCGAGTCCGGCTTTGCCGGCGGGCGCGTCGCCAACCCGACCTATGAGCAGGTGGTGCGCGGCGGCACCGGGCATCTGGAAGCGGTGCAGGTGACCTACGATCCGGCGCGGATCACCTATCGCGATCTTGCCCGGCGCTTCCTGCGGACGATCGATCCGACCGACGGCGGCGGCCAGTTCTGCGACCGGGGCGAGAGCTACCGGACCGCTATCTTCGCCCTCGATCCGGCGCAGCGGCGCGACGCCGGGGCGGCACGGGCGGAGGCGAACCGGATCCTGCGCGGCCGGGTGGTGACCCCGGTCCTCGGCCCGGCGCGCTTCTACCCGGCCGAGGCCTATCACCAGGATTATGCGCGGCGAAATCCTGGCCATTACCGCCGCTATCGAACCGGCTGCGGCAAGGACGCGCGGCTCAGGGCGGTCTGGGGCCGAGCGGCCGCGGCACACTAGGCTTGAACCCAAGCAGGTCATCGTTCCCGGGCGAAGGCCGGGGTCCAGGCCCGGCGTGAGCCGGGTTCAAAAGAGGGCGGCGAAGATCCCCGCGCCAAATCCGCTTCCCTTAGTCGACGCTACCCCCCACCTTCCAAAAGCCTCCGGCTCCTGGACCCCGGCCTTCGCCGGGGAGCGGCTAACGCCGCCCGAGCACGCCCAAAGCCGCCACCACCAGCGCCTCCGTCGCGGTCGCGATCACCGGCTCTGCGTCGGGCGCCCAGAACGGGCTGTGGAGAGAGGGCAGGCTCGCCATGTCGCCATTGGCCGCCTCCCAGCGCGCCTGCGGCACGCCGCCGACCCAAAAGATCAGGCTTTCGAGGCCGGGCTCGGCGATCCGGAAGCGGCCGAAATCCTCGCCGGCCATGACCGGCCGGATCTGGCGGACTCGCTCGTCGCCGAAATGGGCGCGGAAGCGGGCCATGGTCGCCTGGGAGAGGGCGGCGGTGTTGACCGTCGCCGGAGTCGCCTCCGCCTCGCGGACCGTCACCGTCGGCAGCCGGTCGTCGGGAACGCCGGCCGCGATCGCCTCGCCGCGCGCGATCCGGGCGATTCCGGCGAGCAGCATCCGGCGGACCTCGGGCGTGTAGCTTCGGACGGTGATCAGCAGCCGCGCCTCGTCGGAGATGATGTTGTGCTTGGTTCCGGCCTGGAAGCTGCCGACCGTCACCACCGCGCTGTCGAGCGGGTCCATCTCGCGGCTGACCAGAGTCTGAAGGCTCGTCACGATCCGGCTCGCGAGCACGATCGGGTCGCGGGTGGTGTGCGGCGCCGCGCCGTGGCCGCCGACCCCGCGAACGACCATGTCGACCGAATCGACATTGGCGAGCGCCGGCCCGTCCGAATAGCCGATCACGCCCGCCGGGAGCGTCGCCGAATCGTGGAAGGCGATGGCGTGGGTCGGCTTGGGGAAGCGGGTGAAGAGGCCGTCCTCGAGCATCGCCTTGGCGCCCTGGCTGGTTTCCTCGCCGGGCTGGGCGACCATGACGAGCGTGCCCGACCATAAGCTCCGCATCGCCGCCAGCCGACGCGCGACGCCGACCCAGGCGGCCATATGGGTATCGTGGCCGCAGGCGTGCATGACCGCGGTGGCGAGGCCCTCGCGGGTCGTCGCTCTCACCCGGCTTGCGAAGGGCAGCCCGGTCCGTTCCTCGACCGGCAGGGCGTCCATGTCGGCGCGCAGCATCAGCACCGGGCCCGGCCCGTTCGTCAGCACCGCGACCACGCCGGTGCCGCCGACGCCGGTGGTGACCGTGAAGCCGGCGCGCCTCGCCTCGGCCGCCATCAGACCGGCGCTGCGCGTCTCCTGCATGCTCAGCTCGGGGTTGGCATGGAGATCGCGGTAGAGCGCCATCAGCTCGGGCATGTCCCGGCTGATCGCTCCGCTCAATTCCTGGGCGGGCGCGGGCGCGGGCGCGGTCATGGCCGAGGCCAGCAGGAGGGCGGCGAGGATCTGGCGGGGCATCGCATGACTTTCTCTAGCGGCGGGGGACGAGCTCGATCACGTCGAGCAGCGATTCGTGATGGGGGCGCGGAAAGGCGATCCGCCAGCGGTGCGGGCCGACCCGCTCCACCACGCCGGCCAAATTGCGCTCGCGGTCGCGGCCGTAGCGAAGCGCGCGGGTCTCGTCGCCGAGCATCAATGTGCCCAGGAAGATCATTCTCCGCCCATTGTCGGGGAAGATGGTCCCGACCGGCCGCTGCGAGCCGGTCAGCTTGGTGAACTGGAGTCGGCCGCCCGCCAGCCGGATCCGGCAGCGAAAGGCCGGATAGGCGACGTAATCGAGAGCATCGCCTGCGGGCGTGCCGAGCTTGAACGTGCGGCAATCATAATCGCCGGCGGGCGGCGCCGGTTCGGCGAGCGCCAGATCGGGCTCGAACAGAGCGCCCCCGCGCGCGATCTCGCCTGCATGCTCGCCCGCGCGAACCTGCGCCAGCGCCTCCACCCAGGCGTCGCGCCAGCCGCGCAGGCGCCCGCGGTCTTCATCGGTGGCGGCGGCGCGCCAGCCTATTGCGGGCGCGGCCGGGACGACATGCTGCGCCGACCCGAGGGAAGGCGCGGCGAACAGCAGGACGGCGGCGAGGACCCTCATCGCCGCGAGCTTACTGGGCCGTCCAGCCGCCGTCCATGGAGAGGTTGGCGCCGGTGATGGCGGCGGCTTCGTCCCGGCACAGGAACAAGGCCAGGGCCGCGACCTGATCGACGGTCACGAACGTCTTGGTCGGCTGGGCGGCGAGCAGGACGTCGTTCATGACCTGCTCGCGGGTCAGTCCGCGCGCCTTCATCGTGTCCGGGATCTGGTTCTCGACCAGGCTCGTCCAGACGTAGCCGGGGCTGATGCAGTTGACGGTGACGCCCGAAGTCGCGGCCTCGAGCGCGACCGTCTTGGTCAGGCCGGCAATGCCGTGCTTGGCCGCGACATAGGCCGATTTGTTGGGGCTGGCGACGAGCGAATGGGCAGAGGCGGTGTTGATCACCCGCCCCCAGCCCTTTTCCTTCATCGCCGGCAGCGCGCGCCGGATCGTGTGGAAAGCGGCGGAGAGATTGAGGGCGATGATCAAATCCCATTTCTCGGGCGGAAATCGGTCGACCGGCGCGACATGCTGAGTGCCGGCATTGTTGACCAGGATGTCGATCGGGCCCGCTTCGTCCATCATCGCCTCGATCGCCTCGGGGCGGGTCAGATCGGCGTCGCTATGGCCGGCGCCGAGCTCTTGCTGCAGCAGCGCGATCTCGGCCGGATCGCCGAAGCCGTTCAGGATCACGGCCGCGCCTTCGGCGGCGAGCGCCCGGGCGATGGCGAGGCCGATGCCCGAGGTGGAGCCGGTGACGAGCGCGCTTTTGCCTTTGAGGACCATGAAGCCCCTTTCGCCGCCCAAGCGGGCGAATGCAACTGTCGGGCTTCTGGCGGATTGTGGTGAGAGCAGAAGGAGGGACGCCATGCGGTTCGGCGGACGCAGATCGAGCGACAATGTCGAATTCCGCCAGGGCGGCGGCAGCCGGTTCGGCTTCGGTGGCGGCGGAGGCGGCGGAGGCGGGATGATGCTGCTTGGCCTGGTGTTCAGCCGGTTCGGGATTGGCGGCGTCGTCGTGCTGCTGATCGTCATGGCCGTGTTCGGCGGGTTCGGCGGCCTCACCGGCGGCGGCCAGCAGGCGGTCGGACCCCAGGGCCAGCGGACCTCGGACGTAAATTGCCAGACCGAGCCGGCCATCACCTTCGCCTGCCAGACGCTCGGCTCGACCGAGGAGCAATGGGCGGCGATGTTCACCGCCAACGGCCAAAGCTATGCGAGGCCGAGAATGGTGGTCTTCGAGGGACAGGACAATTCCGCCTGCGGCGCCGCCGACGCCCGAATGGGGCCCTTCTACTGCCCGGCCGACCGCAGCATCTATCTCGACATCGCCTTCTTCCGCGAGCTGGCCGAGCGCTTCGCCGCGCCGGGCGACTTCGCCCAGGCCTATGTGATCGCTCACGAGGTCGGCCATCACGTCCAGACCCTGACCGGCACCTCCGACCGAATCCGACAGGCCCAGTCCGCGGTCCGGGAGGGCGAGGCCAACGCGCTCCAGGTGCGGATGGAGCTTCAGGCCGATTGCTATGCCGGCGTCTGGGCGGCGCGCGAGCGCGGCGCGATGGAGCCGGGCGACCTCGAGGAAGGGATGCGCGCCGCGGCCGCGATCGGCGACGACAGGCTGCAGCGCGCCGGCCAGGGCCGGGTCGCACCCGAAAGCTTCACCCACGGCAGCTCCGCGCAACGTCAGGAGGCCCTGATGCGCGGCTATCGCGGTGGGGCGCCCGAGGCGTGCGAGGGCTATATGCAGGGGATCTGAGGAGCAAACGTCATTCCAGCGAAAGCTGGAAACTCCCTTCCCTTTTCCGCCCTTATGCAAAGCAAAGAGATTCCAGCTTTCGCTGGAATGACGGATGGGCGTAGGTGCTCCCACAAACAGGGAGTCCCGCCATGCTTCGTTTCCTTGCCTTGCTTCTGCTCATCCCGCTCGCCGCCTCGTGCGCGACGATGCCGTCCGCCCCCGCCTTCGCCAGCGAGAGAATCGGCGTGACCGTGGTCGGCTCGGGCCCCGACGTCGTCCTCATCCCAGGCCTCAGCTCGCACCCCGACGTCTGGGCCGGCACGATCGCGGCGGTGCCGGGCTATCGCTATCACCTCGTCCACGTCTCGGGCTTCGCGGGCAGGCCGGCCGGCGCCAACGCGACCGGGCCGGTGCTGGCGCCGGTCGCGGACGAGATCGCCCGCTACATCCGCGAGGCGCGGCTCGCCCGCCCGGCGATCGTCGGCCATTCGATGGGCGGCAGCTGGGCGATGATGGTCGCCGGCCGCAATCCCGGCCTGGTCTCGCGGGTGATGGTGGTCGATATGATGCCCTTCCTGGGCGCGATGTTCGGCGGGCCCGGCGCGACGCCCGAAAGCCTCAGGCCGGTCGCCGAGCAGATCCGGGGCGCGATGAGCGCCGGCGGCGCCGAGATGCGCCGGCAGCAGATCGAAGCGACGATCGCGACCATGGTCAAGACCGAGTCGCTGCGCGCCGGCGTCGCCGCCCAGTCGCTGGCGAGCGACCCGGCGGTTTCGGCGCAGGGCTTTTACGACCTGATCGTCAGCGATTTGCGGCCCGATCTGGCCCGAATCGACGTTCCGCTGACCGTTCTCTGGGTGCACCCGCCCGGTGCTCCCATTTCCGAGGCGCAGATGGCGGCCTATTACCAGGCCTCCTATGCCGGCGTGCCCGCGGCCGTCGTCCGGCGAATCCCCGATTCCTACCATTTCATCATGTTCGACCAGCCCGAAGTCTTCCAGCGCGAGTTCAGGATGTTTCTGAGCCAGGCCCGCTGAACGAATGGCGCCGGCGTGGCGGCTGCTGCCACGCCGGCACCGGACGGGCACCTTGGGAAGAGGATTCGCCCGCCATTTGCGAACCGTTCGCAATCCTGTTGACACTATTGCGAATGAATTGCAATAGCTCTTCTTGACCGACCGGCATCCCGCCGGCGGGCCGGAGGGGCCTTCCATGATCTTTCGCGCACCGACTGCCGCCCGGGCGCCGGTCTTGCTGGCGCTGAGCTGCGTCGGCTTTCTGTCCGTGCCCGCTTTGGCGGAGGATGTGGCGGTCGCCGAAGACGTTCAGCCCGAACGCGAGATCGTGGTGACCGGCGAGCGCCAGGCCGAATCGGGCTATCGGGTCAGCGACAGCGTCGCTGCGATGCGCACCGACACGCCGCTGATCGACACTCCGCAGGCGGTCAGCGTCGTCACCGCGCGCCAGATCGAAGACCAGGCCGCGAACAGCATCGGCGACGCGATCCGCTATGCGCCGGGCGTCTTTTCCGCCCAAGGCGAGGGCAATCGGGAGACCCTCATTTTCCGCGGCATGACCACCACCGGCGATTTCTTCGTCGACGGCATTCGCGAC
>Ga0190265_10000769_pt1 | contig 21355 bp, 16 predicted proteins | sample Popmic124T_FD_133135 | JGI IMG/M metagenome (GOLD analysis project Ga0190265, IMG submission 133135) | Populus adjacent soil microbial communities from riparian zone of Indian Creek, Utah, USA - 124 T | ecosystem: Environmental > Terrestrial > Soil > Riparian zone | place: USA: Utah | collected...
CGGCCGGCGCTCCGGGTGGGCACCCGTGGCCCGGCGCACCCGGGATCGGTCCGGCCCCGAGGTCGGCTCCGAGATCGGGTCGGGCGTGGTCTGCGGAGGTGAGCCCTGGCTGGGCGGCCGGGCGCGGACGCAGCCACGGCGCTCCCCGGCGCAGCCGGTGCCAGCCGACGCGGACCACGCGGTCCGGGCGGAGCAGTCCCTCCGGTCGGTCCAGCAGCCCGATGACCCGGACGAACGCCGCCCCCAGCGCGGCGTCGGTCGCCGCCGCCGCGTGCAGCCGAGGCAGGTAGGCGTTGACCAACCGCACCTGCAGCGTCCGCCGTCCGGCGACCTCCGGATAGGCCAGGTCGGCGCCCACCGCCACCTGCCAGGGAGCGTCGACGACACGGGCCACGGCGCGGAACCAGCGGCGCCCGTCCGGCACGCGGTCGCGGGCCAGCTGCCCGCGCAGCAGCTCCGCCTCCATCGCCGCCACGGTCATCCCCTGCCCGTAGACGGGGTTGAACGAGCACACCGCGTCGCCGGTGACCAGCAGCCCGGCCGGGAACGCCTCGAGCCGTTCGTAGCGGCGCCGCACGCTGGCCGGGAAGCGGAACGCCGCCCCGTCGTCCAGCGGTTCGGCGCCCTCCAGCGCGTCGGCGATGTCGTCCATGGCCAGCGTGCGGGTGAACGCGAGGAAACCGTCGAGATCGGTGGGCGGATGGTCCCCGAGGATGCCGGCGACGCTGACCATGTGCCGTCCGTCCTCCTGCGCGGCCAAGAAGCCGGACCGGGGCCGGGCCGGGGTGCCGCCGCAGATCGTCAGGAAGTTGTCGGATCGCGCGTCCGGGCGCAGCCGGAACGCGCGGGTGGCGTAGCCGATGCCGATCTGCACCCGCTCCTCGGCCGGCCGCGCGTACCCCAGCCCCTCCAGCCAGGCCGGGGTGCGCGAGCCCCGCCCGGTCGCGTCGACCACCAGGTCGGTGGCGATCGTGCGCTCCTCGCCGTGGCTCGGCCAGACCCGCACCCCGGTGATCCGCCGCCGGTCCGCGGAGCTGGTCAGCCCGGTGATCGCGCAGGTCAGGAAGCGCACCTGGGGGAGCGCGCGCACCCGGGCCCGGACCTGGGCCTCCAGCAGCGGGCGGCTGCACACCACCCCGCGCAGCCCGATCGGAGCCTGCCGGAACCGGTGCCCGGACATCAGGTACCGCGCGTCGCCCAGCATGTCGCCGCGCACCGCCCCGGCCCGGTCGAGCTGCTCGTCGAGCCCGGGGAAGAGCTCGGTGAGGATCTGCTGGCCGCGCGGGTGCAGGCCGTGCAGGTGCCGGTCCTGCGGGACGCCGTGGCGGTGCTGGGGAGCGGCCGGCAACGGGTCCCGGTCGACCACCACCACGTGGTCGTAGTGGTCGGCGAGCACCCGAGCGGCCAGCAGCCCGGCCATGCTGGCGCCCAGTACGACGGCGTGGGAACGGCGCTCGGTCATCACAGGTCTCCGGGAGGTTCGGTCGGCGGCGTCAGGTCCACCGGCAGCGCGGTCAGGCCGTTCATCAGCAGCATCGGCAGCCAGGTCAGCTCGGTCACCGGGACGCCCAGCCGCAGCCCGGGAAAGCGCTCCAGCAGGGCCCGGAAGGCGATCCGGCCCTCCAGCCGGGCCAAATAGGCCCCGAGGCAGTGGTGGACGCCGTGCCCGAACGCCAGGTGCGGCGCCGGTTCCCTGGCGATGTCGAACACGTCCGGGTCCGGCACCCGGGCCGGGTCCCGGTTGGCCGCCAGCAGCCCGAGGAACAGCACCGCGTCGGCCGGGATCGACTGCCCGCCGAGCTCGATCGGCTCGGTGGTCACATACGGCAGGGTGACCTGCAGCGGCCCGTCGAAGCGCAGCATCTCCTCGACCGCGGCCGGTAGCCGCTGCGGCTCGGCGCGCAGCAGCGCCAGCTGCTCGGGAGAGCTCAGCAGCGCCAGCGTGCCGTTGCCGATCAGGTTCACGGTGGTCTCGTGGCCCGCGGCGACCAGCAGGAAGGCCATGCCGATCAGCTCGTCGGTGCTCAACCGGTCGCCACCGTCGCGTACCGCCACCAGCGCCGAGAGCAGGTCCTCGGCCGGGTCGGAGCGCTTGGCCTCCAACAGCTCGCGGATGTAGCCGACCATCGCCGTCACCGAGGCGACGTAGTTCTCGGCGCCCGCGAACGGGCCGGCGATGGCCACCGTCGTCCAGCGCCGGAAGTCGGGTCGCGCGGTCTCCGGGATGCCGAGGAGCTCACAGATCACCGTCATCGGCAGCGGGTAGGCGAAGGTCGCGATCAGGTCGACCTGCTCCCGTCCCTCGATGGCGTCCAGCAGCTCGGCGGCGATCCGCTCGATGCGGGGCGCGAGGGCGTCCATCCGGCCCCGGGTGAACGCGGCCAGCACCAGCCGACGCAGCCGGGTGTGGTCGGGCGGGTTCTGGTAGAGCAGGTGCTGCTGCATGCCGACGGCTTCCGGCGGCAGGCTCGCGGCCAGCGCGCCGTGGATCGGCGGGCCCTTCCGCACGCGCCGGTCGGTCAGCGCGCTGCGGATCTCGTCGTGGCCGGTGACCAGCCAGGCCGGGCTGCCGGTCGGCGTGGTGAACCGGTGCACGGGGCCCATCGCCGCGAGGGTGGCGTAGACCGCGTGCCGGTCGCCGGTGACCGCGGTGAACGGGTCCGCCGGCAGGCTCGGCGCCGCCGCGCTGCTGGCCGTCGTTGTCATGCCACCGTTCTACGGAGCGCGAACCCGCCGGCCATCGGCAATCGCTACCGATTCATCCCGTCCTCGTCGGCCGTGAGTGCGTAGCCGTGCTCTAACACGGCCGCGCACTCACGAGCAGCTTGCCTGCGGTTCTTCACGCCCAGCTTGGCCAGCACCGCGGCGACGTGGCTGTCCACGGTGCGCACGGAGACCACGAGGTGTTCGGCGATCTCGGCGTTGGTCAGCCCCTCGGCGAGCAACGCCAGCACGTCGAGCTGGCGGCGAGTCAGCCCGGCCGGGTTCGCGCGGGTGCTGGCGTGGCTGCGGCGCGGCACCCGGCTCACCCCGAGCGAGCGCAGCCGGCGACGCACCATCCGGGCGGCGGCGTCGGCGCCGAGGTCCTCCAGCGTCCGCAGCGCCTCCAGGGTCGGCTCCACCTGCCGGGACTCAGCCAGCTCCAGGGCCTGCTCGTACGGGTCGCCGATGGCCGCCCAGCCCTGCGCCGCGGCCCGCCAGTCCCCGCCCAGCCCGGCTGCCCACGGCTGCGGGCAGCCGGGGGGCGCCGCCACCGGCAGCCCGGCCCGGGCCGCGTAGCGCAGCAGCTCGGCGGTGGCCGGCTCGGCACCGGGACGGGCGGCGTGCGGCTCCCAGGCGCGCAGCACCTCGGCGGCCCGGTCCGGCCGGTCGTTCAGCCACGCCCACTCGACCATCGCGGCGCCCGCGAACGCCAGCCCGAGCAGCAGCCGCTGCTGCACGGCCCGTTCCCACACCTGCTCCAGCAGCGGTTCGGCCTCGGGCCCGCCGCGGCGGGCCAGCAGCCGGGCGTACGGCGGCAGGCTGTACACCGCGAGCATGCCGGGGTCGGTGTCGCCGGTGACGATGTGCTCCAGCTCGGACCCGCCGCCGGCCCAGTCGCCGCGACGCAGCCGCAGCAGGCAACGGTGCACCTCCAGGTTGTAGGAGTGCGACGGGAACCCGCGCTCGCGACAGAACTCCACCCCGTCGGTGAGCACCCGGTCCAGCTCGTCGAGCCGGTTGTAGCGGTAGAGCAGCTCCCCCAGGTTCGTGTACGCGCGGGCGGCGGTCTCGTGGTAGCCGTGCTGCAGGGCCAGCGCCAGGCTGCTGCGCAGCAGGTCCAGCCGCTGGTCGGGGTCGAGGCCGGCGTCGGCGATGCTCTGGTAGTTCAGGCAGAGCGCAACCAGGTCCAGCCGGTGGGCGCGGCGCGCCAGCTCCAGCGCGCGCCGCAGCGCCGCGCTGCCGGCGGCCGGGCGGTCGCCCAGCGCGAGGATGGCGCCGTAGTAGGTGGCGGCGTAGGCCGTCCCGTCGGAGCCGGGGCTCGGCCCGGCCGCCGCGAACTCGGCGGCCGCCAGGATCCGCAGCGCCTCCTCGGCGGCCCGCTCCGCGCCCGCCGTGTCGCCGACCATGTAGCGGTGCCGGGACAGCCGCACCAGCGACTCGCCCAGCCCCCGCGGGTCGGCCAGCTGCCGGTACAGCTCGATCGAGCGTTCGGCCTGGGCCAGCGCCTCCGGGTAGCGGTGTGCGTTGTAGAGCTCCCAGGCGTGCTCGTCCAGCACCCGCGCCAGCTCGTCGGGCTCCAGCCGGTGCGCGTGCCGCAGCGCCGCCGCGAAGTGCGCCAGCGCCTGCCGGTGCGACCCGGCCGCCACCGCCTCCCGGCCGGCCCGCGGGGCGAAGCGGCTGACCGCGGCGGCGTCCCCGGCCTCGGTGGCGTGGTGCACCAGCCGGGCCAGCGGGGGCTCGGGAGTGCCCTGGAGGGCGGCGGAGACCCTGCGGTGCAGCCCGCGCCTGCGCAGCCCGGACAGGCTCTGCTCGACCGCGCGCCGGGCCAGCTCGTGCCGGAACACCAGCCCACCGCCGCGAACCCGCAGGATGCCGTTGGACTCGGCCTCGACCAGCACGTCCATCCGGTCCCCGAGCATCGCCTCGGCCAGTTCGAAGTCCACCGGGGTCGGCACCACCGACAGCTGCTCGACGGCCTCCCGGCACTCCGGGCTCAACCGGCGCAGCCGGGCCAGCACCGCGTCGGCCACCGTCACCGGTACCTCGGCGCCCGGCGCGGCCAGCGCCTCGGTGACGTAGAACGGGTTGCCGCCGGACAGCTCGTGCAGCACCCGGGAGTCCCAGCCCGAGTCCGCGGCCAGCCGGTCGACGGCCCGCAGCGACAGCGGCGGCAGCGCCAGCCGCGCCAGCGGCACCTCGGCCAGCACCCCGAGCAGCCGGCGCGCCGGGTGCTCGGCCGGGATCGAGTCGTCGCGGTAGGTCAACACCAGCACCGCGGGCAGCCCCTCCAGTCGGCGCGCCAGGTGGGCCAGCACGTCGACGGTGGCGTCGTCGACCCAGTGCAGGTCCTCCACCAGCAGCACGTTCGGCGCCGGCCAGCTCAGCTCCTCGACCACCGCGGGGTAGACGGCCTCCGCGGCGCCGGAGCGGAGCGCGGTCTCCAGCCTCCCGGCCGAGCCCGCCGCGGCGTCCCGCAGCGGGCCGAGCGGCCGCGGCGTGAGCAGGTTGTCGCAGGCCCCGGCCAGCACCTTGACCCGGCCGACCGCGCCGCCTGCCGCACCCTCGGCGCCAGCACCACCGAGCCGCTCGACGAACTCGCGCATCAGGCTGGTCTTGCCGATGCCGGCCTCGCCGGTGACCAGCACCGCCGACCCGCGGCCCGCGGCCGCCCCGCGCACCGCCTCGCTCAGCACGTCCATCGCGTCGGCCCGCTCCAGCAACACCCGCCGCGGGCGCCCGTTGGAGCCGCGGTTGCCGGTGCGCGGCAGGGCCGCGTCGGAGGCACGCGCCGGCCCCGCGCCGGGTCCGTCCGGCGTCGAGCCCGTCGGTGCGCCGCGGCTCGCCACGTCCCGCCTCCGCATGTCCCGATCCCGCGCGTGGGTCGCCGTCGCACGCTGGGACACCACATGCTGAGGCATCGGCCGCCGTTCCGTCACCCCGCTGGTCGTTACGGTTTGGGTCAGCACGCTGCGCTTCATCACCGTCCCCCTGCCGTACACAGGATGCGCGGGCACCGCGCCGGGATACCGATCTCGCGAACTGGCACGAATCCGGCGCGGCCGCTCGGGTACGCATCCGGGGAAGAGCTGGTCGCGGTCACCCGGTCAGGACAGCGGACCGGGCCGCGCGGCACATCCGGAATTCACCCCCGTACGCGCCCGCCGGGCAGGGGGTGATCCCGCGCCGGCCCCTGCCCGCCCGTGCGTCGGCCCGCCGGGTGGAGCAGGATCGGGGTGGTCCGATCACGAACAGACGGAGGAGCTCGATGGCTGCCTACACCCTGCCCGACCTGCCCTACGACTACGGCGCACTCGAGCCGCACATCTCGGGCGAGATCATGCAGCTGCACCACGACAAGCACCACAACACCTACGTCACCGCACTGAACGAGGCGCTGGAGAAGCTGGCCGCGGCCCGCGACAAGAGCGACTTCGGCCCGGTCGTCGGGCTCGAGAAGACCCTGGCGTTCAACCTGGGTGGGCACGTCAACCACTCGGTGTTCTGGAACAACCTCTCCCCGGACGGCGGCGACAAGCCCACCGGCGAGCTGGCGGCCGCGCTGAACGAGAGCTTCGGCTCGTTCGACGGGTTCCAGGCGCACTTCACCGCGGTCGCCACCACCATCCAGGGCTCCGGCTGGGCCATCCTGGCCTGGGACTCGGTGGGAGCGGCCCTGCACATCGTGCAGCTCTACGACCAGCAGGCCAACGTGCCGGTCGGCATGGTGCCGATCGTGATGCTGGACATGTGGGAGCACGCGTTCTACCTGCAGTACAAGAACGTCAAGCCGGACTACGTGAAGGCCTGGTGGAACGTGGTCAACTGGGCCGACGCCAGTGCCCGCTTCGACGCGGCGCGCACCAAGACCGCAGGCCTGATCGTCCCTGCCTGAGCTCGGCACCCGCAGCCGCCGAGACGGTGATCACCGGGTCGATCCGGCCCGGTGATCAGCGGGTGGCGGCCACCCGCAGCAGCAGGTGCATCCCGGCGTCGGTCGAGCGCTCCCGCACGTCGGTCCGGCCACCCGGCAGGTTCAGCTCCCGCGGCCGCACCACGCCGTCGGCGGTCGTGACGCACACGCACACGAAGCCCACCGGCTTGGCCTCGGTGCCGCCGTCCGGGCCGGCCACCCCGGTGATCCCGACGCCGACATCGGCGCCGAACCGGTTCCGCGCCCCGTCGGCGAGCGCCCGGGCCACTTCCGGCGACACCGCCCCGTGCGCCTCGATCAGTTCCGCGGGCACCCCGAGCAGCGCCGACTTGGCCGCGTTCGAGTAGGCCACCACCCCACCGGCGACGTAGGCCGAGGAGCCGGCGCGGTCCACCAGGCGGGCGGCGAGCATCCCGCCGGTGCAGGACTCGCCGGTGGCGACCGTCCAGCCGCGCTCGACCAGTGCCCGGGCCAGCAGCTCGTCGGTGCTGGTGCCGTCGGCGCTGATCAGCTGCCGGGCGTGCCGCGCCGCCAGCTCGGCGTGCACCTGTTCGCCCACGTCCTCGGCGCCCGGCCGCGGCCGCAGGTCGACCTCCAGCTCGGAGCGACGCAGGCACGTGGTGATCTCCACCCCGGACAGGTCCCGGGCCGCGCCGATCTCGCGCAGCGACGCCGCGATCTCCGACTCCGGCAGCCCGGTGAAGCGCAGCGACCGCGACACCGCCGCCGGCACCGTCGCCAGCAGCGCGCGCACCGGCTCCGCGGCCAGCGCGGCCGGCCACATCCCCTGCAGCTCCCGGGGTGGTCCGGGCAGGACCACGACGAGCGGCCCGCCCGGCCGGGACACCACCAGGCCGGGCGCGGTCCCGACCGGCCGCAGCGCGAGCCCGCCGCGGGGCACCATCGCCTGCTTGCGGTTGGCCGCGTCCAGCGCCGCCCCGCCGAACCCGGTGCGCGCCGCCCAGCCGGCCAGGATGTCGGCGATGTGCGCGTGCATGGCCTCGTCCAGCTCCAGCTCCACCCCGGCGAAGCGGGCCACCACCTCGGCGGTGAGGTCGTCGGCCGTCGGGCCCAGCCCACCGCTGGTGATCACCAGCGCGCTGTCGGACACGAACCGCAGCGCCGCCTCCAGATCGTCCGGCCGGTCCCCGACCACGACCAGGTGCGCCACGTCGAAACCGAGCTCGACCAGCTCCCGGGACAGCCACGGCCCGTTCCGGTCGGCGATGGCCCCGGTCAGCAGCTCGCTCCCGGTCACGACGACGGCCGCCCGCGGCCGGCCCTGCACGCTCATGCCGCAGACGCTATGCGGTACCCGCCGGGTCCCGCGCCCCGGCGGGACCCTCCGCCACGGCGGCGAGGGCGGCCACCACCGCGGCGTCACCGATGTCGACGGCCTGGGCCACCGGCCCGCGCTCGATCGTCAGGCCGCCCACACCGACCGATCGGGACGGGCCGATCGCCGCCAGGTGGCGCGGGCCCCGATCCGGGTGCGCCGCGTCGGTGATCAGCCGCAGGTCGCCGCCGTAGCGCCGGGAGCCCTGCGCGACGGTGCCCAACCCGGGGACCAGCCGGTCCAGCGTGCGCGCCCACAGCGACAGCCCGGCGTCCGGGTCGGGGTGCAGGTCGTCGGTGCCCCGGCAGAGCATCGCCAGCACGTGCGTCGCTCCCCCGCGCAGCGCCCTGGCCAGCGCCAACGGCTCGGCGACCGACCCGTCCACCCAGTTCCGGCCGGCCCACCCGACCGGCGGCCCGGCCAGCAGCGGGATCGTCGCGCTGGCCCGCAGCACCCGCTTCCAGTCGTCCACCGTCGACATCCCGGTGAGCGTGTCCGCGCTCATGTCGGCCACGTCGGTGGCCACCACGTGCAGCTGGGCGGCGGTGTGGCCGAGCTCGGCCCACTTCATCGGCTTGCTGGTCTCCATCACCCGCACCAGGTGCTGCAGCGCCACCACGGGGCGGCGGGTGCCGAGCCGGCGCATGTTGATGAACACGTCGGTGCACAGGTCCTCGGTGTAGCAGGCGGCGCACGCGGCGGCGTCCCCGGTGAGGAACGCCGCGGCGCTGAAGGAGCCCGAGGAGGCGCCGTAGACCTCGTCGAAGGAGGCGGTCAGCCCGGCCCGCTCCAGCGCCCGCAGCATCCCGGCCACGTAGGAGCCGCGCATCCCGCCACCGCCGATGACCAGCGCCACCCGGTGCTCGTCGCGGCGCCGGCCCGGAACGCTGCCCACCTCGCGACGCGACAGCAGCGCGTGCAACACCTCCAGGTCACCGTGCAGGAACGAGGGGCGGGCTGCGGTGGCCACCGCAGGAGGGTAGCGGCGCCGGTGGCGCGTTGCGCTGGCCGGCCCTTCTGATCTGGGCGTTTGTCCAGAGCTCGGCAGCCGGGGGTGTTGTTGCCGGGCCGAGTGGCCCACCGTAGGGTCGTGCAGCGACGGATCGACCAGCCGGTCCGGCACGTGATCTCGACCCCGAGACCGAGGAGCCGGTGGTGACCTACTCCGACCCGCCCAGCGACGGCAACGCTGCGGCCGACGACTTCGCCGACATCGGCGAGGTCGTCCGCTTCGACGTCGTCGGCTACGGGGACCGGGCCAGCGTGCTGCACGTGGTCGGTGAGATCGACACCCTGACCGCGCCGCTGCTGCGCGCCCAGCTCGACGTCCAGATCCCGACCAACCCGCTGCTGGTGCTGGACCTCACCGAGGTGACGTTCCTCGGCTCGGCCGGGCTCGCCGTGCTGGTGGCGGCGAAGGACGAGGCGGAGTTGCGCGACCACCGGCTGCGCATCGTGCCGGGCTCCCGGATCGTGGTGCGGGCGCTGCAGGCCACCGGGCTGCTGAACATCTTCGACATCGCCGACGGAGTGCCGCAGGCGCTGGAGACCACCGGGTAGCCTCGCCCGCGGGTACGGGGAGGCGTACAGGTGCCTGGTGGCCCTCGCGGTCTTCAAAACCGACGTGGCCGAGCAACTCGGCCAGGCGGGTTCGATTCCCGTCCGCCTCCGCCATCCTCCGCCACTGCGTGACGCCCGCCCCGGCTCCGCCGGGCGCGTCGCACGGCCGGCGGGCGACGCCCGATGCCAAGGTGGTCGGATGCCCGACGAGCTCGACCTGACCGCGCTGGGCGCGGTCGAGATCGCGGCACGGGTGCGCGACGGGCGCAGCTGTGCCGTGGACGTCGCCCGCGCGCACCTGCGCCGGATCGCCGAACGCGACCCGGGGATCGGCGCCTTCCAGGCCCACGACGCGCCCCGGGTGCTGGCCGAGGCGGGTGGCGTCGACTCCCGCGCCGACCGCTTCGCGTTGCCGCTGGCCGGCGTGCCGGTGGCGATCAAGGACTCGATCGACGTGTCCGGCTACCCGACCCGGCACGGCTCGCCGGCCACCCCGGACGAGCCGGCCCGCCGCGACGACGAGCTGGTCAAGCGGCTGCGCGCGGCCGGCGCGGTGATCGTGGGCAAGACGCGGATGCCGGAGCTGGGCATCTGGGGGTTCACCCACTCCGCCCTGGGCACCTGCCACAACCCGCTCGATCCCGCGCTCGACCCCGGGGGCTCCAGCGGCGGCGCCGCGGCGGCGGTGGCCGCCGGGATGGCGGCGCTGGCCGTCGGCACCGACGGCGGCGGCTCGATCCGGATCCCGGCCGCCCACTGCGGGCTGGTCGGGCTCAAGCCCGGCGTCGGGGTGCTGCCGCTGCCCGGCGGCGCCGACCAGCTCTGGTGCGGGCTGGGGGTGACCGGGCCGATCGCGCGCACGGCCGAGGACGCGGCGCTGGCGTTCGGGGTGCTCGCCGGCCGTCCGACGCCGCTGGACGAGGTCGACGGGCCGGCCCGGCTCGTGTTGTCCCGGATCGTGTTGTCGCTGCGCAACCCGTCGCCCCTCGGCCGGCTGCACACCGATCACCGGGCGGCCGCGATCGGCGCCGCCGCGCGGCTGCGGGCCGGCCCGGGCGGGGCCGCGGTGACCCTGGCCGACCCCCCGTACCCGCGCGGCCTGGCCACCCAGTGGTTGCGCCGCTGGCAGGCCGGGGTGGCCGAGCAGGCGGCCGGTCTGCCGCGCGCCGAGCTGGAGCGCCGCACCGCGGTGCTCGTGCGCAAGGGGCGCCGGGTGCTCCGGTTCGCCCCGCCCGGGATGGACGCGCCGGCGGCCTGGCGGGAGGCCGTGGTGGCCTGGCTGGACGAGGGCCGCTACGACCTGCTGGTGGGCCCGGCGGTGGCCGCTCCGCCGCTCCGGGCCGGTGCCATGGTCGGGCGCGGCTACCGGCGCACGCTGCTCGACGGCGCTCGCCGCACCGGGTACACGCAGGCCTGGAACCTGGCCGGGCTGCCGGCGGTGGTGGCGCCGGTGCTGGTCAGCGGGCGGCCGGTCGGGGTGCAGCTGGTCGGGCGACCGGGCGCGGAGGCCACCCTGTTGGCCGCGGCGGCCCGGCTGCAGCGCCGCGTGGTGCCCGCGACGGGTGCCGCCACCCCCCGCCTCTACGTCTAACTCCCCTCCCTCCCCTCCCCCCGGCCCCCGGATCGCATTTCGGAGCCAAACTGCAGTTTCTGAGGCCTCAGAACTGCAGTAGGGCTCCGAACGGCGCAGAAGGGGTGGGGGTTACGTGAGGTGGATGCGGCCGTGGCCGGGGCGGACGCGGCCGATCACGGCGGCCGGCGGGCCGAGGGTGGCCACTGCGGCGGCCGCCCGGTCCGGGGTGGCGCCGAAGAGCAGGCCGCCGGAGGTCTGCGCGTCGGCCAGCAGCTGCACGTCCAGCTCGGTGCACCCGCCCGCGTCCAGCACCGGCAGCACCCAGTCCCGGTTGCGCCGCGAGCCACCGGGTACCGCGCCGGCGGCGGCCAGCTCCCGGGTGCGGGGCAGGAACGGCACCGCGGCCACGTCGATCTCGGCGTCCATCCCGGACGCGGCGGCCATCTTGGCCAGGTGCCCGAGCAACCCGTAACCGGTGACGTCGGTGCAGCCGGTGGCGCCCGCGGCGACGGCGGCGCGGGCGGCCGGCGCGTTGCTCGCCGTCATCGAGGCCACCGCGGCCTCGAGCACCTCGGGTCCGGCCGCGCCGGTCTTGATCGCGGTGGTGGCCACCCCGACGCCCAGGGCCTTGGTCAGCACGAGCGCGTCGCCGTCGCGCAGGCCGGCGTTGGTGAGGATCCGGTCCGGGTGCACCTCGCCGATCACCGCCAGCCCGTACTTCGGCTCCGGATCGTCGACGCTGTGCCCGCCCACCACGGCGAAGCCGGCGTCGGCGCCGATCTCCGCGCCACCGGCCAGCACCTCGGCGAGCAGCTCGGTGCCCAACTGCTCGACCGGCCAGGCCACCAGGTTCAGCGCGAACAGCGGGCGCCCGCCCATGGCGTACACATCGGACACCGCGTTCTGCGCGGCGATCCGGCCCCAGGTGCGGGCGTCGTCCACCACGGGGGTGAAGAAGTCGGTGGTCGCGACGAGCGCGCGCTCGGCGTCCAGCCGCCAGACCGCGGCGTCGTCACCGGTCTCGGTGCCGACCAGCAGCTGCGGGGCGCTCGGTGGGGCCAGCCCGCGCAGCAGGTCGGCGACCACCGCCGGGCCGAGCTTGCAGCCACAGCCCGCCCCGTGGCTGAACTGGGTGAGGCGGGGCAGTGTCGACGGTTCGGGCATGCTCCGAGCGTAGGCAGGGGCGCCGGAGGTTGCCCGCCGGATGGCAACGATCGCGTCGCGTGCGACGAGCGGAGAGCCAGGATCACACCGCCATTCGGGGGTATCACCGCCGAACGCACGGGAAGCTCCGCCCGGCGACCCCCGATTGAGTGACATCCTTCCGACCGACAAGCTACCCGCCGTGACGATCAGCACCCCGAAGAACACCGTCTCGACCGGCGGTGGCGGTTCGATGACCGGCGGACCGGCGTTCGAGGTCGTCCGGCGCGGCTACGACCGCGACCAGGTCGACGCCCAGCTCCGCGACATGCGCGAGCGGCTGGCCAGCGCCGAGGCCGCTCGGCAGGCGGCCGAGAAGCGGGCCCAGGCCGGCGAGGCCGAGCGCCGCTCCGGTCGGGGCGACGCACCCGCACCGGCCGCCGAGAGCTTCGGCTACCGCGCGGAGAAGATCCTCCGCCTGGCCGAGCACGAGGCCGCCGATGTGCGCAGCCGGGCGGCCAGCGAGGCGACCACGTTGGTCGAGCAGGCCCGGGCGGACGCCGAGCGGCACCGCCACGAGGTGGAGCAGTCGCTGATCTCCCGCTCCGCGGAGCTGGACCAGGAGGCCGCGCAGCGGAACGTCGCGCTGCAGGAGCGGGAGGCCCAGGCCGCCGCCACCCTGGCGGCCGCGCGCGAGGACGCCGCGCGGATCGCCGACGACGCCCGGCACTCGGCAGAGGCGCTGGTGAACGAGGCCCAGTCCCGCGCCGACGAGCTGCGGCACCGCAGCGAGCAGGAGATCCGGCGTCGGCGCGAGGCCGCCGAGCACGAGCTGCGCCGCATCAGCGGGCTGCACGAAGGCGTGCGCGGCGAGATGGGCCGGCTGCACACGCTGCTGACCACGGACCTGGCCGGGCCGAAGAACGGCCGTCCCCGAGTCGAGACGGCCGGCCCGCGCCACTGAGCCTTCCGGGCGGCCGGGACCGGCCGCCCGCCGTAGGGTGCACCCGTGACCACGGTGGATCCGCGGCGTCGGATACCGCGCACCGACGCGGTGCTGGCCGAGCCGCGGCTCGTCGACGCCGCGCACCGGCTGGGCCGCCCGCTCGTGAAGGCCGCGGTGGCCGCCGCCCAGGAACGGGCCCGGCGCGGCGAGCTGCCCGTCTCCCAGGACGCGGTCGCGAAGGCCGCGCTGGCGGCGCTGCCGGCCACGGCCTGCACACCGGTCCCGGTGCTGAACGCCACCGGCGTGCTGCTGCACACCAACCTGGGCCGGGCCCCGCTCTCGGCCGCCGCCCGGGCCGCGCTGGACCGGGTGGCCGGCACCTGCGACATCGAGCTCGATCGGCACACCGGCGGGCGGGGAAGGCGCGGCGCCGGAGCGGTCGACGCGCTGCTGGCCGCGGTGCCGGCGGCCGCGGCCGGGCACCTGGTGAACAACGGTGCCGCCGCACTGGCGCTGGTGGCCACCGCCCTGGCCGGCGGCGCGGACGGCCGCGAGATCGTGATCGCCCGCGGCGAGCTGGTCGAGATCGGCGACGGGTTCCGCATCCCGGACCTGCTCACCTCGACCGGGGCCCGGCTGCACGAGGTCGGCACCACCAACCGGGTCACCCGCGCCGACTACGCCGCGGCCGTCGGCCCGCACACGGCGATGATCCTCAAGGTGCACCCGTCCAACTTCGTGATCTCCGGCTTCACCCGGGCGGCCGGTATCGCCGAGCTGACCGGGCTGGGCGTGCCGGTTGTGGCGGACATCGGGTCCGGGCTGCTGGCGCCGCATCCGCTGCTGCCCGACGAGCCGGACGCGCAGACGGCGCTGGCCGCAGGCGCCACCGTGGTCACCGCGTCCGGGGACAAGCTGCTGGGCGGCCCGCAGGCCGGGCTGCTGCTCGGTGGCCCCGGCCCGGGTGCGGAGCTGGTGGCCCGGATCCGGCGGCACCCGCTGGCCCGGGCGCTGCGGGTGGACAAGCTCACGCTGGCCGCGTTCGAGGCCACCCTGCGCGGCCCGACCACGCCGACCGCGCTCGCCCTGGACGCCGAACCGGCGGCGCTGCACGCCCGCGCGGACCGGCTGGCGGCCCGGTTGGCCGGGCACGGGATCGAGGCCGCGGCCGTCGTGTCGGAGGCGACGATCGGCGGCGGCGGCGCGCCCGGGGTGACCTTGCCCAGCGCCGCGGTCGCCCTGCCGGAGCGGTTCGCCGCGGCCCTGCGCACCGGGACGCCGGCGGTGCTCGGGCGCCTCGAACGCGGACACCTGCTGCTGGACCTGCGCGCGCTCGCCCCCGAACAGGACGAGGAACTGGCCGTGGCCGTGCTGGCGGTCGCCGGGGCCGGGACCACGTAGCCCGTGCACGTCGTCGCCACGGCCGGGCACGTCGACCACGGCAAGTCGACGCTGGTCCGGGCCCTCACCGGGATGGAGCCGGATCGGTGGGCCGAGGAGCGCCGCCGCGGCATGACCATCGACCTCGGGTTCGCCTGGACCGCGCTGCCGGCGGGTCCGGACGGGCCGCCGAGCACGGTCGCGTTCGTCGACGTGCCCGGGCACGAGCGCTTCGTGAGCACCATGCTGGCCGGAGTCGGGCCGGTGCCGGCGGTGCTGCTGGTGGTGGCCGCGGACGAGGGGTGGATGCCGCAGTCGGACGAGCACCTGGACGCCTGCGTGGCGCTGGGCGTGCGGTACGGACTGCTGGTGATCACCCGCAGCGACCTGATGGAGCCCGGTCCGGCGGCGCTGCAGGCCCGCGAACGGCTGGCCGGCACGGCGCTTGCCGGGGTGCCCCAGGTGGCCGTGTCGGCCGCCACGGGCGCCGGCATGGGCCAGCTGCGGACAGCCCTGCGGGCCCTGGTCGGGCGGCTGCCGGCACCCGACCCGACCGCGGACGTGCGGCTGTGGGTGGATCGGGCGTTCACCATCCGCGGCGCCGGGACGGTGGTCACCGGCACCCTGGGCGCCGGCCGGATCCGGGTCGACGACGAGCTGGAGCTGGTCACCGCGGCCGGCTCGCGGCCGGTGCGGGTGCGCGGGCTGCAGGCACTGGGCGCCCCGGCTGCGGAGGTGACCGGGGTGTCCCGGGTGGCGTTGAACCTGCGCGGGCTGCCCCGGGAGGCGGTCGGACGCGGCGACCCGCTGCTCACGCCGGGCCGTTGGCTCGCCGCCGAGGCCATCGACGTGCAGCTGCACGGCGTCCGGGGCACCAAGTCGGCGGCACCCGATCCGCTGGCGCTGCCGGAACGGATGACGCTGCACGTCGGAGCGGCCGCGGTGGCGGTGCGGATCCGTCCGCTCGGCCCGGACACCGCGCGGCTGCGGCTGGCCCGGGCGCTGCCGCTGCGCATCGGGGACCGCGCCGTGCTGCGCGACCCCGGCCGCCATCAGGTCCCGGCCGGGCTCACCGTGCTCGATGTGCGACCACCCGCGCTGCGCCGCCGCGGCGCCGCTGCCCGCCGCGGCGCCGAGCTGGCCGCGATGGACGCCCGGCCGAGTGCCGCCGCGGAGCTGCGGCGGCGCGGCCTGGTGCGGGGGGCCGAGCTGGTCGCGATGGGGGTGCCGGCGCCGCAGGTCGAGGCCCTCGCTGCGACCGTTCCGGCGGCGGCCGGCTGGCTGCTGGACCCGCTGCGGGTCGGCCCGCTGGTTGCCGAGCTCGCGGACGCGGTGGCCGTGCACGACGCCGCGGACCCGCTGGATCCCGGGCTCCCGGTCGAGGCCGCCCGGCGCGCGCTGGCGCTGCCGGAGCCGCGGCTGGTCGCGGCCGTGCTCCGGCACGCCGAGGCGGAACGCCCGGGGCGGGTCGAGCTGCGGTTGCGGGACGGGCGGGTCACCCGGGCCACCGGCGGCGGGCTGCCCGCCGACGTCCGCCGGGCCATGGACCAGCTGCGTGCCGACCTGCAGCGCAACCCGTTCGGAGCCCCGGAGTCGGCCCGGCTGGCCGCGCTCGGGCTGGGGCCCCGCCAGCAGGCCTCACTGGTCCGGGCGGGCGAGCTGATGCGCATCGCCGACGGCGTGCTGCTGCTGCCCGGTGCCGACGAACGGGCGTTGGCCGTGCTGGCCGGCCTGGGCCCGACGTTCACCCTGAGCGCCGCCCGGCAGGCGCTGCACACCAGCCGTCGGGTCGCGGTGCCGCTGCTGGAGTTGCTGGCCAGGACCGGGCGTACCGCCCGCACCCCGGAGGGCGCCCATCGCCTGCTCTGAGCAACCGGCTCGCCGCTGATCGGGCGACAGCGGGGCCCGGAGTGGCAGTCGAGCCCGGGTGGCCCTACGGTGAGCCGCAATGTCCGAGACACGCGAGAACTCTGGATCCGCCGCCGCGCCCGCGGCGCCGGGCGGTGAGGCCGACGACCAGATCCGGTTGCGGCTGGACCGGCCCGCGCCCGGGCAGGCCGTGCTCGAGGTGGGCGGTGAGGTCGACATGTTGACCTCCCCGCAGCTGCGGGTGGCGGCGCTCGAGCTGCTGGGAAGCGGCGCCGGGGTCGAGCTGGTGGTGCTCGCGCTCGACGACATCACCTTCCTCGGCACGAGCGGGCTGGCCGTGCTGATCGAGCTGCGGGACACCGCACACGAGTCCGGCGTTGAGTTGCGGTTGGCCTGCACCGCCCGGCGCGTGCTGCGTCCGCTGGCCATCGCCGGGCTGGTGCCGCTGTTCGACGTGCACCCGACCGTCGAGGAAGCGCTGGCCGATACCTAAATGTGATGTAGCTCACGGCTGCGCTGCCCTGCTGCCGTCGATGCTTCGCTTCGACACCATCGGGCCCCGTGAACTGCGGTAACGACGATCACACTCGGGACCGCGGACGGTCGTCCCGCCTGGGCGCGAATCCAGGTGTGCCCGGATTGCCGGGCCTTCCGACGAATGTCCGGGCGCCGGAGTTTGACGCCCCCACCCCCCGGGAAGTAGCACCTCGATCGCCCGGCCTGCCGGGCCACTCACGGACACGAGGTGACGATGAGCGACGTATCTCGGCTTCCCGGGCCCATGGATCACGCCTGGCAGTGGCAGCGGCTCGGCGCCTGCCGCGGCATGGACTCCGCCGTGTTCTTCCACCCCGACGGGGAGCGCAACCCCTCCCGGGCTCGTCGCACCGCCCAGGCGAAGGAGGTCTGCCACCGCTGCCCGGTCATGGACAAGTGCCGTGAGTTTGCGCTGCAGACCCGCGAGCCGTTCGGCGTGTGGGGCGGTCTGGCCGAGGCCGAGCGCCGGGTCATTCTCGAGCGCCGCGGGATCCCGATCGCCAGCTGAGCAGCGGCGGCTTCAGTCCTCGTCGCCGGCGCGCTGCCCGGGCACAACCGCCAGCTCCAGGCAGCGGTACCGCAACAGCGGCAGGCCGTAGATCCGGGCGATGCGCTGCGCCGCGGTCGCGATGGGCGCGAGGTCGTTCGGGGTGACCGCCGGGGCCAGGCAGTAGACCCCGGGCTCCGGGTCGAATCCGACCAGCTCGCTCAGCGCGGCGACCAGATCGTCCTCGGCGCCCGGACCCAGTGGCGGCCGCAGGTCGAGGTGGTGCACGTGCAGCCCGGGGAGGCCCAGCCGGGCAACCTCGACATCGACCTCGCCACGGTGCCCGTCCTCGACGTCGTCCACATCGTCCGTCCCCTCCGTAGCGAGATCGGAGTACGGGTCGACGTCGGCGGTCCACAACAGCTCGGCCCGGTGGTCCACAGCGGACGGCGGAGCGGAGATCACGTGCAGCGGGGTGGCGCCGGGCGGGCTGTCGATCGAGGCCACCAACAGGTCGACGTGGGACACCGCGGCGATGATGCGCAGCAGGTCGGACTCGGGGCGCAGCAGCTCCATGGCGGTGTCGACGATCGCCACCAGCCGACGACACCGGGATGCATCGGCCTGCGCAGTGGCGCCGATCACCGCCACCGGCTCGGCGCACACCTCCGGAACCGCCACCATCGACCTACGTCCCCCTTGACGCACTGACCGGCCCCGGGGCGGGGCTTGTCGTTCCTCAGTACAAAGTGAACCCGGAGCAGCACCGCCAGATCCACCGGAATCGACTCCGAACGGTAAACGGGCGGTCTTGGTACGTGAGCGGGCGGCCAGCGCCGCGGATCGCCCCGTCGATCTGAGCCGCGACCGGTCGTCGCGCCGCCGAACGCCCCGCCCGTGAACGGGTAACGGTGCAGCTCAGGAGTCCAACCGCAGTACCAGCAGTGCCACGTCGTCGCGCAGCCGGGAGGGCGCGCAGACCCGCAACACCTCCTCGGTCACGGCCTCCGCGTCGACCCCCGGCGGCAGCCCCGCGACCGTGCGCTCGAGCAGCTCGGTGCGCTCGTCCGGGTCCGCGCCGGCGATGTCGGTCAGCCCGTCGGTGTAGAACACCAGCAGCGAGCCGGGCCCGCAGCGCACCGCGGCCTCGGTGCGGCCCGGACCGTCCCGGCGCCCCAGTCGGGGCACCGCGCCGATCATGGGCGAGTGGTGCTCGTCGAGCCGGCACAGCTTCCCGTCCGGGTCGAGCAGCAGCGGGGTGGGGTGCCCGGCGTTCGCGTAGCGCACCAGCCGCTCGCCGCGCTCGTCCGGCGGCTCCATCCGGGCGTAGACGGCGGTGGCCATCGCCGCCATCTCCAGGCCCTGCACCAGCTGGTCGCAGCGGTCCAGCACCGATCCGGGCGGACCGCCGTCCCAGGCGTAGGACCGCAACACAGCGCGCAGCTGCCCCATCGCCGCCGCGGCGCGCAGGTCGTGCCCGACCACGTCGCCCACCGCCACCCCGACCGCGCCGTCGGGCAGTTTCAGCACGTCGTACCAGTCGCCGCCGACCTGGTTGCCGTCCATCCCCACCAGGTAGCGCGCCGCCACCTGCAGCCCGGTCACGGTGGGCACCGCCGGCAGCAGGCTGCGCTGCAGCGTCGCCGCCGCCGCGTGCTCCACCTCGTAGAGCCGCGCGTTGTCGAGCGTCAGCCCGGCCCGGCCGGCGATGTCGGTGGCCACGTGCAGGTCCCGCGTGCGGTAGCGGCGGCCGTAGGGATGCTGGCTGAGCAGGGTGAGCGAGCCGAGCACCTGTCCGCGGGCTCGGATCGGCACGACCAGGGCCGACCGCAGCCGCAGCCCGTCGTAGGCGGCGGCTGCGGTGGAACGGTCCAGGAACCGCTCGGCGCCGTGCGCGGGTAGCTCACCCATCAGCACCGGCTCGCCGCCCGCGAGGACCTGCTCGGTCCGGCTGTCGCCGCCCGCCGCGTTCTCGCGCAGCGCGCCCAGCTCGCGCAGCCGCGCCTCGTCCGCGGCGTCGCGTGCGGCGACGGCCAGCCGCTGCGCGCTACCCCCGCCCGGGCGGTCCAGCACGTCGACCGCGCACAGGTCGGCCAGCTCCGGCACCAGGCTGCGGGCCAGCCGCGTGCAGGCGTCCAGCACGTCCAGCGCGCCGGTCATCTGGGTGGTCGCCTCGGCCAGCAGCCGCAGCTCGTTGCGGGCCTGCTCGGCCTCGTTGAGCGCCGCGCGGCGCTCCTGCTCGACCATCACCCGCTCGGTGACGTCGTTCTGCACCCCGACGAAGTTCACCAGGTCACCGACACCGTCGTACACCGGCGAGATCGACACCTGGTTCCAGAAGGCGGTGCCGTCGCGGCGGTAGTTGAGCAGCACCTCGGTGATCGGGCGGCGGGCGGCCAGCGCCTGCCGGATCCGGTCGATCGCGGCCGGATCGGTGTTCGCGCCCTGCAGCAGCCGGCAGTTGCGCCCGACCACCTCCTCCGCCGAGTAGCCGGTGAGCCGGCTGAACGACGGGTTCACCCAGACCAGCGGATGGTCCGCCAGCCGGGGGTCGGTGATGGTGAACGACATGTCGGTGGCCACCACCGCGCGGTCGCGCAGCACCTCCAGCCGCCTGCGGTCGCCGTGCTCGGTCCCGGACAGCTGCTGGAACACCACCATGGCTCGGTTGCTCAGGTCGAGGTCGGCCGCGGCCGGCTCGTCCGCGCCGGCCAGCGGGAAGCCCGTCACCCACAGCAGCCGTCCCTCGGTGGCGTCGCGCTGCCGGTCGCTGGCGGTGGAGCCGCGGCGGGCCGCGTCGCGCACCGCGACCGGTTCCCCGGCCACCGGGATCCCCCGGGCCAGCAGCGACAGCGGGGAGCTGGTCTCGCTCACCCGCCGGCCGCCCAGGTCGGTGAGCCCGGCGGCGTCGCCCCAGGTGTCGATGTCGACCGGCAACCGCAGCCGGTCACCGGTCAGCTCGATGGCCGCGGCGTTCGCGTACACCACCATGCGGTGCACGACGTCGATCATGAGCACCGCGGCCGGCGCGGTATGCAGCACCCGCGGCAGGTCGGCGGCGAAGGCGCTGCCGTCGGCCGGGGCCAACTCCAGCGCGTCAGCGAGCTCGCCGGTGTCCACCACCTGTTCAGCCTAGGACGGACCGCTGGCTCTCGCGCCCCGAGCTCCACCGACCGGCCGGCGACGGTAGGGTTCGCTCCGCGGTTGAGCAACCAGCCGCCCGAGCCGGAGCGTGCCCGGGAGCCGGGCGGACACTGCGCCAGCTCCGGCCGGGATGTCGCGCCCGATTCCGGCCGGAGGTGACCCGACCGTGTCCGAACCCACACCACCGCGGCAGACCGACAGCTTCGAGCTGTCCGGCGAGCTCGGTGTCGAACTCAGCCGCCCAAACCCGGACGTGGCCGTACTGGCCGTGACCGGGGAGATCGACTCCCTGACCACGCCCGCACTCGAGCGCGGGTTGGGCGAGCTGCTGGCCGTGGCCGAGCCGCTGCTGGTGATCGACCTGAGCGACGTCTCGTTCCTGGCCTCCAGCGGGCTGGCCGCGCTGATCCGGGCGGCCCAGCGGCTGGAGCCACGCGAGCAGCGGCTGCGGCTGGTGGCGACCGGGCGAGCGGTCCGGCGACCGCTGGAAGTCACCGGATCGGACCAGCTGTTCGACCTGTTCAGCGCACGGGAGAGCGCAACCGGCGACCGCGTTTGATCCGAGATCGGGTGGGAGAGCAAGATTGGGCCTCACGGATGCCCGGCCGCGGGCGCCCACCGGAAGGAGCCTGACAGCGTGCTCGTCCTGGACCCACCCCGATCGCCGTGACGCTGAACGGGGAAGCCACCGTCGAGATCAGGACGTCGGCCAGTGCCGCCCTCATCCCGACGATCCGCGCCGTCGC
>Ga0190265_10000770_pt1 | contig 21351 bp, 17 predicted proteins | sample Popmic124T_FD_133135 | JGI IMG/M metagenome (GOLD analysis project Ga0190265, IMG submission 133135) | Populus adjacent soil microbial communities from riparian zone of Indian Creek, Utah, USA - 124 T | ecosystem: Environmental > Terrestrial > Soil > Riparian zone | place: USA: Utah | collected...
GCGCCTACTTATCCAGCCACACGTCCTCGAAGCGCCAGTTGTTGTAGATGCTGTTGTGGTGCAGCACGAAGCCCTTGAGGTGGGGCTGCCAGCACGTCGCTGCCCGATCGTAGAGGATGATCGGCCGCGCGAGGTCTTCCGCCAATCGCTTCTCGATCTCCCACACGATCTGCTTGCGCTTGGCCATGTCAGGCTCCTGCGACTGCTTGTCGATCAGCGCATCGACCTCCTTGTTGCAGTACTTGGTGAGGTTGCGCTCCGAAGCGCAGCTGTAGTTCTCGTAGAGGTTCACGTCCGGATCGTCGACGCCGACACCGGTCAGGTTCAGCCCGATGGCGTACTCGCCGCGCGTGACCTTGGCGTGCCAGATGCTGGTGTCGATCACCTCCAGTTCCCCGTCGATGTGCACCTTCTTGAACTGGTCGATCAGGATCACCGCCGGGTCGCGATAGATGGCGATGTTGCGCGTCGACACCTTCACCTTGAGCGGCTTGGCGTCGCTGTAGCCGAGACCCTCCATGATCTTGCGGGCTTCGGCTCGGCTCTTCTCAACGTCAGCGGAATATCCCGGCACCGTCTGCAGGACGTCGGGCGGCATGCCCCAGACGCCTTCCGGCGGCGGCATCATCACGCCGCTGAGCTGCGCCTTCCCGCCGCTGAGAATATCGATGTAGGTCTTGCGATCGAGAGCCAGCGCCATGGCCTTGCGCACCTTCGGATCGTTGAAGGGCGCCGCCTTCTGATTGACGATGAGGTTCGTCGAAACGTAGGTGGGCTGCAGCTCGCAGATTGCTTTCGGGGCTTGGCTGCTGACGTCCTTCAACAGCGGCACGGTGACGTCGGCGCTGAAGGTCATGTCGAAATCGCCGGCAACGAACGCCAGGATTCGCGTCGAGCGGTTCTCGATCACCTTCCATTCGATGGCATCGACGAAAGGACGCCCCTTCTTCCAGTAGTCGGGATTGCGCGCGAACTTGACCACGTCGCCGCGCTTGAACTCGACGAATTTGAAGGGACCCGTGCCGACCGGGTTCGTGCGCATGTCCTTGGTGGAGACGTGGCACGGGTAAACCGGCGTGTAGCCGGAAGCGAGCATGTTGAGCAGCGAGGACTGCGGCCGGTTCAGCACGAAGGTCGCCTCGTGATCGCCGTTGACCGCGACCTCCTTCACGTTCTGGTACCAGATGGCTCTCGGATTCCTGCGGAAATCGTCCGGATCCTTGCCCCCCAGCTTGTTCCATGTGCACTGCACGTCCTTTGCAGTGAACGGCTTGCCGTCGTGCCATTTAACGCCCTGGCGCAGCTTGAAGGTCAGCTTCGTCTTGCTCGCATCCCAGCTCCAGCTCTCGGCGAGGTCCGGCACGATCGTGTCGGTGGTGTTCAGCTTCTTACCCTGGTCGAAGACCACCAGGTTGTTGTAGACCCCCATGAACGGCTGCACCGTCGAGATGGTCGCCTCTTCATGGATGGAGCCGCTCGGCAGGTTGTCCCGGTGATAGATGCGCAGCGTGCCTCCTTGCTTTTCGGCAAGAACAGGCGAGACGACGAGCGTCAGGGCAAGTGCAACGGCGACAAATGCCATCGCGACTGCAAAAGCGAGCTTTGCGCGCATGGGCGTTCTCCCTTGGGGCGACTGCTGAGCACCGCACAGGGGCTCGCGGCTGCCTCTCTTTCTTGTCCTTGCACGCTAGACGCGGGCTTGGGCCAGGGCAACAGCCTTTTGCTGTCCGGAAAGGCGGGCGGCAAGTTCGCGGCCTTGACAGAAAACGCGGCAAAACGCGGGGGAGGGCGTTGCACGGGCCTCGGACTAGGTGCGGCGGTCAAGGGCCTGCAGGCGGCTCACTCGCGCAGCAGACTGGAGCCGCCGTCCACGGGCAGTGCGACTCCTGTAACGAAGCTCGCCTCGTCGGAGGCCAGGAACAATGCAGCATTAGCAACGTCCCAGGCGGTTCCCATCTTACGCCGCAGCGGCACGCGAGCATCTCGCGCGGCGGCGACCTCCTCCCGTGTCCTGCCCCAGGTGCGCGCGCGTGTGTCCACCGCCATCGGCGTATCGATCAAGCCGGGCAGGATGACGTTGCAACGGATGCCGAACTCGGCGTTGTGCGTCGCGATCTGCTGCGTGTAGGCGATCATGCCTGCCTTTGTCGTCTTGTAGGCGACCGTAGGGTAGTTGGTTGCCCAGGCGGCGATTGAGGAGATGTTGATGATCGCGCCGGAGCGCTGCGCGCGCATCACCGGCAGGACGTGCTTGCACGCCATGATCGTGCCGCGCAGGTTGATCGCCGAGATGCGATCGAATGCGGCTTCCGTAATTTCCAGCGGGTCGGCATCACCGCCCGCGAGACTCAGGCCGACGTTGTTGTGCAGTATGTCGACGCGGCTCCAGCGCTTGACGGCCTCAGCCACGGCGGCCTGAAGTGAGGCCTCCCTGGTGACGTCAGCCTCGAAGGCGACGCATTCCCCTCCCTCCTCCTTGACGAGGGCGGCCGTGTCCCAAGCGGACTCGAGGTCCAGATCGACCGCAAGCACCTTAGCGCCTTCCCGCGCGAACAGGAGTGCGGTTGCGCGGCCGTTGCCGAGACCCTCTCCGGGGCTCTGGCCTGCTCCAACGATGACGGCGACTTTGCCCGCGAGACGCATGACGACCTCCGGCTCTGGCACTCTCCTCGCCACTCTCGCTCAAAAGCTCGTTGATGGCGATGCAGTCGCGCAGTGCGGGCGAGAAAAAGAAAAAGCCCTCAGATTCTGAGGGCTCTTCGCGCCAATCGGACGCTCTCCGCGCATCCCGCGTTACGGGACATCGCGGCAAAAAGGCAAGCAACCCGGTGCGGTTTTGTGAAGGGGTGGCTGGCGCCGATCGCCCCTTCACATTGCTTGCTTACTCTCCGCCAGGTGCAGAGCGGTCGATATCGCGCCACATCTGGTCGGTCCAGCCACCGCTGCCGCTGACGTTGGCACCGCAGCCGGCAAGGATGGTCGCCACGAGGACGAGTGCGAGAAGTTGTCTCATCGGAAGGCCCCGTATGTGTTTGAAAGGACGAAACGCGAAATACTGGAGCACGCCTAAAACCGCGCGACCCTAGGCGATTCGTCCGCCCTCGTCGCGATGCATTCCTAATTTTCTGTCAACGCGGTCGCGGGCCTCCCACGCTGCGCACAATGAGTGCATCCACAACCGAGACGCCATTGCCCTTGTCATGCAGGATAACGGGATTGAGATCGATAGAATCGATCTCGGTCGCGTGATTGGATGCGAATTGTGCGAGCCGCACCATCAGCTCGGCGAGCGCATCCACATCCGCCTCGGGCCGGCCACGGAAAGCACCGAGCAGTTGCGCGCCCTGCAGACCGGTGAGCATGTCTCTCGCCTCAGGCCTGCTCAGCGGCAGAGGCGCGAGCACGACATCCTTGTACACCTCGACCTGCACGCCGCCGAGGCCGACCATGAGCATGGGCCCAAAGGTGGCGTCGCGCTTGATGCCGAGCAGCACCTCCCGTCCCGGTTGTGCCATCGGCTGCACCAACACACCCAACACGCGCGCGTGCGGCGCGTAGCGGCGGGCACTATCGGTCACGCGCTCGTATGCAGCGCGCACCTCGTCCGCCGAAACGAGACCCAGCGCCACGGCGCCGGCTTCCGTCTTGTGAGGAAGATCGGGTGACTGCACCTTCAGCGCCACAGGCTTGCCGAACGCACGAGCCGCAGCCGCTGCCGCCTCTGCGCTCTGCACGAGCGTGCCCGGATGTCTCGCTCCGATCCCATAGGCGGCCAGCAGGGGCCGCGCCTCCCATTCGCAGAGGACGTTCCCGCTCCTCGCCAGCAGCAAGTTGCGGACCTCCTCACGGGCACCGGCATCAACTTGGTTCGCCGCTCGCACCTCGATCGGCCGGAGGAACCGTTCGCGCAGCGCACGATAGCCAGCCATGGCTTTCATCGTACGGGCACAGTTGGGAACGCTGGTGAAGAGCGGGTATCCGGCCTCGCTCAGCAGCTTCATGGAGGCCGGAGCCGGCAGGGTGTAGCTCCACAGCAGGATCGGCTTCTCCGTCTGCGCCGCAAGACGCGCGAGGCTCTCGCGCTGGCGTTCCAGGTTTGCCGGATTGCGCGCCGTCATAACCACGATGAGGCCGTCAACCCTAGGCGAGGCCGCGACGAGTTCGGCAAGGCCAGCGTAGCCGATCTTGTGCACCGCCTGCGCCGTAGCATCGACCGGATTCTGCGACGTGCCATAGGCCGGCAGGTGCACGTCGATGCTGGCGCGCGTTGCGGCGTCCAGCTCGGGAACTTCCAGTCCTGCCGCTGCGCACGCATCCGCCATCCAGCCACCGCCGCCGCCCGAGGCGGTGCAGATGCCGACACGGTGCCCCGCGGGCAGGCGCGTGCCGAAAGCGACGAACCCCGAGGCGATATCCACCATCTCACCGAGGTCTCGCCCCTCGATCAGGCCGTAGCGCTGAAACATCGCGCGATGCGCATCGTAGGCGCCGGCCAGCGCCGCGGTATGCGAGGCAGCGGCACGGGCCCCCGCCTCGGATTGCCCGATCTTGTTGACGATGATCGGCACGCCTACCTTCAGCGCCTTCTCGGCGACACGCCTGAAGGTATCGGCGCTCTTCACGTCCTCGAGCAGCATGAGCAGCGCGCTCACCTTGCCTTCGTCGAGTACGAAGTCGGCAAAGTCGAGCGTCTCCAGGCAGGCCTCGTTGCCCGTGGTGATGACGTAGCGGACGGCCATCTCGCGCGCTCGCGCGTGGTCGAAGAACGAGAAGCCGATGCCGCCACTTTGAGCGATGACGGCCACTTGGCCACGTTCCCGCCCAACGGGCAGCAGCGGCCGATCGCTCGGCTCGACAGCCGGGCTGAAGGTGGGGCAGAGAGCCGACGCGGTATTGGCGAAGCCTTCCGAGTTAGGGCCCATCACCGCCATGCCGTAGCGCTCGACGACGGCGCGCATCTCGTCCTGCAGGCCGGCACCCTCGCCGCCGGCGGCCTCCGCGAAGCCCGAACTAAGCACCACGGCGGACCGCACACCGGCCCTGCCGCAGCGGTCGAGCTCCGCGGGCACGTAGGATGCGGGAATGATGAGGATGGCAAGGTCGGCCGGCTCCGGCAGATCCGATATGGACGGGTAGGCCTTGAGACCCATCACCTCGGCATGGCTGCGCGTGATGGGATAGAGTTTTCCCTCGAAAAGATGCCCGGTCAGCACGCGCATGATGCGGCCGCGCAGGCTCTCGGCATCCGGCGACGCGCCAATGACAGCCACCGAGCGCGGCCAAAGCAGCGCGGCGAGATCAGGCCTTCGATCTGCGCCGGTCATATGAGGGCCAGCACCCGCGTCGGCCCGCCGGTCGCGCCCTTGATCTTCGGCGCCACCAGCGAGGCCGCGCCGATGCCCGCCACCACGGCTCCTGCGCCCCTGAAGAAGCCTCGCCGCGAAAGCTTGGCCCCCACGCGCTCGATGCAGCCGGGTGCGCACATTGTCGTTCTCCTCGAAACTGGGAAGCGGCCCGGGCAAGATGCTAGTGCAGTCCAAGCCCGCACACTACTGTGGGCTGCGCTCGACGGCCATGACGGTGGCACACCGCAAGATGGCGGCGAAGTGCCTGCGGAGATTTGAATTTGCCCGAACTGCCCGAGGTCGAAACCGTACGCACCGGACTGGAGCTGGTGATGCGCGGCCGTCGCTTCATCCATGTCGAGCAGCGGCGCAAGGACTTGAGGTTTCCGCTCCCGGAAAGGTTTGCCGAGCGGCTGACGGGAAGGAAGGTCTCCAGGCTCACCCGCCGCGCAAAATACATCCTCATGCATCTCGACCGCGGCGAGGTGCTGGCGGTGCACCTCGGCATGACCGGACGTTTCAGCGTCAGTCGCGCGCGGAGGGGAAGCGCCAGGCAGCTCGGCGAGTTCGCGAACGAGCACGGCAGCGACACCAAGCACGACCATCTCGTGTTCACGATGTCCGGCGGACCGGTCGTCACCTACAACGACGCACGCCGATTCGGGTACATGACGCTCATTCCGGAAGCGGAGCTTGATCACGACGCTTTCTTCCGCGGACTTGGCGTCGAACCCATGAGCGGTGAGCTTGATGCGGCATACCTTGCGCGGCGCGCGAACGGAAAGAAGACCGATCTCAAGGCCTTTCTCATGGACCAGCGCATCGTCGCAGGCCTGGGCAACATCTACGTGTGCGAGGCCCTGTTCCGCGCCGGCCTCAACCCTTGGAGGGGCGCCTCGAGCCTCGCGGCCAGCAAAGGAAAGCCGACGGCGGCTGCCGGGCGCCTCGTGGCCACGGTCAAGGCGGTGCTGCAGGACGCGATCGACGCCGGCGGCTCCACGCTGCGCGACTATCGCCAGGCCAACGGCGAGGTCGGCAGCTTTCAGAATGCGTTTGCCGTTTACGGCCGCGAAGGCGAGCCTTGCATGAAGCCGGGTTGCCGGGGCACCGTGCGCCGGAAGACACAAGGCGGCCGCTCGACCTTCTGTTGTCCCGCCTGCCAGCGCTGAACTTCGCATCAACGGAGCACCATCCATGGCTTATGAGACCATCATCGTCGAAACCAAGGGGCGCGTCGGCATCGTTCGCCTCAACCGGCCAAACGCTCTCAACGCGCTCAATGCGCAGCTCATCGACGAGATGTCGAAAGCCTTCGACGCATTCGAGGATGACGAGGGCATCGGCTGCATCCTCATCACCGGCAGCGACAAGGCATTCGCCGCCGGCGCCGACATCAAGGAGATGCAGTCCAAGACATATATGTCCGCCTACAAGGAAGACTTCATCTCCAAGTGGGACCGCGTGGCCCGCGCACGCAAACCAGTCGTTGCCGCGGTTGCCGGCTTCGCGCTCGGCGGCGGCTGCGAACTCGCCATGATGTGCGACATCGCCATCGCCGCCGATACGGCCAAGTTCGGCCAGCCCGAGATCAAGCTGGGTGTCATGCCTGGTTCCGGCGGCACCCAGCGCCTCATCCGTCAGGTTGGGAAGGCCAAGGCCATGGAAATGTGCCTCACCGGCCGGATGATGGACGCGGCCGAGGCCGAGCGGGCCAACCTCGTCGCACGCGTGGTGCCTGCGGTCTCCCTGATGGAGGAGGCCATGAAGACCGCCGAGGTGATCGCAAACATGTCGCTCCCTATCGCCATGATGACGAAGGAAACCATCAACCGCGCCTACGAAACCTCGCTGGCCGAGGGAATCCGCTTCGAGCGGCGCGTCTTCCATTCCCAGTTCGCGCTCGCCGACCAGAAGGAGGGGATGGCGGCCTTCGTGGAGAAGAGAAAGCCGAATTTCAAGCACGGCCTAACCTGATAACGAGTTGACCCCCTCGGCGGCGCCAGTCTAAGAGAGCGCCACCTTTGGCCTCGGGGCGCTAAGCGCCCCGATTCGCATCCGGAGCTTGAGTTCGATGGCAAATACCACGTCCGCGCAGAAGGCTGCGCGGCAGGCGTTGCGGCGCACGGAAGTCAACAAAGCCAGGCTTTCCCGCACCAAATCCTCCATCCGCAAGGTGGAAGAGGCGCTGGCAGCGGGAAACAAGGACGCTGCCAAAGCCGCCTTGGCCGCGGCAGAGCCAGTGCTCATGCGCTCGTCGCAGAGGGGCGTCGTCCACAAGAAAGCCGCCTCGCGCAAAGTTTCGCGCCTGGCCGCGCGTGTGAAGGCGCTGTCCTAACCCCCGCGATCACTTTTTTCGATCCCCGGCCACCGTGACGAAATGTGACAGTTTTGCATCAGTCAACGAGTCCGATCGGCAGCCTTCGGGTGTCGGACTCATCTTTCGAATCCAATAGCTTCCGATCTGCAGTGCAGAAGAGATTGGTCGCGGTGGCGCCGCTGAGTCCAAGCCTGCGAAGCGGAATCTTTTCCTGAACGAAGCTTATTTCGCCGCTCCCGGACGGCTATTGGGAGGCGAGTGAATCCACTTGATTGCGCTGCTGTTTTCCCCACGTTTTGCCGTTTTGAACGAGGTTATCCACCGGCGTCCGGCGGAGATCGAAGCTTGCGTGGAGCTGTTGACGGTCGGGAATTTTTCGTCCACTCAAGCGTGGTGACAGGCGGGAAAATTTTTGGATGCAAGCACCCGTCAACAAATGGACGTAGCCTTATCCAGGTGTAGGCCAGTATTCGTAATCTGGTAACGCTACGTAATGTGCGGCAAGTAACGCTCTAGTATTGCGTAATTCTTGGAGAGTCGAAGGATTTACTTCGCCTATTCCGAGAGGCGTGACTGCGCCGATTGTCTGCGGCGTACGGTCAGGGGGTGAGAGCGGCGTGGGTGGTGAAGTCCAAATCAATTCCATCGGCGTGGAAGAGACTTGGGCGAGGCTTAAGCAGAACGCGGATTCGGTTCTAATCGACGTCAGGACGATTGCGGAGTTGGCCTGGGTAGGCCTTCCGGATTTGTCCTCGATCGGCAAGCAGCCGGTACTTGTGGAGTGGCAGAGCTTCCCTGGTGACCAGCTTAATGCCGACTTCGTCGACCGCGTAGCGGAAGCGCTCTCTGCCATCGGCGCGCGCAAAGACAACGAACTTCTCTTCTTCTGTCGCTCGGGCAACCGAAGCCTCAAGGCTGCGCGGGTGATGGCGGCAGCGGGTTATTCCCGCTGCGTGAATGTCGCGGACGGGTTCGAGGGGCCACTCGACCCGGAGCGGCATAGAGGGCGCCTCAAGGGCTGGAAGGCCAAAGGTCTCCCCTGGGTTCAGGGCTGACCGTCAGGCACGGCACCACGCGGCGTAGAGGCGGCAGAATCGTTCGAAGTGTTGGGCGTGCGAACGGCAATCTGCATTGGGCGGCGACAAATAGACGACGGCTGTTCGAGGCGACGGCCGGAGGCGGCAATGACTAGTTACGGCGGGGTACACAATGCACGACGACAGCACGCATGTGCCGAACGACGCATTTGACGGCGAGGAGACTGTTGAACGGCTTCCGGTCGCACCGGAGAAATCACACAAGCTCGGGGGTGAAAAAGTGCGCGCGATGCTGCGCGCAAAGTACGGCGAGGAGGTTTTCGGCTCCTGGTTCCATCTCATGGAGTTCGACAACTTCGACGGGCGCACTGTGCGCGTGTCGTTCCCGACGAAATTCCTCCAGAGCTGGATCCAATCGCACTACGCGGATGGGGTGCTGCAATGCTGCCGGTCGGCATTCCAGGGCGTCGAGCGGCTGGAAGTGGTCGTGCGCGAGCTCGGCTCGGCTAACAACCGCGCAAGCGCGGCCGATGCCGCGCAGGCGGCCGGACGCGCGAAACCAGCTACGCCGGGTGAGGCGACTTCGAGCGGCGGCCTTCGCCGTGTCGCGGTCGGTCCCACTCCGGGCCTGACGCGCACGAGCGTGAACGGCTTCGAAGGCTCGCCCCTCGATCCCAAGTACACCTTCGAGAGCTTCGTGGAGGGCAAGGCCAACCGGATTGCCCTCGCGGTGGCAACGCAGGTCGCGACGACCGTGCTCGACGATCAGCGCCAGTTCAACCCGCTCTATCTCCACTCGCCGGTCGGGCTCGGCAAGACCCACCTCTTGCATGCCATCGCCTGGGAGGTGAAGCGCAAGACACCCAAGGCGCAGGTTCTCTACCTGACGGCAGAGCGCTTCCGGTATCAGTTCGTGGAAGCCGTGCGCAGCCAGGACGCGATCGCCTTCAAAGAGAAATTCCGCGCGATCGACATTCTCCTGATCGACGACCTCGAGTTCATGCAGGGCGAGAAGACCGAGCAGGAGTTCGAGCACATCATCAACTCGCTGCTGGATGGCGGACGCCAGGTCGTCGTCGCTTCCGCCCGCCCGCCGGGGCAGCTCGAGCGCCTCAACGATCGCATGCGCTCGCGCATGCAGCGGGGCCTGATCACGCAGATCGGCGACTTCGATGAGGAACTGCGCCTGAAGATCCTCTCCCGCCGCGTGCAGGAGAAGCGGCAGACGGATCCCTCGTTCGAGCTGTCAGCGGGTGTTCTCAAGCTGCTCGCGGAACGGCTCACCGAGAACGGCCGCGAGCTGGAGGGCGCCGTCAACCGCCTCTCTCTCACTTGGCAGCTCATGCGGGTGCCGATCACCACGGATCTGGTCGAGGCCATCATCCGCGATCTCGTGCTCGGCATCGAGCCGCGCCGCATCAAGGTGGAGGACATTCTCCGCATCGTTTCGCGTCACTTTGCTGTGTCCAAGGCCGACATCCTTTCGGAGCGGCGCCATCGCTCCGTCGTGCGCCCGCGCCAGATCGGCATGTACCTCGCCAAGCAGCTGACTTCGCGGTCGCTGCCCGAAATCGGACGCCGTTTCGGCAACCGCGATCACACCACCGTGCTTCATGCGATACGCAAGATCGACAAGGAAATGGGCGACAATCCGCGCCTGAAGGATGAGATCGAGGAACTGAAGCGCCAGCTCAACCGGTAGGGCGGGCACACGAAATTCCGTCACCAGGGGTCTGGGGGCGGATTGGCAGCGGGGAGGAGCGGCGCCGCGAACGGTGCCGCTCCTTGCTCTTGTTACACACCTGCTGTAGCAGGCTACGCCTTGCAAATTGGCGCGCCACGGTCCACGGTTGCGCGAAGAAAAAACTCTCGGCGCATCACGGGCCTTATCGGGTTCGGTTGAGATTTTGCGGGCATGAGCGGTGCGCACGCGCCCGCCGAGCGAGAAGAGCAACTGGTCATGAAGCTGGTCATTGAACGCGGCGAATTGCTGAGAGCCCTAGGCCATGTCACAAGCGTGGTGGAACGGCGCACGACCATCCCCATTCTCTCCAACGTCCTCCTGAGGGCTTCCGACCAGGGCCTGCAGTTCAAGGCGACGGACCTGGAGCGCGAGGTGCTGGAGCAGGCGCCGGCCGACGTATCGCAGCCGGGGGCGGTCACTGTCCCCGCCCACATCCTGCACGACATCGTGCGCAAGCTGCCGGATGGCGCGCAGGTGGAGATCAAGCGCGACGCGGACAAGGAGCGGCTGACACTCACGTCGGGGCAGTCGCGATTTGCGCTTCAGACATTGGCGCCGGAGGATTTTCCTGACCTCGCCCCCGGGGAACTCACGCACACGTTCGACATCAGTGCCCACGACCTGAAGCGTCTGATCGACAAAACACGATTTGCGATCTCGACCGAGGAGACGCGCTACTACCTCAACGGCATCTATCTTCACACGGCCACCCAGGGGAAGCAGGCGACGCTGCGCGCCGTGGCGACCGACGGTCATCGTCTCGCACAAGCTGAGCTTCCTGTTCCCAAGGGCGCTGCCGGAATGCCCGGCATCATTCTGCCGCGCAAGACGGTGCACGAGCTGCATCGGCTGATCGAAGGTAGCGAAGCCGGCGTGAAGGTCGGCGTGTCGGCCTCCAAAGCCCGCTTCGAGATCGGCACCGTGACGCTGACGACCAAGCTGATCGACGGCACGTTCCCCGACTACGGACGCGTGATTCCGAAGGGCAACGACAAGGAGCTCAAGGTCGACAACGCCGAGTTCAAGAGCGCCGTCGACCGCGTTTCCACCATTGCCAGCGAGCGCGGACGCGCGGTGAAGCTGAACATCACTGCCGACAAGCTCGTGCTTTCGGTGAACAATCCGGAAGGCGGAAGCGCCACCGAAGAAATCGGCGTCGAATACGATGCTACGCCGCTGGAGATCGGCTTCAACGCCCGCTACCTGCTCGACATTGCTGCGCAATTGGAGAGCGACACTGCCCACTTCCAGCTGGCCGATCCAGGCTCGCCGACCATGGTCAAGGACGGAAGCGACGAGACGGCGCTCTACGTCTTGATGCCAATGCGGGTTTAGCGTGGGACTGCCCGCGGGCTCGGCGAAACAGCTCCAAGGCGAGCCCTCTCGTGGCGAGCCCGGTGCCTCGGCAGAGGCGGCGAGCGCTTCATTCTGGGTGGAACGCATCCAGGTCACCGACTTCCGCAACTACGAAGCGCTGCGCCTCGAGACCGGCCCGCAACCCGTGGTCCTCACCGGGCCGAACGGGTCCGGCAAGACGAACCTGCTCGAAGCGATATCGCTGCTGACCGCCGGACAAGGGCTTCGCCGCGCGCCTTTTCAGGAGCTGACGCGCATGGGCGCGCGCGGCTGGGCGGTGGCCGCCCGGGTGCATGGTGCCTATGGGCCGACCGACATCGGCACAGGTCTCAAGCCGAATGAGAGCGGCACGCGCGCCGGCCGCATCGTTCGCATCAACGGCGAAGAGCAGACCGGGTCCGGCGCGCTTGCGGGAATTCTCGACGCCCATTGGCTGACGCCTGCCATGGACGGCCTTTTCACCGGTCCGGCATCCGAGCGCAGGCGCTTTCTCGATCGACTGATTCCGAGCTTCGATCCGGGGTATCGCGCGAGCCTCGGCCGATTCGAGCGGGCGATGCAGCAGAGGAACCGCCTGCTCTCCGACGATGTGAGGGAAGCCGCGCGCTTCCACGGATTGGAGCAGGTGATGGCGGAAACCGGAGTCGCAATCGCGGCCGCCCGCATGCATACGATCGCCGAGCTGTCGTCCGCGATCGAGGAACGGCGGCAGGCGCCGGATCGGAGCGCCTTTCCCTGGGCCGAACTCGTCGTCAGCGGAACGCTGGAAGCGGAGATCGGAGCGCGCCCCGCCGTCGACGTCGAGGACACCTACCTTGCAACGCTTGACGCCTCGCGCGAGCGCGACCGCGCGGCGGGCCGAACACTCGAGGGGCCGCATCGCTCCGACCTCGTGGTTGGCCACGGGCCCAAGCAGATGCCGGCCAGCGTCTGCTCGACCGGCGAACAAAAGGCGTTGCTCGTGGGCCTGATCTTGGCGCACGCGGAGTTGCTGCGCCGGCATCGCGGTGGTGCAGCACCCATTCTTCTGCTCGACGAAGTTGCGGCCCATCTGGACCCCGCCAAGCGCGCGGCACTGTTCGACGAGATCGTCGCGCTCGGCGGTCAGGCTTGGATGACCGGCACGGAGGTCGAGCCCTTTTCCGGGCTCTCCGGACGCGCCATATTCCATCGTATCGAAGGGGGCAGAATCGGGCCCGGCGCGTAGACCGTCTCCTTGCCCGCTCAAGCCCTCGTAATGCATTGAAAATAATGACGTAATTAGAACGTTTTGGGCGGCGTTTTTGCGTGATTAAAGAGCCGGTCTAGCGTATATTTCGGCACTGCAAAAACTCCCCAAAAAGGACGTCCCCCGACATGAGCGCACAGCCCGCGAAAAAGACCAATGGTGCCGAGCGCTACGGCGCCGACGCCATCCGCGTCTTGAAGGGCCTCGATGCCGTTCGCAAGCGCCCCGGCATGTACATCGGTGACACCGATGACGGCTCGGGACTGCACCACATGGTGTACGAAGTCGTCGACAACGCCATCGACGAAGCACTGGCCGGCTTCGCATCCGAGGTCGTCGTCTGCCTGAACCCGGACGGCTCCTGCACCGTGCGCGACAATGGTCGCGGCATCCCGACGGACATCCACACCGAGGAGGGGATCTCTGCGGCCGAAGTGGTCATGACCCAGCTGCATGCGGGCGGCAAGTTCGGCGAAGGCGAGGATGACAACCCCTACAAGGTATCGGGCGGACTGCACGGCGTCGGCGTGTCCGTCGTCAACGCACTCTCCACCGTGCTGGAGCTGAAAATCTGGCGTGAGGACAAGGAGCATTTCGTCCGCTTCCGCAACGGCGTGACGGAGGCGCCGCTGAAGGTGCTGGGCCCGGCTGAGGGAAAGCGGGGCACGGAGGTCACGTTCTGGCCGAGCCTCGAGACGTTCCACAACATCACCGAGTTCGACTACGCGACACTCGAGCACCGGCTGCGCGAACTGGCGTTCTTGAATTCCGGCGTTCTCGTCCAGCTGAAGGATGAAAGGCACGCCGACAAGAAGACCGAAGAGATGCGCTACGACGGTGGCATCGGCGAGTTCGTGCGCTACATCGATCGCTCGAAAGTAGCCCTGATCGATGCGCCACTCACGATATCGGGCGACAAGGACGGCACTGCCGTCGAGGTGGCGATGTGGTGGAACGACGCCTACCACGAGCACGTGCTGTGCTTCACCAACAACATTCCGCAGCGCGACGGCGGCACGCATCTCGCCGGTTTCCGCGCCGCGCTGACGCGCATCATCAACAAGTACGCGGACGAGAGCGGAATCGCCAAGAAGGAAAAGGTGGCGATCACCGGCGACGATGCCCGCGAAGGCTTGACCGCCGTGCTGTCCGTCAAGGTGCCCGACCCCAAGTTCTCCAGCCAGACCAAGGACAAGCTCGTCTCATCGGAAGTGAAGCCGGTCGTCGAGAGCGTCGTCGGCGAACAGCTCACCGCCTGGTTCGAGGAGCACCCGAAGGAAGCCAAGATCATCCTCGCCAAGGTGGTGGAAGCCGCCGCCGCGCGCGAGGCCGCACGCAAGGCGCGCGAGCTTACCCGCCGCAAGGGCGCACTCGACATCAATTCACTGCCCGGCAAGCTCGCCGAATGCCAGGACCGCGACCCTGTCAACACCGAGATGTTCATCGTCGAGGGCGATAGCGCCGGCGGTTCGGCCAAGCAGGGCCGTAACCGCGAGTTCCAGGCCGTGCTGCCTCTGCGCGGCAAGATCCTCAATGTCGAGCGCGCACGCTTCGACAAGATGCTGTCCAGCCAGGAAATCGGCACGCTCATCACCGCTTTGGGCACCGGCATCGGCCGTGACGACTTCAACCTCTCCAAGCTGCGCTATCACAAGATCATCATCATGACGGACGCCGACGTCGACGGCGCGCACATCCGCACGCTGCTGCTGACCTTCTTCTATCGCCAGATGCCGGACCTCGTAGAAAAGGGCCACCTCTACATCGCCCAGCCGCCGCTCTACAAAGTCAGCAAGGGCAAGTCGGAAGCCTACCTGAAGGACCAGCGGGCGTTTGAGGACTACCTCATCTCCTCGGGCCTGGAGGACGCAACGCTCGCGCTCGGTACCGGCGAAGTGCGGGCGGGACGCGACCTGCGCGACGTCGTCGAGCAGGCGCGCGGCGTCGCCAAGGTGATCGAGGACGTGCACTCCCGCTATGCCCGCTTCATCGTCGAGCAGGCGGCCATCGGCGGCGCGTTCGATCCCAAGCTGCTGCTTTCGGCCCAGCAGGCCAACGCCAAGGCCGAGGCCATCGCCAAGCGGCTGGACACCCTGTCGGACGAGACCGAACGCGGCTGGAACGGGCGGCTTGGCAACGAAGGCTATGTGTTCCGCCGCCTGGTGAGGGGTGTAACGGAGGCGCACACGCTCGACCGGGCGCTGATCGGCTCGCTGGAGGCGCGGCGGCTGAACGAGCGGCTCGCGCACCTGGAGGAGATTTATTCAACCCCCGCGAAGCTCAAGCGCAAGGACGGGGAAACGGCCGTCTACGGGCCGCGCACATTGCTCGATGCCATCTACGAGGTGGGCCGCAAGGGCATCAGCGTGCAGCGCTACAAGGGCCTCGGCGAAATGAACCCGGAGCAGCTGTGGGAGACCACGCTCAACAGAGATGTGCGCACCCTGCTACAGGTCAAGATCGGGGACCTGAACGAGGCCGACGAGATCTTCTCACGCCTGATGGGCGACATCGTCGAGCCGCGCAGGGAGTTCATCCAGGCGAACGCCCTGGCAGCGAGCGTGGATGTCTAAATCCCGCCAATGACCTGACGGTCTCCAGCCGCTTCTCTGCCCACGGGTTGGCCGGGGGATGGCAAGTTGGCCACGCCTCAACGCTCAAATAGGCAGCCGCCAGCATTGGCGGGCGAAGGGAGCCGCTTTGAAGTGCTAGGCTTCCTCCTGTACTTGGGCCAACGGATGCAAGCTGCTAGCCTGCGCCCGTGGCGCGTTGAACCTTGTCGTGGAGAGCCGTTGTGGTCCGCACGTTGCTAGCTGCCGGCAACATGGTCACGGCCTTCGTGCTGGCCATCCTGCTGATCATCTTCCTTGGGCTCAACTACCCGCCGGCGATCTCGACCTCGCTGCGCTGGGCCAGGTCGGCGAAGGACGTCATAACGGGCACGGGGCTCAACCCGTCCTACAACGTGTGGCTGGAATTCCTTCTCGAGGATCGGCAACTCGTTTTTATCGGCTACACGATCATCATGCGCATGGTGCTGGCGCTCATGACCTACACCGGATTGCGCATTCGCAGCCGCGTTCGCGGCTACGATTGAGACCTCCCTTCGGCAACGCGAGCAGCTGGGTATCCACTAAGAGCGATCAGCCCCTTGGCGAGCCTGTCGTTGCCCCAAGGCGCGCTTCGCTTCGATTGCTTCGAGTCGACTGTGCTTGACTGTCGTGAAGCGGCCTGCGACCGATGAATTCGGAAGCTATTGACACTCTCGCGACCGCTTGCTGATTGCCGGTCGAACGAGGAGCACGGCCAGGGCGCCCGCGAGGCTAAGGGCCGCGATCAGGGCCCAGGCCTCATTGACGGCTTCCACAGTTGCCTGGCGTTCGACCGCCGCGCGGACGAACGCCAAGGTGGCCGGTGGCACTTCAGTGCCGGGTATGTGCGCAAGAAACTTTTCCATTGGCAGCCCGACCGTTCTTGCGGCCTCGACATCACCCCGGGCGAGCGCCTCTCCCAGCCGTTCGCCGATTGCCGGCCCGCGTCCGTAGAGCACAGTGTCGATAAGTGCGAGACCGATCGCGCCGCCAATATTGCGCAGCAGGTTGAACAGCCCGCTGGCATTGGCGACCGCTTCCGGTGGCACATGGCCCAAGGCGATGCGTATGGGAGGGAGAAGGCACAACATGATTGCAGCGCCGCGCAGAATCTGCGGCAGGACCATGTCCTCAAAATCGGTCGCCCGTGTCTGGAAAGCGCTGAGGGCGAGGCCGACAGAGAACAGAGCAAAACCGGCCGCGGTCAGAACCCGCGCGCTCATGCGGCGCTCCAGGAACACGGCAACTGGCGCCATGACGAGCTGTGCCGCGCCGGTGACGATCATTGTTTCGCCGATCTCGAGCGCATCGTGAACCCGCACGAAAGCAAGGAACACGGGCATCAAGTACACTGCACCGTAGAGCCCGATCCCAAGTACGAAGCTCAACGCGCAGCCGAGCGCGAAGCTCGAATCCTTCAGCGCGCGAAGGTCGACGACCGGGCAGGGCGATCGCAGCGTACGGCGCACGAAGAGGGTGCCGCAGCCGAGGCTGCCGGCAAACAGGGCAACGATCGGCCACGCCGCCCAACCCTGCTGGGGCGCTTCCTTCAAGCCAATGACCAGACCTGCGAGTGCGGCCGCCATGAGGGCGAAGGCGGGATAGTCGAGCGTGCGCACCAGGCGGAGTTCAGTCGGTTCCTTCGGCAATAGCCACGCCGACACCGCCATCGCAGCCAGACCGGGCCCGATATTGATGAGGAACAGCCAGGGCCATTCGTAGGTCCGCGTGATCCAGCCTCCGACATAGGGCCCGACGGTTGGTGCAAGCACGGCGAGGGCGCCGGCGATGGTCGTGGCGAGAGCCTGGCCACGGCCTGGAAAGAGGACAAAGCCGCCGGCAAACACCTGCGGTATCAGCAAGCCGCCGGCGAAGCCCTGCACCACGCGCCACGCGATGAGTTCGGAAAAGGATTGGCTGGTGCCGCAGCCGACCGAGGCAGCCGTGAAAATGGCGAGCGAGCCCACGGCCAGCCAGCGCATACCAAGCGCGCGCGTGAGCACGCCCGTCAGCGGGATGGCGACGACCTCGGCGATGAGGTAGCTCGTCTGGAGCCAGCTCATCTGATCGGGACGCATGTCGAGCGCGGCCTGGATCGTCGGCAGCGAGGTCGCAACCACCTGGATATCGAGAACCGCCATGAACATGCCGAGGCACATCGCGCCGAAGCCGGCCCAGGCGCTCAGCGAAGGGTTTGGCCCGGCGAGGCTCGCGGCATACGGCGTCATGGCGGGATGGGCCGATGGCGCTTAGCCAGCGCTGCATCCTCGAGCCGGATCTTGTAGCTCAGCACCGCGACCCAGATCGCCGTCATGATGAGGGCGAGAGCGAAAGATGAAAACGCCACCGGCAACAGCAGCGTCTCGGCAACGGTGATGGCGTAGTTGGGGTGCCGTACGAAGCGATAGGCGCCGGACGAAACGATCGCGGCCTGGTCGATGGTGATGATGCGGTGGGTCCAGTACGGCCCGAGCGTCGCAATCACCCAATAGCGAACCGCCTGCAGGACGACATAGAGGCCGATCAACGACCAGTACGTGTGCGCATCCGGTGGAATGAGAAAAAATAGACCTGCGATCCAGCCCAGATGCGCCGTCGCGACCACCGGGTAGTAGCCGGCGCCCTCCTCCCGCGCGCCTCGGGCCAGAAGCGCCCTGGTATTGCGTTGAGAATGAATCTCTTCGGCGGCACGCTGGATTAGGATCAGCAACGCAGCAATTTGCGGCGCTCCGATTTCACTGACCACCGATCAGAGTTCCAACAAGGCAAAAGACACCGTGAACCCCGGCCCGAACGCGGCCAGCAAGTGCAGACCGGATGCGCCCGCCGACAACGTGCGCTGGAGCACGAACAGAGCCGTCGGCGACGACATGTTGCCGTATTCGGCCAGCACGTCCCAGGCGTGCTGCAGATCTTCCTGCGACAATGCGAGGGCAGTTTGGGCGGCCTCCAGCACTTTGCGCCCGCCCGGGTGCATGATGATCCCATCGAGATCGCTCAGCACCAGGCCATGGCGGGCGAGAAAATGATCCACGGCAGGTCGCAGCTCCTCGCGCGCGCACTTTGGGATGTCGGGGCTGAGGACGACGCCGAACCCGTCGTCCTCGATGGACCAACCCATCATGTATTCGCTCCGCCGCCACATGTGCTCGCCGGACGCGACGAGGCGGGGCAGAGCTTTGCCATCGGAGGGGCGACGCAGGAGCAGCGCGGCGGCGCCGTCGCCAAACAGCGCCGTGGAGATGAAATTCTTGATGGAATGGTCGGTGTTGCGGCAATTGATGGTGCACAGCTCGACCACGAGGAGAAGCACGATGCCCTTGGGCAGAGACTGTGCCATACGACCCGCGCGCGCAAACCCGCTGACACCACCCGCACAGCCGAGACCAAAAAGGGGAAGCCGCTCGACAGTGGCGGGAAGACCGAGGCGATTGGCGAGGATTGCATCGAGGCTCGGGACGGCAAGCCCGGTGGTGGACACCGTCACGATGGCTTCGATGTCATTGAGATCGATGCCGGCCCGGTCGATGCATTCCCGGCTCACGCGTTCCAGCAGCTCGGCCGCAGCCTCCTTGAACACGCGATTGCGTGCCGCCCAGCCGTGCGGCTCAAAGTGCCATTCGAGAGGCACGCACGAGAAGCGCGTCCTGATGCCGGTGTTGAGAAACAGGGATTCGTGACTGCGCAGCTCGGGGGCGATGGAGAGCACGATATCCCGGGTTGCCTGCTGATCGATGCAATGCCCCGGCACCGTCGATGCGATTGCTGCGATTGCGACGCCCGGCATGGGGCGACCGCGAAGACCGAACTCGCTCATTTGGCGTTTGGCCCATCATCAGTTTTTGCGTCACCAGCTAAGCGCTGCAAGATGGCAAACGAGTGTTGGAGGAATACAGCTCAGTTCACGATAGCCCGTTGCGGGGTTCAGCCAACGTGACCCCCTCGTCGAATGCGAGCTGATGCGTTGAAGCGCAGCGGGCGAACCGGACTTTCTAGTTGAAAGCGCCACAGAGTTCGTCGAGGGCATGAACCAGGCTCGCCATCTGTTCGTCGGAGTGGGCTGGTGTTGGCGTGAGACGCATCCGCTCGGTGCCCTTCGATACGGTGGGATAGTTGATCGGCTGCACGTAGATCCCGTATTGGTGGAGCAGCGCGTCCGTCACGGCCTTGCAGCGGATCGGGCAACCGACCATGACCGGGACGATATGGCTCGGGTTGTCCAGGACGGGCAAACGCTTCGCCTTGAGCGATCTCTTGAGCGTCCGAACCCGCTCCTGGTGGTGGGCACGCTCGATCGCGCTCGTCTTCAAATGGCGGATGGAAGCGAGCGCCCCGGCCACGATTGCAGGCGCGAGCGATGTCGTGAAGATGAAGCCTGGGGCAAACGAGCGGATTGCGTCGCACAGGTCGCGGGAGGCGGCGATGTAGCCGCCCATGACGCCGAACCCCTTGGCGAGCGTGCCATTGATGATGTCCACCCGGCGCATGACGCCATCGCGCTCGGCAATGCCCCCGCCGCGCGGGCCGTACATGCCGACTGCGTGCACCTCGTCGAGGTAGGTGAGGGCCCCGTATTTCTCGGCGAGATCGCAGATCGCGGCCATCGGCGCGATGTGCCCGTCCATGGAGTAGATGCTCTCGAAGGCGATGATCTTGGGCGTGCCCTTTGGGATTTTCCTGAGCTTTGCTTCGAGGTCGGCGACGTCGTTATGACGAAAAATGTGCTTCTCGCACTCCCCATGGCGGATGCCCTCGATCATCGACGCGTGGTTCTTCTCATCCGAGAAGATGACCGTGCCAGGAACAAGCTTGAGGAGGGTCGAGAGCGTGGCGTCGTTGGCCACGTAGGCTGAGGTGAAGAGGAGCGCGGCTTCCTTGCCATGCAGGTCGGCAAGTTCGCTTTCGAGCTCGACGTGATAGTGGGTTGTGCCGGAGATATTGCGCGTGCCGCCGGAGCCGGCCCCCACGGCATCGATTGCCTCGTGCATGGCCGTCAGTACCGATGGGTGCTGGCCCATGCCGAGATAATCGTTGGAACACCACACGGTCACCTCGCGCGAGCCGTTTGCCGCCAAATGATCCGCGACTGGAAAGGCCCCGCGGCGGCGCTTCAAATCCGCGAAAATGCGATATCGACCTTCTCGATGAAGGGTTTCGAGCCGCTGCTGAAACAATCCCTCAAGGTTCATGTCGGTCTCGTACACATCTTTCCGGTGAGAATGCCGAGCGGTCATTCGGACTTCAGGCCGAGTTCAACCGCCGCGGCGGTAATCGTGCCCGATGCCGCCTGGTCGTCCTTGAAGATTTCAAGCGCCTTGCGGAACGCCTCCGCCGCGACCTCTCTCTCGCCCAGCACAACCCGGGAGCGCATGAGGCGCGTCCAGCCCTCGGCGTCTCGCGGGGACTGCTCCAGGCGATTTGCCAGGCCGTCGACCATCGATCGGATTGAAGCGTCATACGGGCGCGGTGGCATCGCCTCGGACTTTGTCGCGACGTGCACTTCGTCGCCACCGTTGCGGACGGCGGCCGTTTGCAAAGACGCGCCTGGTTTCGAGGCCTTCGCCTTGGCCTCCTCGTGCGAGAGCTTGATCTCGGCGGAATTCGGATCGAGCTCAAGCGCTTTCGCATAGGCGATAGCGGCCTGCTCATAAAGGCCCGTGTGGAAATAGGACCAACCAAGCATCCGCCAACCTTTGATGTCGTCCGGCGCGGTCTCAAGCCGAGCCGCAAGCC
>Ga0190265_10000771_pt1 | contig 21335 bp, 23 predicted proteins | sample Popmic124T_FD_133135 | JGI IMG/M metagenome (GOLD analysis project Ga0190265, IMG submission 133135) | Populus adjacent soil microbial communities from riparian zone of Indian Creek, Utah, USA - 124 T | ecosystem: Environmental > Terrestrial > Soil > Riparian zone | place: USA: Utah | collected...
ATCGAAGGCCATGCCGACGAGCGCGGCACCCGCGAATATAATCTCGCGCTCGGCGACCGCCGCGCCAACGCCGCCCGGGTCTATCTCGAATCGCGCGGCGTTTCGGCCGGCCGGATGCAGGTGATCAGCTGGGGCAAGGAGCGGCCCGCAGTGCCTGAATCGAACGAAGCCGCCTGGGCCCAGAACCGCCGCGCGGTGACGGTCCTGCCGGAATAAGAATTCCTCCCCTGCCTTTGCAGGGGAGGGGGACCATGCGAAGCGTGGTGGAGGGGCTCTTCGGCGTAAGAAGCCCCTCCACCGCACTTCGTGCGATTGGCAGGTCGCCATGCCAGTCTCTCCCCTCGAAATCGAGGGGAGGATTTACTATTCGTCTCCGTAGATCGCGACCGAGCGGCCGGCGGGCGAGGCCATGCCGCGATACATGCCGGGCGTGTTGAAGCTGGTGACTCCCTCGCCACCCGGAGTCATGACGATGACGCCGCCGGTGCCGCCGAGATCGCGCACTTCGGCCATCACCGCGTCCGCCGCCGCTTGCGACGCTTCGCCCGCCATCCGGATCCGGGCGCAAATCTCGTGCGCGACGCCGACGCGGATGAAATATTCGCCCGCTCCGGTCGAGGAGACCGCGCAGCCGCGATCGTCGGCATAGGCGCCGGCGCCTATGATCGGCGAATCGCCGATCCGCCCCCAGCGCTTGCCGGTCAGGCCGCCGGTCGAGGTGGCGGCGGCGACATGGCCGGCCATGTCGCGCGCCACCGCGCCGACCGTGCCGTATTTCAGATGCAGGTCGAAATGCTCCGCCTCCGGCCGGGCGCGCAACTCGTCGAGCTGGCGGCGCCGTTCGGCCGTTTCGAAATAGTCGCTCGGCGCCTGTTCCAGCCCCTCGGCCAGCGAGAATGAGTCGGCGCCCTCCTTGCTGAGGAAGACGTGCGGGCTGCGCTCCATCACCCGGCGGGCGAGGCTGATCGGGTTCCTGGTGCCGGTGATGCCGCTGACCGCGCCCGCGTTACGGCTTTCGCCGTCCATGATCGACGCGTCCATCTCGATATGGCCGTCATAAGCGAAGACGGAGCCCCGGCCGGCGTTGAAATGGGGGTCGTCCTCGAGCACCCGCACCGCGGCCTCGACCGCGTCGAGCGCGCTGCCGCCGCTCTCCAGCACCGCTGCGCCCGCATCAAGCGCGCGGCCCAGCCCGGCCCGCGCGCCGGCTTCCTCCTCGGACGACAGGCGTACCCTGGTCATCCCACCGGAGCCGCCGTGGATCACCAGGCACCATTTTCGGTCGGCCGTCATCGCCCCGCCCATAGCAGATCGGGAACCGGCGGCTACCCCGTGCGCGCCCGCAAGACCCACGCCTTGCCAAGGCGGGCGCGCCGGTCCAAACCTCGCGCCATGCTGACCAGCCGGCGACATTTCCTGGCGATTGGCGGGGCCGCGGCGCTGCTCGCCGGGCCGGGACGGCTGTTCGCGCAGCAGGCGGCGGCAGGCCTCAGCTCGATGACCGGCGACGTGGTGCCGATCGGCGCCGACGAATATCTCGCCCGGATCGCCAGGGCGCAGCGGCTCATGGGCGAGGCGGAGCTCGGCGCGCTGCTGATCGAGCCGGGCGCCTCGATGGCCTATTTCACCGGCGTCCAGTGGTGGCGGAGCGAGCGGCTGACCGCGGCGATCCTGCCCCGCGACGGCGAGCCGGCGATCGTCACGCCGCATTTCGAGGAGCCGTCGGTCCGCGAGAGCCTGAAGGTGCCGGCCGAGATCCGGGTCTGGAACGAGCATGACGATCCGCTGCGCACCGTCGCCGGCATTCTCGCCGACCGCCGCGCCACCGGACCCGTCGGAATCGAGGAGACGGTGCGCTTCTTCGCCGTCGACGGGCTTCGGCGCGCCGTGCCCGGCGTCGATATCCGCGCCGGCGCGGGCGTCGTCCGCGGCTGCCGGATGATCAAGTCGGCGGCCGAGCTGGCTTTGATGCAGAAGGCGGCCGACATCACGATTGCCGCCTATCGCCATACCGCCCCCCGGATCGAGCGCGGCATGACCCCGGCGCAGATCGGCGCGATGATGAACGGCGCCACCGAGGCGCTCGGCGGCACGCCCGGCTTCGCTTTGGTCCTTCTCGGCGAGGCGAGCGCCTATCCGCACGGCTCCGGCCAGCCGCAGGCGGTGCGCGACGGAGAAGTGGTGCTGATGGACTGCGGCTGCACCGTCGAGGGCTATCAGTCCGACATCTCGCGCACCTTCGTGTTCGGCGAGCCCAATGCCGAGCAGCGCCGAATCTGGGGTCAGATGCGAGAGGGGCAGAACATCGCCTTCGCGGCGGCCCGGCCCGGCCGCCCGGCCGGCAGCGTCGACGATGCGGTGCGCGCCCAATATGAGCGCTGGGGCTACGGCCCGGGCTACCGCCTGCCGGGCCTGTCGCACCGCACCGGCCACGGCATCGGCCTCGACGGCCACGAGCCGGTCAATCTCGTCCATGGCGAGACCACGCCGCTGGCCCCCGGCATGTGCTTCTCGAACGAGCCGGGCCTCTATCTGCCCGGCAAGTTCGGAGTCCGGCTCGAGGATTGCTTCTACATGACCGCCGAGGGCCCGCGCTGGTTCTCGACCCCGCCGCCCTCGCTCGACGACCCGTTCGGCCAGGGAGGATGAGCATGGCCTATGAGGCGCGCCCCTCGGCGACATTCAATTATGCGCTGGCCGGCGCCTGCGTCCTGCTCTCGCTGCTCGGCTTCGTCGCCGCCGGCGTGATCCCGAGCGAGAGCACGCGGGTCGGCGGGACCTATCCGCTCGTCGGCTGGTCGATCGTCGCCGGCTGCTTCGTCGCCGCGCTCGAATTCCTGCGCCGGGCGATGCGCCGGGGGCTTCGGCTGAGGCTCGACGAGAAAGGCGTGCTGGTCCCGGCGCATTCGCCCGAGACGGTGCCCTGGGCGGCGCTGGCCGGCGTCCAGCCGCTCCGGCTCGGCGTCCAGCGCATCGTCCGCTTCGCGCTTCGCGATCCGGAGCTTTATCCCCCCGCCGGCGCGTTTCGGCGCGCCGTCGGCAAGGCCGATTCGGCGCTCGGCTTCGGCCATTTCGGGGCCAACATCACTTATTGCCAGCCCGGCATGGCGGAGCTGCTCGCCACCGTGCGCCATTATCGTCCCGACCTGGTCGAGAGCACCCACTGGGCCTGACTTCCGCTCGGGGCTCCCAGCGCCTATATCCGCGCCATGTCGCTGAGGCCCTGGAGAGACATCGTTCGCCGCAAGTCGCGGCAGATCATGGTCGGCAACGTGGCCGTAGGCGGCGACTCGCCGGTCACCGTCCAGACCATGACCAACACTCCGACCTCCGATGCGAAGGCGACGATCGACCAGATCCGCCGCTGCGAGGAGGTTGGCGTCGACATCATCCGGGTCTCCTGCCCCGACACGGATTCGACCGCTGCGCTGAAGGAGATCGTCCGCGCGGCCCAGGTACCGATCGTCGCCGACATCCATTTCCACTACAAACGCGCGCTCGAGGCGGCGGACGCCGGCGCGGCCTGCCTGCGCATCAATCCCGGCAATATCGGCTCGGCCGACCGGGTGGCCGAGGTGGTCCGCGCCGCCAAGGCAAACGGCTGCTCGATGCGGATCGGGGTCAATGCCGGCAGCCTCGAGCGCGACCTCCTGGAAAAATATGGAGAACCTTGCCCGGAGGCGCTGGTCGAAAGCGCGCTCGACCATATCAAATTGCTACAGGACCACGACTTCCACGACTATAAGGTGGCGGTGAAGGCGTCCGACCATTTCCTTGCCGTCGCCGCCTATCAGCAGCTCGCCGAAGCGGTCGATTGCCCGCTCCACCTCGGCATCACCGAAGCGGGCGGCCAGCGCGGCGGCACCGTCAAGTCGGCGATCGGCATCGGCTCCTTGCTCTGGTTCGGGATCGGCGACACGATCCGGGTCTCGCTCTCGGCCGAGCCCGAGGAAGAGGTCCGCGTCGGCTACGAGATCCTCAAGAGCCTCGGCATCCGCAACCGGGGCGTCCGAATCGTCTCCTGCCCGAGCTGCGCCCGCCAGGGCTTCGACGTCATCCGCACCGTTGAGAAGCTCGAGGAGCGGCTGAGCCACATCCGCACCCCGATGTCGCTCTCGGTGCTCGGCTGCGTCGTCAACGGCCCGGGCGAGGCGCGCGAGACCGACATCGGCCTCACCGGCGGCGGCCAGGGCAAGCATATGGTCTATCTGTCCGGCGTCACCGACCACCATGTCCAGGACGCCGACATGATCGACCATATCGTCCGTCTCGTCGAGGCCAAGGCGGCGGAGATCGAGGCGGCGAGCCACGAAGCGGCGCAGGCGGCCGAATGAAGGACGTCGCCCGCGCCTCGGCCACCGGCGCCGCCGCGACCGGCGCTTCCGCCTCCGGCACGATCGCTTTGGGATCGGCGCTGGTGGGCGCCCTGGCGCTGGGCGCGCTTGCGCTTGGGGCGCTCGCCGTCGGGCGCCTGTGGATCGGCAAAGCGCATATCCGCCGGCTGCGCATCGACGAGCTGGAAGTGGGCCGGATCGTCCGCCGCCGCGATTAACCATCCGGCTTAAGCCCTTCGCAGCACAGCCGCTTCTATGGCCGTCGCCATGTCCAAGTCCTTGCTTCCTTTCGCCATTATGGGCGGCCTGATCGGCGTGATGATGCCGACCAGCCGCGACGAGGCCGCGCCGCCGGTCGCCGAGCGCTCGGCCGATGCCGACGGCAATGCCATCCCGATCGAGACCCGGATCAGGCGCAACCCCAACGGCCATTTCTTCGTCACCGCGCACGTCAATGGCGAGCCGGTCCGCTTCGTCGTCGATACCGGCGCCACCGGCGTGGCGCTGACCGAGGAAGACGCAAGGCGCGCCGGAGTCCGCTTCGATCCCGCGAGTTTCGACGTGGTCGCCCAGGGGGCCGGTGGCCCATTGAGCGGACAGCGGATCAGCCTGCGCAGCGTCGAGCTCGACGGCAAGGAGCGGCTTCACGTCAGCGGCGTCGTCATCGCCGGTGCCGATCTCTCGCTGCTCGGCCAATCCTATCTGTCGCGCCTCCGCTCGGTCGAGATGCGCGGCGAGGAGATGATCCTCCGTTAGGCGTGACGAAGCGGGGGCGCCCGGTTATGGCCGCGCCATGTCCTCGCCCGGATCCGCCATCGCCATTCCCTTCGCGGTCGCCACCGCCGGCATCGCCTTCTTCTCCGGCATGGATGCGGTGATGAAGGCGCTGACCATCGCGATCGGCGCTTACAATGCGATGTTCTGGCGGATCCTGGTCGGTGCGGCGATCGGTGGCGCGGTCTGGCTCGCCCTGCGCAGCCCGCGGCCGTCGCGCGCGGCGATGAAGGTCCACCTCGTCCGCGGCATGCTTTCGTCGGTGATGGCGATCCTGTTTTTCTGGGGGCTGGCCCGGGTACCGCTCGCGCAGGGCGTCGCTTTGGCCTTCGTCGCGCCGCTGATCGCGCTCTATCTCGCCGCTCTGATCCTCAAGGAGAAGATCGAGAGAAAGGCGATCCTCGGCTCGCTGCTCGGCTTCGCCGGGGTGATCGTCATCCTGCTCGGCCAGGCGGAAGCGGAGATGGGGCCCGAAGCCTTCCAGGGCGCGATGGCGATCCTCGCCTCGGCGGTGCTCTACGCCTGGAACATCATCCTGATGCGCCAGCAGGCCCTGGTGGCCAAGCCGGTCGAGGTCGCCTTCTTCACCGGGCTGATCGTCGGCCTTTGCTACCTGCCCTTCGCGCCCTTCCTCGCCGCTCTGCCGCCGCCCGACCAATATCCCGCGATCCTCGCCGCGGCCCTGCTCGGCTTCGGCTCGCTGATGCTCCTCTCCTGGGCCTATGCGAGGGCGGAGGCCCAATATCTGGCGCCGGTCGAATATACCGCCTTCATCTGGGCGGCGTTGCTCGGCATCCTCGTCTTCGCCGAGCCGGTAAAGCCGCCCACCTTGCTCGGCGCGGCGATGATCGTCGCCGGCTGCTTCATCGCGGCGCGGCGCACGCCCGCGCCGGTGGCGGATGCGGTCGCGGGGGTCTAAGGATCCTGAATGGCCTGGTTCTGGCTGATATTGGGCGGCGTCTTCGAAGTGGGCTTCACCACCTCGCTGCGCTTCGTCGACGGCTTCAGGAACCTGCCCTGGACGATCGCCTTCCTGGTTAGCGTCGCAATCTCCATGGCTCTGCTCGAATATGCCGCGCGCACCATCCCGATGGGCACCGCTTATGCGGTCTGGGGCGGCATCGGCGCGGCCGGCACGGTGCTGGTCGGCCTCTGCTTCTTCGGCGAGACGCTCGGCACCGTGCGGCTGCTGCTCCTCCTCGGCCTGATCGGCTGCATCGTCGGGCTCAAGCTGGCGCACGGATGAGCGTGGACGAGGGCCTTTACGCCTGGGTGCAGGAGGCGCTCGAGCCTTTGGGCGCAGTCAGCATGCGCAAAATGATGGGCGCGGCGACGCTCTATCTCGACGGAGTGATCTTCGCGGTGCTTGACGAGGAAGAGCTGTGGTTCAAGGCCGACGCCGACAGCGCTTCGGTCTGGGACGAGGCCGGCTGCGAGCGCTTCACCTTCACCGGCAGGGACGGCAGAGTCGAGACGATGAACTACCGGCGCGCGCCCACCGAGGTCTATGACGATGGCGAGGCGATGCAACGCTGGGCGGCCCTGGCCGTTGAAGCGGGGATGAGGGGGGCGGCGAAGAAGAGGAGAAAGTGAAACATGCCCTCTGGCTATCCGCTTTCGAAGACCTTCCCCGCTTCCTCCGCGATCGAGCGCGCCGCCTATAATCCGGGCACTGAAAGCCTCGACATCTGGTACGAAGGGGGCAGCCAATACAGCTACTACGGCGTGCCGCCGGCCGCCTACCAGCGCCTGCTCGCGGCCCCGTCCGCGGGCGAGTTCGTCAACCACCAGATCAAGCCACATTACCCCTATCGCAGGCGCTCGGCGCGCAGCTTCCGGCGCTAGCGCTCCGCCGGGCGCAGGTGTGGAGCGACCTCGTCGCTCTCCTCGACAGAAGGCAGGAAGCGCGGTTCGAAGCGGGCATTTGATGCCTGCTCATAGGCATAGCCGAGCGACAGGACGAGCGCGTCCGACCATTTCGGGCCGATGAAGGAGAGGCCGACCGGCAGCCCGCGCACCTGCCCCATCGGCACGGTGAGGTGGGGATAGCCGGCCACTGCCGCCAGCCCGCCCCCGCCGCCGCCCGGGCTCTGGTCGCCATGGACGGCGTCGATCAGCCAGGCCGCGGACCGGGTCGGCCCGACCAGCGCGGCGAGCTCGTGCTCGCGCAGCAGCCGGTCTATCCCCTCCGGTCCGGCCAGCCGCAGCGAGGTCGCTCGGGCGCGTCGCCATTCGCCGTCGAGTCCGCCGCTCGCCTGCGCCCGCTCGAACAGATCCTGGCCGAACAGCGCCATTTCGACCTCGGCATGATCGCGGTTGAAGGCGATCAGCTGCTCCAGCGTCCGCACCGTCACCGAGGCCGGCAGCGTGGCGAGATAGGCGTCGAGGCCGTGCTTCAGCTCGGCGAGCAGCACGAGGAGCTCATTGCGGCTGATCTCCGGCCGGTTCGGGAATTCGGCGATGTCGACCAGCACCGCGCCTTGCGTGCGCAGGGTCGCGAGCGCCTCTTCGAACGCCGCGTCCGTGCCGAAGCCCGAAGCGAAGCGCATCACCCCGATCCGGACGCCGCGCAAGGCGCTGGGCGAGAGCCGGGCGGCATAATCGACGCGCCGAGCGTCGGCTTCGGCGGTGGCCGGATCGGCGGGATCGCTGCCGGCGATGGCGTTCATGATCAGCGCCGCGTCGCGCACGTTCAGCGTCATCGGGCCGGGCGTGTCCTGGCTGTGGCTGATCGGCACGATGTGGGTGCGGCTGACCAGGCCGACACTCGGCTTGAAGCCGACGATGCCGTTGATCGCGGCCGGGCAGGTGATCGAGCCGTCGGTCTCGGTGCCGATCGCCGCCGGCACCATGCCCGAGGCGACCGCGACCGCGCTTCCCGAGGAAGAGCCGCAGGGATTGCGGTTCAGCGCATAGGGGTTGCGGGTCTGCCCGCCGATCGCGCTCCAGCCCGAGATCGAATCGGACGAGCGGATGTTCGCCCATTCGGAAAGGTTCGCCTTGCCGAGGATGATCGCGCCAGCCGCGCGCAGGCCGGTCACCAGCGGCGCCTCGCGGCTGGTAACGTTGCCGGCCAGCGCCAGGCTGCCGGCGGTCGTCGGCAGCGGCCCGCGCGTCTCGATATTGTCCTTGATCAGCACCGGCATGCCGTAGAGCGGGCCGCGCGCGAGCGGGTTTTCGTCGAGTGCCCGGGCCTCGGCGATCGCGGTCGGATCGACGGCGATCACCGCGTTGAGGCGCGGATTCAATTCGGCGATCCGCTCCAGCGCGACGCGGGCGCGCGATTCGGCGCTGGCGGCGTCGAGGACGATTGAGGAGGTTCGCATCGGCGCCTCGGAACGTGGGACGATGGTGGCGCAGGCGGAGAGGCCCAGTGCGGAGCCCACGAGCAGGAGCCGGATCATGGCGCGGAGGGTGGCCGATGGCCGCGCGCCGGTCCAGCCCTTTACGTCACCCCGCTCTACCTCGTCACCTCGGCGTAGGCCGGGGGTCTCGTGGCGGCGGCCGTGACCTCTCGACCCGAGATCCCGGCCTTCGCCGGGATGACGATCAGTTGTCCTCCTGCGCCTTCGCCCGTTCGATCGCTTCCATGATGAACCGCTCCGCCACCTGGCGGTCGCCCCAACCGTTCAGCTTCGCCCATTTGCCGGGCTCGAGGTCCTTATAGTGGGTGAAGAAATGCTCGATCTGTTGCTTGACGATCGGCGGCAGATCGTCGGCCTCGTCGACGTCGCTATAATAAGGGAAGGTTGAATCGACCGGCACGGTGATCAATTTCTCGTCGCCGCCCTTGTCGTCGTCCATCAGCAGCACGCCGACCGGCCGCACCCGGATCACCGCACCCGAAATGACCGGCGAATGGGCGATGACGAGCGCGTCGAGCGGATCGCCGTCCTCGCCTAGGGTGTGCGGCACGAAGCCGTAATTGGCCGGATAGCGCATCGGCGTGTGCAGGATACGGTCGACGAAGATCGCGCCCGATTTCTTGTCATATTCATATTTCACCGGCTCGCCGCCGAGCGGCACCTCGATGACGACATTGATCCGTTTGGGCGGATCGTCGCCGGCGGGGATGAGATCGATGTTCATGGTGGCGCGGCGATAGGCGGGCAAAGCTTCCCAGGCGAGCCAAAAATGCTACAGGCGCGGCGATGAGCAAGGGCCCGCAGCGGATAAGGGGCACCCAGGACATCTGGGGCGAGGAGGCCGACCGCTTCAACGCGGTGGTGGCCGCGTTCGACAACGTGCGCCGGCTCTACGCCTTTCAGCGCGTCGAAACGCCGGTGTTCGAAGCGACCGAGGTCTTCGCCCGCTCGATCGGCGAGACCAGCGACATCGTCGCCAAGGAGATGTACACCTTCCCCGACCGGGGCGGCGATCTCCTCACGCTGCGCCCCGAATTCACCGCCGGCATCTGCCGTGCCTACCTTTCCGAAGGCTGGCAGCAGCACGCGCCATTGAAGCTCGCCACCCACGGCCCGGTCTTCCGCTACGAGCGCCCGCAAAAGGGCCGGTTCCGCCAGTTCCACCAGCTCGACGCCGAGATCATCGGCACGGATTCGGCCGCCGCCGACGTGGAGCTGCTCCTCCTCGCCGATCAGCTGGTGCGCGAGCTCGGCATCTCGGACGGGGTCACGCTGCAGCTCAACACCCTGGGCGACGCCGCCACCCGAGACGCCTGGCGCGCGGCCCTGGTCGCCCATTTCGAGGCGCACCGCCGCGACCTTTCCGAAGAAAGCGTCGACCGGCTCGCCCGCAATCCGCTGCGCATCCTCGACAGCAAGGCGCCGCAGGACCGGCCGATCGCAGAGGCGGCGCCCGGTATCGACAATTTCCTCACGCCCGAGGCGGCGGCCTTCTTCGCGCAGGTCACCGCCGGCCTCGACGCGGCCGGCGTCGCCTGGACTCGCAATCCCCGCCTCGTCCGCGGTCTCGATTATTACCGCCACACCGCCTTCGAGTTCGTCACCGACCGCCTCGGCACGCAGGGTGCGGTGATCGCCGGCGGCCGCTATGACGGCCTGATCGAAAGCCTTGGCGGCCCGCCGACGCCCGCGGTTGGCTGGGCGGCCGGGATCGAGCGGCTGGCGATGATGATCGAGGCCCCGGCAACGGCTCCAATGATCGCCGTCGTGCCAGATGCTCCCTCGATGGAGGCTGACGCCCAAATGCTCGTGAGGCACCTTCGCAACAACGGTGTATCGGCTTTTATGGGCTATCGCGGCAATGCTAAGAAACGCGTCGAGGCAGCCCGTAAATTGGGAGCGCAAGCCGCTCTTTTCGTCAGAGAGCCGGCCCCGACTGGCGAGCCCCAGCTACACCTAACTCAGCTGTCGCCTGACCCCAATCGAGAATTTCTCAAGAAAGTCCAATCGGCTCTCCCCGAGGGGTGGCGCGGCATGTCGGGGACTGTTCCCGCGTGACCAAAATCTCCGCCGAACGGATCGCCGCGATCGAAGCGCGCAAGGAGGAATTGCAGGCGGCGATGTCGTCGCCCGATCTCGCGGCGGACGCCTTTGTCCGCCTGTCCAAGGACTATGCCGAGATCATGCCCGTCGCCGAGGCGGCGCGCGAGCTGCGCCGGCTGCGCGCCGAGATCGAGGTGCTCGACGAGATGCTCGCCGATCCCAGCCCCGACATCCGCCAGATGGCGGTCGACGAGGTCGCCGCGCTCCAGACCAGGCTGCCCGAGGCCGAGCGTGCGCTGGCGCTCAAGCTCCTCCCCCGCGACGCCGCCGACGAGCGCGCCGCCATGCTGGAAGTGCGCGCCGGCACGGGCGGCGACGAGGCCGCGCTCTTCGCCGGCGATCTGCTCAGGATGTACCAGCGTTACGCCGAGGCGAAGGGCTGGCGCTTCGAGATGATCTCGGCGAGCCCGGCCGAGCTTGGCGGCTTCAAGGAGGCGATCGCCTCGGTTTCCGGCACCGGCGTGTTCGCCCGGCTCAAGTTCGAGAGCGGCGTCCACCGCGTCCAGCGCGTGCCGGTCACGGAGAGCGGCGGCCGCATCCACACCTCCGCGGCGACGGTCGCGGTGCTGCCGGAGGCCGAGGATGTCGACGTCCAGATCAACGACGCCGATCTGCGCATCGACGTCTACCGCTCGTCCGGCCCCGGCGGCCAATCGGTCAACACCACCGACAGCGCGGTCCGAATCACCCATCTCCCCACCGGCCTCGTCGTCATCCAGCAGGACGAGAAGTCGCAGCACAAGAACAAGGCCAAGGCCTTGAAGGTGCTGCGCACCCGACTCTACGAGCTGGAGCGCGAGCGGCTCGCCTCGGAGCGCGCCGGGGCGCGCAAGTCGATGGTCGGCTCCGGCGACCGCTCCGAGCGCATCCGCACCTACAATTTCCCGCAAGGGCGGGTGACCGATCACCGTATCAACCTGACCCTCCACCGCCTCCCCGAAATCCTCGAGGGCCAATTGGACGAGCTGCTCAGCGCGCTGACCGCCGAGGACGAGGCCGAGCGCCTGGCGAGCCTGGATGACGCCTGACGCCCCTCTTCCTCAGGGGGAGGGGCTATGATTGGGCGCGAAGCCCTCGTCGCCGCGACCTCCCGCCTGACGCCGATCAGCGACACCCCGCGTCTCGAAGCCGAGCTGCTCATGGCCCACGCGCTCGGGGTCGAGCGCGACGAGATGTTGCTCCACCGGCTCGACGCGCCTTCGCCGGACGCCTTCGAATCCCTCCTCGCGCGCCGCCTCGCCCACGAACCGGTCGCCTATATCACCGGCCGCCGTGCCTTCTGGACGATCGAGATCGAGGTCGGCCTGGGCGTCCTCATTCCGCGTCCCGACAGCGAGACCCTGATCGAGGCGGCGGCCGCGCATTTCCGCGATTCGGGGCCGGCGCGGATCCTCGATCTCGGCACCGGGCCGGGTTCGCTGCTGCTCGCCGCGCTCGACCAATGGCCGGAGGCGAGCGGGGTCGGCGTCGACGTGTCGGATGAGGCGCTTGCCTTTGCCCGGCGCAACGCCGCTCGGCTCGGCCTCGCCGGCCGCGCCCTCTTCCGCCTGGGCGACTGGGGCGAGGGCCTCGACGAGCGTTTCGACCTCATCCTGTGCAACCCGCCTTATGTCGAAGCCGGCGCCGCGCTTCCGGCCGAGGTGGCGGACTGGGAGCCGGACTTGGCGCTCTATGCCGGCGCGGACGGGCTCGACGCCTATCGCCGCCTCGCGCCCGCGTTCGCCGGCCTGCTCTCGCCGGGCGGCATCGCCTGCCTCGAAATCGGCGCCGGCCAGGAAGAAAAGGCGGCCGCGCTCTTCGCCGCCGAGGGCTTCACGATAGTGTCACGCAGCGACCTCAAAGGGATCGCGCGCTGCCTTATCCTCTCTCTTGATCCGGAATAATGCTTTTTCTCTTGGATTTGGCGGCGCGCCTGTCTACATAAGGGGTCAGGGACGGGGCCGACCACAGCATAGGATGCGTGAGGGCCTGACGTCGCCGACCCCCGATGGCTTGGTCGTTTGCGAGAAGCGGTTTCGGAGCGGTGGCAGGAGTCGCATCTGCGGCGCCTCGCCTCCTGGGTCGTGCAGGTGAAGGAGGCCGGGAAGGGCCCGGCCGGTAGGGGTTAGAATAAACCACCCTTGGTGAGGATTTTCGTTTGATCAACAATCGGCAAGGCGGCCGCCGACGCGGCCGTGGCGGCGGTGGCGGTGGACCGCCCCGCAGCAACAATCCCGGACCCGGCAACCGCCAGGACAATCGGCAGCGCGGCAATGCCGCCCAGCTCCTTGAGAAATACAAGGGCCTGGCGCGCGACATGCAGATGCAGGGCGACCGCGTCCAGACCGAATATTATTTGCAATATGCGGATCATTATTTCCGCGTCTTGAACGAGAGCCGCTCCCGTTTCGAGGAGCAGCGGCCTCGTCAGCGCGACGATTATGACGGCGACGACGAGGATCAGGGCGGCGAGACCGGGCGTGAGGCGCACGATCGCGACACGTCCTATCGCGACACCTCCTACCGCGACGCGCCCGACCGCGACACCGGCGACGGCGACGAGCAGGAGGTCCGCGAGGCCGCGCCGCGCCGCGAGCGTGCACCCCGCGCCGAGCGCGAGGACCGCAACGGCGAATTCCGTGCCCGCCGTCCCCGTACTGCCCGGCCCGAGGCTGGCGAGGAGGATGACGGGGATGAGCGGATCGCGCTCGACGTTCTGCCTCCGGCGATCTCGGCGGCCAATGAAAGCGGCGACGAGGAGCCGGCTCCCGCGCCCCGCGTCCGCCGGCCGCGCCGGCCGCGCAACCAGGACGAGGATATCGCCCCAGCCGCCTGAGCGTCTCGCTCATCGCAAAGCATAGGGAATGGCGGCCTGCGGGCCGCCATTTTCGTTTGCGCCCGTCGTAATATTGCCGTCATGGAAATGCCGCCCGCCTGTCATCGAGCCGGCATAGTCCCGTCATGCGGCTCGGTCCGCGGGAGAAGGAAATGCTGCCGGTCGTCGCCCTGCTTGCCGTCGCGCAACCTACCGCCGAGCCGGCCGCGACCCCCGCTCCGCCGCCCGCTCCCGCCGCCGAGCGCGAGACACGGTTCCGCGGCGCTCCCCGCCTCGGCTCCACCGACGGCTGGTCGATCAAGCCGCGGGGTCGGCTGCAATATGATGTCGGTCATGTCGAACGCCCCGCAGGCGCCGTGGGCGCCGGCTTCGGCTCGGGCGATGCCCTCCGCCGCGCCCGTTTCGGCGTCGAGGGGACGATGCCGGGCGGCTTCGGCTTCGCCGTCGACCTCGAGACCGCCGGCGGCAATGACGAGCTGACCGACGCCTATCTGAGCTGGAAGGCCGCGCCCCAGGCGACGCTGACGCTCGGCCAGCAGAACAATTTCCAGGCGCTCGAAGAGCTGACCAGTTCGCGCTTCACCTCCTTCATTGAGCGCGCCGCCTTCACCGATGCCTTCGCCTTCAACCGCCGGCTCGGCCTGTCGCTGGCCTGGACGCGGGGCCCGGTCACCGCCCAGGCCGGTCTTTTCTCCGGCAACATCCAGGAGCTGGACGAGCCGGGCGGCGAGGCGCCCCGCATCGACGGCCGCCTCGTCTACGCGCCTCGCCTCGGCGACACCCAGCTCCATGTCGCCGGCTCGCTTCACTGGCGCGACCGCAGCGCCGCCGCCGCGGCCGCCATGCCGCTGCGCTACCGCCAGCGGCCTTTGGTCAGCTTCACCGACCTTCGCTTCGTCGCCACGCCGTCCTTGCCGGTCGAGGGCGAGAAGGGCTTCGGCATCGAGGCGGCGATGATCCGCGGCCCGCTCCACGCCGCGGCCGAGGCGCATTGGCTCAACGCCGACACCACCACGGCCGGCCTCAGCCCGACCTTCTTCGGCGGCTATGTCGAGCTCGGCTGGTTCCTGACCGGCGAAAGCCGCGGCTATCGCGGCGCCCGCTGGGACCGGACCACGGTCCGCCGCCCGATCGAATCCGGCCGCGGCTTCGGCGCGGTCCAGCTCAACCTGCGCTATGACCATCTCGACCTCAATTCCGACGGTATCGCCGGCGGCACCCAGAATGCGTTCCAGGCCGGCCTCATTTGGATTCCGACCGATTATGTCCGTTTCCTCGTCAACTATTCGCGCATCGCCTACGACAATGCCGCCATCCCGGCGGCCGGCGGCGACCGCGACTATGCGATCGACGTCGTCGCCGCGCGCGCCCAGATCGACTTCTAGATTGACAGGCTGAGCGCCGCGGAGGACCCTCGCCGATCATAACCGGGGGTCTCCGCATGCGTAACCTGCTCCTCCTCGCGACAATCCTCGCCGCGCCGGCCTTCGCCCAGATCCAGGCCGAAATCCCGCCGCCGAGCCAAAGCGCGCAAGGCGACGTCGCGGTGACCATCTACAACAACAACCTCGCCCTCGTGCAGGACACGCGGCAGATCGCCGTCCCGGCCGGGCGCTCGCGTCAGGAATTTCCCGACGTCTCCGCCCAGATCCGCCCCGAGACGGTGACCTTCACCGGCCAGGGCTTCGAGGTCGTCGAGCAGAATTTCGATTTCGACCTGCTCTCGCCGCAGGCGCTGATGCAAAAGGCGGTCGGCGAGACGATCACCCTGGTCCGCGTCAATCCGGCCACCGGCGCCGAGACGCGCGAGCGGGCGCGGGTGCTGGCAGCGAACGGCGGCGTCGTCCTCCAGATCGGCGAGCGGATCGAGGTGCTGCGCGACGACGGTCTGCCGGTGCGGGTGATTTTCGACCGGGTGCCGGAGAATCTGCGCGCCCGGCCGACCCTCTCGGTCCGCGTCGACAGCAGCGCTGCCGGCCGCCGGCCGGTGACGCTCACCTATCTGACGCCCGGCCTCGGCTGGGCCGCCGATTATGTCGCCTTGTTCGACGAGACCGCGGGGCGGATGGACGTGCAGGGCTGGATCACGCTGACCAACACCAGCGGGACGCCTTATATCAATGCCAACACCATGCTCGTCGCGGGTGCGGTCGGCCAGGCGGACCAGAGCCAGCGCTACCGCGGCCGGTCCGCGCAGCCTCCGCCCAATCAGCTTCGTCAGGCCGGCACCGAAAGCGCCGATCGCGAGCGGCTCGGCGACTTCTACCTCTATCCGCTGCCCGAGCGGACCACCATCGCCCAGGCCCAGACCAAGCAGGTCAGCTTCCTCGACGTTCACGGCACGCCGGCACAGCGCGCTTACGAGTTCCGCAACAGCTGGCTCGGCGCCTCCGATGAGCCGCAGAGCGCCAACACCGTGCTGCGCTTCTCCACCTCGCGCGACCAGGGCCTGGGCGACGCTCTCCCGGCCGGAACCGTGCGCGTCTATCAGCGCGACGCCCGCGGCGCCCCCCAGTTCGTCGGCGAGAGCGCGATCGGCCACACCCCAATGGGCTCCGAGCTCGGCCTCACCACCGGCCAGGCCTTCGACGTCAAGGTCCAGCCGACCGTCGTCGCCCGCGAGCATATCACCGAGGACCAGTGGCAGCTGACCGCCCGCTACCGCATCTGGGATTCGAGTGGCCGCACCCTCACCGGCGAGCGGCACAGCCTGCGGCAGGATCATTATTGGCAGACGCGGATGCGCTACACGCTGACCAATGCGCGGCCCCAGCCGGTCGTCGTCCACCTCTACCAGTCGGGCCTCGATCATTATTGGCAGGACAGCCGGATCGTCTCGGAGACCGTGGAGAGCGAGCGCCTGTCCTCCGACCAGGTCGTCTGGCACGTCACCGTCCCGGCCAATGGCGAGACGGTGCTCGACGCCACCTTCCAGACCCGCCACTAGCCGATGCGCGGCTGGCAGATCCTTGCCGCCGCCGCCGCCGCCTTCCTGCCCGGAAGCGCGGCCGCGCAGTCCGTCGTCGCCTCGGCCCGCCCGGACCGCGTCGCGGTCACTGTCTATCGCGCCCCGAATCGCGGCGCGGCGACGCCGATCGAGCTCGACTGGCTGAACGGCTATGCGCTGATCAGCGAAACCCGGCAGGTCTCGATCCCGGCCGGCGAGAGCGAGATCCGCTTCGAAGGCGTGGCCGGCGGCATCCTGCCGCAAAGCGCCATCGTCACCGGCTTTCCCGACGGGATCATCGAGCGCAACCGCGACGCCTATCTGCTCGCGCCCTCGACCCTGCTCGATCGCTCGCTGGGCCGGCGGGTGACGCTGCGCCGCGCGTCGCGCGCCACCGGGGCAGTGCGCGAGGAGGAGGCGATCATCCGCAGCGGCGCCGGCGGCGCCGTGGTGCTGCAGACGCCTGCGGGCTTCGAGGCGCTGCGCTGCACGGGGATTGGCGAGACGCTCGTCTATCCGTCGGTGCCGGAGGGGCTGTCGGCGCGCCCGGCGCTCTCCGTGCGTGCCCGGGCGAGCCAGGCGACGACCGCCACAATCACTCTTTCCTATCTCGCCACGGGCTTCGACTGGCAGGCCAATTATGTCGCCGAGCTTTCGGGCGACGGCCGCCGCGTCGACCTGTTCGCCTGGCTGACCCTGGCGAGCATGGACGAGACCAGCTTCCCCGATGCCGACACCCAGGCGGTGGCGGGGCGGCTCAACCGCGAGGAGGTCGGGCATCAGCCGCGCGAGGGCGGGCCGTTGCAGCTGCGCTGCTGGCCGCAGGGGCGGACCAGCGACATAGTCGCCGTTCCCCCGGCAGTCGTGGTGACCGCATACCGCGCCCGCCTCGGCGCGGTGGCGGAGGCGGCGGACTATGGCGGGGACGAAGATATCATCGTCACCGGCTCGCGCGTGATGGCGCGGCAGGAGGACCTGGGCGATCTCAAGCTCTACCGTATCCCCGAGCCGGTGACGGTCGCCGCCAACAGCCAGAAGCAGGTCGCCTTCCTCGAGCGGTCCGACGTCCGCGTCGAGATGGTCTACCGGCAACGGCTCGATCCGGAAGAGGACGGCGGCGTCGAATTCCCGAATCGCGTGCTGGTCACCCGCAACCGCACCGCCGAGGGCCTCGGCGTGCCCTTGCCGGCGGGCGGCGTCGTGCTGTTCGCCGCCGGCGAGGCTCGGCCGGTGCTGATCGGCGAGGGCCATATCGACGACCGCGCCGTCGGCGAGGATGTCGAGATCGTCGTCGGCGAGGCGACCGGCGTCACCACCCGGATCGACGAGGTCGCCGAGGACGAGGACGGCGATTGGGAGGATTACCGGCTCGTCGTCACCAACGACCAGGCACGGCCGATCCGCTTCGAGGCCGAATTCGACCATGACCGCGAGGACGTGGTCTTCACGCCGCGCGGCCGGCGCCTGCCGCTGCGCGACGGCCGGTCGCTCTGGGCGGTGACGGTGCCCGCCAACGGCACCGCGAGCCTGCGCTACCGCGTGACTGAGCGGCCGGCCCCGGGGGACTAGCCGCGCTTGACCGGCCGCGGGCGATGGTTCTCGTCGAGCGCGACGAAGGTGAACAGGGCCTCGGTGACCTTGACCTCGCGCCGGCCGCGGTCGCGGCTGGCGATCACCTCGATTCGGATCGCGATCGAGGTGCGGCCGATCCGCTCGACCCGGGCATGGACCGAGATGAGGTCGTGGAGCAGGATCGGCTCGAGGAACTGCATCGCGTCGATCGCCACGGTCGCGACCGGGCCCTCGGCCTCGCGCGAGGCGACGATGCCGGCGGCGATGTCCATCTGGCTGAGCACCCAGCCGCCGAAGATATGGCCGTTGGCGTTGATGTCGCCGGGCCGCGGCACGACGCGAAGGATAGGATCGCCCTTAGCCTCAACCACCGTCATTCCAGTCTCCGCGATTGGCTTCCTCGTCATGGCCGGAGCGGCTCGACAGAAAAACCAGGCCCATCAGGCCGGTTCCGACCAGCACGGTCAGCCCGACGCCGGCGATGGTCGCGATCATCATGTGGATCGGCACCGGGTCGCCGAAGCTCTTCAGGTAGATGAGCGAGAGCAGCACGCAGACCACCGCCACCAGCGCCATCCATTTCATCATCCGCTTGTAGCGCGCCCAGGCCTCGGCGGCGCGCTGATAATCGGGCGGCCGCCGCTTCGGCGGCGCGGGATCGTGCTGGGGCATGGCTTCCATTTGGCGGCGGGGCATGGGATCATCAAGACCCGAGTCGCGTTTCAATCCGAAAGGGAGATGGCGCCATGACCATCGCAGCGATCCTGCAGAACAAGGGGAGCGAGGTCCTCACCGTCGCCTGCGAAACCTCGGTCCGCGACGCGGTCGCCTTGCTCGCCGAGCGCAAGATCGGCGCGCTGCCGGTGCTGCGCGGCGGCGGCGTCGCCGGCATCATGTCGGAGCGCGACGTCATCTATTGCCTGAGGAGCGACGGCGCCGCGGTGCTCGACTGGACGGTCGAGCGGATCATGACCGCGCCCGCCATCACCGTGACGGTCGAGACCGAGATCATGAGCGCGCTCTCGCTGATGACCCGCCGGCGCATCCGCCACCTCCCGGTGGTCGAGGGCGAGGCGCTGATCGGGCTGGTCTCGATCGGCGACCTGGTCAAATTCCGGATGGACAAGATCGAGGCTGAGGCGGCCGCGATGCTCAACTACATTCAGAGCGTCTGAGCCGCGGCCCGGCGCGGCCGGACCAGCGCCAGCACCTCGTCGACGATCGGCCGGGCGAACAGCACGAGCAGGCCCGCATAAGCGGCCATTCCCGCCGCGATCAGCATAGCGAGGCGCGGGCCCGGGCCGATCGCCGGCAGCGCCGCGTCGAGCAGGGCGACGCTCGCCGCCATCGCCGCCGCCGCGGCAAGGCCCGGCGCGACCGCGCCGAGCAGGGCGCGGCGGCTGATGCCGATCACCGGCCGCGACATCTCGACGGTGGCGGCGAGCAAAACGGCCATGCCGCCGAACCAGGCCCAGGCCAGGCCCTCCACGCCCCATTGGATGCCGGCGAAGAAGGCGGCCGGCATCAGCGCCGCGCCGACCAGGCCGGTGCGCAACGCCAGGCCCGGCCGGCCGAGCGCGTTGGTCGCGGGCGCGAACAGGATTTGCAGCGTCACCAGCGGCATCGCCATGGCGAGCACCGGCACCAGGTGCGCCGTCTCGATCCACTTCGGCCCGAGGAAGGTCAGCACGAACGGCTCGGCTGTCGCCGCCAGCCCGAAATAGAAAGGCAGAGCGACGAGCATGATCAGCCGCACCGATTTCAGGAACGCGGTCTGGATCACGTCGCGCCGCGTCTGAATCCGGGAATAAGCGGCGAAGGCGACCTCGTTCAGCGGCGGCACGAACTTGGCGGCCAGGATCTGGGTCAGGAACAAGGCGGTCGTGTAGAGGCCGAGCCGGTGCGGATCGAGGACCCGGCCGGCGATGAACACGTCAGCTTGGCTCTGCACGAACCAGCACGCCTGCACCGCGACCATCGCCGTGCCGTAGCGCAGCATCGTGCCGGCGCCCTTGAAGCTGAAGCGCGGCCGGATCTGCCAGAGCCGCGCCGCGACGGCATAGCCCAGCGCCCGCGAATACCAGAGCGCCGCCGGCGCCGCGACCAAAGTCCAGACGCCGAGGCCGGCATAAGCGCAGGAGAGCGCCGTCGCGGCGCTGACCGCGGCGGCGAGGAGATCGATCCGCGACTGGCGCTTGAAATCGAGCCGGCGGACCAGCAGCGCATGGCCGAGCGCGGTGAACGGATTGGCGAGGAAGAACAAAGCCTGCACGCGGAGCAGGTCGACGACCATCGGCTGGTGGAAATAGCTGGCCGCATAAGGCGCGGCCAGCCATTGCGCCGCGGCGAGCCCGCCGTTCATCAGCAACAGCATGCCGAAGGCCTGGCCGATCTTGTGCTTGTCGGTCTTTTCGTCGCGGACCAGGGCGCTGGCGAATCCCCAGCCGTTGAACAGGCCGAGGAAGGTCAGCACCACCGCAGTCATCGCCACCAGGCCGTAATCGCCCGGGTTCAGCATGCGGATGACGAGGAACGTCGAGGTCCAGGCGATCAGCTGGCCGACGAGCTGGCTGCCCGAGCGCCAGATCACGCCGCTCTTCACCTGCTCGGCGAAGGCCGGTTCGCGCCGCTCTTCGCAAGCGGCGCTTCCGGCCGAGGCGGCCGGCGGCTGCGGGTGGACATCCATCTGCGCGCGGCTTAGCGCAAAGGGGTTAAGCGCGCGTTGAGGATTTGGCGGCGCGCCGCTTTGAAAACTTTTCCAAAAAGGGTGTTGACGGTGGGGGGCGTCGTCCATATATGCGCCTTCACCGACGGGGCAGAGCGGTCTGCCCGGCCCCGTTTGCGTCTCTCTTAACCGATCACCGGTAACCCGGATTACACCGGGGAGGGAGCGCGTCGGCTCTTTGACATTGTTGGTTTAGATGAAGGGACATGTGGGCGGCGGCTCCGGTCACCGGGGAGTTTAAGGCTCCGGAGGATCGGTTAAAGCTAAGTCGTTCCATGTCTCGTTACATATCCACAGTATATGTGAAGTGCAGGAACGGCTCCTTGAAAGCCGGCCCTATCGCTCCGGGTTTTCCCTCGGGGCACTGGGTCGGACATAAACTTGAGAGTTTGATTCTGGCTCAGAACGAACGCTGGCGGCATGCCTAACACATGCAAGTCGAACGGGCCCTTCGGGGCTAGTGGCGCACGGGTGCGTAACGCGTGGGGATCTGCCCTTAGGTACGGAATAACTCAGGGAAACTTGAGCTAATACCGTATAATGACTTCGGTCCAAAGATTTATCGCCTAGGGATGAACCCGCGTAGGATTAGCTTGTTGGTGAGGTAAAGGCTCACCAAGGCGACGATCCTTAGCTGGTCTGAGAGGATGATCAGCCACACTGGGACTGAGACACGGCCCAGACTCCTACGGGAGGCAGC
>Ga0190265_10000772_pt1 | contig 21326 bp, 16 predicted proteins | sample Popmic124T_FD_133135 | JGI IMG/M metagenome (GOLD analysis project Ga0190265, IMG submission 133135) | Populus adjacent soil microbial communities from riparian zone of Indian Creek, Utah, USA - 124 T | ecosystem: Environmental > Terrestrial > Soil > Riparian zone | place: USA: Utah | collected...
CTGAAGTGCAATGCACCCGTTGTGGTCAGAATCGCGAGGCGCTCTCGCGCGTCCCATTCCCTGGCGAAGTTGGCCAACGAATAGCGAAGGAAATCTGCCAGACGTGCTGGGCCTACTGGCTGAAGCAGCAGACAATGCTGATCAACCACTACGGCCTGAACGTGATGGATCCGCAGGCCCGCGCGTTCCTGACGAAGAACATGTCCGCCTTTCTCTTCAAGACCGGCACCGAGACCGACGTCGACACCACGAAGAAAGGCACCATAACCCACTGACAATGCGCCCAGCGAAAGGCGTTTCCAGATTTACGTTAGCGCTGCTATTCGTCGTCGTCGCCTGCCAGACGCCACGATCGGCAGCGACTCAATCGCCACCCCCACCGGCGTCTGAGCGCTGGACCGACTCGGTCCTGGGCTCGCTCAGCCCGCGTGAGAGAGCCGCGCAGCTCGTGTGGCCCAGCGTCTACGGTGACTACGTGTCGGCCGATTCGAGGCAGTGGCGCCTTCTCACACAGTACATCACTCAGGACAAGGTCGGCGGGTTCACGATCTCCATCGGCTCTCCGACCGAGATCGCGGTCAAGCTCAACGCGCTCCAGTCGATGAGCAACGTCCCGCTTCTGTTCGGGGCGGATCTGGAAGCGGGCGCCGGGTTCCGCGCGCGCGGCGGGTACTTCGTTCCCAATGCCATCGATCTGGGTGGCGCGATAGTCTTTCCGCCCGAGATGGCGATCGGCGCAACTCGTGACAGCACGCTCGCTTACGAGCAGGGACGGCTGACCGCGGTGGAAGGCCGGGCACTCGGAATACACATCGCCTACGCGCCGGTCCTGGACGTCAACAACAATCCCGACAATCCTGTGATCAACACGCGCTCCTTCGGTGAAGACCCGGTGGAGGTGGCGCGACTGGGTGCCGCGTTCATTCGCGGTGTGCAGGATCACGGCATGATAGCGACAGGGAAGCACTTCCCCGGTCATGGAGACACCGGCGTCAACTCGCATCTGGCATTGCCGGTGGTGACGGTGAGCCGCAGCCGGCTCGAATCAGTCGAGTTCGTCCCTTTTCGGGCGGCAATGAAGGCGGGTGTCGGGGCGATCATGTCCTTTCACGGAGCAATGCCGGCGCTGGACCCCACCAATGTCCCGGGAACGCTGTCGGCTCGGGTGATGACGCAGCTTCTGCGGGGGGAGATGGGCTTTGACGGCATCATCATCTCGGACGCGATGGACATGCGGGGCGTTCTGGACCAGTTCGGCGCAGCCGAAGCGGTAAAACGCGCGATCGCGGCCGGTGTGGATGTGCTCATTCAGCCGCCGGATGTAACACAGGCAATCGACGCGCTGGTGGCGGGTGTGTCCGAAGGACGCTACACCCAGGCGCGAGTCGACTCATCGGTGCGAAGAGTCCTCGAAGCGAAGCGTCGGGTAGGCCTGCCGCGGAGCAAGCTCGTCGATGTCAACGCGTTACGGTCCATCATCGGTGACAGCTCCAGCCTGCAGGTGGCACGCAGGGTTGCGGAGAAATCGATCACGCTGGTCAAGGATTCGCTGCGCCAAGTGCCGATCGCTCCGCGGACCGCGAAGGTGCTCTCCATCACCCTCGCCCGGCGCGCGGACCTTTCAGCGGGTGTGGTCTTCAATGCCGAGCTCCGCGCAGGTCTCACGAACGTGCGCGCCGAGTTCGTGGCGACGGAAGATGGAGCACTCAACTACCCGAGGCTCATCGCGGCTGCAGATTCGGCAGATGTCACGATCATCGGATCGTACATCGGGCACAGCTGGGACGCGGTTACGGCGAATGCGCCTCAGGCATTCGCTGGTTTCGTCGAGACACTCGCGAGGCGCGGAAGAAAACCGATCCTCGTCGCGTTTGGAAATCCGTATCTGCTGCGGCAAGTACCCGGTGTTCCCGCCTACCTCATCGCCTGGGGCGGATTCCCGGTCTCGCAGCAGGCAGCCGCGCGCGCTCTGCTCGGAACATCCGCTATTACGGGGCATTTACCGATCAGCATTCCGCCACATGTCGTTCGCGGCGCCGGCGAAGTGCGCGAAGCCCGCGCCCGCTAGCCGGTTTTTTTTGTTGTCTGATCACGGCTCGCAACGTGCATCAGAAAAATCTCTGTTGACGAGCGAATCGGCCAACGATATATCAGTGCTTCCCGCCTGAAACACGCGCACCGCGATCAGCGCTGCGCGCCCCCGAAAAAAAAGTGTGACGCGGTATTGACTTTAGTCGCAGAAAGTGACTAATTCGCTGTTACATGCGCGACCGCTCCTCGAAATCCTCCGCTTCGCACAGCGTCGATCTTGTCCTTGTTACAGCGATGGGGAACGAGCTGGCGATCCTCGTCGCGCGGAGCACGTCCGAGCGCGAGCGGTGGTCGCTGCCATGGAAAACCGGACAGGGCGGCGAGACACTGGACTCGACCGCGATCCGCATCGCGCAGGAAGCGCTGGGTGAGCCGCCAACCTGGATCGAGCAGATAGGCGCGTTCGCCGACGGCAAGCGACATCCGGGCAACGCGGACATCTCCGTCGCCTTCGTCGGCCTCGCCCCGCACGAGACTGCGGCACCACGCCCGGGGAACACATGGTTCCCGATTGCCGATCACCCGACGTTTTCCCCCCGCCAGCGAGCCATGGTCGAGGGTGCGCTGCGCACGATCCAGGGGAGGCTCGATCAGGCACCGATCGCTTTCCGGCTGCTGCCTCCGACTTTCACGCTGAGCGAGCTGCAGCAACTTTATGAGCTCCTGCTCGGTAAGCGCTTGCACAAGGCCAGCTTCCGCCGTGCCCTCCAGGCTGCCTCGCTCGTCGAGCCTACAGACGAGTGGAGGAGCGAGGGCAGGGGAAGGCCCGCGCAGCTTTACAGGTACGCGCCGAAGAAAAGGCGTAGGGGTCACCGGGGGGTACGCTTCGACCTCTTACTCCCCTGAGGAAAGGGCTAATGCCGTGGAACCTCTTGCGTCCGCGGTGTATTAGTTGCAATGTGTACCTAAGGCAACAGCCTGAAAAGGGAGCCTGGTTGCATGCTGGCCTATCTGGATAGTTTGTGCGCAGCTCTGCTCGCACGAGATAGCACGGAAATTCAGAGACTTCTTGCTCTGCCGTCAGCGCGAGATCTGCCGCGCCGCGTGCGAGAAGAAGCCGTCGCCATCTCCCGCGCCGGCAACCGCAGCTTCATGGCGCCCATTCACGCGCTCCACTTCTATTACAAGCTCACTCATATGGTTGACGAGTCGAGCGATCCGATTTTTGGCGACACCGCGAAGCAGCCGGTCGGCGAAGGCGGACAGATGGAGCTTCCGCTGCGCAAAGTCGGGAACGGCGGCAGGTAGCTCGGCTACACCAGCGCTCGCAGCGAGTTTTTCTTTTTCATCGCCTCTCCCCAGATGCCGCCGACCTTCTCGAAACGGTCAGGCGCGTTCGCGATCGTGAAATCCCTTGGGTCGAGATCTTCCGTCAGCTCCGTCCACTCGAGCGGCGTCGATACCCGGGCCCCCGGCTTGGCGCGGACGCAGTACGGACCGGCGACGGTCTTTCCCTTGATGTTCTGTAAGTAATCGACGTAGACGGTCGCTCCACCGCGCGCTTTGACGAACCGCTCGACCGTCGCTTCCTTTGGGTGCGCCTGAGCTACCTTGGTCGCAATCATCTGCGCGACGAGCGTCGCTGCCTCATTCGGAGTCCTGGGCGGCAGCGGCAGATAGATGTGCAATCCGGCGGATCCCGACGTCTTGATCGCTGCGTGGAGTCCGAAGCCATCGATCACCTCTTTCGCCCACCGGGCCACCTGTTTCACACGCTCGAAGTTCGCCCTCGGCCCCGGATCCAGGTCAATGATCGTGTAATCGGCGTAGTCGAGCGATTGAATCCGGGAGTGCCATGGGTCTATCGATATCGCGCCCAGCTGGATCGTGTAGAGAAGGGTGAGGAGGTCGCCACCGATGTACCGCGGCTGCTTCTCGCCCTCGTCGTTGGCGAGCACCTCGACGCGCACTTGAGGCGGCGTCGTTTCGGACGCCTTCTGCTGATAGAACGCCTCTCCTTCCATCCCGTTCGGGAACCGCCGCAGCACCAGAGGCCGGTCCTGGACCGTGGGAAGTATTAAGTCGGCGATGCGCGCGTAATACCGCATCACGTCGCCCTTCGTGTACTTCTCCTTCGGAAAGAAGACCTTGTCGAGGTTTGAAACCTTGAGCTTCCTGCCGCCTCCGAAGTCGAGCAAGCCGCTCCCTCCCTCTTTCTCGAGCGCGTCCAGCTGCGCGAGGACCGACCCGGTATCTGTTCCCGAAGATTTTCCCCGGGTCTTCGACGACATCGCAGTCCTGGTTTTCGCGGCGGATTTCCTTTTTCCGGCAGGCTTCCCGACGTCGCGCTTGGCGCCCGCTGCCGCAACAGCACGGGACTCGCGCCTGGAGATCGACCCCTCCGGTGCCGCTTTCTTCTGAACGCTCGGCCCCTCGAGCCCAACTTTCTCGGCCGGCTTGTCGTCGCGGATGCCAAGAAAGATCGGCTGGCGCAGCCGCCGGTCGGCCGTCCACTCGTTGAACTTCACTTCGACCACGGTCTTCGGCTTCACCCAGTGGGCTTTCTCGTTCGTTTTCGGAGTCTCCTCGAACGGCGACGTCTTCACTTCCAGAGGTTTGAGCTTCGCGTACATCTCGCCCAGGCCCTGCCGCGTGAAGCCGCCTCCGGTGTGGCCGACGTATATGAACCGGCCGCGATCGAAGTAGCCGAGGAGGAGGGCGCCGATGTGCTCGCGGGCGTTGCGCGGCTCGGTGTAGCCGCCGACCACGAACTCCTGGCGGAACTCGATCTTGAGCTTGAGCCAGGAACGTGAGCGGTTGCCGGGTTCATACGATGAATCAGTTTTCTTGGCGATGATCCCTTCCCAGCCCTCACGCCGAGCCTTCTCCAGCATCTTCTTGCCGTCGTCCTCGACCGAGTCCGTCAGGCGCAGCTGTGCCGACACGCGTTTGCCGACGCGCTTGACGAGCCGTTCACGCCGCTTCTTCCACGGCTCGCGCAGGAGGATGTCCTCGCCGTCGACGAGGATGTCGAAAAGAATCAGAGCGGCCGGGGTCGAAGATGAGTGCCGCTCGATCATAGTCGACTCCTTGACGTGCATCCGCGACTGGAGCTCCTGGAAGCGGGCCGGCTCGCCGTCGATCAGAGCGACGATCTCGCCGTCCAGAACCAGTGAGCGCCTGGTCTGGCTCGCCAGCTTCTTGAGAGCGGCCACGATTTCCGGGAACTGCGGCGCCTTGTCCTTGCCGTTACGCGTAACGAGCATGACGCTCTCGGATGTCGCGTAGGCGAGAACCCGGATCCCATCGTACTTGGGCTCGAACGTCCAGCCCTCACCCGGAACTTCGCTGCCCACGCTCGCATACATCGGCTCGAGAGCTCCGGCGCCGGTTGCCGCCGCCCTCAGATCCTCGTCGTCCGTATCGCGGCTGATTTTCGCGGGAGACTTCGGCGCCAGTGGAAACCTCTTCGAGGCCCTGGGCTCCCGGTTGCTGTGCCACACCTTGCTCTTGCCCGCGGCGATCTCTTCCATCGTGCGGCCGGTTTCGACGGACGTCATGTTATTGGCGACCACATCGTCGGTCGCCGCGGAGTCGTCACGGTGCTTGATGAGCAGCCACTGCGGCTTGGCCGAAGTCGAGCCGTCGCGCGAGAACTTCATCCGGATGAGAGCGAACGACCCTTTCATGCGCTCGCCATGGAAGGTGATCTTGAGATCACCGCGCCTGAGCCCGTCGCGGAGCGCGCCGTCTTCTTCATCCGGGGAAGTCGCGACGTCGGACGTGTAGGTTCCCCGGTCCCACAGCATGACCGTCCCGCCGCCGTACTCGCCCTTCGGGATCGTGCCCTCGAAGGTGTTGTACTCGATGGGATGATCCTCGACCTGCATTGCCAGGCGCTTGACCGACGGATCGAGGCTTGGGCCTTTGGGCACGGCCCAGCTCTTCATCACGCCATCGAGCTCGAGGCGCAGATCGAAGTGCAGGTGGCTGGCGGCGTGCTTCTGGACGACGAAACGGAGACGGCCCACCCGCCTGGGAGCAGTGTCACCCGAAGGCTCCTTTGTCTTCGTGAAATCACGCTTCCGGCGGTACTCGGCGAGCTGAGCGCGAGCGCCCGTCTTCGCCCTTTTGCGCGTCGTTGGCGCCATGAAACTGCCCTACGCCGTCTTTCGCTTCTTCGGCTTGGCGGATTTTCCGCCGGCAGCCACTGCCTTGCCCTTCGTGCGCACCGCGCCCTTCTTGCCGGAGCCCTCTTCCAGACTTGCACGCAGCCGTGACATGAGATCGAGCACGTCGCTGTCGCGCTCCTGCCCGGGCTCCTCGAGCTTCGCTTTCTTGCCCTTCATCTTCGCCTTGATGACCTTCATCAGGTTGGCGCGATAGTCGTCGGTGTAGCGCGTCGGATCGAAAGGCTCGGCGAGATTCTCGACCAGCTGTTCGGCCATCTTGAGCTCCTGCGGGCGCACGGCTTCGCGGCCCGGAAAGCTGAAGTCCTTGATGTCGACGACCTCGTTGGCGAAGCGCATGATCTCCAGCACGAGCGCTTCACCGACGACTTTCACCCCGGCCAGATGCTGTGTCTGGCGAATGATGATCTTGCCGATCCCGACCGACTTGTTGTTGCGGATCGCTTCGCGGAGCAGCGCGTACGGCTTGTCTCCACCCTTGCCGGGCAGGAGATAATAGGGCGTCTCGAAGTAGCGGGGGTCGATCTCCTCTTCCTTCACGAAATCGATGATGTCGATGGTCTTCGACGACTCGAGCGCGGCCTCCTTGAAATCCGCATCGGTGAGGACCACGTACTTCCCTTTGTCGTACTCGTAACCCTTGACGATGTCGTTCCAGGGAACCGTCTCGCCATCCGCGGAACAGACGCGCTCGTACTTGACCGGGGCGAGATCCTCGTTGTGCAGGAGGCGAAAACTGATGTGATCCGCGCGCACGGCGGTCTTCAGCTCCACGGGAATATTCACGAGCCCGAATGTCAGTGAGCCTTTCCAGATTGAAGCCATCCGCGCCTCCCCCGATCGCGAGTCAGAACCCTGGTGGCGTGGGTCAAAAGCAACTCATATGCCGCCTGTGGAAACGTTCTTTGCGACAGATATCCCGGCGGTTGAGGGTTTCTTCAATGGCGGCCGCGTCCGCCCGATGCCATTTTCGGGTGCCGATTCTGAAGCGTACGCGACCGCACCATCAAGCCCGTCGCAAAAACTATGGGGGTGTTGTGCCCGATTCTGCCTTGACCCGGCTCTCCGAAATTCTTCCCCAGGAATCGATGCCGACAACACGTCGAGAGTTTCTGTCGCGAGCGTCGACGCTTTCGCTTGTCATTCCCGGCGTCGGTGCCGCGCTCGCCGGCTGTTCTCCCGACAGCAGCGGGAGCGGCGACGCAGCGAGAGCGCCTGGCGGGCAAGGCGCCGCCGGCGGGATGGACTCACTCCAACACCATAACTCGGACAGCAAGCTCGACACGGCGCTACTCAAGGGCGCTCGCCACGGAAGCTCTTCGGCGACGCCCGGGACGAAAGAGGGAGTTAGTCAGACGGTGTTTCGCCGGTACGATCCCGTGCTTCCGCCACGGCCGCAATCGGGACGGATCCAGCTGCACTGGCACGCGCGGGAGGTGCCTGTTCGCATCACGCCCGACACAGTCGTTGCCGCCTGGACTTTCGAGGGAGACATACCGGGACCGATCGTTCACTGTCAGGTCGGCGACACCGTCGAGTTCACGCTGACGAACGATGGAGTAGTCCCGCACTCGATGGACTTTCACGCCGCGCAGATCGACCCGAAGGTCGCCTTTCGCTCGGTACCGAAGGGACAGTCGGTGACGTTCACCTTCACACCGAAGTGGGCCGGCGCGTTCATGTATCACTGCGGAACCGCTCCCGTGCTGATGCACATTGGCGCGGGGATGTTCGGCGCGATCATCGTGTCGCCGAGAGACCCGCTGCCGCAGGCAAAGGAGTTCGTGCTGGTACAGAGCGAGTTTTATCTCGCGCCGTCAGGGGAGCCGAGGGCGTTCGACTATCAGAAGATGCTCTCGACGTTTCCCGATTTCGTCGTGTTCAACGGGAGGCCGAACCAGTACATCGACGCCCCGATCAAGGTGAAAGTCGGAGACCGCGTGAGGCTGTGGGTCGTGAACGCGGGGCCGACACATCCGTGCAACTTCCACGTGGTCGGCGAGCAATTCGACACCATGTACCTTGGCGCCCCGCCGGCAACTCCGATCCGCGGCGTGCAGACCTGGGACGTGGCGCCGGGTGGCGGGATGTGCTTCGAGCTCGTGTGTGACGTCGCCGGAGAATTTCCGTTCGTCAACCACGGATTCGGCCACGGCCAGAAGGGCGGCATCGGGTTTCTGGTCGTCGAACCCTAGCGCCGTTCCCTGACTGGGACTGGAGATGTAAAAAGCCCCGCCTGGAGCGGGGCTCTGCGTGACTCTCGGGGCTGGCGTCAGGCGACCTTGGTGACGTCGGCGGCCTGAGGTCCTTTCTGTCCCTGAACTACCTCGAACTCGACCTTGTCGCCCTCAGCGAGCGACTTGAATCCTGATCCTCCAATGGCGCTGAAATGTACAAAGACATCCGGCCCGCCTTCACGTGAGATGAAGCCGAATCCCTTGGCGTCGTTGAACCACTTAACCGTACCAGTTATGCGTGCCATTTAACTGCTCCTCTATTTGCGAACGTTCAGGCAATCCGGCGAAACAGAGAAGGCAAGTTTTGTGCACAGGGTGTTTACGCGGCACCCGCGACGTAGTGAGCGGAGCGGCCGCAGCTCTTGCAGCGCAGCGTCACGTGGGTGTACGGAGGTGGCGGGATCTGGCCCGGGTCGCGCTCGATCGATCCGGAGCACGAGGGGCAACTCAATGGAGACCCGCTACGATCGTTGCTGATGAGAAAAAGTGCCTGGGCAGGGTTGTACGCATTCGGACGTGGCTTGCGCATAGGCTCTCCGGTTACTGCTGTCCAGCGCTCGGCGGTGGGTCGCTGGCAAGGGTGACGTCGGATACGCATCCCCGATCGGGGCGCGCGATCCAGATCCGCGAGCGAATAGTCTTCGGGCTCTTTCTGCTGCTGGTGACAGCGTGCGGGCCTCGAGCACACATTCCTCCACGACCGCTGAATCTGCCTGGCGCCCTCGCCCTCTCTGACAGCTTGGCTATCCTGGCGCGGAGCCTGGCACCGGTCTTATACCAGCAGCGCGATGAACAGTTCCCGCTCACCAGGGTCGTCGCCTTCGTGCACCCCGAGCGGAGGGTGATCGCCTACCACCTCTTATGGAGAGACGACGTCCACGGATCGTGGGTACCGTTCACCGTTCCGACGGATGAAGAGGTGATCTGGGTGGGCTACGACCAGACCGGTGCGCCGACCGAGCTGTGGACCTACTGGCACACGTCGGTACTGCACACGACCTGGCCCAAGTCGCAGGTGATAATCAACGTTCAATGGGGGAAGCACGGGAGTTTCCCAAGGGGTATGAGGGAGAGCGACCTTCCCCGGCTCGCGACCCTTAACTTCTTCTACGTCATGCACATACTGGGGGTACCCGACATGGCGCTCGGCAACACCGTGAGGAAAGGGCCGTGGTGCTTTTGCCGCGGCTACCGGCGCTACCGGGACTTTTCCAAGCCCCTATTTCTGACGGATCGGATTGATGTCGTGGCGAGGGATGAGGATCCGCGGGCCATCCTGAGCGCCGTGTTCGGCAGGAACTACTCGAACAAGATTTGGTGGCCTTGGTTAGTTAAGTAGCTAATACCAAAAAGGGACTAATGACTACCGGCCAGGGGCTGTCGGCGAAACGGCTCATGGCCACGCGCTAGTGCGTTCGCGTGAGAGGAAGAGCGCGTAGCCAGTGGCCCCCAGGCCCACCGCCCCCGGCCGGTAGTCATTAGTCCTTTTTCATCCGCCGTAGACGATCTCCCCCTCCCCATCGAGCCCGATCTCATCCGGCGTCCCGCACACGCCGCAGATCTTGGTCAGATGCCACACCTCGCCCAGCGCTTTCTGGTGGGCCTGGCTGGCGCGCTTGACCTTGAGCTTCTTGAAGCTGTACTCGCCGCACTTGGGACAGGCGTGCCCGCGCGCGATCCGCTCTGCTCGGGCCTGGGTGATTGCGGCCAAGATCAGTCCTGCTTCCTGCCCGGATTGAACAGCGACGGTGGTGTCGTCGCACCTTCCACGGGATGAGCGGTCTTGTTGATCAGCTCGCGCAGGCCGCCGATCGCTCCCATCACGCCCGCCGCTTCAGCTGGGAGAAAGATCGTCGACCCTTTTCCCTGAGCCAGAGTGGGAAGCGCTTCCAGGTACTTCATCCCGAGCAGGTACATCGCGGCCTGTCCCTCGGGCAGCGCGCTCCCGATCTTCGCGATTGCTTCCGCTTCCGCGTCGGCCATCGCCAGCCTTGCCTCGGCCAGTCCCTTCGCCCGCAGCACCGATGCGTCGCGCTCGCCTTCGGCGCGCCGCACCTGGGATTCGCGCACACCCTCGGCTTCGAGAATCGCCGCTCTCTTCCCCGCCTCGGCGTTCGTCACCGCCGCGCGCCGCTCGCGCTCGGCGCGCATCTGCAGCTCCATCGACTGCTGGATGTCGCGCGGCGGCTCGATCGACTGGAGCTCGACGCGCGTGACGTCAACTCCCCAGCCGATCGATGCCTCCTCGATCACCTCGCGCATGCGCTGGTTGATCACGTCGCGGCTGCCGAGTGTGGAGTCGAGCTCCATCTCGCCGACGATGTTGCGGAGCGTCGTGCGCGTCAGTGTCTCGAGCGCATATGGAAGATTCTGCACCGAGTACGTGGCCTTCTGGGGATCCGCGACGCGGTAGTAGATCACCGCATCGATGTCGATCGTGACGTTGTCCTTGGTGATGACGGGCTGACTGGGGAAATTCAGCACCTGCTCGCGCAGATCGATGCGCGCGGTGTGGCCGGATGTGACGCGCTTGAGACCGCCGACGTCGCTCTCGAAGTAGCGGACGTCGATCGTGCGCGGCACCTCGACGAACGGGATGAGAATGTTGAAGCCCGATCTTCCGAGCCGATTGAATCGTCCCAGCCGCTCAATGACCATCACCTCCGCCTGGCCGATGACCTTGAACGACTTGGTGGCGATCAGCATGCCCAGTACGACGAGCACCCCCAGACCTATCAGAACAAACGTCATTGATTCCCCGATCCCTTGAAGACAATCCGCATATTAACGGAAAAGGCCCCGCTCTCGCGAGAGCGGGGCCTTTTTGACTGCGTATTCAATGACGCTATTTCCGCGCGGCTTCCGCCAGCTTTGCACCGGCGTTCTGCTGCGCCGCCAGCACGAACAGGTCGTTCTGGGTCTGGCTCTGTCTCAGCGCCAGGAGCGCGCTCGTAAGCTGCACGTCGTCCACGATACTGCGACGCCTGGCCGTGGAATCACCGAACGCGAGGCGTGCGACGGTGTACCCCAGCTGGCGATCGATCTCCGGAGCGGCACGATCGTATTGCACGCGATCGACCGTTATGCCCTTCGCCTGGAGCCGGCGGTAGAACTCGGCGCGCCAGGCTGGCGGAACGGTAAAGTCCGGACGTACTGTCGGCTTCAGCTCCAGCGCGTACTCTCGCAAGGTGATGAAGAAGTCCGTAGTCCTCGGAGCAAATGCTTTGAAGACGTTCTGCTCGGCGGTGCTCAGGGTGTCGGGCCGGACAATGATATCGGGCGTGATGGCGCCACCGCCGTAAACGACCCTCCCCGCATCTGACCTGAAAACTGGGCGTGACCGCCTGACTGAATCCGTCTCCAGCGAATCGGGCATCACCTCGACGAACTCGCCGTTCGGAAGAAGCTTGCGCTCCTTCTGAATGGAGCGCCCGTTCGGCGTGTACCATTTGGCCGTCGTCATCTTGAGGGCGTAGCCGCCCTCGAGCGGGAACACCGACTGCACGAGACCCTTTCCGAACGACGTCGTACCCATGATCAGTGCGCGGTCGTGATCCTGTAGCGCGCCGGCGACGATCTCCGAAGCGGAAGCGCTCCTGCCGTCGGTGAGAATGACGAGAGGAATTGTCGGCGCGACAGGATCATCGCTGGCGGCGAATCTCTGGTTCTCGCCGTTGCGGCCGCGGATGCTCGATATCTGGAGGCCCTTCCGGAGGAAGAGATTGCTGACCGTGAGCGACTGGTCGAGAATCCCGCCCGGGTTTCCGCGGAGGTCGATGATCAGTCCCTTTGCTCCTTCGCGGCTGAGCTTCTTCAACGATGATTCGAGGTCGTCGCGAGCGCTCTCGTTAAACCGGAGCAGCGGGATGTAACCGACCTTGCCATCGAGCATGATCGCGTAAGGAACCGCGGGGATGCTGATGATCGCGCGCGTAAAGGTGATCGGAATCAGCTCGGGAACGCCGGGGCGCGAGAACTTGACGAGCACCCTGCTGCCCGGTCTGCCCTTGAGAGCGTCGGAGGTCTGCTGGGTTGTCCAGCCGCGGACGTTCACGGTATCGATGAAGTTGATGCGGTCGCCTTCCTGAACTCCCGCCTGCTCGGCCGGAGTGTGCGGAAACACCGTCTGGACGGTGACAAAGCCCTGCACCTCGCCTATCTCCATCCCGATTCCGGCATAGCGGCCGTTGGTCTGGGCGTTGAACGCCGAGAGCTCTTTGGGGGAGAGAAGCGAGCTGTATGGATCGTTCAGCTCATTGACCAGGCCGCGGGCAGCCTTTTCGTACAGGGTCGCGGCGTCGACGGTGTCGACGAAACGGCTCGAGACGATATTGAGAACCTGATCGAGCAGCCGGGCCCCGTCCTGGGTGGCCTGCTGTTGGGAGACGAAGCCCCCGGCAAGAAGCGGGACGAACAAAAGGCCGGCAAGCAGAATTTTGCGGGATCTGGGCATTACGGTCTGATGAATGGTGGTAACCTCTAACCTACTAGATACGCCGCGGAGGGGGCAGTGTTCCTTGACGCACAACCGGCGCCCGCCGAAACAGGTTTCAGGCCGCGCGCGAGGCCAGAACGTAGTCCACGAGCCAGTCGCGATTGAGCTGCCTGAACGTCGCATCCCGGAGGAGCCCTGCCGCGAGGAGCATCTCGTGTGCCGGCTGCAGCACCCGCTGGAGGTGGGACGGGTACCGCTGGGTCAGGGGCAGCTGTTCGGCGAGAGCCGCCAGGGGCACTCGCCAGGTCACGACCCCCTCTTCCCGAGCCACCTCCAGCAGCCGGTAGAGTCTGCGCGCGACGGGGTTGGTAAGCGACAGATAGTGCGCGGCCGACAGCGTGACAGTGTGGCCGGCCGCGATGTTGGCGCGAATGAACGGGCTGATCGTGACTCGCGCATCGCCCGGCTCCGATGCCGCCAGCACCGGAAAGAGCGTGAACTGCTCGCGCTCGGCCAGCCGGCGCCGCGCGATCGCGACGGCGGAGAGGATGGTGAACTGTCCTTCTAGCGGACGCCCGTCGCTTGCTGCAATGTAGACACCGCTCGATTCGAGTGTCGTCCGTTCCAGTCTGGTGAGCGCCGATCGCAGCTGTTCGTAGGTTCTGCCATCCACGCGACGGCCGATGGACCGGAGAAAGGCATGAAGTGTGAATGTGACGACACCGTCTTCCGGAGATCTTGCCTCGTGGTACCTGTGCAGGAGCTCGATGTAGACGTCCTGATCGAAGGTCCCCGGGAGTCTGTCACCCGGTGTCGGCAGTACCCGCCACCGCCCACCGCTTTCGGGGGAGAAGGAGATTGCCGAATCCTCGGCAGAATCGCTCAGTCGAAAGATGGGGAGCGACTCCAGCGACCGGTCCAGGACGATAGCTCTCGTCGCGATCCGCCGACGGGCCACGAAGGTCATACAGTGAGAATATCGCATTGATCAAGTACATCGCAATCACGCTGCTCATTCTGCTCGCCCTGATACTCGCGCTGATCGGGGTGCTTTCCGTGACGCGCGACACGCCCGTGGAGAGCGTAATGGCGGAGGGCGATCAGGAAGGCCCTCCGAGTGTGAGCGATCCGCTGTTCGCGCGCACGATCGAGCTGTTTACGCGAACCCACGTCGAGCCGGGCAACAAGGTTGACCTCCTGTTGAACGGAGACGGCACCTACCCGCCGCTGTGGAAGGACGTTGCGTCGGCGCAGCGAACTATCACGGTGCAGCTGTACTTCTGCCAGCCCGGGGCGGTCGCCGACACCATGGCCAGGTACCTGACCGAGCGGGCACGCGCCAAGGTCCGCGTGCTGGTCCTGATCGATGCCTTCGGAGGAGGGCCGCTGAAGGAGGAATGGGTCGACAGTCTCAAGGCGGCAGGGGTCGAGTTTGCGTGGCTCCGTCCTCTCAAATGGTATACGCTACACAAGGCCGCCCACCGTTCGCACGTGCGGGCCATCGTGATCGATGGGCGCATCGGCTACACGGGAGGCTTCGGCCTCGCCGACTACTGGCTCGGCAACGGCCGCGAGGAAGGCCAGTGGCGTGAAACCAACGCGCGCTTCGAGGGACCGACGGCCGGCGCGCTGCAAGCGACTTTCGCATCGGGCTGGGCGGAGGCGACCGGCGAGCTGATCACCGGCGACATGTTCTTCCCGAGAGGCTCGTTCTCGACGGAGGGAAGCGTGCAAGCCGGGCTCATGCACAGCATACCGACTATCGGCAGCACACCAGCCGAGCGGTTCTTCGCGCTATCGATCGCCGGTGCGCGGAAGACTCTCTACATCTCGAACTCGTATTTCGTGCCCGGCGAGAACCTGATGCAGTTTCTGCTGACAGCCGCGCGCCGCGGCGTCGATGTTCGCGTACTGACGGTGAGTGAGAAGTCGGATGTCAAGACGACCTGGTACGCGGGACGCACCTACTACGAGAAGCTGCTCGAGGGCGGCGTAAGGATCTACGAGTACCTGCCTACGATGATGCACGCCAAATCGATGGTCGTGGATGGGATCTGGATGTACATCGGCTCGATGAACTTCGACAATCGATCGATCGCGTTCAACGACGAATCGAACCTGGTAGTGCTCGATCAGGGCGTCGGCGCGCAGATGGACTCGGTGTTTCTCGAAGACATCAAATACTCGAGGGAGATAAAGCTCGAGGAGTTCAGGCGGCGCGGCGTGAGGGGCAAGATGCTGGAATGGGGGGCGCAAAAACTCCGTCGGATTCTCTAGAGGCGACGGACGGGCCATGAGCTGGCAGCGACCAAGCCGCCTGCCGCGAGCTGCAAACCCAGGTGACATCACGCAGCGGCGCGAGAGGTACCCCGATGGCCCGCGATGTGACGAGTAGTCCTCACATGCTTGATCGATTTCATCCCCTCGTCGCGAAATGGTTCGAAGAATCGTTTGGTCGGCCGAGCGATCCGCAGCGCGAGGGGTGGCCCGCTATCGCGACCGGCTCGCACACGCTCATTCTCGCACCGACCGGCGCCGGGAAGACCCTCGCCGCGTTTCTCTGGGAGCTCAATGAGCTGATCGTGCGCGGCCTTGACGAGCCGCTGCCCAACGCCGTGCAGCTCCTGTACATCTCGCCGCTCAAAGCTCTCAATAACGACATTCAGCGAAATCTCGACCGTCCACTTGCGGAGCTGCGCGAACGCTTCGGGGCGGAAGGGAAGGATTTCCCGGAAATTCGCGTCGCCGTCCGCACCGGCGACACGCCGCCCGCGGCCCGCGCGCGGATGCTGCGCAAGTCGCCGCACATCCTGATCACGACGCCCGAATCGCTCAACATCATGCTGACCACGCTCAGGGGGCGCGGCATGTTCAGCGGCGTGAAAGCCGTGATCGTGGACGAGATTCACGCAATCGCCGGCAGCAAGCGCGGGGCGCACCTGGGCCTGACGCTCGAGCGGCTCGAGCAGGTGGTTGAAAGTCCGCCGCAGCGCATCGGACTGTCGGCGACGCAGCGGCCTCTCGACGAAGTCGCGCGTTTTCTGGGAGGCTGCGAGACCACGGCAGCGGGCGCTCCCGCATTTCGTCCCGTCACGATCGTCGACTGCGGCATGACCAAGGAGATGCACATCTCGGTCGAGTCGCCGGTCGCGGATCTAGGCAACGTCGGCGGCAGCATCTGGCCGGCGATCGCTCCGCTCGTTCTCGAGCACATCCGCGCCTGGCGCACGACACTGGTGTTCGTCAACAACCGGGCACAGTCCGAAAAAATCGCGGCGCGCCTGAACGCGCTGGCCGAAGAAGAGATCGCGCTGCCGTATCACGGTTCGCTTGCCCGCGAGCGGCGTTTCGCGCTCGAGGAGGGGCTCAAGGCTGGAAGTATACGGGCGCTCGTCACCACGAGCTCCCTGGAGCTGGGGATAGACATCGGCTCGGTGGACCTGGTCATCCAGCTCCAGTCTCCCAAGCGCGTCGCCTCGGCGCTCCAGAGAATCGGCCGGTCGGGTCATACCATAGGAGTACCAAGTCGGGGGATTCTTATTCCGACGTTCCGCGACGACGCCGTGGAGATCGCGGCGATCGTCGCGGCAATGCGCGCCGGTGAAGTCGAGCCGACCCACGTCGTGCAGAACGCGCTCGACGTGCTGGCCCAGGTGGTGGTGGCGGCCGTATCAATGGACGACTGGAGAAGCGGCGACTTGTATGACCTCGTTCGCCGCGCGTATCCGTATCACCAGCTCACGCGCGGCGCGTTTGACGAAGTACTGGCGATGCTCTCGGGAAAGTATCCGGCCGATATCGCCGCCGAGCTCGAGCCGCGCATCACGTGGGACCGCGTGAGCGATACGCTGACCGGCAGTCGCGCGGCGCGGATGACCGCCGTCATCTCGGGCGGCACGATCCCCGACCGCGGGCTCTACACGGTAAACCTTCCCGACCGCACGAGACTGGGAGAGCTAGACGAGGAGTTCGTGCACGAGTCGAGAATGGGAGACGTCTTCCAGCTCGGGTCGTCGACGTGGCGGATCGCGGCAATCGAGCACGACCGTGTCGTCGTGACTCCTGCGCCTGGCACTCCGGCGCGGATGCCGTTCTGGCACGGCGAGTACATGGCGCGGTCGCTGATGCTGAGCCACCGCGTCGGCGCGTTGCGGCGTGAGCTCGCCGGTAATCCCGACGAGAAGGGAATCAGCGCCGAGTACAGCTGCGATGCCGCGACGGCAAGCTCGCTCATCAAGTACATCGCGGCCCAGCGCGCGGCGACAGGGATCGTGCCGGACGACCGGAACATCGTCATCGAGCAGTTCCGCGATGAGACGGCGGCGGTGAGGATCGTAATCCACGCCGCGTTCGGGGGCAGGATCAACGCGCCATGGGGAATGGCGCTGGCGCAGCGGGCTCGTGAAGCGATCGGCAACGCCGACCTCCAGGTGCAGACGACCGACGACGGCATCATGCTCCGGCTGCCGGATATGGGAATCGCGGCGCCGATTCAGTCTCTGCTCGGACTCACAGGCCGTGAGGCGGAGCAGTTGGTGATGGAGGAGGTCGGATCCACATCGCTCTTCGGCGCGCGATTCCGGATGAACGCCGCTCGTGCTCTCCTCCTGCCGCGCGGAAATCCGCGGCGGCGGATGCCGCTCTGGCTCCAGCGACTCAAGTCCCTCGATCTGCTTCAGGCGGTGAGCCAGTTCCCGAGCTTCCCGATTCTCGTCGAGACCTACCGCGAAGTGTTGCAGGAGGCGTTCGACATGCAGGGGCTGAAGGACACGCTGGCGGAGATCGCCGCCGGCAATATCAGGATTCATTCGGTGCAGACCGAGACCCCATCCCCGTTCGCGGCAAGCCTGCAATTCGGCTTCGTCATGGATTGGATGTACGGCGACGACACTCCTCGGGCGGAACAGCGGGCGGCGCTGCTCTCGCTCGACCGGTCGTTGCTCGACGAGGTGATGGGCGGGGAAGGCGCGGACGACATCACGCTCGAGGCGATCGAGCAGACGCTGGCCGAGCGTCGCGGCACGGCACCAGGGCGACGCGCGCGCACGAACGACGAGCTCGCGCACCTGCTCGATCGCGCCGGCGATCTGTCGGGCGAAGAAGTCCGCTCGCGCATCGCGTCGATCGAAGAGGGAGCTCGCGGCGATGCGTTCGCCGAACTGCTTCAATCGAAGCGCGCGGTAGCGATCCAGCTCGGTGGCGCCAACGCCAAGGAATGGCGTTTCATTCTCACCGAGAATTATCCCCGCTACATCTCGGCCTTCGGAATCGAGCAGCTCGCCCTGGTGCGTGCGACGCCTGAGCTGGTCGAGCAGCCGGCCGAGGCAGTGGTGCCGGATGTTCTGCGGCATCCGGCGATCAATCCTTCCGTGGCGCGTCGCGAGATACTGGCGCGATTCCTCAGCCAGTCCGGGCCCGTCACCGTCGTCGAGATCGGGGATCGCTACGGGTGGGAGCGCGAATGGATAGAGGCCAGACTCGTGGAGTGGGAGCGAACCGGAAAACTCGTGCGCGGAAAATTCCGGCGGCAGCTGTCGGACATCGAATGGTGCTCGCGAAGAATCGTCGAGATTGGCCGGAGGCGCGCGCTCGCCGCGCTGCGCAAGCAGATCGAAGCGGTCGAGCTCTCGCAGTTCGCCGCGTTCATGCAGCGGTGGCAGCACCTCGACGAGCGTGACCGGCTCGATGGCGAGGCGGGAACGGCTGCGGCGGTTCGCCAGCTATATGGTATATCGCGTCCGCCGGTATCCTGGGATCGCGACTACCTGCGCTCACGGGTGAGAGGCTACGATCCCGGGTGGCTGTCTCAGTTCACGACGACGGGAGAGCCCGTGTGGGCCGGTGAAGGGAAATACGATCCTGAGTCGGGCGCGATACCGCTCGCGCGCGTCAGGTTTTTCGAGCGCGGCTCGGGCGCGACCTGGCTCACGGAGAATGCCGACATCGTACTCAGTGACGACGCTACGCTGGTGAGAGATACCATCGCATCGGAGGGCGCGTCCTTCATCCGCGACATCCAGGCGATCACCGGCCTGACGATGCTGTCGGTGAAGGAAGCGATCCGAGAGCTCGTGGCGTGGGGCCTCATCACGAACGACACGGTGGAAGCGCTTCGTGAGATCGCGCGCTGGAAGCCGATGATGCCACGCACCGCTCCGGATCCGACGAGCTGGCTGCCGGCGGATTACACTCCGTCATCGAATCGCAGAATAGTTCAGCGCCGTCCGAACCTGCGGCGTCTTCCAAAATGGAGGCGGCCGGACAGGCCGGGCAGCGTGCCGAGCGGATGGACGGGCCGCTGGTCGCTGCTCAGAAGACGAGCGACACTCGCCCCCGATCTTCCCGAAGAGGAGCGCGCCGAGCGAGTGGCGCGGCAGTGGCTGGCGCGCTACGGCGTCGTTTCGCGCGACTGGTGGCGGCGCGAGCGACCTCCGGTCTCCTGGCGCTCGATCTACCGGGAGCTCAAGCGGCTGGAGGCCAGGGGCGAAGTCAGACGCGGGTACTTCGTGAAAGGGTTGGGAGGCGCGCAGTTCGCGCTGCCCGACGCGGTGGAGTGGCTGCGCGCGATCGCGCTCGAGGATGCATCGAGCTCCGGCTTCATCGTGATGGCGGCGAGCGACCCGGCGAACGTCTACAGCTTGCAGCTCGATCTCGTGGATCGAGATCCGCTCTCGCGTCCGCGCGGGCCGGGCGGGTTACTCGTAACGCGTCACGGCAGGGTCGCGATCATGGTCGAGGGGCGCGGGCGCAGATACAGTATCGCGGATTGGATGTCGCCGGAAGAAACGGCAATAGCAAAGCAGGTGCTGCTGGAGCATCTGCGCGGAGAGAGGGCGGCGCGGAATCTGATGTAAGAGAGAACGGCGACTGACGGGCCGTGAGCTGGCAGCCCGAAGCTCTCAGCCGCCGGGCTGAGGACCGCGCGACACAATAGGCGCGGCTCGGGTAAAGAAGATGGCGCCAATTCAATCGGGTTAGCGACAATGCGTCTCAACTCGGCTTCTGAGCTCGAATACCACCTGATGCTAGCGTGCTACATTCAAGTGGTCTCAAACAAGACCTTCACGCCGCTAGCGAGCCAGGTTGTCGAAGTTCGCAAGATGCTTCACGGCCTGTCCGTCGCCGTTAGTCAGCGAATGTCGGCTCGGCCAAGCGCCGCGCGGAGCGCCTCTCTCATCGCGACAACCGCATCCTCTCTCGCCGCGGGAGAATCCTCCCTCACATGAATCTCGATTCCATCGGCCACGTTGAGCCGGCGCCAGCGGAGAACGATGTCGCCATCGTGCGTGACCGCCTCGTCGGCTCCGGCACCGAGGGCGGGCGCGAGCGACGTCGCGAGTCTCTTCTCGAGTGCATCGCCCGTGACTTCCTTCAGCTCCGAACGAATGGTCTCCAGGCTCTGTCCTTCGCGTTGCCGGACCTTGATCGAGAGAAGCTGGAGGAGATGGCGATAACCGTAGGTCGCGCCAGTGCCCGTGCCTTCTGGCCGATCGAGCAGTCCGCTCGCCACGTAGAATCGAACCGCGCGCGCACTCGGTGCTGCTCGTGCCGAAGCGTTGATCGGTCGAACTCCTGCTGCGTCTACGAGAGCTGTGGCGTGGGCGGCGAGGCCGCGGGCATTCCAGGGTGCGTGACGAGCATGGGCGCGGAGGAGAGCGACAGGCGATTCAGCCATGTGGATAGGATAACATTAAAGTCATCCGCCCGCTCGTCGTGCGGAAGGTCGCCGGCCGGGGAGAGAACGGAGATCTCGAAGTCGCGTTTCAGCTCGCGGAATCCGCGGAATTCCTCGACCGGCGCCGCGGATCCATGTTCACCCCAGACCAGGAGCGCGGGCTGGGTCAGCCGGCGGAGCGCCGTCCTGACATCGATGTTGAGATGTCCGGACATGAACGCGCCGGGAGCGTGACGCGCACCGCGCTGGTGCGCCGTGGCGTAGTGCACGTCCACCAGTTCGCGCGTGACCAGCGAATCGTCGGAGTATGCGTTGCGCAGGTAGCGCCGAAGGTTCGGGCGAGCTACGAGCGCATTGAACATCGCGGTGCCGGCGATGGGCGTGTCCACCGCCAAGCGGCTCGCTTCACCACCAATGCTGGCCGGCTCGTTCAGCCGCACGAGCCCGGACGGCGCAATGAGAGCGACCGCCGGGAAGCGGTGCGGATCGCGCGCCGCGAGGACGATCGCGTACGCGCCGGAAAGCGAGGACGCGACGAGCACCGTCGGCGCATCGATGACGCGGCTTACGAAATCCGAGATGAGTGAGATGTAAAGGCGCGCGGAATATCGAATGGCCGGCCTGTCCGATCGACCGAATCCAAGCAGGTCGATCGTGTAGACGGTGTTGGTGCGCGACAGGGCCTCGACGTTCCTGCGCCACTCGTACGACCATGCCGAAGCGTGGATGCCGTGAACGAGAAGCAGCGACGGTCCCTC
>Ga0190265_10000773_pt1 | contig 21299 bp, 20 predicted proteins | sample Popmic124T_FD_133135 | JGI IMG/M metagenome (GOLD analysis project Ga0190265, IMG submission 133135) | Populus adjacent soil microbial communities from riparian zone of Indian Creek, Utah, USA - 124 T | ecosystem: Environmental > Terrestrial > Soil > Riparian zone | place: USA: Utah | collected...
CTGGGTCTCGACATCAACGGCATCATCAGCACGATCCTGCAAGTGACGGTACTGATCGTCATCCCGTTCACGATTCTCGGGCAGGTGCTTGCGCGGACAGGGGGCGCGGATTTCTTCTCCGACATCGCCATGTCGGCGATGGGCCGTTTCCGCGGCGGGGCTGGCAAAATCGCTGTCGTCGGCTCGGGCCTGTTCGGCATGATCTCGGGCAGTGCGGTGAGCAATGTGCTCGCAGTGGGCATTGTCACCGTTCCGACCATGATCCGGTCCGGTTTCTCGCCAAAGCGCGCGGCCGCTATCGAAGCGGTAGGTTCGACCGGCGGACAACTGATGCCGCCGGTGATGGGTGCGTCCGCGTTCATCATGGCGGAGCTGTTGCAGGTCTCCTACGGCGCAGTCTGCATCGCCGCCGCCATCCCCGCGCTTCTCTACTATGCGTGCCTGTTCATGCACGTGGACCTGGAGGCGGCGCGAAGCAAGATCGGCGCGGCGACGATCGAAGGAGCCCCCAGCATCGGCGAGGTGTTCAGGTCTGGATGGCACTTCCTGGTGCCGATAAGCTTCCTCGTTGCCGCCTTGATCTATCCGGAGGTGTTCCGGTTGACGCCTGAGAAGGCAGCCATCGTCTGCACCGGCATACTATTGGCGCTGGCGCTGGTGTTCGGCTACCGCGGCAAGCGCGCCACCGTTCCCGAGGTGCTGAAAGCCATCGTCGACACCGGCCGCGTCTCGCTCGACATCATCCTGATCGGCGCGGCGGCCGGTATCATGGTCGGCATCCTCAGCATCTCCGGGCTTGCCTTCGGCATGACACTGCAACTGGTCACGCTCTCGGGCGACAACTTGTTTCTCCTGCTGCTGCTGACCGCCGTGCTCGCGTTTCTGCTCGGCATCGGACTGCCGACGGTAAGCGTCTATATCCTGACGGCGACGCTGCTGGCGCCCGCGTTGATCAAGCTCGGGGTGTCGCCGATGGCTGCGCACATGTTCGTCATGTACAACGGCATGCTGTCGATGATCACGCCACCCGTTGCGTTCGCGGCCTATGCGGCGGCCAACATAGCGCGCACCGATGGATGGAGCACGGGTTGGGTCGCGTGCATGGTCGGATGGAGCACGTTCATCCTGCCGTTCTTGTTCGTGCTGACGCCGGCGCTCATCATGGCGGATACCCTGCCCGCCATCGTCATCAATCTTGCGCGCATGCTGTTCGGCATTTACCTCGGCACGGCCTCGGTGGTTGGCTTTGCGATCGACCGGCTGTCGCCGCAGGGCAGGGCGATCTATGGACTGCTGTGCCTGGCTGTCATTCTGCCGCCGGAAGCGTTTGCAGGCGCGGTGTGGATCAATGTGCTGGGTACGGTCACGGCGGTGGCGCTGCTGATGGCCGATGTGAGCAAGCGGCGCAGAGCAGCTGCCTAGTTCGGTGCGCAACGACAAGAGGAGATGAGATCATGTCGAGCAAACCTGTTGCCGTCGTCACGGGAGGCGCGAGCGGCATCGGCGAGGCAACGGTGCGGCGGCTGGCGGCCGACGGTTATACGGTGGCCATTGTCGACCTGAACGAGGCGGCCGGTGAGGCGGTGGCTAAAGCCATGGGCGGGAAGTTTTACGCCTGTGACGTTTCCCATCACGCCGCGGTCGATGCGGTGGCTGCGCGCGTCGAGAAGGACATGGGCCCCGCGCGGGCGCTCGTCACCTCGGCGGGGATCATCCCCAACACCGAGGGGATCATGGACATGGACATGGTGGCGCACGAGCGCATGTGGGCCGTGAATTATGGCGGCACGGTGCACTGCTGCCGCGCCTTCGCGAAGCAGATGGTCCCGCAGAAGCAGGGCGCCATTGTCACGCTAGGTTCGATCAACAGCCGGTTGCCGCTGCCGATTCCGGCCTACAACATGGGCAAGGCGGCGATCGAGCGGCTGACGCAGCTTCTGTCGGTAGAACTCGGCCGGCACGGCATTCGCGTCAACAGCGTGGGTCCGACCTACGTGATGACGCCGCCGCTTCGCGCAAAGGTGGAGTCCGGCCACCGCGACCTCAACAAGATCATGGCGGTGCATGCACTGGACCGCTTGCCGGAGCCCGCTGACATCGCCAACGGCATTGCCTTCCTCTGCTCGGAGCAGGCACGCTCTATCACGGGCATTTTGCTGCCGATCGATGCGGGATGGCTGGCAGCGGTGAGCTATCGCACGTATGCGGGCGGTATGCCGTGGAAGGAGTGAACGCCCGTCATCCCGGAACTGCGCGCAGCGCGGTATCCGGGACCCAGGATTGATGAGCGAGCGCGAACGGCGTGGAGCCTTGGTCCCGGCTCGCGCATTGCCCATGCTCCAGCCGCACCACAGGTTGCCGTCGTCATCGAGCCGGAAGACGTCGGGCGTGCCGCCGGGCTCGGCGGTGATAAACGGCTTGCCGTTGGCGAGCTTGGTGCCGTTGTCGGTGACCTCGAACACCTTGATGACACGCGGATTGGCGGCCGCCTCCACGATGTACATCTTCGACTCGTCGGGCGAGAACGCGAGACCGTTGGGCCGGTTCACGTCGCCGGCCACCACCGTGGCGTTCCCCGTACGCGCGTCCACGCGATAGACATTCGTCGGCAGTTCCTGCTTCGCGGCGTGCCCCTCGTAGTTGCCGAGGATGCCGACCGGCGGATCGGTGAACCAGATGGAGTCGTCGGATTTCACGATCACATCGTTGGGCGAGTTGAGCGGTTTGCCGTCGAACTTGTCGATCAGCACGGTGATCGTCCCGTCATGTTCGGTGCGGGTCACCCTGCGCGTGTCGTGCTCGCAGGTGACGAGCCGGCCCTGCCGGTCGCGCGTGTTGCCGTTGACGTTGTCGGAGGGCTGGCGGAAGACGCTCACCGCGCCCGTCTCTTCCTGCCAGCGCGTGCGGTTGTTGGGGATGTCGCTCCACAGCAGGTAGCGCCCGCCGCCGAGTCCTCCTGGACTCGTGCCGATGCTTGTTCCGCACCATATCGACAGCCTGGGCATCATGGCATGTGCCAAGTGCCTCGTGCAATTTCCCGCCGCTCGAAGAATTGCACTGCACCGCACGCATTCCGGACGGGCCGCGCAGCGCACCACGCGACCCGCCGGAAAGTGCACAGTAAACGGCGATCAGCCGAACTTTCTGCCGCCGATGTAAAAGTTGCCTTTCTTGACCTCGATGCCGGAGTCGTAGTTCTCGAGCAACGAGTCGATGCCCTTGCCCACTGCAAAGCCGGCGAACCATAGAGCGGCCGCCGCGGCAAGGCCGTGAGCGGCAGCTCCAGAAACGGAATCCGTCTCATTATTGGAAAGCGGGCGCATGTCTTCGATCGCCTTGTACATTGGTATCTCCCTTTGTCAGCATTCGCATGGGGACAGACAATCCGCCCCGCGCAGGAGAAGGTTGCATGCTGTGCGCCGGTACGCTGTGATGCGCCTCACACGACTGTGAGGGGGTCGAGTCCAGGGCGCCTTGCCGGTCACGGAGCGTCACAAGCGCGTCAGAACGGGCAATTCCTCTTCCTCGCTGTCGGCTCCCGATCTATCTCAGAGAGAAGGAATCACCCGAGGCTCACAATGCTGATCAAACCGCCCTCCGGCGTCGCCCCATCCGAGACTACACCGCGTTCTGTCTATCTCCGCCGCCGCGAATTCCTGACGGGCGCTGCGGCAGCTGGATTGATCGCCGGGCTCGCCCCGACTGTCCTGAGCAGCCGTGCCCATGCCGCCCCGATGAAAGGCGCCCCCAGTCCGCTCTCTACCACCGGCGAGACGCTGACGCCGCTGAAGGACGTCATCAGCTACAACAACTTCTACGAGTTCGGCACCGACAAGGGCGATCCCGCCAAGAACGCCCACACGCTCAAGACCTCGCCCTGGAAGGTGAAGGTCGACGGCCTCGTCAACAAGGGCGCCGACTATAACCTCGAGGACCTCATCCGCGACATCGCCCTGGAGGAGCGCATCTACCGCATGCGCTGCGTGGAAGGCTGGTCGATGGTGATCCCCTGGGTCGGCATTCCCCTGGCTGCGGTTCTCAACCGGGTCGAGCCGCAGGGCAGCGCCAAGTTCGTGGCATTCGAGACGCTGGTGCGGCCTGCCGAGATGGTCGGGCAGCGCGGCTACCTGCAGGCCCTGCCCTGGCCCTATAAGGAGGGCCTGCGCCTCGACGAGGCGATGCATCCGCTCACCATCCTCGCGGTCGGCCTCTATGGCGAGACGCTGCCCAACCAGAACGGCGCGCCGATCCGGCTGGTGGTGCCCTGGAAGTATGGGTTCAAGAGCATCAAGTCGATCGTGCGCATGAGCCTCACCGAGACGCAGCCGCAGATCTCCTGGCAGGAGCAGAACGCGCGCGAGTACGGTTTCTACTCCAACGTCAATCCGCAGGTTGATCATCCGCGCTGGAGCCAGGCGACCGAGCGGCGCATCGGCGAGGGCAGCGGCCTCTTCGCGCGCCGCCGGCCGACGCTGATGTTCAACGGCTACGGCGACCAGGTGGCCAGCCTGTACGCAGGCCTCGATCTCAAGAAGTACATCTGAGATGGCTCGAGCCGCTGCGGCAGTGCGCACGCGCCGCCTGCTGCTCGGTGCCGATCCCATCCGTCGCGCGATCTACATCGTCGGCATGGTGCCGGCGGTCTGGTATTTCTATCTCGGGTTCACGGACCAGCTGGGCGCCGACCCGCAAAACACGCTGGAGCGAACGCTCGGCCTGTGGGGGCTGCGGTTCCTGATCATTACCCTCGCCATCACCCCGCTGCGGCGCCTGGGTGGACCCAACCTGATCCGCCACCGGCGCGCCATCGGCCTGCTGGCCTTCTACTACGTGACCCTGCACCTGTTCGTGTACCTGGTGCTGGACCAGGGTCTCGACGGCCCTGCCATCATCGCCGACATCGTCAAGCGGCCCTACATCACCATCGGCATGCTCGCGTTCACCATGCTCGTGCCGCTCGCCGTCACCTCCAACAATGCGATGATCCGCAGGCTCGGCGGCCAGGCGTGGAACCGCCTGCATCGCCTCGTCTACATTGCGGCGATTGCGGCTTCCGTGCATTTCCTGATGGTCGTGAAGACCTGGAATCCTGAGCCGGTTCTCTACGCCGTGCTGATCGCCGGGCTGCTGCTGTTCCGGTTCGTGACGTGGACTCAGAAGCGCGCCGAACGCCGCCTGCGCGTAGCGCGCGGCTAGATCTACAAGCCCAGCAGCGCCTTGGTGTTGCCGCCGCAGATGGCGGCCGTGGCCGCGGCGTCGAACCCCGCACCGCAAACGTGCCCCACCGGATCGTAGTCGGCCATGTCGAAGGGGTAGTCGGTGCCCATGAGGATGCGATCGGCCCCATAGAGCCGCACGAGGTCCTGCAGCTGATGCGGCGTAAAGACGACCGTGTCGAAATAAATGCGCTTCAGGTACGTGGTCGGCGGATGCGGCAGGTCGCCGTGCGAATCCGAACGCGCGCCCCAGGCATGGTCGATGCGCCCCGAATAGCTTGCCAGATACCCGCCACCGTGCACGGCCAGAATCTTGAGGTTGGGGTGCCGCTCCAGCACGCCGTCGAAGATCAGGTAGTGCAGCGCAATCGTGGTCTCCAGCGGGTTGCCGATGACGTTGTTGAAATAGAAGCGGGTTAGCCGTTGCGCATGCGTAAAACCGTTCGGATGGATGACCACCAGCACACCCAGTTCCTCGGCCTTCTTCCAGAACGGCGCGAACGCGGGGTCCGACAGCTCACGGCCGTTGACGTTGGTCAACACCTGCACGCCCTTGAAGCCCAGCTGCGTCACGCAGCGTTCCAGCTCCTTGGCCGCCTCGTGGCCGTCCGGCATCGGCACCGTGCCGAAGCCCTTCAGGCGATCCGGCTTGCGCGCCACGAACTCGGCAACGCCGTCGTTGACGATGCGCGCGGCCTCGACCGCGATCTCAAGCGGTACGGCGTAATAGCACTGCGGCGGCGGCGGCTTGATGATCTGCAGGTCGATACCCATCGCATCGAGGTCGGCGAGCCGGTTATCGAGCGGCGCGCGGGCCTTGATGTCGGCTTCCTGCTTCTCGTTCAGCGCCTTCGTCGCGGCATCCGAGTACGTGACGAGCGGCATGGCATCCGCTGCGAGATGCGGACGAACGAATTCCGCCGCACGCGGTACGCCGACGTGGGAGTGCACGTCGATGGTGACGCTTCGCGGGCGGGCCTCACGGCCGCTCTTTCCGTGCCGGCGCGCGGCAGTCGGCTCATACTTGTTCCACTGGTTCAACTTGTTCTCCCTGGCCGGCGCGCTGCTTCAGGCCGTCCGCTTGCCGAGCTTCAGCAAGGCATCCGCGTTGGCGTGCGTCAGCTTCGCCATGTCCGCCGGCGACAGCGCGATGCGATCGAGGAACGCGCGGCCTCGGGCGTGCGGCGCATAGGGATAGTCGACCGAGAACAGGATACGGTCGATGCCGAACGTCAGAAGCGCCGCGAGGAACGGCGGCTCGTTGAAGACGCCGCTGGTGGTGATCCAGACCTGATCGAGGATGGTGCGGCCGATCGGGCGCTGGAGATGACCGACGTCGAGCGCGAACACCTGGTCGATGCGGTCGAGCATCATGGGCAACATTTCGCCCATATGGCCGATGATGAGCTTGAGGCGCGGATGGCGGTCGAGCGCCCCCGAGAGCACAAGGCGCAGGATGTGGATCGCCGTCTCCGAATGCCAGCCCCAGCCGGCGGCTTCAAGCACACGCCCGGCGGCCGGCGCAAGGCCGGCGTAGTAGGCTTGCCGCACGGGCTCGGGCGCCAGGTGCGGATGCACGTAGATCGGCACGTCGAGGTCTTCGGCCGCCGCGAGCAGGCTGTCGTAGGCCGGATCATCCAGAAAGCGGCCCTCCGTCGTGCCGTTGATGAGCGCGCCGGCGAAGCCCAGCCCCCTCACCGCGCGCACCAGCTCGCTCGCGCAAGCCTCGGGGCTCTGCAACGGCAGCACCGCGAAGCCCGCGAAGCGATCGGGATACTTGGCGATTGCCGCGGCGAGGTGGTCGTTCATCTCCCGCGCGATGGTGATGCCGTCCGCCCCCGGCACGAGGTCAGGTCCCGGTCCGGTATTGGAGAGCACCTCGACCGTGATCCCCGCCGCATCCATCGACTGCAGGCGCCGCTCGCCGATCTCCGGCAGGAGCTCGGCGAGGTTCGGCCCGTGCGGCGACGGCGTGCGGGGTCGGAAGCCGCGCCGGGCGATCACCTCCGGATCGATCCGCCGCACGAGGGCAGGAACCGTGAAATGCTCTTCCAGCGCCACGACGCGCATAGCGATTTTCTCCGGTCTAGTTCGCCGGCTTGAAGAGCGTCGAATAACGCGCGTTGTCGTCCTTGATGCGCTGGTTGAAGCGCTCCAGCGTCGTGGTGACCATGTTTGCGCCCTGCGGCTCGAACCGCGCCTTGACCTCGGGCAACTGCACCACCGCCGAGATATCGCTGCTCGCCTTGGCGACGATCGCCTCCGGCACGCCCGCGGGAGCGAGGATGCCGAACCAGGAATCGTACTGGAATTCGGGCAGGCCCGCCTCCGCGAAGGTTGGAACATAGGGGAGCACGCTCAGCCGGGCCGGGCCGGTGACGGCGATCGCACGCACCTTGCCGCTCTGGATGAGATCACCCGCCGCGGCGAAGAACGAAAAGCCCACCGCCACATCGCCCCGGATGATCGCGGTATGCGTCTCGGGCAGGCCCTTGAAGGCAACGTGAACCAGGTCGACCTTGGCGACCTGCTTGAACAAGGCGCCGGCGATGCCCGTCGTGCTGCCGAGCCCGGCCGAGCTGTAGTTCAGGCTGCCGGGCTTCGCGCGCGCCAGTTCGATGAGTTCCTTGACGCTCTTGGCCGGCGAGTCCGGCGGCACGACCATGATCAGCGGCGTGACCGCAACCTGAGCGATGCCGACGAAGTCCTTGATCGGGTCGAAGGCCAGGTTTTTGTTGAGATGGCTGATGACGGTGTGTCCGTTGGAGGTGAGCATCAGGGTGTAGCCGTCGGGGGCGGAGCCCCTGGCGACGCTGGACGTGCCGGCGAGGCCCGGCCGGTTCTCGACAACCACTTCCTTGCCCCAGCGCGCCTGCAGACGCTCGGCCAGGACGCGCGCGAGGAGGTCCGTCATGCTTCCGGCAGAGAACGGCACGACGATGCGCACCATCTTGTCGGGATATTTGGCGGCATCCTGAGCCGCAGCACCTGTGGCGATGAGAAACGCGGCGAAGGCAATGGCAATGCTTCTGAGCGCGTACATGTTCGATCTCCCTGGCCGTGCCTGTCCCGGCGCTGGCGGACCGCATCATGCCGCCGCGCGCGCGTGCGGTCTACGCGGAAGAAAATAAGCGAACAGAGAGCGAACCGCCGGTTGCCCGCGTGCAGGTCAGCCCGGCGCGATGCGTGGCTGCGAGGCCGGCCAATGTCTGGCATCATGGCCGGGCCTGCCTGAACCTCATCCGGAATCTGTAATGAACCGCATCACCGGCCGTTCTGCCTTTCTCGCGCTGCTGAGGGACGAGGGCGTCACGCACCTGTTCGGCAATCCCGGCACCACCGAGCTGCCGATCATGCATGCGCTGGCCGAGCATCCCGAGCTCACATACGTGCTGGGATTGCAGGAATCGCTCGTCGTGGCGATGGCGGACGGCTTCTCGCGCGCCAGCGGCAAGCTGGTCGCGTGCAACGTCCACGTCGCGCCCGGCCTCGGCAACGCCATGGGCTCGCTGTTCAACGCCAAGTTCACGGGCACGCCGATGATCCTCACGGCCGGCCAGCAGGAGCAGGGCCACGGCCTCACCGAGCCGCTGCTCTATCATCCCCTCGTGCCGATGGCGGAGCCGCTGGTGAAGTGGGCCGTCGAGGTGACGCGCCTGGAAGATCTACCACGCATCGTGCGCCGCGCGGCAAAGGTCGCCATGACCCCACCGACGGGTCCGGTGTTCATATCGCTGCCGGGCGACATCCTGAATGCCGAGGCCGGGATCGATCTCGGCGGCTCGACACGGGTCGATACGCGCTCGCGCCCGAGCGATGCCGTGCTCGACAAGCTTGCGAAGCGCATGCTGCAAGCCGAGCGGCCTGTCATCATCGCCGGCGACGAGATCGTGAAGAGCGATGCGCTCCAGGCTGCCGCCACTTTCGCGGAAGCGCTCGGCGCTCCGGTCTATCAGCAGAGCGCGCCCTACGGTTCGCACTTCCTCTCCGAGCACGCTTGCTATGTCGGCTCGCTGTCGCGCGATCAGAAACAGGTGCGCGGCATCCTGGCCAAGCACGACCTGCTCATCGTACTCGGCGCCGATCCCGTGCGCATGTCGGTGTGGAGCGAGGTGGAGGCCAAGCCCGAGGACCTGCCCGTCATCCACATCGGCCTCGTCGACTGGGACATGGGCAAGAACTTCGCCGCCGAGATCGCCGTGCAGGCGGACGTGCGCGAGAGCGTGCTCGCCTTGACGCCGGTGCTCAGGAAGCAGGGCGGCGAGCGGTTGGCGTCGCGCGCTAAGGCCGCGCTCGCGGGGATCGAGAAAGACAACTGGAACACCCGGCGCGCCAAGCTCGTCGAGCGTATCGCCGGCAAGGGGTCGACGAAGCCCATCGATCCGGATTGGCTCACGCTGCAGATCGCGCGGGCGCTGCCGCGCGATGCGGTGATGGTCAACGAGGGCCTGACCTCCGCGCGCCACATCACCGAACTCGTGCCCTATCGCGACCGCTACAGCTTCCACGCGCTCGCCTCCGGCGGCATCGGCTGGGCGCTGCCGGCGGCCATCGGCGCGGCGATGGCGCAGGCTCCGCGCCCGGTGTGCTGCTTCTCCGGTGACGGCAGCGCCATGTACTCGATCCAGTCGCTGTGGACCGCGGCCAATGCCAAGCTGCCGATCACCTACGTCATCGCCAACAACGGCGGCTATCGCATCATCAAGCAGCGCCTGAAATCCTTCCACGGCAGCAGCCATTTCATCGGCATGGACTTCGAGGACCCCGCCATCGACTTCACGGCGCTCGCGAAGTCGCTCGGCATGCCGGCGGAGAAGATCACCGAGCCGGACGCGCTGCCCGATGCGCTAAAGCGCGCCTTCAACTCGCCCGGCCCGAAGCTGCTCGACGTGGTGGTGGACGGACGGGTGTAGCGGAAAAAGAAAACGGGGAGACGCCACATGACAGCCATCGACACGGCCGCCCTGCGCCGCCATATCGGGACGCGCATCGAGGAGGAAGATGTTGCGACGCAGGCGCCCCTGAAGGCCATCGCCGCCACCTTCGACCGCCCGGAGGAGGCGCCGCGCGAAGGCCAGGACATCCCGCCCGGCTGGCACATCGGTTATTTCCTGTCGACTGCGCACACCGAGGCGCTCGGCCCAGACGGCACGGCGACAGGCGCCGGCGTGTTGCCGCCCTTGCCGCTTCCGCGACGCATGTATGCCGGCACGCGCATCACGTTCCACGCGCCGATGCGCGTGGGCGACCGCCTCCGCCGCGACACCGAACTCACCGACCTGCAGGTGCGCGAAGGCAGCACCGGCAGGCTGATCGTTACCACCCAGACGCGGCGCACCTTCTCCCCGCGCGGCCTCGCCATGACGGAGGAGGGCGACACGGTCTTCCGTGAGGAAGTGAAGCCCGGCGCCAAGAGCGGTATCCCCAAGCGCGAGGAAGTGCCGGCCAATCTTCCATGGAAGCGCACGATAACGGCCGGACCAGTGGTGCTGTTCCGCTTCTCCGCGCTGACCGGCAACCCGCACCGCATCCACTACGACCGCCCCTACGCCATGGAGGCGGAGGGCTACCCCGGCCTCGTCGTCCATGGGCCCTTCACGCAGGCGTGCCTCACCAACTTCGTGCGCGACAACACTCCCGGGCGCACGATCAAGACATTCTCCCTGCGGGCGCGCGCCCCGTTGTTCGACACGGCCCCCTTCGATCTCGCCGGCCGTCCGACCGACGGCGGCGCATCCTGCGAAGTCTGGGCCGTCACGCCCGCCGGCACCATCGCCATGCAAGCGACGGCGACGTTGGCATAGTCTCGAACCGTGCCGCTTGCGCGACGGGTCCCCCTCCCCCTTGCGGGGAGGGGTTAGGGGTGGGGGTAAGCCGCAGGCGCCTCCGCTAGCCAATCCCCCCACCCGGCGCTTCGCGCCACCCTCCCCGCCAGGGGGAGGGAAAACCTCGCGCGTCATTCAAGGAAAAGCGACGACCTTGCGCTCCGCGAGCCCGGCAATCTCATCCGCGCCGTAGCCATGCTCCTGCAGGATCGCCCGCGTGTGCTGCCCCGGCACCGGCGTGATCGCGCGCGGGGTACCCTTCGTGAAGGGCGCCTTGCCCGCGAGGTTGGGCACGGGGAACGCTTCCGGCGTCTCGGGCAGCTCCAGGAAGCTCACGAGATCGATCGCCTCCGCTTGCGGCTGCGCGAGGAAGTCGCGGAAGCTGCTCAGCCGCTCGTGCATGATGTCGGCCTCTCGCAGCCGCTGCGCCCAGTAGGCTGTGGTTTTCTCTTCGATAGCCGGGCGCACGATGCCCAGCAGCTCGGCCTCGTTGTCGACGCGCAATTCCCCGTCGGCGAAGCGCGGATCGGTTGCAAGCTCGGGCGTGCCCAGCACACCGCAGAACGCTCGCCACTGGTCCTCGCGCACGATCAGGAACTGCAGCCAGCCGTCGCTCGTGCGGAACACGCCGCTCGGCATGGCGCGCCGCACGCGGTCACCCTCCAGGTACACCATCATCATGCGAATGGCCTGCATCGCGCTCGCCGCCTGCAGCAGGCTCACCTCGATTCGCTTTCCGCGCGGGTGATCACGCCGGGCGTAGAGCGCGGCAGACAGCGCCTGGAACGCGTAGAGCGCGGTCGACATGTCGATGACGACGAACGGCACGCGATGCGGGATGCCGTCCTCACCCTTGTTGTCGACCATCAGGCCGGTGAACGCCTGCAGCACCGGGTCCATCGCCGGCCGGTCGGCCAGCGGGCCGGTCTGGCCGAAGCCCGACACGGACACATAGAGAACGCGCGGTTCCCGCGCGGAGACGGCCTCATAGCTGAACCCGAGCCGCTCGAGCACCCCGGGCCGGAAGCCCTCCAGCAGTGCGTCGGCGCCGGCGACCAGCCGCCACAGCACGTCCTTACCTTCCGCCGATTTCAAGTCGAGCGCGATGGAGCGTTTGCCGTAGTTCGTCGGGATGGAATAGGCGGTGTGGGTGCCGTAGCGCTTGCCGATGGTGCGCGCCCAGTCGCCGACCCCGGTCGGCTCGACCTTGATGACGTCGGCGCCGTGCTGGGCGAGCAGCATGCCGCAATAGGGTCCCGCCACGCCCTGGCTGAGATCGACGACCTTGAGCCCCGCGAACGGCGCCTCGTAGCTCATGGCCGTAGCTCCTCAGGGCCGCTCGTTGCTGAAGATGATGGTGCCGCTTGCCGCGAACATGCCGCCGACGCCGTGCGCCGCGGAGATCTTGGCACCCGGCACCTGCGCGGGCGCGACACCCCGCATCTGCCGCACGCTTTCCTGCAGCGCGTACATGCCATACATCCCTGAATGCATGTAGCTCAGGCCCCCGCCGTTGGTGTTGAGCGGCAGCTTGCCGCCGGGCGCGGTATTGCGCGCGCCGATGAAGGCTGCCGCCTCGCCCGGCTTGCAGAAGCCGAGGTCCTCCAGCCCGTAGAGCGGCAGGTGGGCGAAGGCGTCGTAGATCATCAGGTGGTCGACATCCTTGTGCGCGATGCCGGCTTCCTCGAAGGCCTTCTTGCCCGCCACACGGAAGGCGCGCGAGGAGGTGAAATCCTCCATCTGGCTGATCATCGGGCTTTCCACGCTTTCGCCGGTGCCGAGGATGTAGACGGGCTTGGTCGGGAAATCCTTCGCGCGCTCGGCGCTGGTCAGGATCAGCGCACCGCCGCCGTCCGTGACGAGGCAGCACATGAGGATGCGGAAGGGATAGGCGATCATGCGCGACTTCAGCACGTCCGCAACGGTGATCGGCTCCTTGAAGGTCGCGCGGGGGTTCTTGCCCGCCCACTCGCGCTGCACCACCGGCACCATGGCGATCTGCTCTTCCGTGATGCCGTAGGTTTTCATGTAGCGCAGCACCGGAATGGTGAACATCGTCGGCGGGCCCAGCACGCCGAACGGCGCCTCGAATTGGCCGGCGAGGCTCGACGGCCAGGGCGGCCGCGGTGTGGAGCCGATGCGCGACTTGCCGCTCTCGCCGTGCGTGATTAGCACGGTCTTGCACAGGCCCTCGTTGATGGCGGCCGCCGCATGCCGCACGTGGATCATGAACGAGCAGCCGCCGACAGCCGTACCGTCGACCCATGTCGGCGTGATGCCGAGATAGTGCGCGATGGTGGTCGGCGTTTCGCCGGCGGTGGCGATGCCGTCGATGTCCTGCGGCTTGAGCCCGCAGTCCTTCATGGCGTTGAGCGCCGCGTCGGCGTGGATCTGGATCTGCGAAATATTCGGCAGCACCCCGAGATCGGTGCTCTCCGCGGCGCCGACGACGGCGACAGTTCCGGGCTTCATGCTGTGCTCCCGCTCACTTGCCGCCGGCCGGCTTGAAGAGCGCCAGCGTGACCTGGCCGGTCTGCTTCTCGAACGCCACCTCCAGCGGCATGTCGAGAACGAGTGCCTCCGGCGTTTGCGGACAGCCGGTGATGTTGGTCATCATGCGCGGCCCTTCGTCGAGTTCCACGACCGCTATCGCATAGGGCGGCGTGAAGCCCGGCGCGGGGCGATGGTGGATCACGTAGCTGAAGAGCTTCGCCTTGCCGCTCGCCTTCACCACCGCGACGCTGCGCGAGGCGCATTTGGGGCAGAAGGGGCGCGGCGGAAAGTAGGTGTGGCGGCAATCGTCACATCGCTGCAGGCGCAACTCGCCCGCGCGCGTGCCCTCCCAGAAGTGTCTCGTCTCCGGCGTCGGCACCGGCAATGGTCGCGATCCTTCGGCCACGATCTTCTCCCATCAGACAGTCAAATGCGTTTCGCAGGTCTAGGCGCTGCCGACTGTGCCAGGAACCTTACCCATTCGCCACAGTGCTGCATTCAGATGATCCGGGGCTACCTCGCAAAGCCTTCCCGGAACAGCCGGCCATGCTCCTTCACGCGCAGCAGTCAGGATGTGCCGACGGTGCAACTCGCTACTGGAAAATGTCTGCTCGCACAGCCACGCCAGATGTGGAGACGAACCGGAGAAGGCAGAGGAGAACCTGAAGGATGTCTCGTACTGATCGGCCACCGCCCCCGCAGCCCAATTTGCGATCTGTCCTTCCGGTTTGATGCGGTCGAAGCGTGCCGCTGCCGGCCAGAACGGTTCGCTTATTTCGGCCGGACGCGCGTGCAGCGTTTCTATGAAGCGCCGCAGGACACCGACGCTTTCGCTGCGCATGCCGCTTTCCCATGCCACGCGGGCCAGCGTGGAGAACCGCTCCGGGGTCGGCCTGTGTCTGCATGCGGTTCGCAGGCCTCGCAAAGCAAGCGCTAGGGCCGCGCAGCGGACAGGGGCCGGCTTATCGCCGCGACGCCACGTGGCGTAGGCAGCAAGGGCCGTACGGTAGCCCGCATCTGCCGCCGCGGTAGGCGTGATGCTTGGAGCGAATATCTGTTCCCTCCAGAAGGAGAGGCCGTAGTCGAGATCCTCAGCCGACGGTCTCCATGCGGGAAACGCATCGGCCAGGACACCTAGATCTGACAAAGCCTGAACCCGGTCCGGCTTGGCGGCGAACAGGTTCAGCTCGTAGGTGTCCAGGGCCTGTTGCGGGAAGTCCGGGACGAGAATGGGCGCTCCGGCCAACTGGCGGAACAAGCGATAGCCGATCGATGGGAACAGGGCACGCAGGCGTTCATTGATCTTGTCGCCCGCCTTCACCTCGAACATGACCAGCGGCGAGTGCCGCGCAAAGAAATCGCGCCCGCCCGACAGGATGCGCTCCTCCTCGCCTTCGGCATCGATCTTCACAAAATCGGGAGACGGCCAGCCTCGCGCGACTTCTTCGTTGTCGAGGCTGGTGATGCCAACAGTCTCGCCTGGACCGGCCGTGCCGAGCGCATTGAGTTCGCTCGAGCCGCCGAAGACGAGGCGCCCTTCTCGCTTGTTGTCGGATAGGGCGAATGGAAGAAGCTCCAGATTGTTCGCGCCGTTGAGTTCGCGGCTGCGCTGCAAACAACTGCGCGCTTCGCTACCGGGCTCGTAAGCGAAGACCCGGCCTGCCTGACCGACCAATTTCGACATGGGCAGGCTGTAGACCCCAAGGTTTGCGCCGATGTCGATAACCGTCATTCCCGGCTGCAGCCAACGGCGCAGAAAACCCATCTCCTTCTCGAACCATGTTTCCTGCTCGAGCAGGACATAAGTCGTGATCGATTGCAGCGTGGCGGGCGCCGCAAGCGTCACGCCGTCGGAGAGCTTGATGTCGATCGTATCCACGGCAACGGTTGTCCCGTATCCGGTGCGCTGCTGCAACCTACATGCGCCGCTATTGCATTTTGAACCGGCAGCCGACGGGCGGCCCTTGCTGAGAGCGCTGACCTTGGGGCCGGCGCCGGTTCGGCCATCCTTGTCCAATTGCAGTTGACGATCGCGGGCCGCAAATGTCCAAATGCAACCGCGCCCACGAGTTCACCGGTCATGCCCGCGGTCAACAAATTGCTGTGTGAAGGACGTGTTGCCCTCGTAACAGGGGCCGGGCGCGGCCTCGGCCGCGAGCACGCGCTGCTGCTGGCGGCGCACGGCGCCAAGGTGGTGGTGAACGATATCGGCGCCGGGGTCGACGGCACCGGATCGGATGCGTCTCCCGCCAGCGAGGTGGTCGATCTCATAAGAAAGGCCGGCGGCGAGGCGGTCGCAGACGGCCATGACGTCAGCGACTGGAAGGCCGCCAAGGCCATGATCGACGGGGCGATCAAGACCTATGGCAAGCTCGACGTTCTCATCAACAACGCCGGCATTTTGCGCGACCGCATGCTCACCAACATGGACGAGGGGGAGTGGGACTCGGTCATCAAGGTGCACCTGAAAGGCGCGTTCGCCCCCTCCCGCCACGCCGCCGCACATTGGCGCGACCTCAGCAAGACGATCGGCGGGCCGGTGAACGCGCGCATCATCAACACGAGTTCCACGTCCGGCATCTACGGTAACGTCGGCCAGACCAACTACGGAGCGGCCAAGGCGGGCATCGCCGCTTTCACCATCATCGCCGCGCGCGAGCTGCGGCGCTACGGGGTCACCGTCAACGCCATCTCGCCGTCCGCCCAGACGCGCATGACGGAGGGCCTGCGCGAACTCACCGAGGAGCAGCGCGCGCTGCGCGATCCCAAGTGGGTGTCGCCGTCGGTGGTCTATCTCGCGAGCGAGGAGGCGCACGACATCACCGGGCGCGTGATCCAGGCCGGCTTCGGACGCATCGCGGTTTGCGAAGGCTGGCGGCGCGGCGCGGAAGTGAAACAGGTGGCGGACCCGGCCACGGCCGGCGCGCTGCTGCGCGGGATGATCCCCAAGGTGCGCAGGAACAGCGCCATGGACGGCACCGAACTCGACTGAGGATGGGCCCCAAGGGACATCCTCCACCCCAGTGGTGAGGTTGCCTGCCCTCGGACTCGTTCCAGGGTCTTACCACGGCGTTCGTGACCGCAGCCCGTCCTTCGACAAGCTCAGGACGAGGGTGTGCGCGTAGCGAAAGTGTCCTACGTCTCCAGCGCGATCTTTTCCCGGCGCTTGGCGAGCGCGGGCAGGAGCGGCGCAAGCAGTGCGGCGAACGCGAGGGCCAGGCACACCGCCGAGATCGGTCGCTCGAAGAAGATGCCGAACTCCCCGTGCGAGATGATCAGCGATTTCCTGAGGTTGTTCTCCAGCATCGGCCCGAGCACGAAGGCGAGCACCAGCGGCGCCGGCTCGTAGCCGAACTTTCGCATGAGGTAGCCGAGCACGCCGAAGGCGACCATCACGAAGACATCAAACACAGCGTTGCCCGAAGCGAACACGCCGACGATGCAGAACATCAGAATGAGCGGGAACAGGAGCCGGTAGGGCAGCTTCAGCACCTGCACCCACATACCGATCAGCGGCATGTTGAGCACCAGCAGCATGGCGTTGCCGATATACATGCTGGCAACGATGCCCCAGAACAGGTCGGGCCGCTGCGTCATCATCAGCGGTCCCGGCTGCAGGCCGTGGATGACGAAGGCGCCCAGCAGCAGCGCCATCACCACGTTGGGCGGGATGCCGAGCGTCATCAGGGGAATGAAGGCGCCGCCGGCGGCTGCATTGTTGGCCGCTTCGGGCCCCGCCACGCCCTCGATGGCGCCCTTGCCGAAGCGTTCGGGCGTGCGCGAGAGCTTCTTCTCGATGGCATAGCTGGCGAAGGAGGAGATGACCGCGCCGCCGCCCGGCAGGATGCCGAGAAAGAAGCCGAGCACGGTGCCGCGCGCGACCGGCCACTTGGAGGCCGCCCAGTCGGCTGCGGACGGCCACAAGCCGCCGATGCGTGCCTTGATCAGGTCGCGCTTCAGCTCCTTCTCCAGGTTGGTGAGAATCTCGGCGACCCCGAACAGCCCCATCACGATCGGGATCAGGCCGATGCCGTCGAGCAGTTCGAGACGGCCGAAGGTCAGGCGCGGTTGCGCGGTGATCAGGTCCATGCCGATCAGGCCGAGCAGGATGCCGACGGCCGCCATCAGCAGCGACTTGGCCATCGAGCCCTGACTCAGGAAGCTCAGGATGGTGAGACCCAGCACCATCAGGCTGAAATATTCGGCCGGACCGAACGCGACAGCGACCCTGGCGAGCGACGGCGCCACCAGCATCAGCGCGACGAGGGCGAAGGTGCCCGCTGCGAAGGAGCCGAGCGCGGCAATGCCGAGTGCGGGGCCGGCGCGACCCTGCTTGGCCATCTCGTGCCCGTCGATGCAGGTGACGACGGAAGCAGCCTCGCCGGGGATGTTGACGAGGATCGACGTGGTGGAGCCGCCGTACATGGAGCCGTAGTAGATGCCGGCCATCATGATGATGCCGGATTCCGGCGTCCCGGACAGCGTCACCGGCAGCAGCAGCGACATAGCGGAGATGGGACCAATACCCGGAAGCACGCCCACCAGCGTGCCGATGAACACCCCGATGAAGCAGTAGAGCAGGTTGATCGGATTGAGGGCGACCCCAAACCCGTGGGCAAGACCCGCGAAGATTTCCATGGGGTCGCCCTTTCGCTCAGAGGATGCCTTCCAGGACGCCCTGGGGGAGCTGGATCCTGAGGACCTTCGTCAGCACGACCCACACCCCGAAGGTGGCGCCCCCAGCAACAAGGAGCGCGAGCCACCACCTCACGGGATCGACGAACCACATGATGATCAGCAGCAGCGCCAGCGTGCAGGGGATGAAGCCGATGCGCTCGAAGGCAAAAGCGTAGGCGATGAGCAGAGCCACAACGATCAGCACCTTGGGCCAGCGCGTGGCGGCCCACAGGGACCCGACGTCCGGGCCGCCCGAGAGCAGCGCTTGGCCTATGACGCCGGCCGCGAGTCCGCACATCAGCAAGCCGATCCAGAAGAAGGCGAAGCCGGCTCCGGGCTCGCTGGCGCGGCCAAGGCCCATGTCGCGGCCCTCCCACGTGATGAAGGCGCCGAGCGCCAGCCAGAATAGCCCGCCCCAGATCTCCGAGTTGCGCAGCACGTTACGGAGCACGGCGGTTCCCTTCCCTCTCCCGGTAGGCGTGCGTCACGATCTCTTGCCGAGACCCAGCTTTTCTATGACCTGCCGCTGGTCATCGACCAGCTCGCGCACGAACTTCGTGTAGTCAGCGCCGTTCATGTAGCGCGTGGCGTAGTCGTAGCGCTTCTGGATCTCCATGGCCTTCGGATCGGTCATGGCCACCTTGAACGCGTCGTGCAGTTTCTTGACGATCGCGGGGTCCATGCCCTTTGGGCCGGCGAGCCCGAAGGGGGAATCGAACACGAACGGGAAACCGAGTTCCTTCAGCGTTGGCGTATCGGGCAGGCGCGAGTTGCGCTGCTCGGTCCAGATACTGAGTATGCGCACCTTGCCGGCATCGACGTGCGGCCACCAGCCGGCACCTTCCGCGACCGCCATCACGTGCTCGCCTTCCAGCGCGGCCCAGGACTCGGGCCCGCCCTTGAACGGGACCTGGGTCCACTTCACGCCGGCCTTCAGCGCGATCTGCTCCATGCCGATGTGCAGCGACGTGCCGGCGCCCGGCGTGCCGTAGGTGAGCTTGCCCGGATTGGCGCGGGCGAACTCGATCATGTCGTTGAAGGTCTTGAACGGAGAATCGGCACGCACGCCGACGCCGAACATGAAGCCCGAAAGATGGATGACGTAGGTGAAATCCTGCAGCGGGTCGTAAGTCGTCTTCTGCATGAACGGAAAGCGGAAGACCGTGATTGGAATGTGCGAGATGGTGTAGCCGTCAGGTTTCGCGTTGGCCGCCATCTGCGCAGGGCCCAACGTGCCGCCGGCACCGGTGCGGTTGTCGACGATCACGGGCTGGCCCAGAATCTTGCCGGCGGCATCCGCCATGGCCCGGTGCCACATGTCGATGCCGGTTCCCGCCGGCCAGGACATGATGAGGGTGATAGGCTTGTTCGGGAAATCGGCGGCGCTTTGCGCGCTGGCCGGGCCCGCAAGCAGAACACTGAGGCCGGCCGCAGCGGCGGCCAGCAGCAGATTGCGACGGTGCATTCTATTCCTCCCTTTGAAACGTCCGGCGTCCGAGCCCCTGCCTTTGCGGCTTTGTTTCCGGGGCCCGGCGCTAGTCCTTCATGCGATGTTCTCGTCCCTTCTCGGCCTGCGGTGAGCCCGTAAGCGTCAGCTCTTCTTGGCGAGGCCAATTTTTTCGAGTGCGGCCTTCTCGCCGGCAATGATCTCGTCCACGAACTTGCGGTACGTGGCGGTGTCCATGTAGCGGGGCACCATGTCGTACTTGGCGAGAGTTGCGATTACGCCCGAGTCCTCGACGGCCTTCTTGAAGGCGTCGTGCAGCTTGGCGACGACGCCCGGGCTCATGCCCTTCGGTCCGGCGATGCCGAACGGGGAATCGAACACGAAGGGATAGCCAAGCTCCTTCAGCGTCGGCGTGTTGGGCCAGTTCTTGCTGCGCTCGCCCGTCCAGATGGCCAGCAGGCGCAACTTGCCGCCATCAACGAGCGGCTTCCAGCCCGTGGAATCGGCCTGCAGCGTCGTGTGTCCGCCGAGTACGGCGGCGTTGGTCTCCGCGCCGCCCTTGAACGGCACGTGCGTGAGCTGGACGCCCGCAGCCGCCGCGATCTGCTCCATGCCGATGTGCAGCGACGTGCCCGCGCCCGGGGAGGCATAGGTGACCTTGCCCGGGTTGGCCTTGGCATAGTCCACCACATCCTTCCAGGTCTTGAACTGGTTCTCGGCACTGGTGGTGATGCCGAAGGTGTAGCCGGTGAGATGGGCGACGTAGGTGAAATCGTTCACGGCGTCCCACGTCGTCTTCTGCATCAGCGGCAAGCGCATCACCGTGATCGGCATCTGCGCGATGGTGTAGCCGTCGGGCTTGGCGTTGGCGGCCATAATGGCGGGCCCGAGCGTGCCGGAGGCGCCCGGCTTGTTGTCGACGACGATCGGCTGTCCGAGATGCTTCGCTGCGGCTTCCGAAATGGCGCGCATGGCAACGTCGGTAGAGCCGCCCGCCGGCCACGGCACGATCATTGTGATCGGCTTATCGGGATAGGTTTGTGCAACGGCCGCCGGGATCGAAAATACGGCGAGCACCGAGGCCACCAGGGCCCCGGCGGCTACACGGCAAAACGTCATGAGCATTTCCTCCTGGGTTGATCGCCGCACAACAAGCGGCCGTTGCCCCCGAGATTGCTTTACGATCGGGCACATGTCCAGAGTTTGTCGGACAGTCAGACAGTGAGGCGGCTCGCCTGCGTTCGCAGAGGCGGGGCCTGGTCGGCCGCTGGCTCGCACCTTACCCGCGATCAGATGCGTCCCCGGCCGGAGTGCGGAGCACGGAGAGCCGGGGTCTTTCTTCGTTCAAGGTTTAAAGACCCCGGATAGCCTTGGCCTGCGGCCTCGGCTTCCAGGAACGCAAGTGAAGGCGCGCCTGCGCCGTCGCGGAGCGTAGAGCCGGCTGTCTTCCTATCAATTTGAGGATGACCGTAACGATTGCCCGGGCGGGCTCGGCCAGCTACCCCTTCGTCGCGCGCCAGGGCGCTTCCTTGCCGTCGGCGATGCTGGTGCCTTCCATCACGTTGCCGTTGACGCGGCCCTTGTAGAGCGTGTTGCCGGCCGTGAAGGTGATCGCCTCGCCGTTGAGGCGGCCCTTGGTGA
>Ga0190265_10000774_pt1 | contig 21276 bp, 16 predicted proteins | sample Popmic124T_FD_133135 | JGI IMG/M metagenome (GOLD analysis project Ga0190265, IMG submission 133135) | Populus adjacent soil microbial communities from riparian zone of Indian Creek, Utah, USA - 124 T | ecosystem: Environmental > Terrestrial > Soil > Riparian zone | place: USA: Utah | collected...
CGGGCGCCGCACCATCCGGCGCTGTTCCGGCGCTGCCGGCCGCACCCCCGCCGCCGTCTTTGCCGGCCCCCGCACTGCCAGCCGTACCTCCAGTTCCCGCGGTGCCGGCCGTACCAGCGCTGCCACCCTTGCCGCCAGTGCCAGCCGTTCCCGCGCTCCCGCCAGAGCCTGCGGTGCCACCGGTTGCCGAGCCGTCTTTGCCCGACCCGGCGCTACCGTCAGTGGGCGATCCGGCCGATCCGCCGGTGCCACCGCTACCGCCCTTCGCCGAACCGCCGGATCCGCCGGAGCCGCCCGTTCCTGAGCCCGCCGAGCCTCCACTGCTGCCGCCATCGCCGTCATCGCTGCACCCTCCCGTCAGTGCAGCAAGCGCAAAAATCGAAGTCGCACAAACCAGAGAAACTCCAACGAGCTTACGCATTCTATTTCCTTCTTCGACCCTTCGGTCGTGAGCGGGCGTGGCCCGCTCGACATCGTCGAACCGCAGGCCAAGCCGGATCGCCGGCAAAACCGCAGCGATGCGGGGAGACCCCGGTCGATGTTTTCAGATTGCGAAGCGGCACAAGAATCGTGAAAGCGTTAAGTCGAAGCCGTCTCGCTCGGAACCCGTTGATAAGCAAGCGGCACGCCACTCTGCACAGCGAACGATAAAGCGGCTCATTTCGCGGGTTGCCGGTTATCGCTGTTGAGCTCGTTGGCGCGCCAACTATGACACATCGATCCGAGGCAGAACGCGCGCACCGACGTCGCGGCCGCATACGTCGTCGATGCCGTTCGAGGCGGCGGCCGATTTCGACCGCGATGCGAGGTGGTTCACGATGTATTCGGCGTCGCGGCCGACCCCACCGAGCAGCGCCGACGTCGGTGAGTAGAGGTAGAGGTTGCCGATGAAGTACAGCCCCGGATGCGAAGAGACGACGCCGCGTTCGTGCGCGAGCCTTCCGTCACCGCCGAGAAGCGGCAATTCGATCCAGCCGAAATCCTCCGTGTACCCTGTGGCCCAGATGATGTTCGGCACCTCCATCACGCGTCCGTCCTCGAGGAGCGGCGCGCCGTACTTCACACCGACGGTCCTCGGCACTCGCTCGATCCCGGCCGCCGCGATCGCTTCGTTCCTGACGCGAACGAGCGGCCAACCCATCGTGAGACTCTTGTCGCGCATCTTCCGGCCGGCGGACGACTTCGTGGTGAGCAGCCGATTGCCGACGAACCAGAACACCGGCGTGAGGAGCTTGTCCGGCAGGCTACCTACCGCGAAGGGAGTCTCCTCGCCCGTCACTCTGCCCGAGAGCCAGGTCTTGTGACCAGCGCGGCAGATCTCCATCGCGAGCTCGCCGCCCGAGTTGCCAGCGCGGACCACTAGCGCGGCCCCGCTTCTGAGCTGCGCGGGATTTCGATAGGCGCTCGAGTGGAGGTGCAGGATGCCAGGGTCGAGCTCGGTCGCAAAGGCGGGGATCTTCGGTTTTTGGAACGGACCCGTCGCCACGACGACGTTGTCGGCCAGGATCCGGCGATCGCCGGTGGACACGACGAATCGGCCCCCCTCCTTGACGACCCGATCCACGGTGACGCCGGACTGGACCGGTAGATTGAATTCCTTGGCGTAGGCCTCGATGTAAGCGGCCGTCTCGTCCTTGCTCGGAAACTCCGAACCGTGGCGGCCCTGAAATGGCCAGCCCGGTAGGCCGGAGAGGCGCGCTGGCGTGAAGAGGAGCAGCGAATCCCACCGGCTTCGCCAGGTGTCGCCGATGCGGCGGCTCGCATCCAAAATCACGAATGGCAAGTTTCGTCTTGCGAGGTAATACCCCGCGGCGAGTCCGGCCTGGCCGCCCCCGACGACGACTGCATCGAACGACTCAAATTCGCTCTTCATCGATACCTCACGGGTTCGCCATGTCGGCGAAAGCTTTGGACGCTCGCATAACCAGTCAGTCTGCGTGATCGGAGTCGCCCATCGGGCGGAGGTGCTGCCCTAGGATGGACCGCGCCAGCGCCTGACCCTCTCGGAGTCCCGCGTCGGTGGCGAAGCGGAAGTGGATGCCGCATAGGACGCGCGAATCGGCGGCCTCGGCCGCTGCGGCACGGAGCCTGGTGAAAGACCGCGCGGGCCGCTCCTCGGGTGCGGTGGTGGAGGTCGCGGTAAACGCGATGTCATCGGTGCCAAGCGCCGCGGCGAGCATCTCGGCAGCGGAGGCGCTCTGCATCGCGTGGGCCGACGGATACTCCCAGGTTGGCGGCGTGATGCAGGAGGGCTCCCAGTCCCGATCGGCATCGGTCTCGGCGTTGCCGTCAGTATCACCGGCGCGGATGGCCGTGTAAGGGCGCCATCGGTCGTAGTGTCGCTTCGCGTTCCAGATGGCCACGTACGCATCGGAGAGACCCATGTTGACGAGCGCGAACAGGCGCGCGGCGGGATACAACGCCACGCCGCGTTGACGCACGAGCTGGTTGGCGATGCGGTTCCAGCCTATTTCGGCGAACTCATACCACCAAGCGGCTTCGTGCGATTGGTCCTCCGAGCGGGATGAGTGGTAGCGCGCGCCGAGCGCTTTCACTTCGTCGTATGCGGTCGTGTAATCGGAGCTCGCGAGATCGGGCGGGGGCCCTGAGCGGAACTGGGTGCCGCTCTCGATCCCGAACGGTTCTGCGTCGCCGAAGTCCGGCCTGAAGACGAAGTCGAAGGGCGGAACGAATTGGTAGTCACCCGCTTTGGGTGGCGAGTCCGGCACGTACGAGCCGGTCATGTCCCAGCGGTCGCCGCTGCGCTCGGAAAGGATGGCCCCAGCGGCCTCCTTGCCCAGCTCGATGCCGAGCGTCTTTCCTTCGCCGTCTGAAACGCGTGCCAGGTACGTCGTCAGCGCAGAGTCGAAGGTTTCCTGCTGCGCCGGATAAATGTCGACGAGCACGTCGCGCGCGGCTTGCGCGGCGGCGGCGCTCGGATGCGCCAGGCGTTGCATGGGGCCCGCGAGGGCATACCGAGCGTAGCTCGGCATGATGGAGTTCAGGGCATCGTGCACTGCCAGGTGCATCATCGTCATGCCGCGCAGGTTGACGGCGAAGTCTTCGAACCCGTCATGCGCGAGCGCGGCGTCGAAGGCGATCTCGCCCCATTCGACAACGACCGCGTTGCTCGTGACCTCGGGAGAGTTGGCGTTTTCCTCAGGGGCACAACCTCCGGTGAGCCCACTCAGAAGGGCGACGCTGAGCAGCCCAAGCAACGTGCGTATCGAGCGGACGGGAAGGCGGGTGCAGGTTTGAAGTTGGAGTCCAGTGTTCATCGTAGATGGAATATGCAGAGGCCTCGCCGCGGCGCTTGGCGGTCAGGGTCAAAGATTTGGCTCAGAAGTCCAAGCCGTCCGCAGTCCTGCGGCGGCCGCCAAATGCGACCGTCGGGTGGTGGGCTCACCGCCGAGCTATCGCGCAGTCGTCCAAGGGCGCTTCACGTAGTCAGCACCACGACACAGACTGGGTGGTTGTCCAAACTTCTCTTTGAATGCTTTGCTGAAGTGAGACAAGTCTTCGAATCCGCATTCGAGCATGATCTCGGTGACGCTCATGCGCGTCATCTGCAGGAGGGACATCGAACGCTGCAGGCGCCGTTCGAGCAGCCACTTTCCAGGGGAGGTCCCATAGTGCATGCGGAAGTCTCTCTTGAAGGAAGAGAGGCTCCGGTGGCACATCTGCGCGTAAGTCAAAAGCGGCAGGTTGTAATGGCAATTGGCTTCCATGATCGCGGCCAGCGGAGGGACGTCACACGCCGCCACCGACTGGAAGTGAGCGGCCAGCGCCGGGTTGCGCCGACTCAGCAGAATGCCCGTGAGAAGCTCCTGGAGTTTCAGCTTCAAGAGTGCCTCCGGGGGGTCTTCGTCTGCCGCGAAGTAGACCACCATGGCATCGAAGAACGCGGACAGGGCGATGTCACTCGACACCCGGATCACCCTGTCTGTGGCAGCGACGGGTGCTCGGGCCTGGGGTATGTCCGCCGCCAGCTGGGTGATGATGTGTCTGACGAAGCCATCGGGGATGAAATACAGCTGCACGCACGGGTCATCGGCGAAATGCTCGGGTAAGACGTAGGCCCCTTTCTTGAAGAATACCGTCTCGTGAGCCCTGGCGGACCCGGCTCCGGTGGGAGCCTTCCAGCTCGCCGTCCCGCTGATGACATGCATCAGGTAGTCCGTTTGGGTCCAGATTCCGACCGAATCGGGCCCACATGAAAACTGTGCGAACAGGATCTCCCCGATCTCGAATCGTCTTGCGAGCGGATCCGAGCGGATGGCGTCCAACGCGTTCACCATCGGAGGGGAGGAGTCGCTCGCGGCCAGCCGTTCGAACGGCATGACACGCCGCTGGCCCGCGTCGACCTTTATCTGCGCACTGCGTCCCATGCTCGAGCCTCCCGCGGAAGTTACCACGATGAGCGAATCATGCCCCGAGGCCGCCCTCAGGGTCATCAGTCGCTAGCCCCCGTCCCGCTGCCCCGCCCGGCTTTTTGGCCCATCGGAGGACGTTGGTGAGGAGCGCTGCAGCGCGATCCGCCGCTGCGTGATCATGGTGTTGCCAAGACTCGGACTGCGTACCCCGAAAGGGTAGTTGCCATGGCGCCGACGTGCACCACAACTTCGTCGGCACCGCTGTTGATCAGCATCACCTGAGCCTTCGACGCCAGGGCCTTCACGAGAGGTGACGAGGAGGCTACGGGATAGATAGCCGTGCCGGGACCAAAATGATTCTTGAACGCGGTTGCGGTGGTCTGGAAAAGGGTCGGCTGCCCACCGCCCGAATTTCGCGTATCGGTGAAGAGGCCGAGCGGTATTGAGCCGCCGTCGCTTCTTCCTTGCGGGCCCCAAAGCAGCGCCACGGCTGCTCCGCCGCGCAGGATCTCCGCCAAGGACCATGCCATCAATGCGTTGTCACGCTGGGCGCCACCTTCGTCGACGAAGGGCTCGGCGAACCACTCGCTCCACCAGACCGGGAGCGTCGCCGCGCGACCTGGTTGGCGGCGAATCCAGTGCACGATGTCCGCAAACTTGTGAGCTGCCGTAAAGTCGTCGACCCGGTCGACGTCCTTGTTGGCGAGGCGTCCCGAGATGGCGATAAAGTCTGCGCCGCGCTGGTTGGCGAACCAATACGTGAGCACATCGAGTGAACGCTGGTCGACGACGCCGCTCGCCCCCGAAACGGACGTGGGATCGCTGGTGCCCGTAGCCAACCAGTCGATCAAGACATAAGGCCCACCGACTTGGATATTGGGATTGACGCCTTTGAGGGCATCGTAGACGGCGTTGTAGAGATTGGTATAGCGTTCGTAGTCCCATCGGTTGGCGGGCGCTCCGAGGTGCATTCCCTTGAAGTCGTTCCAAACCTGAAAATAGAGAACGTCTGGGTACCGAAGAGCGGTCTGTCGGGCGAGTTCGGCAAAGTCGCCGTGGTGCGCGGGGAGCGGAGCAACTTCGATCTTCGACCAATCCGTCGAACCCGGCTGGCCTCCCTTCATCCAATCAGGCGCCGCGCACAGTGTGATCACTTTGACGCCAGCTGTGTCGCGCATGATCTGGACGCGGCCGTCCATGCTACCCCACTCGAAGACGCCTGGAGAGGGCTCGGGATTGAGGGTGCCCCACCCCATGATGTGCTGATTCTGATACACGGTCGACGCCTGGAGCAATCGCTTGCCATTGGCCACCGCGGCGCTGTTGCCAAACGAGTCGAGGCTGTACTGCGTGTGGGTTGCGCCGGTCGAAAGGGCGCTGGTGAGGAGCGGCGTGGTGCGGTCGACAGTGACCGTGATGCCGCCGTCCGGCGTGGAGATTGGCGCGTCGGTTCCCGCATATCCGACGGCATCGATCGGATGCGAGTCGCAAGCAGCGAGCAGCACGAACCATCCGGCGTACCGTTCCCTGGCCCCGCTCTTCATAGAAAAGCTACCACCCCGACCCCCGCCAAGAGAGAGGGCCTGCCGGCGCTGGCTACCTCGGCATCCATGAAGCGGACTACGGCAGTCGTCCGCGGGAAGAGCGCCGTCACGTCGACGATCATGGATAAATGAGGGCCGAATCGGGCTTCGGCGCCAACGCCGGCGGTAAACATGGGCGTGGTGAGATCACCTTCCTTTCCGTAGTAGGGTGTCGCTCCCTCGCCCGCGAGGCGGAAATGATAGATGCCGCCTCCCACACTGCCGAACATTGCAAAGGGGCGGTGGTTCACGAGCACCGCCAAGAGCTCAGCCGAAACGAGCTCTTGATGAATCAGGGCCGAGCCCACTGCTCCGTCCACACGCACGGAAGGGCCGAGCCCGGCAAATGACAGGCGACCTGCCCATCGTCCCATTCCGTAAGAAAGTTTCGCAACCGGCAGGACCCCGGCGCCTATGCCCTGAAAGCCATGCAGAAACGCCACGCCGACGCTCACCGCGGGTGATTGGAGCGAGCTTCTCTCGCGTGATGGCTCCCCGACTCCGTTGCGGGTGAGGGGGGAGGTGCCGCCGGCGGGCAGCAGGTCGCGTTGGGGTGGCGAACTCTGCTCAGCCGGCGTTTCGCTTTCTCGTTTCGGTCGGAGGTCGAGAAAGCTAGCGCGCAGTACTTCGACCGCTCGCACGGCCAGCACCGCGGACACGTGGCTCGGGCTGATGGAGCGCGTCTCGATTCTTTGAATCACCGTCTTGCCCGAGGTTCGGTCGGTGAGCCAGACCTCCGCGGCCCCTCCCTCTCGGAGGGGAAAGATGGCGAACGTCGCCACGGGGTCGAGACGCTCGGCCGCCGCAGCCAACTGCGCGCGTGCATCGCGCTCCGGACTTGCTTCGAGAAACGCAACCTCGAAACCAGCGGCGACGAGCTCACCGGCCACGCGATGAATTGCCTCGGCCGTCACTTGATCGGTCGCGGGTGGCCGAATGACGACGACCCGCGACGGGCTGGCGCGCGCAGCTGGACCAAGAAAGAGCAACGCGAGCAACACGAGGAGAGCCGGCGCTCGGATCAACGCGAGTCCAAGAGCTGAGTTGCCGCCACCGCATACGCTCCTCGTGGAAATCGATCCAGATATTGCCTTGCCACCTGACGAGCCGTTTCGGTCACTCCCATTTTCTGAATCGCCACCATCTTGCGGCCCAAGCCTTCGGAAGCATACGACCCATTGGGTGCTTCGGAGAGGTAGGTGTCGTACCAAGATACGGCATCGCGGAGCCTCGATGCATCCTCCGCCAATCTTCCGAGAAAAAAGGCAGCTTCTTTGGCTTGTAGTGAGCCTTTGAAGCGCTGTCTTTCTGCTGTCAAGGCACGCTCGGCGATGTCGGTACGCCTCAAGTACCGCGCCGCATCCGCTAGAGCAGCGAGATCCTGCTTGGATGTCGTCGTCAACGCGCTCTCGATACTCATCTGCTCAGCCTGGCTCAAGATCGATCGAAATTCGCCACTCGTCAGGAGCTTGGTCCAGTTGCGAGCCTCCAAAGGCCGCGAGCCCGTCGCGCGGCGGTCGGCTTGCGGGCGAGTCGCGTTGGTGATGACGCCATCGTCGTTGGATGGTCCTCTGCCGAGATCATCGGTCTCGTCGTCCTGGACGCCACCCGCTGCCTCGCCCCGATCGGGGTCGAGCCGCACTTCGCCGCTTCGAACGCGAACGAGAAGGCGCTGTCCAGCCTTGACCGTGATGCCGCCCGCAGCGAGCGGTCCTCGAACGCCGACGATCCCGGCGTGCATGCGAACCTCGAGGACCTCTTCGGCGCTCGACCATTGAACCTTGAACGATGTACCGATGACGGCGATCGCAAATGGGCCAACGTCGACGAGCCACTCTGCGCGGGGACGATGCACGATAGATACTTCGGCTCCCCCGTCTTCCACCGTCAGCTGTGCGCCGTCGCGCGAGGTGGAATTGATCCTACCTCGCGAGCTCGGAAGAAAGCCGACCTGGCTTCCCTCCGAAAAGTGGATCGTCGGGCCGGCCGCGCCCGTAGCGCGAACGTAACCGCCCTCGTCGATGGTGCCCGCTTCGACGGTGTATTCGATGGGCTTCGGTCGACCAATGAGCACCCCCATGCCTCCGACGAGCACGGCGACGATTGCGGCGGCAGCGAAGATCCACGTCATGGTCGATCGTCGGGAGCGATTCTGATTTCGAGCGAGGCTCTCGCGCAGCTCTGCCCAGCCTCGGGCGTCTTCGGACGGACCAGCCGTGTCGACGAGATCCCGCCGGGCGAGTCGGGCCAGCTCGGCAAGAGCGGCGTCGGCTTCGAGATGTTTGCGACTAGGCATCGGGGGACCTACCATTTCGAGTCGTGAGGTATTCGACGAGGGCGGGATCTCGCTCCACCATCTTGAAAATACGCTTGTGGATGGCGGAAAGCCGCCGTTTGACCGTGGCCAGCGAACAGCCAAGAGCCTCGGCCACCTCGGTAAGATCCATCTCTTCGATGAACCGCAGAACATAGGCTGTGCGGTCATCGGCGCTCAGGCGATCCAGGATCATGTAAAAGCGGCGCAACGCCTCGCGCTCGCTCGCGTCGTCTCCCGGAGCAGGTTTCTCCGAAACCTCTCTGGAAAGGGGCTGCATGATCCGGCGAACCCACCGGTACTTGAGCGCGTCGCGGACGACGTTCGTCGTCACGGCGATGAGAAAATTTCGTAGTGCCTTCGGTTCCTGAAGGGAGGGAACCATCGTGAAGAACCTGAGAAACGCATCCTGCGCGTAGTCGTCTACTTCGTATCCTGGTCCCAGCGTCCGCTTTATGATTCGCCGCACCAGGGGACCGTACCGCTTCCACACCTGATGCGCGGCCGCGGCTTCGCCACGGATCAGTGCAGCCCCCAATTCCGCGTCGCTCTCGTAGCTGGGAGGCACGCGTTGCAACGGAACAACCTGTGCACCGAGGTCCATCTTGGCGCGGTTCACGAGATCTCCAGCGCCGTATACCGGGCCGCACGGGAGGTCACTCGATGCCGCGATTCCCTGCAGAATGCCATCTGGCCGGCGCTCCTCGAGCTTCAGGTCACTCCTTTGAGCGGCCCGTGGCAGTTCGCAGCCTCTCCGAAGGTATCGGTCTGGATGCCCATCGCGTTGCAGATCGAGGTGAGGACGTCGCAATGCGAAACGCCCGTCGTGCCCGGAATGAACGCACCCGATTTGTTTCGATAGTCGACGTATTGTGCAGTCTTGAAGTGCCCTCCACCACCGAGAATTACCATCGGGATGTTGTCGGGCGAGTGATCTTTTCCTTCGCCCATCTCGCTCATCCAGAGAATAACGGTGTTATCGAAGAGACCTTTGGTCTTGAGATCGCCCGCGAGCCACGCGATCTGCTCGGCATGCCATTTGTAGACGTTCGTGAGAACGTTGGTCCGGGCGGGATCGACGTTGCCGAACTCGTAATGGGACAGCCCGTGATGCTCCGAGTTGGCGCCTCCTCCCGGCACCCATTTCCAATAGACCTCGCTGTTCGACATCGCACACTGAAGCACGGCAACTCGTGCACGGTCGCACGCGAAAGCGGAGGCGATGAGCTCCATCTGCATTTGAACAATCTTCGGAAAGTTGTCGTTGGCATTGACGTCGATGCCGGCCGGCCAGGCGTTGATGCGGTCGAGCGTGCACTGCGCCGTCGGCGGGGGCGGAGGTTCGGTTTGTAAGCCCGTGAGTGCTCGCACGTGTGCTTCGAGATCGCGTCGACTGAGCTCGCTTGCAGTCGTAGCTAGACGGCCGGCGTGGTTTTTCGCGTAGGCGACCGCTGTCTTGCGAATCGCTTGACGACGGAGCTCGGCCGTCGACGGCCCCGTACCAGGCGTAAAGCCGCTAAAAAGAACGTCCTTCGCCTTATAGGGACTGTTCTCGGGGTGAAGGACGTTGCCGCTCTCGCCGAAGGTCATGCGCGTCCAATTGGTTGCGTTGCTCTTGGAGAGAACGCCGAGTCGAAGCGCCTGGCGCCCTTCTCCGATGCGGGCGTTGACGAACTCGTCAACCGACGCCCCCGACGAGCGGGTCGCTCCGGAGAGATTGGGGCGACCCGTGAGAATCTGAGTCATGCCCTGCTCGTGACCGTCGCCTGCGCCGCGAGTCATCCGCCTTACGCCATCGAGGATGATCATGTCGCTTCTGAACGGCAGAAGAGGCGCAAGGATAGGGCCCAGCGTGAAATCCGTTTGCGACCCAGTAGGTCTCCACGCGCTGGGAATCGTACCGTCCGGGGAGAAGACGATGACGAGCCGCTTGGGTTGCGCCGCCTGTGCCGATGCGGGCGACGACCCAAACGTGGCGGCCGCGACGAGGCCTCCCGTGATCGTCAAGAAGGAGCGGCGATCCAACGTCGTCTTTGGGCTGCGTGTCACGGCATACCTCCCTCTCCCACGCCCACTTTCCGGTAACGGAGAGCATCACTCACGGCCAGCGCGACGATCATCTCCTTGAGGTTCTTGCCCGATTCGAGGAAGCGCTTGGCGACCGCCTCGTTGGAGCAAGCGTCCGCCGCGGTCTCCCGGCGCCCCAGTGCAAATCTGAACCACTGAAGCGTCATGCAAGTGGCAACGGTGTCGCTCTTCATCACGCGATCGGCGAGCTCCACCGCACCGTTGAATGCGCCCGTGGCGTCACCACCGTTCTTGACGTCGCCAGAAGCGTCAATCGGAGCGCCGTGCTCGTCGATGGTCCGATACCGTCCCACCGCGTCGTAGTTTTCGAAACCGAATCCGACGGGATCGATGAGATTGTGGCAGCCAGAACAGACGCCACTTTCGGTGTGCTGTCGGAAACGTTCTCGGTTGGACACGCCGGGCGCCGGCGGCGGTACATTGAAATTGATGGGATTGCCGTTGGCGTCCCTGTCCGGAGGATCGGGCAAATCGGTGCACAAGAGCTGGCCGCGCACGAAGAGTCCGCGATGAATGGGATCGCTTCGCGAAGGTTTGCCGGTGAGCGCGAGCAGGGCTGGGTGCGTCAATAGCCCGCGCCGCTGTTTCGGGTCGACTTTCGTCTCCACGAGTTGAGAACCCGTCACTTGCGGCAAACTGTAGGGACCGGCCATCGCGGCATTGACGAACATTGTGTCCGGTGCGAGCAGGCCCGAGAGAGTCGGGGCAGCGCTGAAGAAGGCGCTCTCCAACGAAGCCATGAAGGAAGCTTTCAGATTCGCGGCGAGCTCAGGGGTGTACCACCCGAACAGCGAAGCGTCTTTGGGCGCGCCCTGAAGCTCGTCGATGAAGCTCCATTCGTGAAGGAAATGGCTTACTGCGCCGCGGGCGCGCGGATCGTCGAGCATGCGCCTTGCTTCGGTTTCTACCTGCTTCGCAGTGGCCAGAGCCCCGCTCTTCGCCGCAGCGAGGAGCTGGGCATCCGGAGTGGAATCCCAAAGAAAATAAGACAGCCGAGACGCCAACGCGAAGCCATCCACGGCAACGATGTCGCCGGGTTTCGATCCCACCGGAGCGTTTTCGACGAGATGGATGAACTCAGGTGCGGCCAGAATCGATGCCAACGTGGCCTCGATGCCGGTACGGAAATCGAAACTCGCACGGGTGACATCGAAGATTTGGAACAACTCATCGACTTCCGCCGTCAGAAGGGGGCGGCGAAAGGCCTTTTCCCCGAAGGCGGAAATGAAAACGCGGGCGCAGTCATTTTCTTGGCTCGCATTGGTGGGAGCGCAGCCCAAAAGCTTGGCAGGATCCTGGACCGCCGTTGCAGCCAGGTTGGTCGCTGCGTCGACGAAATCGCGGGCCAACAAGTTGTCAATCGGGCCGCCAATCAAGAAGCCTCGCTTTGCTCCTCCAACGACGCTGTCTCCCGCGAAGTTCTTGACAGCAATATGCGCGTCAGCCGCAGCGAGACCCAGATCCCGCAGTGTATTGTCGTATTCGACGCGGCTCACCCGTCGTATCCCTATTTCAGGAACCTGCGGCGTGCTCGGAGTCGCACACTGTTGCGTGCCAGGCGTGCCGGCCATACCGCCCGCGCCAGCGGTACCGGACGTGCCAGGCGTGCCGCCCGTGCCGGGTGCACCGCCCGTGCCGGGGGTACCGCCCGTGCCGGGCGCACCGGACATGCCCGATCCACCAGGGCTGCCAGGTGCACCGCCGCTGCCGGTCGGACCGTCACCCCGCCGCCCGCCCGTGCCCGCGCGTCGGTTTTCAACGTCACCGATATCACCGGAGCACCCGAAGGCGAAGGCACTGATCGCGGACACGCCCAGAACGTAACGAACGACTAGCCGTCGGATATTCGTACGCACTTCGCCTCCACGCCGTTGCTCCTGCACGAGTAGGAGGGGGAAGCAGAGTTCGAGTCCGGCTCAACATTCGTTCCGAGATTGCTGTGGACAAGGAATACATCTCCGAATTTCGCCGGCGGCGAGCGAGCGGAATCCCCACAGGAGCCCGGACCATCGCAGCACGCCAAGTGCTCGAGCTGCGTCGATTTTCGTGGCGCGAGCTGCGGAAGAAAAAAAGACGCTGGTCATGTCGATCCGACGCGATCTCGTTCGTCGCCATTCCAGACGGGAGGCGCGTGACGGCCACTTGGGACCGGATGCCTCCCGACCCAAAGGAGAAGTCGATTGAGGAAGCCGTCGATTGGGTGAGGCGATGCCCGGATCCCATGCCCGGCGAAACGTCGGAGATCGAGATCCGCCCTGTGTTCGAGACCGAAGACTTCGGCAAAGAGTTGACGCCTGAGCTTCGCGAGCAGGAAGAACGTCTGCGCGCCGAGGTCGAGCGGAAGCGAATATCGTAGGTCATCCCTTGCGCCAGACCGTCGCTAGCCATGGCTGCTCGCTACGAGGTTTTCCAGCCGGCCGATAATAGTGCGCAATCTCGCTGAATCCCGCGGAGGCGACGTACGCGCGCCAGGTGTCCGCGGTGAGAAACGCGCCGTACCTCTCACCGGAGAATCCTTCCGTGTCTCTTCCGTGCGGATTGGAGGAGAACAAGACGCCGCGGGGGACGAGCGATTCCCAAAGCGCCGCCAGCACGCGCCCGAGCTCCTGCGTCGGCACGTGAAAAAGCGACGCGTTGGCGAACACGCCGTGAAAGCGTGCTTGGGGCAGCGACAGGTGGAGGAAGTCTTGATGCATCACCTCGCAGCCAGTACCGGAGCGTGCCATGGCGACGAAACGCGCGGACCCGTCGAGCCCCACCGCCTCGTGTCCGAGCGATCGAAAGTACGCCACGTCGCGCCCCGGACCGCAGCCGAAGTCGAGCAGCGTGAAAGGTGGTCGTCCTTCGATCGCACCAAGGAATGCCGCGTAGTTCTGGGAAACGTCATGCGCGCGCGTTCCCTCTTCGAACGCCTCCGCCGAAGCGTCATAGTGCCCGAGCGTGCGGGCGGCGAGCACTTCGAGCTCGGCGGGAGTGAGCGGCTTCAGCACCGGCTGCAATCTAGCCTGGGATCGCGGCATCCGCCTCTTGGCGAAGGTTGGTGCCCAAAGGCTACTAATCTGGCCCGCACGCGCGTACGCTCAAGAACTTGAGCGGTGCGACGTGAAAACAGAACTCATCGGGCGCCCGGCGATCGTCGGGGCAGCAGTCGAAGTCAAAATCCGCGTCGAACGCGACGGAAAGTTCAGCGAATTCGTCGTCACGATGCGCGGGCCGGGGCTATGGCAGATCGTTCCCCCTGCCGCCGACCTCCGGTGGGCCATCGAGCGGGTGCTCGCCGAGCACCATGCCGAGCTGCGGGAGAAGTTCGACCAGATATGGTCGACCGCCCACGCCGTGCGCCCGTCACGCCCGCCTCGGGCGTAGCGGCTCACACCGCAACGTCGCTCGAGCGCCTATTGACGCTGCGACGGCTCGGTTGGTTGGGGTTGTTCGCCAGGAGCCCGAACCTCGCCGGCGGATTGGCCGGCGGGCGACGAGCATGCCAGCTTCGCGGTCGGAAGCTTTGCGTACAAGTAAGTGGTCCGTGGTGTCATGCGATCTGACGATTGATCGAAAAGGGGCGAGACGGCCGCGTAGACCGACCCCACCGGCGAACCGTAGGCGTCCAGATTTTGCGCCGCGAGCCACTGGTCGAGGCACTCCTTTTCATTCGCGGGTACGACCGCCAAGGGCGGATTGTCCGCCTTGTCGCGCTTGGCGAGGACACGCACGGGAGCTCTGGCCACGAGGTGGGTGTCTTTTTGCGGATACCGATCGTGGAGGCGCACCTCGAGGGTGCCCGACTCCGTCGCGCGAACGCGCGCGCTCGTTTGACCGTGCTCGACGACCATCCTGCCGGTCGAGAGGGTGTCCGGAGCGTCGACCGATTGCAGCGTTATCCAATGCAGATTCGACGCCTTGCCTTTGATCGGGCTGTTGAACGAGACGACGATGTCCTCGCCAACTACCGCGGTCGACAACGCCACGCTCATCGTCGGCGCGGTGTCGCATCCCGCAAGCGCAGCGCCGGCGGTGAGGCCACTGAGAATCAAGATCAGCTTCGATTGCACGACTACCTCCGTCGGCTCCCAGGGGATTTCCGGGTAAGCCCTCTTCGAACGTGCCTCACCATCGCCATGTGCAAGCGCGGGAGGCGCGCGGTGTGTGAAAAGCATTGGTTCGCCGCGATGGCGGCAAGAAGCAACATCATGGCAAACGCAGGGATTGTGCACATCCATGTCATGAACGCCATTTGCTTTACAGTAACCACTGTTTCGAGAGGAGCGCTCGAATCGCGACATTCGGATCAACGATGGGCGCGGTGCGCTGCTCTTTTGGGCAGCAATCCTCGAGCCATTGCGCCGACGTCGATTTTGAAAATAATGTATTCGATTCTTGTGAAATGAACGAACGGCGCCTCGTCTGGGACTAAAGGTTCAGGCTGGCCCGGCAGTTTTTCTGCGCGCGTCTCGGGGCGTGTGAAGCGAAAAGGGACACGCCTTGCACCACCCACCGCTAGGCTTCGGTCATGCACCAGCGATCCTTGTACGTCTGCCTCCTGACGCTGGCCGTGGCGTGCACCTACCCGAAGCGTGACGTCGCGCCTGGTGTCTCGCCGGCCGGGGCGGCGAACGGTGTGCCGGGCTCGACGCCTCTGCCGGTCATCGACCTCGATTTTTTCAGGACGCACCTGGCCCAGTGGTCCAAAGGTTTGCCTGAGAACACCACGCTGAGCCCAGACGGCAAGAGCGCATTCTTTTTGCGGTCTGGTCCCCAAGGAGGTCCCCGAGCACTCTACGAGATGGACGTAGCGTCGCGGCGAGTTCGATTGTTGCTCGAGGCAGAAATGCTCACGGCCGACGGGGAAACGACGACGGCTCTGGAGCAAGCCCGTCGCGAGCGGATGCGGTTGTCCGGCTCCGGCGTGATGGGTTTCACGCTCGCCCAGGATGGAAAGAAGATCCTTGTTCCCCATTCGGGCGGGATCTTCGTGTACACGCGTGACTCGGGCCGAGTGCAAAAGCTCAAGATCGGCCCGAGCGAAGCGATTGACGCCAAGCTTTCGCCCAATGGGGAGCGCGTTGCCTACGTGCGTAACCACAATCTCTATACGATGTCAGTCGGTGGGGGCGAGGAGATTGCAATCACCCGGGGCGGCACCGAGCTGCGCTCCTTCGGAACGTCGGACTTCATGGCGCAGGAAGAGCTCGGGCGATTCAGCGGGTACTGGTGGTCCCCGGACAGCAAGAGCCTCTTGTACCAAGAGACCGATACTCGAGATGTGGAGCGGCTGTTGTTCGCCGATCCAGCTCACCCCGAGCGTCTCACCTCGCCGATAGCCTACCCACGAGTCGGCAAGGCGCTCGCCAAAGTGCGCTTTGGAATGGCACCCGCGCAAGGTGGAAAGACCCAGTGGGTGGAGTGGAAGCACGCGGAATTTCCGTATGTGGGCCGCGTGGACTGGTCTTCGGACGCGGGGCCCGTGCTCTTCATGTTGAATCGCACCGCGCAAGTCGGAGCTCTGATGCGCGTGAATTCGAAGACCGGCGCGCTGACCCGCCTCCTCGTCGAAGAGGATGCGGCGTGGCTCTACGAAGACCTCAGCTTGCCGTATTTTTTACCCAACGGGGAAGGGTTTCTCTGGTCGAGCGAGCGAAGTGGAGAATGGCAGCTCGAGCTCCGCGGCCCTTCTGGCACATTCATCCGCAACATCACCGCCCGCGATGCGCGCTATCGTCAATTTTTGCGGTTCGATCCCGTGCAGCGTTCGATCTACTTCACGGGCGGCGCCGATCCCAGTGAATCGGCGATCTACGTCGTGCCGCTCGATGGAGGTTCTGCGTCACTCGTGCTCGGTGCGAAAGGCGAACTGGTGACTGCGCGATCCAGTGGCGGTCACTTCGTGACTCGAGAAACCTCGCTCGTCGCTCCTCGTGCCTCACGCATTCGCGACACAAAAGGCGCCGTCATCGCCGAATTGCCGAGCGTTGCCGTTCCCCTGCCGTTTCTACCGAAGGTCGAGATCGTCAAGATCGGCGAGAACCAGGTCAATGTTTCGATCGTGCGCCCGCGCACTTTTTCTCGCGACAAGCGCTACCCCATCCTGGAGGTGGCATACGCGGGGCCGATCGTGAACATGGTGCGCGCAAGCGCCGAGGGTCACATGGAAGCGCAATGGTACGCGGATGCCATCGACGCCATCGTCGTGCAAATGGATACGGCGGGAACGCCGGGGCGCGGTCGTGACTGGGCGAGGGCGGCCTACGGAAAGCTGTTTGCGCTACCTGTTCGCGATCATGCCGATACGCTGGCGGCCCTCGCCAAGCAATACCCCGAAATGGACGGCGCCCGTGTTGGCGTGATGGGGTGGTCGGCGGGGGGCATGTTCGCTGCGCGGGCCGTGCTGGAGCGCTCCGACGTGTACCGAGCGGCGGCAGCGGGCGCGCCCGCGGCGGACCTTCGCGACGGCGACGCGGGCCTCGAGTGGTTCATGGGAGCGCCCGATGCCCGGGCAGGCGCCTACGAAGCCGAATCCCTCTTACCCCTGGCGAGCAAACCGTACACGACGCAAGGGGCGCTCTTGCTGATCCAGGGCACGGCTGACGACAACGTCCCTCTCGTGCACGTGCTGAAGTTGATCGACGCGCTGGAGCAAGCAGGGCGACCGTTCGAATTCTGGCCGCTCGCGGGCACCACCCACATGCCGGTCGATCCCGCCCAGAGGGTGGCCACGGCCCGCCGTGTCGCTACGTTCTTTCGAGAGCACCTGCGGGGTGAAAAACACTAACGGACGAACCCGGAGCTGAGGCGAATTCCAGCAGCAAGCTCATATTCCGCGTACACCGCTGCGCTCCACGCCATCGGGCAACGCGTACGAGGCTCCTTCTGCTGACCCTCGTTTTTGTGAGCCGGCGCTCACTGGTTTTCCTACCTTGCTAAGTTGGGTCATTCCTAACCCCATCTCTTCGAGTCGCCGCTTCGGAGCCTAGTGTGAGGAACTGCCAAGAATCCCCATGCGCGCAACCTCACTTCGGGAGGACATCATGAAAGTGTTCCGTGGTGCCGCGATCATTGCGGCGCTCTGCTCCGCATGCACAGCGACGATAGCGGACCCGCCCGGTCGAAACTCGTCTCGTGATCGGGGAGGCGGTGGTGGGAATGGCGGCAGCTCCGGTTCCACGAGTACAACCGGGACAACTGGAACTGGCACCACCCCCACGACTGGAACGACGGGCACGGGCGGTGGCTCGACGGGCGCCGGCGGTGGCACAACGGGCGCCGGCGGCGGCTCGACCGGTGGAGCCGGTGGCGCCGCGGGCAGCGGCGGGCAAGGTGGCACAGTCACCCCTCCGCCCCCCGCAGGAACGGATCCCGGCCGCGTCACGCTGCACCGGCTCAACCGGGTGGAATACAACAACACCGTTCGCGATCTTCTCGGAACGACGCGCGCGCCTGCCGATGATTTCCCGATCGACGACCGAGGCAACGGCTTTGACAACATTGCCGATGTGCTGACGCTGTCGCCGCTCCATGTCGAGAATTACTACACCGCCGCAGTAGCGCTGGTGGACGAAGCCCTGACCACGGCTTCGCTGCGATCCAGGCTCGTCACCTGCGATCTGGCCGCGCAAGGCGCCACCTGTGCGCGCACGGTGCTGACGAACTTCGCCCCGCTGGCGTGGCGCCGCCCGGTGGCGACGACGGAGGTCGATGCATTGATGGCTTCCGTCACCCTCGCCGGCACGCAGATGGACGCCGTCGAGCAGGGGCTGAAAATCGCCCTCCGCGCGGTCTTGATGTCACCCAACTTCATTTTCCGGGTGGAGAGCGACCCGTCTCCTACGTCGTCCACCCCCCATTCGCTCGGACAGTACGAGATCGCGTCTCGCCTCTCGTACTTCCTCTGGAGCAGCATGCCCGATGCCGATCTGTTCGCGGCCGCGAAAGCCGCAACGCTCGGTCAGACCTCGTCGCTGCAGGCTCAGGTAACGCGGATGCTCGCGAGCCCCAAGGCCGCTGCGATCAGCGACAACTTTGCCGGCCAGTGGCTCTACACGCGGCAGATAGCGGATGCCACGCCCGATCCCAAGCTCTACCCAGCGTTCGACGACAGCCTTCGGGCGGCCATGAAGCTGGAGATGGAAGCGATGTTCAGAGAGGTGGTCGTCAACGGGATGGCGGCGGACAAGCTCTTGACCGCTGACTTCACGTTCGCCAACGATCGCCTGGCGAAGCATTACGGTCTGCCGGCTGTCGGTTCGGCGACACCCGTCAAAGTCAGCTTGGCGGGAACGGCGCGCGGAGGAATCTTGTCGCAAGGCGGATTCTTGACCGTGACGTCGCACCAGAACCGGACGTCGCCCACGCTTCGTGGCAAGTGGATCATGAACCAGCTGCTCTGTCTCACCGTTCCGGCGCCGCCTCCGGATGTCGACACCTCCATCGACCCCACCAAAGTGATGGGAACGTTGCGCCAGCAACTGGAGGCGCACCGCAGCAATCCCGCCTGCGCCGTATGTCACAAGACCATGGATCCCATTGGGCTCGGGCTCGAGAACTACGACGCCATCGGCGCGCACCGCACGACCGACAACGGGTTGCCCATCGACTCCAGCGGCGAATTGCCCGATGGCCGACGGTTCAGCGGCGGACCGGAGCTCGCCAACTTGGTGGCAGCGGACGTCAACTTCGGGCGCTGCTTGGTGGAGCAGCTTTACACCTACGCGTTGGGACGGGCGCCGGAGGCGACCACCGGGCACATGGACCCCGCTGTCCTCTATGGCATTACCCAATCCTTCAAAGGCAATGGCTACGGCTTCAAGGACCTCGTCACGCAAATCGCGACGAGCCCGACGTTCCTGAACCGACGAGGCGAACCATGAGCATCCATCGAGTCGCAGGCCGGCGCGCGTTCCTCGCTGGCGGAGCCGCCATCGTCGCGCTGCCGTTCTTGGAGTCGATCGAGCTGCGAACGGCCAGTGCCCAGGCCATGCCTTCGCCTCGACGCCTCCTCTATTACTACGTGCCGAATGGCATTCACATGGCCACGTTCAAGCCGACGGCCGCTGGCACCGCGTATCCGATGCCGGCCATGTTGATGCCGCTCGATGCGCTGAGGAGCGACTTCACGGTCGTCACGGGCCTGGAAAACGCGCCTGCGAAGCCCGACGGTCCCGGCGATCACGCCTCCGGCACCGCAGGGTTCATTACGTGCGCACACGCGTTCAAGTCGGAAACGACCATCCAGCTCGGGATTTCCGCGGATCAGGTCGCTGCGAAAGCGATTGGCTCGGCAACTCGCATCACGTCCATGCAGATCGGGCTGGCCGGGGGCAGCACGGCCGGAAACTGCGACAGCGGGTACGGATGCGCCTATGCGCGCAACATTTCTTGGTCGGACGCGACCACACCGCTTCCCAAGCTCGTCGATCCCGTGAAGGTGTTCGATCAGATCTTCGCCGGCGTGAATCCCACCGAATCCGCCGCGGCGGCCGCCAAACGGCGCGCGTACGACAAGAGCGTGCTCGACGCGATCACGAGCGATGCCAAAGGCCTCGGGCTCAAGTTGGGAAGAACTGACAACGTGAAGCTCGAGCAGTACCTGACCAGCGTTCGCGCGCTCGAAACGAAGCTGATGGCGATGACGCCGGTCAGCCAGTGCACGCCCGGAACGAAGCCGCCGGCCACCTCGGATTTCCCGACGAAGCTCACGCTGATGAGTGATCTCATGGTGCTCGCCATGCAGTGCGACGCGACGCGGATCATTTCCTTCATGCTCGGCAACGCCGGCAGCGGTCAAACGCACCCGCACCTCGGCATCACGGGCGGACATCACGATATTTCTCATCACGCCAGCGACGCCACCAAGCTGAGCCAGCTGGCGACCATTGGGCTGTGGGAGATCACGCAGCTCGCCTATCTGCTGAACAAGATGAAGTCCGTTACCGAGGGCGCCGACGGCAGCTCGAACATGCTCTATAACTCCACCGTCTTTTTCTCGAGCGAGATCTCGGATGGCAATCGTCACAACCACGACGACATGCCGATCATCCTCGCCGGACACGGCGGAGGGGCCCTCCAACCTGGCAAGCACCTGTCGTTCCCGACGAACATGAAACAGAAGGTTGCCAACCTTCTCGTGACGATGCTGGGCACCGCCGGCGTCGCCAATGCCACGCTGGGCGACAGTACGGGGCCTCTCGCCGGGTTGTGACGCGGGCCGCGATAGAGGCCCGCTCCGCGGCGTCTATTGCTCGAAACAGTAGAGGGGGTTCAAGGTCGCGCACGTGTTGGCGGCGTCGTTGCCGCCCTCGCACCATTCTGTCCAGAAACCAACGTGGTTCGTCGTTCCCCAGAGCGAACCGATGCTGGTCGTGCTCGTCCAGTCGTTGCAGGAAAGCGTCGCGACCTCAGGACGCGCTGCGCCACTGCGTTGGGTAGCCGTCCATACGGCGGTCAGGAAAAAGGAGTTGACGCAGCCAATCGTCGACGCGGGCGGCGCGTCGATGAACTCAGTGAGGTTGAAGACGTGCAAAAGGCTCTGCGTCGTCAGGCCGGTCCAGTTGTTGGCGAGAATCGAATTGTCGGTCAAAAGGTACGGTCCACCGCGCGTAAACCGGGTCGAAGGTGAGGCCCTGGTGTCGCTCAGCCAAGCTCGGAACGTGCCCGGCCATCGGGCGGCCTGCGCACGCTCCTGGCATTTCGCGTCGGCCCCCGCCAGACCGCCGAGGTTGCCGCTATAGGCCATCGAAGTGACGAACGCCCGTTTGGGGTTCGTTCCGCATGCACCGCTCACGCAGACGTGTTGGCACGCCACCGGCGCATTCCATTGGCCATTGGGGCCGCACGTCCGCGAGTTTTCGCCGTCAGCGCATTCGACGGTTCCCGGCGCGCAAACGCCGCCGCAGGTCGTGCCGCTGCAGATGAAGGGGCACGC
>Ga0190265_10000775_pt1 | contig 21266 bp, 18 predicted proteins | sample Popmic124T_FD_133135 | JGI IMG/M metagenome (GOLD analysis project Ga0190265, IMG submission 133135) | Populus adjacent soil microbial communities from riparian zone of Indian Creek, Utah, USA - 124 T | ecosystem: Environmental > Terrestrial > Soil > Riparian zone | place: USA: Utah | collected...
GACTTCGCCGACCTGGCGGCCGAGGTCGACATCGTCATCAACTCGGCCGCGTCGGTGGCCTTCGACGCGCCGCTCAACGCAGCGCTGCTGCACAACACGCGCAGTACGCAGCACGTCGCGGCGTTCGCGCGTGCCTGCCGCTCGGCGGTGCTGGTGCACGTCTCGACGGCGTTCGTCGCCGGCCGGCAGACCGGCCGGATCATGGAAGCGCCGCTGCCGGACGTCGCGGCGGCGGAGATCGCCGCGATCGACGACCTGACGCGGGCGATCCTCGAGGACAGCGCGCGCGGCCACGCCGATGCGCGCGAGACACGGGCACGGCTCGTCGACGCGGGGATGACGCGCGCCAGAAGCCGCGGCTGGCACGACACCTACACCTACACGAAGGCCCTCGGCGAAATGATGCTGGCGCAGCATCGCGGCCAGGTGCCGACGGCGATCGTCCGGCCGACGATCATCGAAAGCAGCCTGCGGGATCCGGAGCCTGGCTGGCTCGAGAACCTCAACGTCGGCGATCCGCTGTTTGTCGAGTACGGGCGCGGACGGATGCCCGATTTCCCGCTCCGTCGCGACACCGTCTTCGATATCGTCCCGGTCGATCTCGTCGCCAACGCCGTGGTCGCGCTGCTGCCGCACGTGTCCAGCACGAAGACGATCGACTACTACGCCGTCGGCTCGGGCGCGGTGAACCCGCTCACCGGGGCCCGGCTGTACGAGATCAGCCGCGAATACTTCGTCCGGCAACCGATGCTCGACCGGCACGGACAGCCGATTGCGGCGGCGCGGTGGACGTTTCCAACGCCGGAGCGTTTTCTCGAGATGCTCGAAGGCCGCCGCGGCACGACGACGAAACGGCTGCTGTACCTTGCGGATCTCTACGCGAGCTACACCAATGCCGACTACGTCTTCGACACCACCCACACCGATCGGCTGCTCGGCGAACTGGACGGCGCGGACCGCGCCCGGCTCAATTTCGACGTGCGGCGGATCGAGTGGCGCTCGTACATCCAGGACGTGCACATCCCGGGTTTGCGGCGCCACGTCCTGAAGGAGAACGCCCGCACCGGCGTTGGCGCCGGTGGCTGACGACGCACGGCATCCGCACCGCTGGGGCTACGCCGACTCACAGCTCGAGCTGGACGGCCCGCGCCTCGTGCGCATGAACGGCAACCGCTATGTGCTCAGCGGGCAGTCGCTGCCGCACCTGATCCCGTTCGTCGAACAGATGCTGGGCCTGCCCTTCGACCCCGCATCGCGGATTCCGCTCGTGGCGCCCAACGTGCCGCCACCGCGGCTCGATCGCGCGCTCATGACGGCGCTCGAGCAGGTGCTCCCCGCCGGCCGCCGATCGACGGATCCCGACATCCGGCTCGGGCACAGTCATGGACAAACGAGCGTGCGCGAGATCGATCGCGCCCTCTACGGCGGCGGCCTCCCCCGTGTCGTCGACCTCGTCGTCGAGCCCGACAGCGACGAAGAAGTGCGGGCGATCGTGGCCGCGGCGATCGCGCACGACGCGTGCCTGGTGCCGTACGGCGGCGGCACGAACGTGAGCGGCGCGCTGATCTGTCCAGAGGACGAAGCGCGCTCGATCGTGGCGATGGACATGCGCCGCATGCGGCGGGTGCTGTCGATCGATCGCGAGAACGGCTGCGCGCTGGTCGAAGCCGGCATCACCGGCGCCGAGCTCGAAGCGGCGCTCGGCGCGGCCGGCTATACCTCGGGGCACGAGCCGGACAGCCTCGAGTTCTCGACGGTCGGCGGGTGGATCTCCACCAACGCCAGCGGCATGAAGAAGAACCGCTACGGCAACATCGAGGACATCGTGCTCGAGGCGACGCTCGTCACACCGTCGGGCACGATCGAGACGCATCGCCGAACCGCGCGCACCTCCACCGGCATGCAGCCGCTGTCGCTGCTCTTCGGCAGCGAGGGCAACCTCGGCGTGATCACCAGGGCGCTGATCGCGATTCACCGCAAGCCCGAGGAACGCCGCTACGGCTCGCTCGTGTTCCGCAGCTTCGGGGACGGCGTCGCCTTCCTGCAGGCGCTGCGCGCCGAACGCGTGCTGCCGGCGAGCATCCGGCTGGTGAACAACCGCGAGTTCCGCTTTGGCCAGGCGCTGAAGCCGGCCGCGCGCGGCGTCAAGGCGGTGAAGGACACGCTGCAACGGACGCTGATCACGCGCGTGTTCGGGTTCGAGCCTTCGGCGCTGGCGGCGTGCACCATCGTCATGGAGGGGACGCGGCGCGAGGTCGTGGAGCAGGAGCGCGCGCTGCGGCGGATCGCGAAACAGTTCCGCGCGCTGTGGGGCGGCGCCGAGAACGGCCGCCGCGGCTACACCCTGACGTTCGCGATTGGCTATATCCGCGACTTCATGAGCGAGTACGGCCTGATCGGCGAATCGTTCGAGACGTCGGTGCCCTGGGACCGCATCGAGGGCATGTGCGCCGCGGTCGAGCGCGCGCTGGCCGCGGCGTGCGCCGCGCGCGGCGTGCGCGGCACGCCGTATCTCTCCTACCGCGTGACGCAGACCTACCACGCCGGCGTCTGCGTCTACTTCACCATGGGCTTCTCCGGACGGGGTCTCGCCGACTCCACGGCCGCGTTCGAGGAGATCGAGCACGCGCTGCGGCAGGTGGTGCTCGACCACGGCGGATCGCTGTCGCATCACCACGGCGTCGGCAAGATCCGGCAGTCGTTCCTGCCGCAAGTGCATTCCGCCGCCGGCCTCGAGCTGATCCGCGCCGCGAAGCGCGCCGTGGATCCGGGCAACGTCTTCGGCATCGGCAACGGCGCGTGCGGCGCGCGGGAGACGCCGGCGTGAAGTTCGCGCCGCTCGTCTGGCGCAGCCTGCTTCGCCGCAAGCTGCGAACCGTGTTCACGCTGCTGTCGGTGGTCGTCGCGTTCACGCTGTTCGGCGTGCTGATGGCGATCCGCACGGGGTTCAGCGCCGGCATCACCGTCACCGGCGCGGAGCGGCTGGTGATGCTCGACAAGGTCTCGATGATCAACGCGGTGCCGCTGCGCTACCGCGCGCGGATCGCGTCGGCGGCGGGCGTGGCCGACGTCACCAACGCCAACTGGTTCGGCGGAATCTACCAGGATCCCCGGAACGACTTCGCCAAGCTCGCTGTCGATGCGGAGAGCTGGCTGCGTGTCCACCCCGAGTTCGTCGTCGCGGACGGCCAGCGCAAGTCATGGCTGGCCAATCGAACGGGCGCGATGGTGGGCGCCGACACGGCGCGGCGTTTCGGCTGGAAGATCGGCGATCGCGTGCCGGTGCAGGGGACGATCTATCGGCCCGCCGACGGCCGGCCCTGGGAATTCACCATCGATGCGATCTACGACACTCCGGAAGGCACCGCGGATCGCACGCAGTTCTTCTTTCACCAGGCGTACCTGAACGAGACGCTGGCGCCCGGCGCCTACGGGCGGGACGAGGTCACCTTCTTCGTGATCAAGGTGGCCAACCCCCGCGAGGCGGAACAGGTCGCCAGCCGGCTTGACGCCTTGTTCGATGGCGCATCGCCGCAGACCAGGACCGCAACCGAGAAGGCCTTCGTGTCGAGCTTCGCCAACCAGGTCGGCGACATCGGCGCGATCATGCTGGCGATTGCCGGCGCCGTGCTGTTCGCGATCCTGATGGTGATCGGCAACACCATGGCGGAAGCGACGCGCGAACGCACCAGCGAGCTCGCGGTGCTGAAGACGCTCGGCTTCGGCGACGGGCGCATCTTCACGCTGGTCCTCGCCGAGTCGTGCCTGATCGCGCTCGCCGGCGGCGGGCTCGGGCTGACCCTGGCGATTGCCGGCATCGCCCTGGTCGGTGATCCCACCAGCGGCATGTTGCCGCCGATCCACCTGCCCACCGGTGACGTCGCTCGCGGACTCGTCCTGATCGTCGCGCTTGGCGTGATGGCCGGCCTGCTGCCCGCCCTCCAGGCACGGCGGCTGCTCATTGTCGAGGCGCTGCGGAGACGCTGATGCTGGTCCAGATCCTCGCCGTCACCGCGATGAACCTGCAGTCGATCCGGCAGCGGCTCGGCTCGGCCGCGGTCGCGGTGTTCAACATCGCCGGCGTGGTGGTCGTCTTCGTCGCCGTGCTGTCGATTGCCGAAGGCCTGCGCAGCCTGGAGGCGGCCGGCGATCCGGATCTCGCGCTGGTGTTGCGATCCGGCAGCGACACCGAGCTGACCAGCGGCTTCTACATGGAGCACGTCAACGCCATCGCCGAAGCGCCGGCGGTGGCGCGCGTCAACGGCGAGGCGCTGGCGTCGCCGGAGCTGCTGGTGATCATCAACGTGCCGCTGCGGCGCAACGGCATCGAGGCGCAAGTGCCGCTGCGCGGCGTGCTGCCGGTGGCCTTCAAGGTCCACGACCGGCTGTCGATTGTCGCCGGCCGCCATTTCACCCCGGGCCGCAACGAGGTGATCGTCGGCCGCGCGGCGCTGCGCCAGTACGCCGGGCTCGAGATCGGCTCGACGATCAAGTCCGGACCGAACCTGTGGCACGTCGTCGGCGTGTTCGAAGACGCCGAGTCGGTGGCGGAGGGAGAGATCTGGTGCGACGCGCGCGTGGCGCACCCGGTGTACAACCGCAACAATTCGTACCAGTCCGTGAGCGTCGCGCTGACGGCGCGCAATCAGTTCGACGCGTTGAAGGACGCGCTGACGACCGACCCGCGGCTGACCGTGACGGTGATGCGGCAGTCGGAATACTTCGCCGATCAGTCGCGGGACCTGCAGACCATGGTGCGCAGCCTCGGCCTGGTGATTACCGGACTGCTGGCGCTCGGCGCGATCTTCGCGGCCGTGAACACGATGTACTCGGCGGTGGCGGCGCGGACCCGGGAGATCGCGACGCTGCGGGCGCTCGGTTTCGACAGCCTGGCCGTCGTCGTGTCCGTGCTCGTGGAGGCGGTGTTGCTGGGCGCGGTCGGCGCCGGGATCGGCGGCGTACTCGCGTGGATCGCGCTCGACGGCTTCCAGACGTCGACGCTGAACTTCCAGATGTTCAGCCAGGTGTCGTTCCGCTTCGCGGTCACACCGGTGCTGTTGTGGCAGGGACTGCTCTGCGCCGTGGTCCTCAGCCTGATCGGCGGTACGCTGCCGGCGCTTCGCGCGGCGCGCCTGCCAGTAATCGAGGCGTTGCGCGAGCTGTGAAAGACGAGTCACGACCATGAACGAGAGACAGATGCGCGTTCGCGCTCGGCTTGCCGACGGCCTGTCGGTTGGCAACGGTGCCAGCGGCGTCGCCGGCGTGATGATCCTGCTCGCGTGGCACGATCCGCGCGCGCTGGCGGTGGCCTGCGTATTCGTCTTCATCGGCTGGGGCTTCGATTCGATCGACGGCCTGGCGGCGCGCGGCGTGAAGCGCTCGCCGGCCGAAGGCATCGTGCTCGACAGCCTGTGCGACGTGAGCTCGTTCGGCGTGTTGCCCGCCGTGTTGCTGGCGGCGTACGGCACCAGGGGCGATCGCACGACCTTGCTCGCCTACATTGCCGCGGCGATCGTGTTCGTCAGCTGCGTGATCCTGCGGCTGCGTCGTTACACCGTGGACGCGCTCAGCCACACGTCGGAGCCGCGGACGACGTTCCTCGGTGTGCCGTCGCCGGTGGCGGCGATGTCAACCTCCGCCGCCATCCTGTGCGCGGTGACCGGCCCGCCCGCGTTGGCGTGGCTGCCACTCGTGTTCGCGGGCGTCACGGCGCCGTTGATGATGTCGCGGATCCCGTACCAGGAAACGCCGCGAGTGGCCGCGTGGACGGTCCGCGCGAAGTGGCCGCTGCCGGTTCTCGCGGCGATCGGTTACGCCGCGGGCAACGTTGCCATTGCCGTCGCGGTGTTCTTCGCCGCCTACATCGCGAGCGGCGCCCTGTCCCGCCGCACGCACGCACATTTCGAAACGGGGTCGAAGGTCACATGAGAAGACGGGTGCTCGATCGGTGGCTGCAGGGCCACGAACTACGGCTGTGGCTCCGTCGCTCGACACCCGCGGCGCTGGTCCGCGTGTCCCTTCAGGCGGTCGCCTACCTGGCATGCGTCGCGCTGGCCCTGGCCCCGCTGCCCTACATGCTCAACTTGTTCTTCGGTGTGCTTGCGGGACACGTGATCGCCATGCTGTTCACGGTCGGCCACGACGCCTGTCACCAGGCGCTCACGCCCTCGAGACGGCTCAATCAGTGGATTGGCCGCATCGTCTTCATCCCCTCGCTGCACGCGGTGAGCCTGTGGGTGCTCGGGCACAACCAGATCCACCACGGCTCCACCTGCCTGCGCGGGCGCGATTACGTCTGGGAGCCGATGGCGCTCGCCGATTACGCCGCGGCATCGCCCGTGCGCCGGTGGTGCTATCGGCGGTATCGCAGCCGTCTCGGCTCGCTGCCGTACTACCTAATCGAGATGTGGTGGAAGAAGAACTTCCTGCCGATCGCACCCGAGGCGCGGGAGCAATGGCGCGAGCACGTGTTCGACAGTCTCTTCGTCGTCGTGGCGGGCGCATTGCATGTCTGGGCGATCGCGGCGCTGGCGCAGGCGTGGACGCCGGACCGATCAGTGTGGCTGGCCCTGGTGGCCGCCTGGCTGGTGCCATTTCTTGTCTGGAACTGGTTTATGGGCATCGTCATCTATGTCCATCACACCCACCCGCTCGTTCCGTGGTTCGCGCGCGCCGACGAATGGAATTACCTGGCGGCACAGGTGCTCGGGACGGTGCACGTCCGGCTGCCGAAGCCGTGGTTCTGGCTGGACAACAACATCATGGAGCACAATGCGCACCATGCCCTGCCGGTGATCCCGCTCTACAACCTGCAGGCGGCGCAGCGCCGCCTGCGCGCAGCATTCCCGGACATCCACGAGATTTACATGTCGCCGGCCGCGTTCTGCCGGATCGCCGATGCCTGCAAGCTCTACGACTATGACGCGCGCCGCTGGATCGACTTCGAGGGTCGGGCGACCGGGCCGGTGCTGATCGCGATTGAAGCCACGAGTGAGCCGCCGACGAGCGTCGCCCCGCTGGCACTAGGGGTCTGACCCCTCGCCCTGGATTACAACAGTTGGCGAGGGGTCAGACCCCTAGTACCATCGAGAGTCTATGGTGACTCTCTTACTGCTGACCTTGCTGCAGGCGACGCCAACACCCCCTAAGACGTCACCGACCAGCCCGAACCCAACCACGCAGGCGCCCCGGCGGACGTCGAGCGCAACCACCACGGCGCTGTTGTTCATTACCGACACTGGCGGCCGGCCGATCGAAGGCGTCACGGTGAACGTGATGGGCCCCGTCGATCGCGAAGTGAAGAGCCCTGCGAGCGGCCCGACGCGCCTTGAAGGGCTTCGCGCCGGCACGTATCGCGTCCGCTTTACGCGCGACGGCTTCAATACCTTTGAAAAAGAGCTCTCGTGGCGGGCCGGGACGGCCGCACCGGAGCTGTCGGTCACGTTGAATCCCGCACCCGCGGCTCCCGCTCCGCCGCCGCCGCCGCCCACGCCGGCGAAGACCGAGGCCGACACGTCGAAGCTGCCGCCGCCGGGCGCGCCGAAGACCATTCCGTTGATCGATTTCATCGAGAAGAACCTGATCTCCGGACGCGAACCGCAGAAGGAAAACCTGATCGGTTGCTCCGGCGTGGGGCAGGCACTGCTCTGGCAAATTCGCGATCCGTGGACCGGTCGTGAGCACGAATCCGCCGAGGCCATGATCTACGTCGTGGCGGGTGAAGGCACGCTGAAGATCGGCGATCGGGACGTCAACGTCACCAACGGCAGCTTCGCCGTCGTCCCGCGCGGAACGACGTACGGCTTCAGGCGCAGCGGCAGGAATCCGTTGATCGTCCTGGCGGTGCTGTCAGGCGCGCCCTGCGCGGTAGATTAACCTGTCGCGCCGCAGCCCGCGAGAGCGGGCGAAGGCGGAGTCACTCGGCTCGCAGCGCCGCCACCGGGTCCATGGACGCGGCACGGCGCGCCGGCAGCCAGGCGGCGAGACACGCGGCGCCGACCAGTGCCAAAGAGCGCCGTCGAGACGCCGATGCCCAGCGCAAGCGTCATGACGGCGATGATCGTGAAGGAGGGCTGGCGGCCCAGTTGGCGGAGCGCGTACTTCAGGTCTTGAAGCATCGGCGCGCGCATTCTCGCAGGCCTCATGATGGTCTGATAAGCTGAACGATTGAGACCCATGCCGGAGCAAGATACGGCCGCAGCGGCCGCACCGTCGCAAGACTTCATTCGCGAAATCGTCGCCGCTGATGTGGCCGCCGGGAAGAACGACGGCCGCGTCGTCACGCGCTTTCCGCCTGAGCCGAACGGCTACCTGCACATCGGCCACGCCAAGGCGATCTGCCTCGACTTCGGCGTCGCCGACGAGTTCGGCGGTTACTGCAACCTGCGCTTCGACGACACCAACCCCGTGAAGGAAGACGTCGAGTACGTGGATTCGATCAAGCACGACGTCGAGTGGCTGGGCTTTCACTGGCACGACCGCGAGTACTACGCCTCCGATTACTACGAGCAGCTCTATCAATACGCGGAAGCGCTGATTCGCAAGGGCGTGGCCTACGTCGACTCGCTGTCGGCCGACGAGATTCGCGAGCATCGCGGCACCCTGACCGAACCGGGCAAGGACTCGCCGCATCGCACCCGCACGGCCGACGAGAACCTGGAGTTGTTCCGGCGCATGCGCGAGGGCGAGTTCCCCGACGGCGCGCACGTGCTGCGCGCGAAGATCGACATGCGCTCGCCGAACATCACCATGCGCGACCCGGTGCTCTATCGCATCCGCCATGCCGAGCACCATCGCACCGGATCGGCGTGGCGCATCTATCCGATGTACGACTTCGCGCACCCCCTGTCGGACGCCATCGAAGGCGTCACACATTCGCTGTGCACGCTCGAGTACGTCGATCATCGGCCGCTCTACGACTGGGTGATCGAGCACGCCGGCACTACGGCTCGCCCGCGGCAATACGAGTTCGCGCGCCTCAACCTGAATCACACGGTGATGAGCAAGCGCAAGCTGTTGCAGCTGGTCGAGCAGAAGCACGTCGGCGGCTGGGACGATCCGCGCATGCCGACCGTGACCGGCCTGCGCCGCCGCGGCTACACCCCTGAAGCAATCCGCGACTTCTGCGCGCGCGTCGGCGTGGCGAAGAAAGAGAACGTCATCGACGTGGGCCTGCTCGAGCACTGCGTACGCGAAGACCTCAATCGCCGCGCGCCCAGGGCCATGGCGGTGCTGCGCCCGCTGAAACTGGTGCTCACGAATTACCCGATGGATCAGGTCGAAGAAATGGCAGTGGCCAACCATCCGGACAACACCTCGCTGGGCTCGCGGCGCGTCGCATTCTCCCGCGAGATCTACATCGAACAGGAGGACTTCCTGGAGGACCCGCCGAAGAAGTTCTTCCGCCTGTCGCCCGGCCGCGAAGTGCGCCTGCGCAATGCCTACCTCGTGACGTGCACCGAGGTGATCAAGAACGCCGCCGGCGAGATTGTCGAGTTGCGCGGCACTTACGATCCCGCCACCCGCGGCGGCGACGCGCCCGACGGCCGCAAGGTGAAGGCGACGCTGCACTGGGTATCGGCACGGCACGCGGCCGATGCGGAAATACGGCTCTACGATCGCCTGTTCACGTCAGAGGATCCTGAAGGCGCGGCCGCCAGGGCCGGCGCGGACTTCATGGCGATGATCAACCCGGCGTCGCTGGCGGTGTTGAAGGCCAGCAAGGTGGAACCGTCGCTGGCCGCGGCCGCCGCTGGCACGCGCTATCAGTTCGAGCGGCAAGGCTACTTTTCCGTCGACCCGGATTCGCGGCCCGGCGCGCCGGTCTTCAACCGCACGGTGTCGCTCAAGGACAGCTGGGCGAAGAATCAGTAGGCACCCCATAAAGGGGTGCCCTACGTTAGTGATTAGCGCGCGTCTCGTAGGGCACCCCTTTAGGCGTGCCTCACTCTCCTGCCGCACCGACGAAGCGATCGTCGTCGTTCGCGAACAGCACGTTGAAGCTGGTGAGCGATCCGTAACACCCGGTGATGTAGCCCTGGATCTTCAGCTTCTGATCGTCCGGCAGGTCCGAGGCGTTCACCTGCTGCTCGAGCGTGCGGAGCCGGTTCCTCAACATCACGATCTTGTTGAAGAACGACTCGATCGGCCAGCTCTTCTCCTGCACGCCGGGTTTGCCGGGCCGCAGCACCAGTGCCCCACCGCGCCACTTCTCCGCCGGCGCTACCGGCGTAAGCCCCGTTTCTTCGCGAATGATGCGGCGAATCAGGAGTTCGAGATCATCAGAACCGGATGTGTGTGACATAGGTGGGGCCGTTCGTTCGCGTTCACTTACCAGCGGCACCCCTAAAAGGGGTGCCCTACGATCGGGAGTGTCTGTCCTGGCGCGATCAGGAGTGTCCGGCTTCGCGCGCTCGTAGGGCGCCCCTTTATGGGGCGCCGTCATCCGTGGCCCGCCTCGAAAATTGTGTTCGCTGCGGCAGTAGTCGCACGACACGCGCAGCGGTTGCGCGTGCGTGTCGACGACGATCACGGTGTGCGTGCGATCCTCGTGGCATTGCCGGCAGTGGTCTTCCACGGACTGGCCGGCGCGATACTGGCGGGGCGCGCTCATCGAACGGTTCGATATTATCTCCGCCTTCGTCCGACCTCACAAAAGCTTTGTCGGACTTCGGCGGGACAGGCTCCCGCGTTACGCGGGCATCACGACGCCAATGGACTACACGATCCGTCCCGCCACCATCACCGACATCCCGCACATCGTCTCGCATCGCGAACCGATGTTCCGCGACATGGGGATCCCCGCCCACTTCGAGGACATGACCGCCGCCACGGATTTGTGGCTGCGCCACGCCCTCCCGTCGCACACGTATCGCGGCTGGATGGCGACGACGCCCAACGGCGAGGTCGCCGGCGGCGGCGGCCTGGTCGTCATTCCCTGGCCGCCCGGGCCGATCACGCTGGATCCGCGATGCGGCTTCGTGTTCAACGTCGACACGCTGCCCGCGCACCGGGATGATGCGCCTGCGGCTGTAAGGTTTTTCGGCCTCGCCGGACTATTCCGGCATGACCCTGCGTTTTCGACGGTGGCTCGCCGCGGTGGCGGTGGCCGGGATGACGACGGTTGAATCCGTCTCGCTCTCGCCGTTGCCCGCCGCGAGCGCCGAGCCGCAGCGCTCCAGCATCTCCCTGGCGCCATGCCACATCGACCTGCTGGCCGAGCAGGTGCTCTGCGGCGTGCACGAGGTCTTCGCCGATCGCGAGCGCAACAGCGGCGCGCGCGTGCCGATTCACGTCGCGGTGCTTCCGGCATTGCGCCGGCGAATCGAGCCGGATCCCCTCTTCCTCATGGCCGGCGGACCCGGGCAGGGTGCGCGCGGTCTCGCACCGCTGGCGGCCAGGCACTTTCGCGAGATCCGGCGGCATCGCGACATCGTGCTGGTGGATCTGCGCGGCACGGGAGCCTCGAGTCCGCTGCAATGCGGTGCCCCGGGAGATGAGGTCGCGCTTGTGAAGGAAGAAGATGCCGCGGCGCTGGCGCGGCAGTGCCTGCAGGAGATCGCGGGCGATCCGCGCTTCTACACGCATCGGGAATCGCTTGCCGATCTGAATGAGGTTCGCGCCGCCCTCGGCTATCGCCGCATCAACCTGTGGGGTGGATCCTGGGGGACGCGCGCGGCGTTGCTGTTTGCACTGCGCTATCCCGAGGCCACGCGCACCGTGATTCTCGATGGCGCGGTGGCGCTCGGCATGGGATTTCCGAAAACGGCATCGGCCGATGCCCAGGCCGCTCTCGATCGGCTGATCGCGCGCTGCCGCGAGGACGCCAGCTGCCGGACCACGTTTCCTGATCCGCGTGCCGAGATCGATCGGTTCTTTCAGCGCTTCAGTGGCGGCAAGGCCGCGTTCACCATTCGGCACCCGCGAACGCACGCGCCGGCATCCGGCACGTTGTCGCAAGGTGTTGCCGCCGATATCATCCGCGGCGCGCTCTACACGCCCCGGGACGCGGCGGCCGTGCTGTATCTGATCAGGCAGGCGGCTGACGGCGATTTTGCGCCGCTGCTCGCACAAATGGTCCGCACCGCGTCGGCGACGACCGACGACATGGCGCTCGGCGCCACGATGGCCGTGCTGTGCTCCGAGGATGTGCCGTCGGTCACCGCGATCGACTTTGCCGCCGAAGCGGCAGGATCGGTGTTCGGCACCACCTACGCGGATGTCTGGCGCGCACGGTGTGCCGCCTGGCGTGCCGGCCCTCCCCTGCCGGAATCCGCGACGGTCACGAGCCAGGTGCCGGCCCTGATCCTGTCGGGCGGCGCCGATCCCGTCACGCCGCCGCGCGCGGGCGAGCTCATGACGCAACACTTCACACGCCATCGCCACGTGGTCGTGCCCAACGCCGCGCACAACGCGTCGTTCTCGGGCTGCGTGCCCCGGTTGATCGCGACATTTCTGGCCGATGGACTTGGCGACGGCCTCGATGCGGCCTGCACCGGCCGGGTGGCATGGCCGGCGTTTGTCGAAGGCACCGCGGGGACGCAGCCATGATCACCGTCACCGACATCCGCAAGGCGTTCGGAAAGACAGCGGCGGTCAAAGGCGTCTCGTTCGAGGTGCCGAATGGATCGATCACGGCGCTGCTGGGCCCGAACGGCGCCGGGAAGACCACCACCATCCGTTCGATCACCGGGCTGGTGCGCCCCGATACCGGGCGCGTCGATGTCGACGGCATTCAGGTGGCCGCGCAGCCGATTGCCGCGCGCGCCAGGCTCGGCGTGGTTCCCGAACACATCGGCGTCTACGATCACCTCACGGTCCGCGAACATCTCGAGTACAGCGCCGATCTGCAGGGTGTGGCCGCCGCGATGCGGCACGCCCGGATCGAACGGCTGCTGGAACAACTCGGGCTCGGGTCTCTCGCATCGCGACTCGCGGGTTCGCTGTCGCTGGGTGAACGCCGGCGTCTCGCCGTGGCCCGCGCGCTCGTGCACGAACCCGCGAATCTGGTCTTCGACGAACCGACCAACGGCCTCGACGTGATCAGCGCGCGCGAGGTCAGGCGCGAAATCACGCGGCTCGCGGCCTCGGGGTGCGCAATTCTCGTCTCCACGCACGTGATGCCGGAGGTCGTCGCGCTCTGCAATCGCGTGGTCGTGATGGCGGCAGGCGCGGTGATCGCCACCGGCACACCCGGCGAGCTGCTGCAGCAGACGGGCCGCGCGACGCTCGAAGACGCGTTCGTGCACATGATCGGATCGGAAGAGGGGCTGAACTGATGGGCGCCATGGCGGTTGCGCGAAAGGAATGGCGGGAGATTGTCCGCGACCGCCGATCGTTGTACTCCGGATTGTTCTTCGGCGTGTGGGGGCCGCTGGTGATGGGCATCGCCCTGCTCGCCACCTCCCGGCACCAGGGCGAGTTGGGCGCGATCGAGATCGGCGGACAGGGCGCTTCGCAGGCGCCGGCCCTGGCCGCATTTCTCGCGGCGCGTGACGTCTCGATCGTCGAGATCGCCGGCGACCCGGCCGCGGCCATCCGCGATCGGCGCACGCCCGCACTGCTGATCGTGGACGCGGACTATGCGGAGCGATTTGCGCAGAGCCGGCCGGCCACGGTGACGGTGCTGCACGATTCATCGTGGACGGAATCGAACCGGCATGCCGCGCACCTGAAGTCGCTGCTCGCCGACTATTCCCGTGCCATCGGGGACACGCGGCTGGTGCTCCGCGGCGTCGCCCCAGCGGCCATCGCCCCGGTGCGTGTGATCGAGCGCGACTACGCCACCGCCGCGGATCGGTCGGGCCGCGCCCTGGCCACGATGCCGATCTTCATCCTGCTCGCCGCCTTCATCGGCGGCATGAGCGTGGCGGCCGACGTGTCGGCGGGCGAACGCGAACGCGGCTCGCTGGAATCGCTGCTGCTGCATCCGGTGAGCCGCGCGGCGATCATCACCGGCAAGTGGCTCGCGATCTCGGCCGCTGCCGTGGCCACCGTCGTGCTCGCGCTGGTCACCTCGTATGCGGTGATGCAGCATCCACGGTTGCAGCAGTTGGACCTGCCCATCGGCCTTGGCGTCACCGACGCCGTGTTGATGCTCGCGGCGCTGACGCCGCTGGCGCTGGCCGCGTCGGCCGTGCAACTCCTGATCGCCTTCCAGGCGCGCACCTACAAGGAAGCGCAGACCAAGCTGTCGATGATGATCTTCCTGCCGATGATCCCCGGGTTTCTGTTCGCGTTCGGATCGATCGCGCCGTCGGCGTGGATGGGGTTCGCGCCGATGATCGGCCAGCACATGCTGCTGACCGACGTCGTCCGCGGGGAGGTTCCGCCAGCGAGCCGGTTCATCGGGCTCACCGTGCTGACGCTGATCGCGGGGGCGATCGCCTGCCGGGCGGCGGCGCGGCAACTGGATCGTGAGACGGTGTTGCGGAGAGCCGGCGGGTGAGCGATGCCGGCGGCGCCGTCGAGCGCCGCGAGGATCGCTGCGTTCGGTTGCTGCAGGAGCACGACCGCGCGTTGCGGCGGCTGGCCGCCAGCTACGAGCGGGACCCTTCCCGCCAGCAGGACCTGGTGCAGGAGATCTGGCTCGCGGTGTGGCAGGCCCTTGCGCGGTTTCGCGGCGAGTGTTCGGAACGCACGTTTGTGTTCCGCATCGCTTACAACCGCGCTGTCAGCCACGTCGATCACTGGCAGCGCCGGCGCACCGACCCCCTCGATGAGGATGCGCCACTGGCCACGTCCCAACCGGACCCGGAGCACGCACTGTCGACCGAGCAACGGCGTGAGCGCCTGCAGGCCGCGGTGCAGTCCCTGCCGATCGGGCTGCGCCAGGTCGTGGTGCTGACGCTCGAAGGCCTCAGCCACGCCGAGGTGGCGGAGATCGCCGGCATTACCGAGAACAACGTGGCCGTGCGCCTCACCCGCGCCCGCGCCGCCCTGTCGCGCCTGATGGGCGCGCGCGAGGATCGCCCATGAGCACGCCAGACGATCGCGATTTCCAGCAATGGACGAAGGAATGGCAGGCGGACACGCCGCGCGACGTGACCACCGAGGAACAGATCCGCCACTACGTCAAGCGGCGCAGCGGCTTGCTGTGGTCGTTCGCCGTCAGCGATTTCGTGATCGGCGGCATCGCCTTACCGGTTCTCGTCTACTTCGGCATGGCCGCGAGGAGCGAGGTGGAGCGGCTCACAATGATCAGCCTCGCCTCGATCACCATCGTCGCCGTTGGCTTTGGCTGGTGGAACTGGCGCGGTGTGCTGAAGTCGTCGGCCGCCAGCACCGCGGAGTACCTGGCCATCTCCGCCGAACGACTCCGTCGCCTGCGAATGGCCTGGCGCATAGGCTGGGGCGTCCTCACCGCCGAGGTCGTGGTGTTGAGCATCTGGATCTGGGATCACTTGTATTCCGGCGCGCGGCCGCACGACGCTGGCGCGGAACGCTTTGCGTGGAACTGGCTGGCGGGATTCACCCTGGTGGCCATCGTGGCGCTGGTGTGGTTCGGACGCTGGATCACGCGCGATGCCGCGCGGTTCGAAGCCTTGCGGCGAGAACTAGAGTGACGCGTCGACGAGCGTCGGCGAGAGCACGCGCACCAGATCGCCCGGCGACAGCGAGACGAGAAAACCGCGCCGGCCGCCGTTGATGTAGATGCGATCGAGATCGGCGATCGATCGTTCGAGATATACCGGCAATGATTTCCGCGTGCCAAAGGGCGACGTGCCGCCCACGAGATACCCGGTGTGCTTCTGCGCCGCCTCGGGCGCGCACGGCGATACCGCCTTGGCGCCGACCTGACGGGCCAGGTTCTTCGTCGACACTTCACGATCGCCGTGCATCAGGACGATCAGCGGTTGCTTCCGCTCGTCTTCCATCACCAGCGTCTTGATGACGATGTGCTCGTCCACGCCGAGCTCGCGAGAAGACACAGCGGTGCCGCCGCGTTCTTCATAGCGGTATTCGTGTTCGCGGAAGGGCACGCCGTGTTGCTTGAGGAAATGAATGGCGGGAGTTGCTGACATGTCGGGAACGGATCAGATTTTACCTATTCCGGATCCCGGATCCCGGATCCCGTCACTCAGATCGCAGCAGCGATACCGGATCCAGCTTCCTGACGCGCAGCGCCGGCATGACGCTGGCGGTCACGGCCACGGCGAGCAGCGTGACCACCACGGCCACGAACGTGATCGGATCGTTCTCCTTCACGCCCCAGAGCAGGTTGCGAATCAGACTCGAGGCGCCGTAGGCCATGGCGCATCCGATCACGAGGCCGGCAATCGCCATGATGATGCCCGGCCGCGCCGCATCGATCACGGTTTGCCGTACGGTGGCGCCGAGCGCCAGGCGGATGCCCAGCTCGCGCGTGCGCTCGGTGACACCGCTCGAGATCAAGGCGTGGATGCCGATCGCCGCCAGGAATAACGCCAGGCCGCCGAGGGCGGCCACCAGCACCATCATCATGCGCTGGCGCACCAACGCCGCGCTGCGGACGTCGTCGATCCCGCGGATCGACCCCAGCGCCAGCTGCGGATCCACGTCCGCCATCGCGCGGCGCAGGGCGAGCTCGGTCACCGCACCGGTCCTGGCTTCACGAATGATCCACGCCGGCGAGAACCAGCCGTGAATGGTCCGCAAGTTGCCGGTCGGGAACTGCGAGAACGGCAGGTAGATCGCCGGCAACGCGTCGAGCGGGCCGAAGCCGTTGAAACCGCCGCGCTGCTGGACGTTGGCGACCACGCCCACCACCTCGCGCGCCGCGCCGGACATCTGCACGAACGCGCCGACGGCTTCCCGTGTCGCGAAGTAACGGCGCACGAACGCCTCATTGACGACGACGGCCGGCGCGCCGTCCTTGCGGTCGGTGTCTTGCAGCAATCGCCCGCGCAGCAACGGGAGTTTGATGGTCTCGAAATATCCCGGGGTCACGTAGGTGGCCGTCGTGAAGATGAAGTCGCTCTGCTCGCCGCCGGCGCCAATCACCCGCGCGCCCATGTTGAGGATGCGCTCGTACGGCAATCCCAGCGAAACGGCGGCCGACTCCACGCCGGGGATGGTGCGGATGCGCTCCAGGCTGCGCTCGAACAGCTGCGACACGCGCTCATGCTGTTCGTAACGCGCGTCTTCGAGTGACGCCGAGACCGTCTTGATCTGCCGCGGATCAAAGCCGGGCGCCTGTGATTGCAGGTGCGCGAACGTGCGCGCCAGCAGGCCGGCGCCGACGAGCAGCACGACGCCGAGTGCCACTTCGGCCACGACGAGCAGCCGGCGCGGCCATCCCCTGGCCCCGCCCGCGACCGATCGCGTGCCGCCTTCGGCGAGGGCGGCCTGCACATCGAGGCGCGTCGCCTGAATCGCCGGTACCAATCCGAACAGGATCGCGGTGAGTGCGGTCAGGCCGAGGGTGACCGACAGCACGCGCGCGTCGACTGCGACCTCGGACCACGATGTCAGCAGCAGCTGGCCCGCGCCGGCCTTCAAGCCTTCGAGCGCCAGCGCGCCAAAAGCGAGCCCGGCCAGTCCACCGAACAGCGCGAGCACGATGCTTTCGATCAATAGCTGTCGAATCACCGCGCCACGATTGCCGCCGACCGCCAGCCGCGTCGCAATCTCGCGCGTCCGCCGCCCCGCGCGCGCCAACAGCAGGCCGGCAAGATTGACGCACGCCACCACCAGCACCAGCACCACCGACGCGGTCAGGAGCATCAACGGGAGCCGCACGTCGTTGGTCAGCTGCTCGTGCAGTGGCATCAGGGTGTTGTTGACCGTCAGGCCGGACTCCGAGGTTCGCCGCGCCATGACCGAGTCGGCAGCCGCGCCCACTTCTGCCGCCGCCTGCGACCAGGCGACACCGTCCTTGACCCGCGCGACCAGGCCGTAATTCGTACCGCCGCCCTCTCCGGTCAACGAGGGACGCGTCGGCGTCCACAGTTCCGCGTCGCTGTTCGACTTGAACGACGCCGGCATCACGCCAATCACGGTGTGCGGTTCGCCCTTGAGCAGGATGGTGCGGCCCACGACGGACGGCTCACCGTTGAATGCGGCATGCCACAAGGCATCGCTCAACACGGCGAGAGCGGGACCGCCGGGTACGTCTTCCTCCGGGGTGAACTCACGCCCGATCGCCGGCGGCACGCCGAGTACACGGAAGTAGCCGGCACTCACGCGCTGCGGCGTCACCGTCATCGTCCGGGCATCGGTCACCAGGCTCACGCGCGCGGACATCCCTGAGTAGACGGCGGCGTGCACCGACTTCGCCTGATCGCGAACGGCCTCCCACCCCCTGCCATCGAGCCCCCGCGAGCCCCGCTCGACCACCACCCCGTTGCGCGTATAGGTGGCCCCGAGCGTGCCGAGCCGCTCGGGCTCCGGGTATGGCAGTGACTTCAGCAGCGCAGCATCGACGAGGGAGAACACCGCGGTGTTCGCGCCGATGGCCAAGCCGAGCGTGACAATGGCAGTGATCGCAAACCCGGGCGCTTTGATCAGTTGCCGATAGCCGTACTTGAGGTCGTCAATGATCATGCTGTGTCACCCGGCGCCTTACTCTGTTCTCAACGCAATCAGCGGACTGACACGCGTGGCGCGGACTGCCGGCAGCGCGCTCGCGAGGAGCGCCACCCCGACCAACACGAGCGAGACCGTCACGAACGTCCACGGATCGCTCGGCCGCACTTGATACAGCAAACTCTGCATCAAGCGCGTCAACAGGAACGCCGCCACCACTCCGACGACGATGCCGGCGCCGGCCAGCGTCAGGCCCTGCTTCAACACCAGCACCAGCACCTGCGATCGCGTCGCCCCCACCGCCAGCCGGATGCCGATCTCATGGGTCCGCCGCGCCACGAGGTACGCGAGCACTCCGTAGATGCCCACGGCGGCCAGCGTCAACGCGATCGCCGCAAACGTCCCCATCAGGAACCCGGTCAGCCGCGGCGTGGCCAGGGCCGTGGCCAGCACCTCTGTCATGGGACGGATATTCGCGACCGGAAGATTCGCGTCCATGGCCCGAATCTCATTCCGCACTGGTCCGGCGATTTGCATCGGGTCGCCGGTCGTGCGAACCACCAGGAATCCGCCGCGAATCAGCGAGCCGGAGGTGGCGATGTGCCACTGGCTATGGGGCACGTAGAACTTCTCTTTCACGGTCCCGGTCACGCCGTTGTGACGCTCGTCGGCGACCATCCCGACCACGGTCAGCCAGGGACGATCCATCGCCGAGCCGACACGAATCTGCCCGCCGATGGCGTCCTCGGGATTCTTCCAATAGACCCGCGCCATCGTCTCGTTGATGACCGCGACCGCCTGCGCCTGGCGCGTGTCGGTGGGCGTGAACCAGCGGCCGCGCATCAGGCGCATGCCCATCGCTTCGAAAGAACCGTCGGTCGCGATCTGCCAGTCGCCCTTGGCGTTCACGCCGGGCGATTCCTGGAAGCCCTCGATATCGAGGCCGTAATCGCCGATCGTCGTCGCCAGCGGCAACACCCGCACGAAGCCGGACGACTGCACGCCCGGGAGCGCGCGCACGCGCTCGTTGAGAAGCCGATAGAAATCCACCACCTTCTCAGGCGTGTCGTAGCGCGCCGCCGGCACCGACACGCGCATCGTCAACACGTTCTCCGGCTTGAAACCGAGATCGATCCGGCCCAGGGCCGACAGGCTGCGGACCATCAGGCCGGCGCCGATCACGAGGACCACGGCAAGAGACACCTCGGCGACCACCAGCAGGCTGCGGAGGCGTTGACGATGACCGGCAACGGTTTGCTGGCCGCCTTCACGAAGCGACTCGACAAGATTGAGACGCAGGGTCCTGATCGCAGGAGCGAGGCCGAAGAGGATCGTCGTCACCACGCCGAGCACCAGCGTGAAAGAGACCACCGTCCAGTCGAGGCGCACCGGGGCGAGCGGCGGCAGGCTGGTGGGATCGACGGTCAGCAGGATGCGCAAGCCGACCGATGCGAGCAGCAGGCCGAGGCCCGCGCCGATCACCGCCAGCACCACGCTCTCGGTGAGCAGCTGCCGCATCAGGCGATCGGGCGCGGCGCCGATCGCGGTTCGCACCGCCATCTCGCGCAAGCGCGCGTCGCCGCGCACGAGCAGCAGGTTGGCGACGTTGGCGCAGGCGATCAGCAGCAGGAATCCCACCGCGCCCATCAACAGCCACATCGCCGGGCGCACGCCGCCGCGGATCTCTTCGTCGAGCGGCACGGCGAACGCGGAGAACTGCATCTGCTTCGGATACGCGCCCTGCTCGGTGAGCCGCACGCAGATCGCGCGCAGCTCGTCGGTCACGCTCGCCGCCGTCTGTCCGGGCGCCAGCGTGGCCACCGCGAAGTAGCCGTGATTGCGACTGAGCTGCGTCATGTCCCACGCGATCGGGCGCCACGCCTGCGTCGGCTCCGCGGCTTCGTCGTTGAAGTCGGTCGGCAGGCGGAAGCCCTCGGGCATCACGCCGATCACTTCGACCGGCACGTCGTTGATCATCACGGTGCGGCCGACGATCGCGGCATCGCCGCCGTAGCGCGTCTGCCAGAGCGGGTAGCCGAGCACCACGACCTGCCCCACATTCGGCCGGTCCTCGGCCTCGACGATGGCGCGGCCCAGCATCGGGCGCGCGCCGAGCACATCGAACAGGTTCGCGGTGACGAAGCCGACGCCGATGCGGATCGGCTCGCCGTCGCCGGTCAGGTTCTGCTGCCCGGTGCCCCACGCGCCGATGTTGGTGACGGTCTTCGCCATCTGCCGGAAGTCGATCACCTCCTGATCGGCGATCCAGGTTTTCTCGAACGCCGTCCAGCGGGTGAAGATCTGCACGGTCCGTTCGGGGTTGGCGTACGGCAGCGGCGTGATCAGCACGGCCTTGACAACGCTGAAGATGGCTGAGGTGGCGCCGATGCCGAGTGCGAGCGTGATGAGCGAGGCGACGGCGAAGCCCGGGCTCTTGATCAGACCGCGAAGCGCACCGGCGATGTCCTGTCGAAGGGTGTCAAACATGCAGACCTCTGGTTGGGGTATTGGACGAGCCGAGGTGCCGGAAGGGTTGCTAATTGAAGAAACAGTGGGCAGGGCACCCCTCGGATCGTAGGGCACCCCTTTAGGGGTGCCTCAGCGTGCGAACGTAGGGCACCCCTTTAGGGGTGCCTCAGTGCCTCAGCGTGCGAACGTAGGGCACCCCTTTAGGGGCAACAATATACTTGCCACATCAAGGGTCGGGGTGTATCGTCTCTTTCGGACGATGAAGGAGACCAACCTGCGATGGCCCAGGTAAC